>Ga0181520_10011498_pt1 | contig 11616 bp, 8 predicted proteins | sample PEATcosm2014_Bin_29_FD_132451 | JGI IMG/M metagenome (GOLD analysis project Ga0181520, IMG submission 132451) | Peatland microbial communities from MTU Mesocosm Facility, Houghton, MI, USA - PEATcosm2014_Bin02_30_metaG | ecosystem: Environmental > Terrestrial > Soil > Wetlands > Peat | place...
CAAAGCAGAACTGAGCAGGTGAGGGTTAGTCAGCGCTTGGTCTTGCGCTGGCCGTAGCGGCGCTCGAAGCGCTCCACGCGACCACCGGTGTCCACGAGCTTCTGCTTGCCCGTGTAGAAGGGGTGGCACTCGTTGCACAGCTCGACGTGCAGATCGGACTTGGTCGAGCGCGTGGTGAAGGTGTTCCCGCACGAGCAGCGCACCGACGCGCTGTTGTAGGCGGGATGAATGTCTGTCTTCATGATGTCTCCATTGTAAGCCTGGCGAGAACTGGCTCCGCCAAGGCGGCTCCTCGTTTCGCTCAGCCGCCTGGGATCGGTGCCTTGGCGATCTCGGCGAGGAACTCGTCGTTGGATCGGGTGGTCTTGATCTTGTCCATGAGCAGCTCGAGCCCTGCCCCTCCGCCCCCATCGCTGCCGAGGGCGTTCAGCACGCGGCGCAGCTTCCAGACCTGTTGGAGCTGGGAGCGGTCGAAGAGCAGCTCCTCGTGGCGAGTCGAGCTTGCGTTCACGTCGATCGCCGGGTAGATCCTGCGCTCGGCGAGCTTGCGGTCGAGGCGGAGCTCCATGTTGCCCGTGCCCTTGAACTCCTCGAAGATCACCTCGTCCATCTTCGAGCCCGTCTCCACGAGCGCCGTCGCGAGGATCGTGAGCGAGCCGCCCTCTTCGATGTTGCGGGCGGCCCCGAAGAACTTCTTAGGCGGGTAAAGGGCGCCCGAGTCCACGCCACCGGACATGATGCGCCCGGTCGCCGGCTGGGCCAGGTTGTAGGCCCGGGCGAGACGGGTGATCCCGTCCAGGATGATCACGACGTCCCTGCCGAGCTCGACGAGACGCTTTGCCCGCTCGATGGCGAGCTCGGCGACGGTCGTGTGCTCGTCGGCGGGACGGTCGAAGGTCGAGGCGATCACCTCGCCTTTCACCGACCGGCGCCAGTCCGTCGCCTCCTCGGGGCGCTCGTCCACGAGAAGGACCATCAGGTGCACGCTCGGGTCGTTCTGCTCTATCGAATGGGCGATCTGCTTGAGGATGGTCGTCTTGCCGGCTTTGGGGGGCGACACGATCATGCTCCGCTGCCCCTTGCCGATTGGCGAGATCAGATCGACTATGCGCGCCGTTGTGTTGAGCGGATCCTCCTTGAGCTCGAGCCGCATCCGCTGGTCGGGGAAAAGCGGGGTCAGGTCCTCGAAGCGGGGCCGCTCACGGGCCTCTTCGGCCGTCATGCCGCAGACCGTGTCGATCCGCAACAGCGCCGGGTACTTCTCGCTCGGCCCCGCCGGCCGGCAGGCACCCTCGATGGCGTCGCCGCGGCGAAGCGAGAACCTGCGTGCCTGCGAGACCGAGATGTAGACGTCCTTGCCGCTCGGCAGGTAGCCGCTCGTGCGAAGGAAGCCGTAGCCCTCGTCCCTCAAGTCGAGCAGGCCGCGGACGGGCACGAGTTCGCCCTGCCAGGCGACCTCTTGACCGCCACCTTGCGGCTCTTGACCGCCCCGTTCCCGGTCTCGTCCACGGCGGCGCCGACCACGGCGGTTGCCCGTGTCGACCTGGCCACCCTGGCCGACCTGTCCGCCCTGGTTGCCTCGCCCGGGCTGTGAGTGCTGCTGGGGCTGACGCTGAGGGCGCGATGTCGTGGACACCTCCCCCGACGGCCTGTCGAGGGTCTCGGTGCCGGTGCCGACGGGGAGATCGGCCGAGCCCCGGGCCGCGCCAGTTGGAGCAGGCGAGCGGCTCTCTCGGCCGAAGCCCGAGCCCGCCAAGACGGCTGCGGCGCCCTCAACGACGGCGTCCCCACTCTCGCCCGGGGCTCGCGAATCACTCCCGTTCACGAGCACAGAGCCTGCAGACGGCGCGTCGTGACCCGAGTCCAGCTCTCTTGCCTGCACGCCACCACTGCCGTTCACTTCGGTGTGGTCTGGTACCAAGTCCTCCGAGCGCGTCTTCATGGTGCGAGCCTTCGACGTACGGCCTCGCGCGGGTTTGGACGCGGATGCGCCGTCATCCTCGGTTGGCTGGCGCGAGTCGGCGGCGCCACCGTTGGAGTGCGGCGACTGCGGTGATGCCGCGTCCTTCGCGTGCAGCGGCGCGGTGCCCTCGACCTCGACGCCGGCGGCACGCAGGATCTGGTTGACCAGATCCGCCTTGCGCAGACGCCCGACGGGCTCGAGGGACATGGCGGTCGCGATTGCCCGAAGCTCGTCGCTCGCTTTGCGCTCGAGAATCGAACGCTCGAGCTGTTCTTCGCTCATCAGGTTCCTCTCTGGAATCTCTGTTGCTTGAAGTGCTTGTTTGGAGGTGGTACCCGGTCCTTCCGGGATACCGCGACGTTTCCCCCGTCCTCACGACACACCCTCCCGGACGGTGACCCGGACCGGTCGGGTCACCGACCCCAGCCTGCGATCCGTCGTCGGGGAGTTCCCGAAGAGGGCAAGTAGTCGAATTCGCCGGATGCACAGCCCTATCAGTGGGTGCCCACGGCGGCTAATGCGTCTGCACGGGAGGAAACGCCGGTATAGGCAACAACAGGGAAAGGACCTCTGCGATTCCCGCCGCCCCACTCGGGTCGCCCGCCCAGAGGGCGAGCTGGCGTCCGCAATGACGAACCAGGGCAACTGAATACTAGCGAGGTGTTCGCCCGTCGGCAAACACCGTCGGCGTTCTGGCAGGGTCAGCCGGCTGCGGGGCGCTCGATGCGGATCTGGCTGTCGTCCTCGGTGGCCCGAGCCGTCGGGGCGGCAGTGGCCATGGGGATGGGTGAAGGCGCCGGTCGTCCGGGTGCGTCCAGCCGGCTCTTGCGCAGCCGTTCGCAAGGGTGCACGACATAGCAGTAGCTCACGAGACTGTCGCGTGAGCCGGCGCTCATCTCCCCGACGCAGGTGCCGAGACGCCAACCTCCCGACTGGTCGGGCCGTGCCGATTGCACGACGACGCTGCCCGCCACAGGCAGCGTCTCACCGTCGAGCCCGGGCAGAGCGAACTCGAGGTGCAACTGTGATCCCTTCTCTACCTCGGTCGACACCAGTAGGCCGATGCCCGCCACCGAGACGTCTACGACTCGCCCATAAGAGCGCGCGTTGTCGCTGTCGGTGATGGCCGCCGGGGCGAGACAGCCGAAGCGGACCTGCTCGCGCCGTTGGCGCCTGCGGAAGACAATCCGCAGTGACTGGACGACTCGATAAAGCTCCCAGGTTCCGAGGATCATCGCGAACGTCGTCGCCCACGCCGGAAGCGGCCGCGCGTGCACCAGGGCGAGGATCGCGAGCCCCCGCCATATGAGCGCGCCGCCGAGCGCCAGGGCGGAGACTGTCACGAGCTTGAGACGCGCGAGCGAGTGCAGGCCGCCGGCGCCCGCACCTGACTTCGGGGTGACCTTGAACTTGGTCCGCGACGGCACGAGGGCACAGCGCAGGGCACGGATGAAGATCGCAGCCGTGACGAGGGTGTAGTGAGACGACTCCCCCGTGCGCATGTGCCCGCGGCAAAGCGCCGTCGCGGTCGTCACCGCGAGGATCGTCCAGGGGGCCCAGAGCACCGCGAGGCTGAGCACGGACATGCGCGCCGGCAGCACGCCGACGCCGAGGACCGCGACGAGCAACCAGATCATGGCCATTCGCGACGCCCCGGCACCGTAGGCGAAGAGGCTGCCGAAATAGGAGAACCTTTGGCGCGCTCCGAGGTGCGAACGCGGGCGCAGAGGAGACTCTCGCAGGCGAAGAACGGCAAGGTTGCCGCGGGCCCAGCGATCCCGCTGCAACAGATAGCCGTCGAGGTCCAAAGGCGCGAGCCCCTGAACGAGGATCTCGTCGTGATAGTGGGTCTTCCACCCTGCCTCGTGCATCTTGATGGTCGTGTGGAAGTCCTCGGCGATGGTCTCTGTGGCGACTCCGCCTATCTCCACCAGCGCCTTCCTGCGCAGGATCGCAGCCGAGCCGCACCAGTAGACGCCGTTGTGCCGGTCCTTGCCGGGACAGACCACTTCGAAGAACATGCTCTGCTCGTGGCGGCCGACTTCGTAGTGCTGCACGGAGTCCTGGTTGTAGAAGTCGTGCGGGCTTTGCACGAGCGCGACTCTCTCGTCGTCGAAGTAGCCGACGGTGGCGTCGAGGGCATCTGGGAGCGGTACGTGGTCGGCGTCGAGACAGAAGATGAGCTCACCGCTCGTGCAACCGAGGGCGTGGTTGATGTTGCCGGCCTTCGCGTGGGAATTGTCCGGCCGGGTGATCCAATGTGCTCCCCACTCCGCCGCCAGAGCCTTCATCTCGCTTCGCCGGCCGTCGTCCAACAGGTAGGTCTCGTGCGGGTACCGCAAGGCCGCGCACCCCGCGAGAGTCGGCTCCACAACCTCGCGTGGCTCGTCATAGGTCGTGACGAACACGTCGACCATGTAGCCGGGCGTGACCGGGGGTCGTCGCGGCTTTGACCACTGCCATCCGTAAAAGGCGAGGAACACGAGCGCGGTGAAGTTGTAGAGCTCCACGAACCAGAGCACGTAGAACGCTTCCGGATTGGCCGCGCGCCCGGTCTCGAGGAGCCGCCAGGTCAGGTAGGCACATCCCCAGGCGAGCGTTACGACCGCCGTCGTCCTCAACAACCTCGGGTGCAGCTCCCACCACCGGCCGGCCCGCGTCTGCGGCGCCCTCGTCGCCCGCCAGTCCTCCGGCCCGCCGGCGACTGCGATCGGGCCGTCCTGCCTGGTGCCGGCTGTACGCGTCAGGTGGTGTTCCACACAAGGATGATCGCCCTCTGAGAAGCGCACTCAAACACTGAGAGCGCTAATCACCCTCTATTTCACCCAATTCTGACCACTCTACGTGGTTATCGCGAGGAGCGACCCTCACCTGGTCACAGCCCGAGGGCCACAAGCACGGACCTGAGGTCGGCGTCGACGACGGCGGGCACAGACACTTGGCTGATGGCCAGGTCCGGGTCCTTGAGCCCGTGGCCGGTCAGCACGCACACGACGGTGACGCCTTGCGGCACGGGCGTGTTCAAAAGGCCCGCGACGGACGCAGCCGAGGCGGCCTCGCAGAAGACCGACTCCTCGGTGGCGAGGAACCGGTAGGCGTCCAGGATCTCCTCGTCGGTCACCGCGTAGATGCCGCCTCCGGACTCGCTCGCCGCCGCTGTCGCTCCGTACCAGGACGCCGGGTTCCCGATCCTGATGGCCGTGGCCACCGTCTCGGGCTCGGCAATCGGATGACCGGCGACGATCGGAGCTGCCCCCGCAGCCTGGAAACCGTACATCCTCGGCAACCTCGTGGAGCGCCCGGCGCTGCGGTACTCGCAGTAGCCGCGCCAGTAGGCGGTGATGTTCCCGGCATTGCCGACCGGGATGCAGTGGATGTCGGGGGCGTCGCCGAGGCGATCGACGATCTCGAAAGCGCCCGTCTTCTGTCCCTCGATGCGGAACGGGTTCACTGAGTTCACGACTACGACAGGAGCGCGTCCCGGCAGCTGCCTGACGACCTCGAGCGCAACATCGAAATTGCCTCGCACCTGGAGGACCCGTGCGCCGTGCACGAGCGCCTGGGCGAGTTTGCCGAGAGCGATGTGGCCCTCAGGGATGAGTACCGAACAGGTCATGCCGGCGCGTGCCGCATAGGCAGCCGCGGACGCGGAGGTGTTGCCTGTCGAGGCACAGACGACAGCCTTGACTCCGTCCTCAGCGGCCTTCGAGATGGCCATCGTCATGCCCCGGTCCTTGAACGAGCCGGTAGGGTTCGCGCCCTCGAGCTTGAGCAGCACGTTGGCACCGACGCGTTCGGAAAGCCGCGGGGCCGCGAGCATGGGCGTCCCGCCCTCCAACAGCGTCACCACGGGCGTCGACTCTTGAACCGGGAGGAATTCCCTGTACTCCTCGATCACCCCGCGCCAGGCGACCATGCCGGTCAGTTCTCCGGCCCGACGAGCCGCAGCAGAACGCCGACTCGCGCCACGACGTCCAATTGCGCCATGGCGGCGAGCGTCGCCTGAACGTCCGCCTCGAGGGCGGTGTGGGTGATGAACACGAGACGCGCGCCCCCACCGAGCCCGATCTGCTCCATGGAACGGATCGAGACGTGGTGCTCGCCGAACACGTGGGCCACCGTCGCCAGCACGCCGGGCTGGTCCTTCACGTCCAAGGTGAGGTAGTACTGGGTCCGGAGCTCGGAAATCGGGTGGAGCACGACTCGCTCGCGTCGTACGGCGCGTCCCCTTGTCTCCTCCCGGCGATGGTGTGCAGCCGCCACCACGTCACCGAGCACCGCGCTGGCGGTGGCCATCCCGCCGGCACCTCGGCCGTAGACCATCAACTCTCCGGCTGTGTCTCCTTCCACGAACACGGCGTTGAAGGCTCCCCGGACGCTCGCCAGGGGATGCTCACGGGGGACCATGGCGGGGTGGACGCGAACAGCGACTGCGGGCCCGGGCCCGTCGCTCACGCGCTCGGCGACGGCCAACAGCTTGATCACATAGCCGAGCTTGTGGGCAAAGGCGATGTCGGAAGCGCCTATGGCGGTGATGCCCTCGGTGTAGACGTCGCTCGCGACCACGTCCGCGTCGAAGGCGATGCCGGCAAGGATGGCGGCTTTGGCCCTGGCGTCGAGCCCCTCGACGTCCGCGGTCGGATCGGCCTCGGCGTAACCGAGCGCCTGCGCCTCCGCGAGGGCAACGCCGTAGTCGCACCCCTCCTCGCTCATGGACGTCAGCATGTAGTTGGTGGTGCCGTTCACGATCCCCATCACACGGACGATCCGCTCGCCGGCCAGGGAGTCGTTGAGGAGCCGGACGAGGGGGATGGCACCGGCCACAGACGCCTCGTAGAACAGGTCGACACCGCCTTTTTCGGCCGCGGACAACAGCTCGGCCCCGACGGTGGCGAGGAGCTCCTTGTTGGCCGTGACGACTGGCTTGCCCGCCGCCAGAGCCTTGAGGATCAGGCCGCGTGCAGGCTCGACACCGCCGATCAGCTCGACGACGATGTCGATCGACGGGTCGTCCACGATCGAGGCGCCGTCGCCAGAAAGTCGCTCGCCGGCGTCGGCGAGCGCCGAGCCGGGCCTCTTCTTGGTCACATCCCGGACCGCGATGCGCGTCACGCGTAGCTCGTGGCCTATGCGCAGGGCTATGGCGTCGGCCTGGGAGTCGATGAGCCGGGTAAAGGCGACACCGACATTGCCGTAACCGAGCAGGCCGACGTGCACGACGTCGACGCCGCTGTCTTCACCCGACTGATGCTCGTCCACGTGCACAACGTACCAACGGGCGGGCTCAGAGCTCACAGGCAAGCAGGTCGGCAACCGTTTCTCGTCGGACGACGACCCTGTAGCGGCCGCCGCGGACGAACACGACCGGCGGGCGCAGCACCCGGTTGTAGTTGGAGGACATGGCGAATCCGTAGGCACCGGTGACCGGGGTGGCCAGCACATCACCGACGACGAGGTCGGAGGGAAGCCTCGCATCGTCGACCAGGACGTCGCCGGACTCGCAATGCTTGCCCACCACCCGGGCGGCAAACGGCCGGGGTGCCAGCGGGGCACGGGGAAGGAATGCCTCGTAACCGCTCCCGTACAGCACCGGCCGCGGGTTGTCGGACATGCCACCGTCGACAGCGACATAGCAGCGCAAACCTGGGAGCTGCTTGATCGTGCCCACCCGGTAGAGCGTCACGGCCGCGCCCGCCACTATGGCGCGTCCCGGCTCTGCCGTGAGACGCACATTCGGGTCCAGGCCCGCCTGCTTGGCGGCCTCGCGCACTGCGCGGGCCCACTCTGTGATCGAAGGGGCAACCTCGCCTTCGATGTAGGCGACGCCGAGTCCGCCGCCGATGCAGCATTCGGAGAACCGGTTCTCGCGGACGAACGGGACGAGAGCGGCGATCGCCTCGACGAAGGCGGAGACCTCGAAGATCTGACTGCCTATGTGCGCGTGCACGCCGACAAGATCGAAGTCCGGCAAGCCGCTGAGCGCCTCGACCGCTTGTGCCGCCGCGCCCGAAGCCAGCGAGAAGCCGAACTTGGTGTCCTCCTGCCCGGTCTTCACGTACTCATGGGTGTGCGCCTCGATACCCGGCGTGACGCGCAGCAAAAGGCGCGCGCGACGGGCGCCTTTCAGTCCTGCGGCACCAAGGACCCGCAGCCGGTCGATCTCGTCGAAGGAGTCGACGACGATCCGAGATACACCGGCTCCGAGCGCGGCGACGAGCTCGTCTGTGGACTTGTTGTTGCCATGGCACACAAGGTTCTCGCCTTTGGCCCCTCCTGCGAGCGCCACCGCCATCTCCCCGCCGGTCGAGACGTCAAGAGCCATCTTCTCCTCGATGACGAGCTCGGCCATCGCCTTGCACAAGAAGGCCTTGGTCGCATAGGCGACGCCGCCCTCGAAGCCTTCGACAGCCTCGCGGCAGCGGCTGCGCAGGTGGTCCTCGTCGTAGACGAACACCGGAGTGCCCATCTCCTCGGCGATCTGCAGGAGATCGACACCGCCCACGCTCAGGTGACCGGCGGCGGTGACGGCCGCGGTGTCAGGAAGCAGTTCCCGAAGGATCGGGCCTTCCGCCGGTGAGCCAGACAGGCCCGACGCGCTCTGCCGGGGAGGCGACTGAGCGCCGGTCACATCGCCTCGGGTGCTCGCACCCCGAGCAGGTTGAGAGCGATCGCGAGACCGATCTGGACTCCCTCGACCAGCCACAGCCGCGCCTGGGTGAGCTCGGGCGGGACCTCGTCGGAAAGGACGCGGCAGTCGTGGTAGAAGCCGTGGAACTCGCCTGCGAGCATGCGGACCCAGTTCGTCACCTTGTGCGGGGCGCGGTCCTTGGCTGCCTCGGCGACCACGTGCGGCAGGTCGACCAGGCAGCGAATCAGCTCCAGCTCCCGGTCGTGGACCAGCAGCGTCAGGTTTGCCTCAGAAAGCGGCAGGCGCACGATCCCGCGTTCGGCCCGCTTGCGGTCGATGGCGGCGATGCGCGCATGGGCGTACTGCACGTAGAAGACCGGATTCTCCATCGACTGGCGCTTCATGAGATCGAGGTCGAGCGTCGTGGCCTGATCGATCGAGTTGAGGAGCGACAGCAGCCGAGTAGCGTCGGCCCCCATCTCATCTATGACCGAGTCGAGCTTGATGAAGTTGCCCGCGCGCTTGGACATCCGGGCCCCGACGAGGTTGACGAGCTGGCCGAGCCGTATCTCCAACCTGTCACGGTCGACGCCGAGAGCCGTGACTCCGGCCTTCAGGCTGGCAACCTGACCGTGGTGGTCAGCACCGAAGATGTCGATCACGCGGGCGAACCTACGGACGAGGAACTTGTCACGGTGATAAGCAAGGTCGCCCGCGAGGTAGGTGAAATCGCCGTTGTTCCTGATCAGAACTCGGTCGCGGCTGTCGCCGAACTCGCTGGAACGCAGCCATATGGCTCCGTCCGCCTCGTACACGAGTCCGCGTTCGCGAAAGACCTCGATCGTCTCGGCCACCTGACCGCTCTCCTCGATCGAAGCTTGCGAGTACCACTCGTCGAAATTGATGTCGAGCCGGTCGAGCGTCGCCCTTATGTTCTCGAGGATCGCCGCGCTCGCGAACCGGCCGGCCGCGACGACGTCCTCCGGCCCCTCGTACACCTGGGCGAGCTGGGAAACGTACTCGCCCTGGTAACCCTCCTCCGGCACGACCTCGCCGCGGCGACGGGCGAGCAGGCTCTCGCCGAGGAGGCGGATCTGGCCACCGGTGTCGTTCACGTAGTACTCGCGCTTCACGTCCCAACCACAACGGCTCATCACGCGCCCGAGAGCGTCGCCGTACGAGCCGAGCCAACCGTTGCCCACGTGCAGGGGACCTGTCGGGTTGGCGGACACGAACTCGATCTGCACCCGCTCGCCCCCTCCGAGATCGGGGGTCGCGTAGTTCTCCGTCCCGGCTTCGATGACATCGGTCAGCGCCCGGTGCAACCACGACTCGGCAAGCTTGAAGTTCACGAACCCGGGTCCCGCGACCTCGACCGCGACCACATCGGCGATCGACGCTGCCAGGAGCGAGGCGGCAAGGTCGTTGGCGATGTCACGAGGGGCCCGACCGGCCGCTTTCGCCACCACTAGGGCGACGTTCGTGGACCAGTCGCCGTGCTCGAGTCGCGCCGGGCGCACGAGCTGGACCTGGAGGGGATCAATTGGGACGTCCAAGCTTGCAAGAGCCGCGACGATCCCGTCGGCCAGACGTTCTTCGGTGCTCATTGGAGTCTGAGGATGGCCGAAGTCCCGCTAGCATGCAACATGCGCTCAAGTGAGCCCTCGTAGCTCAGGGGATAGAGCATCGGCCTCCGGAGCCGGGTGCGCAGGTTCGAATCCTGCCGAGGGCGCCGCTCCTGGCTGTATCCGAACCTCTCCGATCCGGGGAGCTGAACCGCGTCGGGCGCCGCCGGGCGACACCCGAGGTGATCAGGCTCCTTTCTTGCGGTTTTCTCCAGCGTCTCGACACCTATGACCGGCCCCCGGCGATCAAGCGGCTGCGCTGGTCGACGCCCGGTTGACCGTAGGGATAGTCGGCGGCGCCAGGGTCGCTGGCTGCGTCGAGCTGTTCCGATTCCGCCGACGAGAGGTGCAGGTTCGCCGCACCGAGGTTGTCCTCGAGCTGTTCGAGCGTGCGCGCCCCGAGGATCACCGAGGTGACGGTGGGGCGGTCCACCAACCACGCCAGGGCAACTTGAGCCATGGAGGCGCCCCGGGGCCCGGCGATGTCCTGCAAGGCTGCGATCACGTCCCAGGTTCGCTCGGCACCGCTCCTGCGATCGTATGCCTCGACCCCCCTGTTCGGGTTCTCACCCAGACGAGTGGCACCTTTCGGGCGTTCGTCCCGGCGGTACTTGCCGGTGAGCCAACCACCACCGAGGGGCGACCACGGCAGCAGGCCCAAGCCCTCGGCACCACAGGCCGGGATGATCTCCCACTCGATCTCGCGCACGAGGAGGTTGTACTGCGGCTGCAGCGTGACCGGTCTCGACAAGCCCGCGGCATCTGCCACGTCGACGGCCTTTTGCAACTGCCAGGCGGTGAAATTGGAGAGACCGACGTAGTGGATCTTGCCGGCGCGAACGGCATCGTCAAGGAAACGAAGGGTCTCCTCGATCGGCGTGTATGGATCGTGGGCGTGGACCTGGTAGAGATCGATCGTCTCGACACCTAAGCGGCGGAGCGAGTCGTCAAGCGCCCAGGCCAGGTGCCGACGCGAGAGCCCGAGGTCGTTCGGGTACCCACCCATTGGGAACCTGCCCTTGGTGGCGAGCACGACGCGGCGTCGGAAATCGTTCGGGCGCGCGGCAAACCAACGTCCGATGATCTGTTCTGAGACACCGCCGCTGTAGACATCGGCGGTGTCGACCAGATTGCCTCCCGCCTCGACGAACCGGTCGAGCTGTGCCCAAGCAACGGGCTCGTCGGTCTCACTGCCGAAGGTCATCGTTCCCAACGCCAAAGTCGAAACTGCGCAGCCAGTGCGACCGAGCGTGCGGTACTCCATCTCGTGGGTCCTTTCGTGACGACGGCTGATTTCGTGGCGATTCAGTCACGCGCGTGCCCGGCCCCGCGCCGCGCGCCGTTGATCGTCCCTACAGGTAATCCAACAAGAGCCGCCGGCCACCGGCTTGCGGCCAGGA
>Ga0181520_10011499_pt1 | contig 11613 bp, 10 predicted proteins | sample PEATcosm2014_Bin_29_FD_132451 | JGI IMG/M metagenome (GOLD analysis project Ga0181520, IMG submission 132451) | Peatland microbial communities from MTU Mesocosm Facility, Houghton, MI, USA - PEATcosm2014_Bin02_30_metaG | ecosystem: Environmental > Terrestrial > Soil > Wetlands > Peat | place...
GTAAGTTCAACTATTTCATCTCCCTGCTGGATAAAAACCTTCCCTTTTTTAAGGCCCGATAAAATATTTTCCAGGTACTCAATGGCCTTTTCCACCGGCAATTCTGAATTCAGTTCGACTTCTTTTTTTCCCATGGCAACAACCTCCCTTTTTTACCTGTTTTTAACTTTTTTTTTCCTGGTCAGGGGACGCAATCTTAAGGTCGTCTCCCTCTATCTCGTCCTTTTCATTCCTGCTCCATGACAGTTCAATGGTGATTTTTTCCTTGTGTTTTTTCCTTTTTGCCTCAATCTCGAATTCCAGGCTGCCAGAAGGCTTAAGGTTGACAAATTCCCCGCCCTTCTGTATGTAAACCGATCCGTTCTTCATACTCGCGGCAAGATCCGAAAGGTACTCCGCTGCTTTCCCGGCTTCCAGGTTCCCCTTGAGTTTGATCTCCTGTTTACTCATTTCTGTTCCCTCCTTTTTTATTTTCCGGCGGAAAGGCTCAAATCGCCGGCCTTGTCCTGCTCCAGCAGGCTTATACACATGTCAGCGGCCTCTTCAAAATTAACCGATCCTGTAATTTCATAAATCCGCACATTTCTCAGCGCATTTATATAGGCCCGCTCGGAAAAATCCGGCGGTGTTATGTTTTCCGACATTTCAAAAAACAGCCCCGGTGATTTCATGTAAGCGTGTACCAGGTCGGTTCTCTCTTCAAGATTTACCTCATTTAACGCGAAGGGCGCGCTGCTGTTCCTGTCCCAGTTTATTATTACAAGCGCGTTCATCTCCGAGGTGAGCACAAACCTGTCCGGCCCGAAAATGTCCTCTATATCAACGTCATATTTGTGTTCCAGTTCCCAGAGCTTATCCGCGGGAATTTTTTCGAATTCGAGCCTTTCATTTTCAGGTATAACTTTTTTCAGGAAAGGGCTCGCCAGGACAGTGCCCGGATTTATCCTTGGAAGCTTTGGTATGCCGTACATTGAGACTCCATGTTCTGTTTTTTTTACCATGAGCCTGTCATTGCTTAAAAATTTCATCCCCCTTCCGACAAGGGTAAGCGCAAGGGTTGATTTTCCCTTTCCGGCGAAACCGGCCACGGCCAGCCCCCTGCCCTTTAAAACCACGCCGGCGGAATGAAGAAGCATGCATTCATTTTTGAGCATTTTTTCTATATACCGGTTGTTTATAAAATTCACAACCTGATTGTAATTTTCCACGCACCGGCCCACGGCCAGATTTATCCCTTTTCCAAAAACAAAATGCATGCCCGTAAGCAGTTTGCGCACTATCCTGCCGTCTTTAAGTTCAAAATATTCCTCTTTTATCCTGGTCTTTCCTGGTTCGGGTTCCTTTTTGATAAATTCATGGCCAAAAACAGGCTCATCAGTCTCAAAAGCCATTACGCTTATGTCAGCGGATCTTCCTCCGATAAAACCCTTATAATAAGCGGAAAGCCTCATTATAAGCTCGGCGGAATTTGACTGCACCTTTATTACACAGTCGCCGAGCTGAAGGAATAAAACCCTGTCGGGTTCATATGAAGCGGCAAGATCAGCCGCTATCCAGCTTACAGTATCAGCTTTTTCTCGCATTTTTAAGCTCCTTTAACACATAATTAAGGTATACTTCTGCGGCTTCAATGCCGCTGGCTTCATAAACACCCTTAAATCCGCCGAATGCCGACACCTCAAAAACAACCGGCCCCCGGGGCGTTTCCGCGATATCCACACATGTAAAGTCAAGTTTAAAAAGATCCTGGGCCTTCTGGGCAAGCTTTATAATCTCTTTTGTGGGATTGTGTATCATGTAGCTGCCACCGCTGTTTGTCGTGGTATTCCAGGCGTCATTGCTTTTAACGCGCGCGTATGTTGTAAGGTATTCACCGCCTACAAAGACAAGCCCAAGGTCTTTTTCCCCGATATCAAGCACTTTCTGGATGTACATTAAGCTGTTTGATTTTTTATACTTTTCTATTTCATTATGCAGGTTGACCGTATCCGAAATAATGGTCATTCCCCGCGCCTTTGATGTAAAAAGGGGCTTAAATACCGCTTTCTTATATTTTTTTACAATATCACAGGCTTCATCCAGGTCTTCCGTGACCGCGGTTTCCGGCACCGGTATTGACCCGTTTTTGAGCGTTACCGTACAGGTAAGCCTGTTGAGAACCTTTATTATCCTGTCCGGCCTTGAAAATATTTTCATCCCGCGTTCGTTCAGAAACCTGAGCATTTCAAGCCTGTCCAGCATGGCAGGGCTGTAATCCCTTCCTATCTTTTTTATGATCAGGGCGTCATATCCTGATATATCCTCGCCGTTGAATATGGCCGCGCCCGTATCAAGGTCAACTGAAAGTTTTTCAATATCAATTATATTTACAAACCCGGTGCGTTTTTTTACGGCTTCGGCCAGCATTTCCGTGGACCACGCTCCCTGTATTCCCACTACGCCGATTTTTTTATTCACCATTGTTTTCTCCTTTTAATTCACTAATATATAAAAATATCTTTCTGCACCGAGAACTCTTCCCACGGCCTGTTCCCGTGGGCCAGAATTTTTTCAGTAAGGTAAACCGACCTTAAATACATCATCTTGGCGAATTCCCTGTTAAATTCAAACCTCGTTGAAGTAACAAACGACCTGATAAGGCCGAATGCCAGCCTCGCGTCAAATGTTGAATCGTTTTTTGAACGGGCAAAATCCGCGGCAAAAGAGTAAAAATCATTGATAATGTTGTTTAATTTCCGCCTTATGGACTGTTCAAAAATAGGCATCCTGAAATTTGACACTATGAAAACAGAGACATCCTGGACGTAATCGTTATAGGACGACCTGTGCAGGTCGATAAAATTTATCCGCTTTTCCGCCGCGTTGTAAATTATGTTGTCTATGTTAAAATCACCGTGGATAAACGTGGAAAACGGCGCTTCAATTTTTTTCTCTGTCAGGGTAAGTGTCTTGAGCATATCCTCAAAAGACGCCACCTCAAGGCCTCCTATCCTGCTTTCACGGTGCATAAAATCAGGATGCACCCTGTAAACATCCCCTATTCTTGAAGCAAGCTGTTCCATATACATTGCCTTTACCGGCTGTTTCTTTAATGTCGCGTTCCACACCTTTTCAAGTGTTGCCTTCACAATAGCCATGGCTTCTTTCACATTACCGCTCTTTTCATTTATAACGACATCCTTCATATTCTTGCCGCTTAAATATTCAAGTATTATTGAGGCTGTCCTGCCGTTTGCCTGGTATCCGAATATGCCCGGCGGCAGTCCGGGTGCTATCTTTTCCCAGGCTTCCATGTTTTCCTTTTCTTTGCTTAGCTTTGATGTGAGCCCTTCCTTGAAAACAACCCACCTGGATGAAGAAGGGTCCTTTCCCGGCTCATATACCTTGCGTATGGTGCTTCCCGACCTGGTGTCGCCGACGGACTCCAGAGAAAACTCGCTTATTCTCTGCTTTTCTTCGGCGGTTGAGAGCGTGTTTTCCAGCGCCTGAAACTGGTGTATTTTCATTCTTTCGCCCATTACAAGGGAAATAATTGCTTCGCCGATATTTAAAACAGAATCGCCCATGCGCTCCGCGCACTGCAGTATGAACATTGCTGTTACCAGGTTGCCGGCGTCCCTGGAAAAGCGCATTTCCTCAATAATATGTTTCAGATCCGCGGCGTAAAGCGCGTCGAGTTCATATTCGGCCCTGCATATCTTTAAAGCCTGGTTTATGGAAGATGTAAACAGGGCCTTTGGCACCAGGGCGATTGAATCAAGAATTTTTTTAAAATATTCGCCGTAATCATAACGCTTAATATAATCCTCCTCGGAAAAATATCCCGACTGGTCCGCTATATTGACGGCAAGGTCGGCAACATGCTCAAGATTATGAACTATTGTGTTTACGGCCCACATATTATGAAGGGTTTTTTTATCGACTTTTTCCACTCCGGCAACAAATGAAAAATTTTTGTTTTCAACAATATTTTTCATTGTATCTATATAATCATCCCTTGAACGCACCTTTTCGGCCAGCTGCTTTGAATAAGCGCCGAGCAGCCTGACCGTATCTTCAAGCTGTTTTGTAACCTCTAAGACCATCAGTTTAAAATTTTCTTCCACTGCTTTTACAAATTCCAAGTTTTACCCCTGTTTTTTTGATTCAATAACCAGTGTTTCGGCCCTTGATTCCCTTGACTGGCTCTCTTCACGCCAGCCGCACTTCAGGCTTATTTTTACCCTGTCACCTTTTCTTCTTGCTTTTACCTCAAGTTTAAGCAGGCCGGCCGGCTCAAACACTATCTGTTTTTCCCTGCTGCCAAGGGCTATTTTTCCGCTTGAAAAACCTTCCTTTAAGGCGTCCAGGTATTTCGCGATGGACTGCCTGTCCTGCAGCGATTCATACTTAAAATCATCATCCAATGCCGCCATAAAAAACCTCCCTTATTTAATTAAGCCTGTAAAAGCCTCTTTCTGTATTCATTAATTACCTGGCTCCGTGAAGCTTTCGCAGCCTTAAGAGCCTCCCTTATATCAAGGTCGTCCCACGCCGGCTGCATGCCTATTTCCCTGGCCGCCTTGTCCATGTCCATGACCGCGGGCCTCCTTATTTTTTCACCCATATGCGTGTCGTCACCCATAAATATCAGGAGCTCCCTGGCCGAACTTTTCCTGTTTGAATTTTTCTTCCTGACCGCTCCTATCAAAAACTCGGTGAATTGCCTTGACTGCGGGTTCCAGACCTCATAACCATCGACGTCGTAATCGGCCAGCAATATGGGCCAGAACTGTTCAGGGTGAGGCACCACTATTCCGGCTCCGCAGGCCCGCGCTTCCGAAATTACATCCTGTGTTTTATAAAAATAACCCGTCGGGAAAACCGCCTTTACAGATTCTTTTACGGATTTTATATATATCTGGGCCATATCTATTTCATGGCCGTCGTACACGCTTTTTAATTCGTCAAAATAATCCCTTATAAGCTTGTTCTTCAGGAAATTCCCGTTGATTGACCCGGCGTTGTCCTCAATTAATTTAAGGAGCTTGATTGCGTAAAGCTTTACAAACTCCGCGATATTTTCCTCTGCGCCTGTGGCAAGAACCGCTTTTTTCCTGCATTCTTTCATGTCGCTGCCTGAAAGCGCGTGCAGTATATCAAAGAGCTGTTTTGACCTGTACCTGAAAGTATGCTCGGCGAGCCTCTTTATTTTTTCCGCTTTTGCCGCGTTTGCGGCGGTAAAATGAAGCAGCAGCTGGACTTTCCTGTCAAATTCATGGGAAAAACAGTCAATTTCAACGCCCGCAAAACCGTTTAATTCCATAATAGTATTATGCTGGGTCGGTATGATAAGGCTGTTTACCGCGTCAGGAAATGAAGCCTTTATCCTTTTTTCTATAAGTTCCATCGGAATATGTTCCGGATGCCAGTGAACCGCAAGGACTTCCTGCTGGAGCCCTGAAACGTGCCCGGATGTTGTGATTATTTCTTCCTGCTCTTTTGAAAGCACCGGCGAAATAACCTTTAAAAAAGCCGCCTTTTCCCATTCTTCAATTTCCGCGTTTATACCTGCGGCTCCGGCGGTTTTCAACATGCCGGGATTGTTCTTTTTTAATTTTTTCATCATGCTGCAAATATAAAGGAAAGCCATTAAAGCGCGGTGAATTTAAACTTAATTTCGTGTTAATACCGCGGTTCCGGATTTAACACCAAATTAACATTTATTTAAGGGCATAATAAGCCTGCTGAATTATATTTATTTTGAGAGAAAATGCCGGACAAAAACCGAAGGAGGCTTAAAATGGCAAGGGCCGATATGCATGTTCACTCAAAGCACTCAATGCACCCGTCAGAATGGTTTTTACAGAGGCTTGGAGCCGCCGAATCATATACCGAACCGGAATTTATTTACAGGGAAGCTCTCGAAAAAAAGATGAATTTCATCACAATTACCGACCACAACACCGCCGAAGGGTCCTTTTACCTCAAAGAAAAATATCCGGGGAAAACTTTTTCAGGCGTTGAAGTCACTTCTTATTTCCCGGAAGACGGCTGCAAGGCCCATATACTTATATATGGCTTTACACCGGGAGAATTTGAGCATATAAACATTATACGCGACGATATTTACAAATTGCGCGCCTATATAAAGGATAAAAAGCTGGCCTATTCTGTGGCACACGCCACATATTCGGTAAACGGCAAGCTCACTGAATCCCATCTTGAAAAATTCATACTGTTATTTGATGTGTTTGAGTCCATCAATGGCAGCAGGGACAGCGCCAGCAACAGGACCTGGAACCATATTTTAAGCGGCTTAACCCCGGAATTCATAGACAGTATCTATGACCGCCACAGGATAGAACCCATGAGCGCGGATCCATGGATAAAAGGATTTACAGGCGGCACGGATGACCACGCCGGTATTTTTATAGCAAAAACTTTTACAGAAACCGCCGGCGGCTCACCTGAAGAATTTCTGGAATCCATAAGGAACAAGCATTCACTTGCCGGCGGCAGGCACAACGATTTTAAAGGGCTTGCCTTCGCCATCTATAAAATAGCCTATGATTTTTCAAGGCGCAAAGGTTCCGGCCCTTCCGGAAGCCTTTTGAGCCAGCTCACTGAATATATTTTTGAAAAAAAGAAGCTTTCCTTTAAAAATGAATTAAAAGTCGGCAAGGCAAAATATTTCAGCGGCGCGCAAAAAGGCATGCAGGGGCTCCTTGCGGGGCTGGTGGACGACCTTAAGGAATGCGCGGAAGTTCCGGTGGAGGAAAAGCTTGATATAGTTTACGACAAAATAACAATGATTACCGATGAGTTTTTGAAGAACCTTTTGGTTTCCGTCCAGAAGGACCTTAACCGCGGGGATATTGTTTCGCTTATAAAAAATGTTTCCTCTTCTATTACCGGAATATTCCTTGCGGCCCCGTTCTTCACCACCATCAGGCACATACATGAAAACCGTAATGTTGTTATGTCCTTTGCTTCAAGATTTAAGGAGCTTGACGCTCCTGAAGGCAAAAGAATACTCTGGTTCACAGATACACTTAACGACTTAAACGGTGTGTCTGTTACGCTTAAAACACTCGGCTGGCAGTCATATATAAACAAAAAAAATATAAAACTTGTCACGTGCCTCACAGGAGAAGAGGCAAAAGGGCTGCCTTTTAATATTATAAACATCCCGTATATACACTCCTTTGAACTCCCCTATTATGAAAAATATTCCATCAAAGTGCCTTCAATCCTGGCCGCTTTGAAAGAGATTTACGCTTTTGAACCGGATGAAATTATAATTTCAACCCCGGGGCCGGTAGGAATGGCCGGATTCATAGCGGCAAAGCTTATGGGTGTAAAATGCTCCGGTATATATCACACCGATTTTACCTCCCAGTCAATGGAAATAATAAAGGACGAATCCGCGGCTTCCATTGTCGAGGCATATACAAGGTGGTTTTATTCATCTCTCGATGAGGTCAGAGTGCCTTCGGAAAAATATGTTTCAATCCTGCGCGCCCGCGGCTTCGAAGCCTCAAAAATGTCCATTTTCAGGAGGGGAATTGATACAAAATTATTCTCAAACAGGCCGGGGGGCAGGCTTTTTTTACGGGAATTTCTCGGAATTACCGGGGGGACGGTCCTGATTTATACCGGCAGGATATCGAAAGACAAAAATCTTGATTTTCTTGTTGATGTATATTGCGGCCTGCTTGAAACACACCCGTCTCTGAAACTTATAATGCTTGGCGACGGCCCCCACTTAAAGGAATTAAAGTTAAAATGTTCCGGCTTGCCAGGGGTATATTTTCCCGGAAAAGTTCAGCAGCAGATGCTGCCGGTTGTGCTTTCAGGGTCGGATGTTTTTGTCTTTCCCAGCATAACAGATACTTTCGGCATGTCAGTGCTTGAGGCGCAATCCTGTGGAATTCCGGCTATAGTTTCGGATACCGGCGGCCCTCAGGACATAGTAATTGATAAAATAACGGGCCTTGTGGCACGTTCAGGCGACAGGACAGACTGGCACAATAAGCTCTCCTTTCTTGTGGATGCATGTGAATCATCCAGCCCCGATTTCTTTGCCATGAAAAGCGCTTCTTCACGGAATGTTTCTGAAAATTATGACTGGAACCGCGTCCTGAAGGAGCTGACCGCCGTCAGCCGGTAAAAAGTATATATAATTATTTTCTGCGGTTTTCCTGCCCTGAAAAGGCTGATGTTACAAAACTTTTTTGGCCGGCTTTATCAAGCAGCATAAATTTCTTCATGTCTCCGTCTGAAAATTTTGAATCCATGGCAGTTATTGAGTCCCTTATTATTTTCTTTTTTACCTCTTCCATGTTTTTCTCAAAATAAGCCGCTTTAGTCTTTTTCATATTTTCTCCTTTTATTTCAGATATCAAATATATGGAAGTTATGTTTCCGCATTTACCAGCTTGTCTGGCGATATTATAAGGGCCGGCTGCCCGTCCGCAAGTACCGTGGCTCCTGAAAAAATTGTATTTTCAAGCTTAAGCGAATGTATTTTTTTGACGGCAATGGGCTGCGGGGCAAGCACCCTGTCAACTTTCAGGGCTCTCTTTTTTCCGCCGGATTCCACAGTGACGAACATTCCGGAAGAACATCTTCCAGCGGACAGGTCCACGAATTTTATCTCGTCTGTTTCCGGGTCCTCGGGATCATGGGTGCCGCAAAAAGCATATAAAGTGTTCTCGGCCGGCAGGGCGTACTTTTCATTTTCTATCTGAACCACCACAGCTTCAATAACGGCAAGAAGCACGGGCAGCTTCATGGAGACCCTCGTGCCCTGCCCTGGTATGGATTTGATTTTTACGCTCCCGCCAAGCTTGTTGACTGCCCTGGCCACCACATCCATTCCAACCCCTCTGCCCGAAATGTCGGTTATTTTTTCCGCCGTTGAAAAACCCGGCGCCATAATAAGCTTAAAAATATCCTCGTCGTTAAGCGCCGCGTTTTCACGGGCCAGCCCGGCCTCAACCGCTTTTTTCAGCACCTTATTTTTGTCTATCCCCCCTCCGTCATCGCTGATATTTATAATGACGTTCCCTTCCTGCATCGAGGCGCTTATATTAATGAACCCATGCTCCGGCTTTCCGGCAACGCGCCTTTCCAGGGCTGTTTCAATGCCGTGGTCACAGGCGTTTCTTATAAGATGCATCATGGGTTCCGCTATCGATTCGACTATTTCGCGGTCCATTTCAACATTGCCGCCGCTTGTTATAAGCCTGAGTTTTTTGCCGGATTTTACAGAAAGATCCCTTATCAGCCTGGACATTTTCATAAAAGCGTTTTTTAGCGGAAGCATTTTAAGTCCGTACGCGCTGCTTTTAAGCCTGTCTATCGACCTTGAAAATCTTGAAAAACTTCTGTCAATCAAAGCTGATTTTTCGGGAAACTGCGCCGCTGTTTCAGCCATGCTGAACCTGAGCGCTGGCTCAAGCGCGAGTATTTCACCGAGGTTTGCCATGAAACTATTCAGCCTCTCCGATCCTATCCTGATTTCCAGTTCCTCACGCGGCGCGTTTTCCGGAGAAAAATCATATGCGCCTGTATTGCTGTTTTTATCCGGCTCCATGCCGCTTTTCCCGGCTTTGTTTGATATGGTCTTCATTATAAAATCCTTATATATAACAGAAACATCAAAATTAAACCTCTCCATGTCAAATTTTCCCGGCCTTTTAAGCTGGGCGGCCTCTGTTTTCAGGGTGTCGCATGCCTCCAGAAGGGCCGTAATTATAAGGGTGTTAAGCCTGCTTTTTTTTGACCGCACTTCCCCAAGTATATCCTCAATGTGATGGGCAAATTCTTTTATAGCTGTCATTCCAAGGTAATCAGACGATCCTTTGATTGTATGGAACGACCTGAATGCCGTATTGATAAGTTCATAATCTCCGGGAGCGTATTCAAGCGAGACAAAAGCAGCCTGTGCCTTTGTTAAATTGCCTATGGTCTCTTCCGCAAATTCCCCTACAAGTTCCTCTGTGAGCTCTATTTTAATATCATCCATGGCTTTTGCCTCCGCAGAGAATTAAACCATTGGTTTGTTAACCGGCGGTTAATCTGCGGTTTAATTTTTTAAAGTAAAAACCTTCGCAATAAATGCAAAAATTTACCGCCGCTTAACCCGTAATTAATATTCTTTTTGTATATTCAGCAGGAATTACAGAATCTTGTTTCTGCATCACACTTGCTTTTGGAGGCCCTTTATGGAACAGATAACTTCCGGTACAATGCCGGAAAAAATGCGTTCAAATCTATACATAATTTTTTCCTCCTGCGGCGTTATTTATGCGCTGAATTATGAGTATGTCTGCGAAATAATACCGTGTATGGACACGGTTCTTGTAAACGGCGCCCCGGAATATATACGCGGGCTTATAAACTACGGCGGTGAAATCTGTCCGGTCATATCATTGTGCTCCATATCCGCAAAAGAACCGGATAATGTCTCGGCAAAGAGCTGCATCATCATGATTAAATCCTCCGGGTCCGGAAATGCCCTTATCGGCATACTTGCCGGTTCGTTTCTTGGAAGTTTTGGTTTTTCAGAAAATGATATCAAGCCTGTGGGTTCCGGCGATTATTCGGCGGCAAACGGGCCTCTGATAGGAACCGCGGAGTGCCCCCACGGAACTGCCGCCGTGCTAAGCCCCGGTAACTTTTTTAAATGGATGGACTGGCTGGAAATATGACAATTTCTCAAAACACTTACGGAGGACATCATGGAAAAGAAGACACACTTAAACCTAAAGACTAAACTTCTTGTTTTTTTTCTGTTGGTGGGAATTTTCCCGGCCTTTATTATCACATTCGACGCGATGGATAAAATGGAAAAGATACTGAACCTTCTCTCATTTTCCAACATTGATTCAATACGCAAGATAAAGCAGTCCCAGATAGAAAAGTTTTTCTCCTTCAAGATAAGCTCCATGATGTTTGCTTCTGTTGATCCGGCTTTCACCGGCGCATATGACGAAATTCAGGGAGCTTTTCAGCAGTCCGACCAGGCCGCGCGGCAGCTGGCAAGGAAAAAGTACAGCCATCTCTTTTCCGATTTTATGAATACCTACGACTATTCGGACGTGCTGCTTGTTAATTTTTCAGGGTCGGTTATATACAGCGTTTCATCCACAATTAAAGAAGGTTCAAACATCAAATCAAAAGACTATGCCGGTACAAATATTTCAAAGGCCTTTTTGAACGGAATGAAAGGATTCAATCTCCAGGATTACCAGCAGCTTGACAGGCTGTTCGGGCCGGTGCTTTTTCTTTCGGCCCCGCTTATGGAATCAGGCGCTGCGCGCGGCGTAATGATTTGCACAATATCAGCGGATTCTATAAACTCGATCACCCAGGAATCGGACATCTTCAGGGAATCCGTAAAAAGCAACGGCCACACCGACAAGGACGCTTATATCGGCGAGGTATACCTTATCGGGCCGGATAAACTGATGCGTTCCAACTCATTTATCGACCCTGAAAAACATTCTGTGAAAGCCTCGTTTCTGGAAATAAATTCAAAACACAACATGGTCGATACTGAAGCCGCGCATGAAGCCATAGATTATAACAGAACCTCTGTCAAATTCACAAAGAACTACTCCGGCA
>Ga0181520_10011500_pt1 | contig 11612 bp, 8 predicted proteins | sample PEATcosm2014_Bin_29_FD_132451 | JGI IMG/M metagenome (GOLD analysis project Ga0181520, IMG submission 132451) | Peatland microbial communities from MTU Mesocosm Facility, Houghton, MI, USA - PEATcosm2014_Bin02_30_metaG | ecosystem: Environmental > Terrestrial > Soil > Wetlands > Peat | place...
ACGATTCGATTCGGCACGGGCGCAGCGACCATTCCAACCGGGCGCGGATGTGCGCCGTGGCGGCGCAGTATCTGATCATGAAGATCGGCGACGCGATGCTGCCTTACGACGAAACGGCGGGACGGGCTTTCGAGACTTATCAGCGGTGCCGGCGTTTCATCGAGGAGAATCATGGGTCGGTTTGCAATCTGCGCGAGGTTGCGGAAGCCTGCCATGTCAACATGTCGCATTTGTGCCGCTTGTTTCAGCGGTTTGGCCGCGAGACCCCGAACCGCTACCTCCAACACTTGCGGCTGAATCTCGCGGTGGAACTGCTCCAGGGATCCTCCCGCCCGATTAAAGAGGTCGCCAGCCTCCTGGGCTTCAGTGATCCGTTTAGCTTTTCGCGGGCTTTCCGGCGGGCCTTCGGCCTCTCCCCGGGCCGAGCCCGCATGGTTATCCGGCCAGGGCGGGACGGGGGCGCGCCACGGAGGGCTTCGCAATCAAAGATCCGCCTGGCCAGACCAGAGGCCGGGGCTACGGAGCCTGCGGTGCGGTCTTGAACGTGACCGAAAGCGGCGCCAGCGGCAGGCCGCCGCAATCGTGGCAGCGGGCGTCCGGGGTGGTGAACTGGGCCAGGCAGTGCGGGCAGTAGGCGCGGCACGTGGCGTCGGACGGCGCGGGCGGCGCCAGGAGCTGGTCCGGGTCGAGGCGCGCTCGCCGGAGGAGTTTCTCGACGGCGCTTTGCAGCGCGGCGCGGGCCCAGCGCTCGGCGGCCTGGGCGGCGGGCTCGGATGAGGGGCAGAGCGGGAAGGCGGGATGACGAATCTCGCGCAAGACCTGGGCGGCCAGGTCGCGGAACCGCGCCTCCGAGCAGAGGACTTTGGCGATGGCCAGCGGATGGAAGTCCTCGAGCAAAGGCCGCGAGACCAGGTCATGAGCGCGCAGGGACGTGGCCGGCGAGAGCAGGACTATCAGGAAATGGGTGAATCGCTCGTCCTCGGCCCTGGGGAAGAACGCCAGGTGCGCGCGGCGGAAGATCAACGCGATGGCCACGGTGCAAGCCAGCAGCCCCACGACCAGCTCCAGCCAGAAGCGCAAACCGAAGCTGAGGAACACCACGGGCGCCAGCACGAACGAATAGCCGAAAAGCACGTTGGTGGCGATCCGCAGCCTGGCCGCATGGGGTTGGAATTCGCGCCAGCGCCGCTCGGCCGCGTCGGCGTCGAGGCTGTCCTCGAGTTGCTGTTGCAGGGCGGCTTCGCGTTTGGCGGCGGGCAGTTTGCTGAGCCCGCTCAGTCGTTCCGCGAGGCCCTGGGCGAACGTCGGCGAACCGACCTTCAGCCGCAGACTGCCGTTGATGCGAACCGTTTTGCCATCGGCGGCCACTTGGCGGAGGTCGTCGAAGCGAACGAACCAGCCGGGCTGGGGCGGCCGCCAGCCGGGATTAACACCGGGAGCGACGTACGCCAGCAGTCCTTCCGGGGAGAGGGAGAGTGGGGATGGGTTACCCGTGAGCAGCGTGCCGAGGGGCGGCAGCGGGGCGGCGAAGATAAACCCGCCGGTCTGGTTGCCCAGCAACGCGCCGGGGTGGACCACTCGCCAGCCACGCCCCAGCCAGGTTCGGAAGGCCACCGACCCGCGCCTCAGCCAGCAGGCGCATTCCCAGCCGTAAAGCAACGCCAGAACCAGCAGCAGCAGTTCGAGGTCGCTCACTCGCTCTTTTTCTTGCTCCGGCCCGTGAAGAGCTTCTTGAAGAAGCTCGCGATGCCGGCAAACGCCAGCACCACCAGCTTCCAGCCTTTCTTGAGGAAGACGGCCAAAGCGGTGAAAAGGCCGAGCTTGGCGGCGCCGACTGCCGCGCCGCCGACCACCAGCGCGCCCAGGCCGTACTTGGCGAGCTTGTCGCCCGAGCGGTATTCAGCATAGGTTTGGCCGCTCTGGTAGGAGTAGCCCGCCAGCATTTCCCGAAACGTGGGCAGCGTGTCGCCAAGCATGTCCGGTTTGACGATCAGAACCACTTCCATGACGCCTTTGCGTCCGAGCAGGCGGGTGTTGTAGTTGAGAATCGGCCGCCCCTCGCACGTGGCGCGAACGGCCCATTCCAGGTTGTGCGTGGCGGCGTCGTACTTGGGCGGAACTTCCCAGCCGACCACTTCGAGCGGAGGATTGCCATTGCGCTGGCGTTCCTTGTTCGCCGCCTCGGTGCCGGCTTTGATGGACGCCAGCAACTTGTCCGCGTCGAGCTTGTCTTTGTCATCGTCCTTGACGTAGCCGATGCCGGCGAACTCGAACATGACCGACCAATCCGCGTTGGTCGGAGCCATCAGGCCCAAAATGCTGTCGCTGACGGGCTCGCCTTCGGCCTTCAACAGGGCGCGGGTGGTTTTGCCGTCGATAAAGCGGAAGCCGGCGGGGACGTTGATGCTGGCCATCGAGCCCAGCGGCGCGTTGGTCGGCCCGTCGAGGAAAGTGATCTTTTGTTTGGAGTCGGCGCTTTGCGCGGTCAGGATCGAACCGGCCAGCGCCAGGGCGCACGCGACGAAACCGAGGGCTTTTGAGCGCGACATCATACGTTTGCTGTTCGAGTTAACGGTGTCTGACACTTCCCGGCAAAAAGGCGCAACCAGTCCTGCTCTCGTTTAGCTGGCCGAAGATTCTGCGTCAAGGAAATCAGCGAGAATCAGCGCTACGCGATAGATGGCCTGGTGCAACGCATGGAGGCTACAAGGATTTCGCCCCTAGCGGGGCTGGGAACAGGCAAGCCGATGCCACTTTAGTTCTTGCTGATAGTGATATCCGCGCGATGCCACCAGCCGCCGCCGAGGGCTTGGAAGAGCGCGGCGGTGTCGGCATAGCGATTGGCCTGGGCCTGAACGAGGTTCATCAAGGCCTGTTGGTAGGTCTGTTCGGCGTTTAGAAGTGAGAGATAACCGGCGTAGCCGGAATCGAACTGGTCCTGGGCCAAATCCAAGGTGATCTTGGCGGCATCCCGCGCGGCGGCGGCTGTCTTGAGGGCGTTGGCGTCTTCCTGGAGGGCATTCAAGGTGTCGGCGACATCCTGGAAGGCGCTTAGGACGGTGGATTTGTATTGCTCGGCCGCCTGGGTGAAGGCCGCCTTGGCGGCGCGTTCCTGGTGCAGCAACATGCCGCCCTGGAAAATGGGTTGGGTCACCCCGCCCGCCAAGGTCCAAAAACCGGCGCTGCCTGAAAAGATCCTGCCGGCATCCAGCGCCATGGTCCCGGCGTCGGCCGTGAGGGTGATATTGGGGAAGCGGTTGGCGATGGAGATGCCAACCTGGGCGCTGGCGGCGTGAAGGCTTTCCTCGGCCTGGCGAATGTCCGGGCGCTGGGCGACGAGTTGGGAGGAAAGGCTGACGGGCAAATCCTGCGGCAGTTGGAGGCTGGCGAGCTCGAACTGGGCGGTCGGATCCTGGGTGGGGAAACGGCCGGATAGCGCGGCGAGGAGATCGCGTTGCTGGGCCAGTTGCTTGAGCAGGGGCGGGAGGGTGGCTTCGACCTGCGCGAGCTGAGATTCCTGGGCGGCGATGTCGAGCCGCGCGGCGTATCCCTTGTCAAACTGGACGCGCAGGGTCTGCAGCATGTTGGAGTTGATGGTTACCAATTGGCGGGTGGCCTCAATCTGTCCTCGCAAGGAGGCTTCCTGGATGGCGGCGGCGGCGACGTTGGCGCTGAGGGTGATATGAGTGGCGGCCAGGGCAAAGCGCGCCTGCCCCTCCTGCGCCTTCAAGAACTCCGCGGTCCGGCGATTGAGGCCGAAGACGTCCGGCGAGTAGGAGACGCTGACCTGGGGCGTATAGAGGCTGAAATAGAACACGGAGGAGTTGGGGACGGGCGCAATCTCTGTTGAAGTTTTCTGGCGGGAAGCGGAGTAGCTTGCCGCGACGCTGGGGTAGAAGGAGCCTCGGTGAGCGAGGACATTTTCCCTGGCGACCTTAAGGGCAGCCTGGGCGGCCTTGATGGTCGGATTGTTGCTCAGGGACAATTCAATAAGCTCGTTGAGGGGCTGAGAGTGGAACAAAGTCCACCATTCTCCCGGAAGGTCCTTGCCGCTCACGAAGCGCTGCGGTTCACCGCCCGGCAAGTTGGTGGCGCCGCTGGTGGTGGAGAGCGGCGCGGACGAATAGCCGCTGACCTCAGGAGCCGCCGGCTGCTTGAAGTTGGGACCGACGGCGCAGCCGGCGAGGATCACGGCCAGCGCGGCGGCTGCGGGAATCAAACGGCGCATGGATTTGGTTGTTTGTTTCATGATCACACCTCCAGCCGATCCGTGGGGCGAGCGACGAGGGAGTAAAGCGCGGGCATGAGGAACACGCTGATGAGCAACCGGCTGAACAGGCCGCTGACGATGACCAGCGCGAACGGCCGCTGGGAATCGGTGCCGACCCCGGTGGCGATGGCCGCCGGCAGGAGCCCCAAGGCGGCCACCAGCGCGGTCATCATGATCGGGCGGAGCCGCAGGATCGCGCCATCGCGAATGGCCCGGTGGAATTCCATGCCCCCGCCGCGCAGCTCGTTGACGTAGGAGATATAGACGACGGCGGTCTGCACCGAGACGCCGAACAGGGCCAGGAACCCGATCCCGGAGGAGACTGAGAACGGCGTGTGCGTGAGCCACAGGCCCAGGATGCCGCCCACCGGGTCGGAGAGCAACACCCCCAGCACGGTGATGAGCGGAAACTTGAAGTTGCGGTAGAGCGCGAACAGCAGCAGGAAGATCACAAACAGAGTCAGGGGCAACACGATGTTGAGCTGGTGCCGTGACGCGGTGTAATCCTTGTACTCGCCGCCCCAGTCGAGGCGGTAGCCCTCGGGAAGCTTGACCTGGGCGTTGACCTGCTGCCGGGCGTCATCGATGGCGCCGGCGAGGTCGCGCCCCTCCACCGAGAACTGCACGCCGATGTAGCGCGAGTTATCCTCGCGGTAGATGAAGGAGGCGCCGTTCTGCACGCGGATGTCGGCAAATTCCTTTAACGGGATCTGCGAGCCATCGGGCGTGGAGACGAGGATGTTGCCGATGGCTTCCGGGTGGTCGCGGAATTGCTGTTCGAGGCGGACCACCAGGTCGAACTGCTTTTCGCCTTGGACTACTTGCGTTGCGGCGGTCCCGCCGACGGCCGCTTCGATGAGGCCGTTAATGTCGGAGACGTTCAGGCCGTAGCGGGCGATCTTGGCGCGGTCGATATCCACAGTCAGGCTCGGCTGGCCCAACTCCTGCACCAGGGTGATCTCGGTAATCCCGCGCACTCCTTCCAGCACGCGCTTGATGGCCTTGCCTTTGGTTTCGAGCGTCTCGAGGTCGGTTCCGAAGACCTTGACGGCGAGAGAGCTTTTGAGGCCGGTTTCGGCTTCATCGACGGCGTCCTCGGCGGGCTGCGTGTAGTTGAAGATGATGCCGGGAAACGCCTGGAGTTTCTCGTTGATGGCCTCGGTCAGCTTCGCCTTGGTGCGGTACTTCCCGGTCCATTCGCGGTAGGGCTTGAGGCCGACGAAGAACTCGACGTTGAAGAAGCCGGTGGGGTCGGTGCCGTCATCGGGCCGGCCGTGCTCGGAGGCGACGATGGTGACTTCGGGAAAGGAATGGAGGATCTTACGGACTTGCGGGGCGATCTTGCACGATTCCTCGAAGGAGATGGTATAGGGCATGGTGGCGCGAATCCAGAGCGCGCCTTCGTCCAGGTGCGGCATGAACTCGGCGCCGATGCCGGGGATGAGCAGCAGGGAGCCGACCAGCGCGAGCGCGCAGGCGAGCGTGGTTCCCCAAGGATGAGCGAGGCAAACATCGAGGCCTTTGGTATAGGCGGATTTGATGGCCTCGAAGCCGCGGTTGCGCCGCTCGCGGGCGCCCTTGCGGAAGGCCCATAAGCAAAGCACGGGCAGTAGGGTCAGCGTGATGGCCAGGGAGCCGACGAGGGCAAAGATCATCGTGTCGGCCATCGGCGTGAAGAGTTTGCCCGAGGGCCCCGACAGAACGTAGATCGGCAGGAAGCCGGCGACGATCACAGCGACGGCGTAGAAGATGGGGCGGTCCACTTCGGCGGCGGCGTCGGCGATGATTTCCTTGAGCTGGAGCGGCTGTCCCTGGCGCGCGGCGATCTGGCGGTAGATATTCTCCACCATCACGACGGCGCCATCCACGAGGATGCCGAAGTCCACCGCGCCGATGGAAAGGAGGTTGGCGGAGACATCGCGGAGGTCCAGGCAGATGAAGGCGAAGAGCAGCGCCAGCGGGATGGTAATGGCGACAATGAGGCCGGCGCGAACGTCGTAGAGAAAGAAGACCAGGACGAGCACCACCAGGACCATGCCGCGGAGGAGATTGCGCTCGACCGCCTCCATGGTCAGCGACACCAGATCAGTCCGGTCGTAGAAGGGGTGGACTTTGACATCCTTGGGGAGAACATTCTGGTTGATGTAGCGGGTTTTCTCTTCGACGCGCTTGAGCACCTCCTGGGTCTTCTCGCTGGTGCGCATGAGGATGACGCCTTCCACGGCGTCGTCCTGGTCCTGGTAGCCAAATTGGCCCAGGCGCGGGGCGTGGCCGATGACGACGCGGCCGATGTCCTTCACCAAAACGGGAGTGCCGTCATGGACCGCCAGCACCACGTTGCCGATGTCCTCCGGCGTGCGCAACCGGCCCAGGCCGCGGACGTAATAAAACTGTCCGCCTTCCGAATAGAACCCGCCGCCGGCGTTGTCGTTGTTGGCCCCGAGGGCGGTCACGACCGCGGAGACGGAGAGGCCGACGCCGGCAATCTTTGCGGGGTCGAGCAGCACCTGGTATTGCATGGTTTCGCCGCCGAGCCCCGAATCGTCAGCGACGCCCTGAACCGCCTTGTATTGGCGCTCGACGATCCAGTCGTCGATGGTCTTGAGTTCGAGCGGCGAGCGGTCGGGACTTTGGAGCACGTAACGATAGATCAAGCCGGAGGGGGAAAAGAGCGGGGCCACCGAAGGGGTAACGCCATCGGGGAGGCTCAGATCCGGGATGCGCTCGAAGACCCGCTGGCGCGCGAAGTAGTTGTCCGTGCCGTCGGCGAAGCTCATGATCACATCCGACAATCCGTAGAGCGAGATAGAGCGGAGAATTGTCATCTTCGGGATGCCGTTCATCTCGACTTCGACCGGGACGGTGATCAACCGCTCGACTTCCTCGGCGGCGTGGCCGGGCCACTGGGTGATGATCTCGACCATCGCCGGCGAGAGGTCCGGGTAGGCCTCGACCGGCAGGCGATTGAGCGACCAACTGCCGGCACCGATCAGCAGGAAGGTCACCAGGACGACGAGAAACCGCTGCCGCAGGGACGAGGCGACGATGCGATTAATGGCCGAGGCGGAGCGCCGCGACTCTTCCGGGGATGGGAGTCCAGGGGTGTTCACTGGTTTTGCTGGAATTGAAGGAACAGGCCGCCCTCGACAACCACTTGGTCGCCCGGCGCGAGGCCTGCGGTGGTTTCATAGCGATCCCCGACGCGGCTGCCCAGGCTGATGCGCCGGCGCGAAAAACTACCGTCGCCGTTGGCCAGGTAAACAAACGGGAGGTTTTCGTCATCGCGCAACACCGACGAGACCGGCGCGAGCAGCCCGGTTTGCTCGCGGCGCGAATGGATCAAGACGCGGACATACATCTGCTTCTTCAGCACGTCCCGCGGGTTGGCGGTGACCACGCGCACGGTGATGGCGCGCGTGTTCGGATCGACAATAGCGGAAATGTAACCGACGGTGCCCGGCAGGTTTGTCGGCGAAACGCTGGTGACGACTTCCGCCGGGTCGCCTTCTTCGACGGAAGCGAGATCCAGGTCGAAAATGTTCGCCATGACCCAAACCCGGGAAAGGTCGGCGACGGTAAAGCACGGGGTTGTGCCGGCCTGCAAGAGCTGGCCGGGGGTGACCAACCTCTCTACGAGCGTCCCGGCAATCGGCGAGCGAATCAGGCCGACGAGATCGGGCAGCGGCCGATTCTCCTGGATAGCCTTGATCGTCGCCGGATCGATGTCCAGGGAATGAAGCTGCTCCAGCGCGGCGTCACAATCGGCCTCGGCGTTGACAGCGTCGGTCTCGGCTTGCTCGACCTCTTTTCGGGCGAGATTGTTGTGCGAGAGCTGCTCCGCCAACTCAGCGAGGCGGCGGGCGTTTTTCGCCGTAGCCACCGCTTTGCGGTAACCGCTGATGGCGGTGGCGTAATCCGGCGAAGCGACCGTTGCGAGGACGTCCCCGGCACGGACCTTCGCGCCGAGCGAGACCGCCAGCCGCGAGACCGGCCCCGAGATGGGGGCCAAAATGGTGGTCGCCAGGTCATCGTCAAAGGCCACCGTGCCGGTCGTTTCAATCGTGCGGCGGAAGGTGGAGGGCTTGACTGTTTCGATATGGACTTTTTCTCGTTGCCCCGCGGTCAGGACGAGGTTGCTGGCGGCGGCGGGGGCCGGCGGGGCCGATTCCGCCGCTGGGCAAGCCGGGACCACCGCCAGCAGGGCGGCGCCGGCCACACTGAGGAATGCGTCGCGCGCCCGGCGATCCGTTGGAGTCGAGAATGTTCTGGCGTTCATGTCGTGATGTCGCGCGGACAATCGATTTGTCCGCAGTAAGGATTTTGGACTCCAAACTTTGGGAACCAGAACACCGGCCGATTGCCAAGCATCGAGCCGTGGAGTCTTGCGACTCGGCTAAGCTACGACCGGGTGAAGCGAGGCCTGCGCCGGTGGGGCGCGGCCCAGGGAAGCAAGATACGTGAAGTGCGCCGGGGCGATGGACTCCACACGCGGCGCCGGGTCAGACGAGGACGGAAGGAACACGGTGAGGACCGCCTCCGATTGAGGCGAGTCCATCTGTCCCTGGGCTAACAGGCAAAGAACGCAATGATGCGGTGCGGCTTCCCCGCTATGATGCAAGGCCTGGTGGACGGCGCCATTCGCCGCCAGCAACTCGAGGAGCAAAAGCCCCCCGGCTAGCGCGCCGGCCAGGATGCGGGCGGCGGCAACTGGCCATTTGACCTTAAAACCTGTCACGTAGAATGTCAGCAAAGCAGACCCGCTCCCGTGACGCAAGCGCGATCTCGGTTTACGAATCGCGCAATCGCGCAACCGGGACTATGTTTGTTTAAGGGAATTGTATGGCTGGGCGAAGCTCATTCAATGACAGTGGGCCGGCCGAGAGCGAGGCCAAGTGGCAGAAACATGTGGTCGCCGCTCTGTGGGTATTTCTCGCGCTCCTCATCGTGCTTTGCGTCGCTCTGGTGTACGGGAAGGCCAACGGACTGTTTCACCCGATGCCTGGGGAAACCACACCGCCCTGGCCGGTTGAGTGGCCGTAAAGAGTTCCCGGGAACTTAGATATTTCTTCCAGACGCCTTAATGCGCGCTTGAAGTTGTCGGCGCCTTACTCTTCTTCGCCAAATCTGGCCTCGAACAGGAGCTCCAGCTCCGCAAGGGCGCGGGAGGCATCCTCACCGCACGCGTGGACTGTCAGCTTGCTGCCCGGTTCGGCTGCCAGCACGAGCAGGCTGATGAGGCTCTTGCCGTTGATCCGTTGGCCATCCTTTTCCACAAAGATGTCACATTGAAATCGGCTGGCGGTCCTAACGAATTGGGCTGCGGGCCGGGCATGGAGGCCCAGCTTGTTGGAAACCCGGAAATCCATTGTCATCCTTGGAATCGCGTCTGCCGTTGCGCTCATCATACTTCGTTAGGATTATTCCCCAGTCCCTGGATTGTGCCAATCCCCAGTACTGGGGACAAAGGGAACTCCAGTTCCTTTACCGCCTTTGCCGAGGGGCTGCATCAGCCCCTCGGCCGTTCACTAACCTGGCGGCAGAGATCGCCAGAGCGGGGACTTATTGTGCCACGGCGCGATAGAACCGGGCCGGCATGTTCGTGGCTCCGGAATCGATGATCTCGATGAGGCCCATCGAGTTGGCAGGGACGGTGTTGAGCAGCGTCCAATTCTTGAGGTCGGTGGAGGCCTGGATCTGGTAGTTCTGGCCAGGAGTTCCGCCCATCGTCAGCTTCGCCCCGGTATGAGCGAGGTCGGAGGGATCGATCTGCAAACGGTTCTTTTCGATAAAGTTAAGGGTGACGATTCCAACGGTCTCGCCGCCGCGACCGTCGCTCACCAGGTAAGCGAAGAGGTCATCCTGGATGGCCATGGCCGGCGGGCGATAGGTGAAGTTCGAGCCGTTGGCGGTGACCCGGCCGCCATAGGCGGAAACTCCGCTGTAGTCGGCGATTGTCAGGGAGTCGCCATCCACATCGAAGTCGTTGCTGAGCACCTGGCTGAAGGGGATCTCAAGGGTCGCGCCCTGCACCGCGATAATCTCAGCGTCCGTCGTCACGGGCGGCCGGTCGAGAGTCATCGCAATGTAGGCGGAGAGGACGGAGCTTCCGTAAGTCAGGGTCATTTCCAGCGCGCGCGAATCGGTATTCGTGTTGTCCGTAGCGAAGGTGATCTGGCGCATGAGGGCCGTTACCGAGGCCGATGTGGCGTTTGTATTCAGGGTGAAGCTCAGGTTGGTGGTGCCATCGCCGGAGGTAAGGGTCGCGAAGGCGGTGCCATTCCAGGTAATCTGCGTGCCGTTGATGCCGAGCGGGCCGGAGCCGTCAGACTGAACATCCAGCACGTCATCGGCGGTGGCGTTGGTGACGACCGCAACCGCCAGCGTGCCGCCGAATGTCAAGCTGCCACCGTCGTTGACGGATATATTCGTGGCTATCTGGATGGGATCGTTGCCCACCACATAGAGCAGCGAGTTGGTTGAAACCGTGATCTGAGCGGTGACCGTGAGGGTCCCGTTCGTGAGAAACACGGTGTAGTTAGTGGCCCGGTTCTGCGGATCGACCAACTGGGGAATGATGGGGTAAGTGCCGGCGGCGCTGTTTGAAGTCGCGCTGCAATTATAGGTTGCCGTTATCGGGTCACTGTTGACCACGCCCGCAAGCGAACCTGTGAACGGCGGGTTGGTTTCGCCATAGGCACGAGTGGCATTATTGGCCCAAGCCCTCAAGGTTGCGGGATTAATGGTCAGGTTGCCGGTTACGAAAGTGAGCGTGTAATTGCCGCTGGCCGAGAGCGTGCCCTGGCCAATGGTATAGGTGCCGATGTTTTCACCGGACGCGCGGCTAATGGTGCCGCTGAGGCTGTCGCCGCCCACCAAAGCACCGGAGCTGATTTGATAGGTCAGTGTCGGGTCGGTCTGGCCATAGGTCTTGGCCTTGGGATCAGCGGTGACGGTCAGGGCTACGGTGCCGATGGTGAGATTAGCGCCGACAAAGTTGAGGGTGTAATTGCCGCCGGCCGAGAGGTTGCCCTGGCCGATGGGATAGGTGCCGACGCTCTCGCCGGGCGCGCGGCTAAGCGCGCCGCTGAGGCTGTCGCCACCGACTAAAGCGCCGGAGGTGATCGCATAGGTGAGCGCCGGGTCGGCCTGGCCGTAGGTCTTGCTCTGGGCATCGGCGGTGATGGTGAGGATAACCGGGTTAATCGTCAGGTTGGCGCTCACGTAGGTGAGGGCGTAGTTGGTGGTGGCCAAGAGGGTGCCCTGGTTAATGGCATAGGCGGCGACCGCCTCGCCCGCATCGCGGCTGAGGGCGCCAGTCAAGGTGTCACCGTTGACCAGGGCG
>Ga0181520_10011501_pt1 | contig 11611 bp, 12 predicted proteins | sample PEATcosm2014_Bin_29_FD_132451 | JGI IMG/M metagenome (GOLD analysis project Ga0181520, IMG submission 132451) | Peatland microbial communities from MTU Mesocosm Facility, Houghton, MI, USA - PEATcosm2014_Bin02_30_metaG | ecosystem: Environmental > Terrestrial > Soil > Wetlands > Peat | place...
CCCTTCCTATATTGAGCAGATGAAGGGCCATTGCGACCGCGAAATAAGTTTTACCGGTGCCGGCGGGCCCTACTGCAAAAGTCAGGTCATTATCGAGAATATCACGGATGTATTCCTTCTGGTGCGTAGTCCTGGGTTTTAACCTGTATCCCTTTCTCGATACGGCAAGGCCGTCGGAAGAAAACTTTTCCGACCTGTAATTGCCCCCGCTCCGGCCCTCCTCAATGAGGAGCTTTATATCATTATGAGAAAGGGGCATCGCTCCGCGGGCCAGCACGAATATATTATTCAATATATTCGATGTCCTGGTGATATTATCCTCTTCGCCTTCGATGGAAATATCTTCCTCGAGCGGAATGATCTTGACGGCAAGCACCCTCTCGAGCAGCCTGAGGTTGGAATCATGAACTCCAAAAGCAAGAATTGGATCAATGCCTGCAGGAATGTGAAGTTTTATTTTCATTTTTTTGTAACCAAAACTTAAAATAACCCCGCTTTAAATATATAATATCACCGGCTGTATGTCAATTTGCCATTACATGGAAGAAACGCCGATTTCGGGCGGCATAAGCGGCACTAAGGAGCATGTATGAAAGTTCTCATAGCAGAACTTGCCTTATTTTTATTTATTGCAAAAAGGGCCATGTCCGTTTTGCTGGAAATTCTAAATGTTTCTCATCTACGTAAAATGTCAGCCTTTGTTCCGGTTTCCTTGTCGGGAATAATCGATAAAGAGACCTCGGAAAAGAGCCTGTCATACCTTGCTTTAAAGTCGCGTTTCGATATTTTCAGATCCCTGTTCTCGGATATCCTTATCCTCTTTTTTATTTTCTCACCGCTCTTTAACATGTACAATTCGGTAATAACAGGTATGAATATTAACTACATGCTGCAGGGTCTGGTCTTTTTTGCGGTATTATCAGCGGCTTCGCAGCTCCTCGATATACCATGGGCGCTTTACGATGCGTTCTTTATCGAAAATAAATTCGGCTTCAACCGGATGAGCATTTCCCTCTGGATCATGGACTTTATAAAGAGTTTTATAATAGAAACAGCAATTCTCTGCCTGGCAGTCATCGCAGGGCTCTGGATCATCGGCTTAAGCCCCGGCTACTGGTGGTTTATAATCTGGCTGTTTTTCTTCATCCTGAGCATAACTCTCATGTATATAAGCCCCTATATAATCGAACCGCTTTTTAATAAATTCGAACCCCTTGATAATCCGGAACTTGTAGAAAAAATCAAGGGTCTTTGCGAAAAAGCCGGTATTAAGGCCGGCCAGGTTCTGAAGATGGACGCCTCGAAAAGAAGCTCTCATTCCAACGCTTATTTTACAGGGATCGGAAATGTAAAACGAATAATAATCCTTGACACGCTTATAGGCAAATTAACCGACGGCGAGCTTTTATCTGTAATTGCCCATGAAGCAGGGCACTGGAAGAAAAAGCATGTGATAAAATCTATCATATCTTTCGAAATAATTGCCGAATTACTTCTATTTGTCTGCTACCTGTTTTTCCGTACAAATATCCTGCCTGATATTTTCGGCATTCAGCCAGGCGGGTTATTTGCTAAGATCATCATAGCAGGTTTTTTACTCTCGATAATTTCATATTATTTCGATCCTGTTTGTTCTTATTTTTCAAGGAAAAACGAGAGGGAAGCCGACAGGTTCGCGGTCGGAATAACGGGCGGATATACAGACCTTCAGAATTCTCTTGTCAAGCTCTATAAGGATAATTTATCCAATCTGTTTCCCCATCCTCTTTATGTCCTCTTCTATTATTCCCATCCGCCTCTTCTCGAAAGGCTCAAAGAATTATCGGCTTATGGGGAAGGAGACGGGGCTATAAAAAAATAATCATGTTTTTTACTAAACCTATTTCAACCTGTTCCGATATAATAATTGTCGGGATTAAAACAGCTTAGTTTTTAAAAATTAGCAGGGACCCCGAACAGTCTTTTTTACTCTTAGTTTATACTAATAGTTAGAGGATATTTGCCTATCCCTAACCAAGAAGCCTCAGCACTAGCTGAGGCTTTAAATTTGCCTGGGCCAGCATAGCAACGTTGGCCTGCGTCAGGATCTGGTTCTTAACGTAATCGCTCATTTCCTGCGCCATGTCCGTATCCCTTATTCTGGACTCGGATGCATTCGTGTTCTCGAATGCAACATAAAGCCCTTTATAAAGTTTTTCGAACCTGTTCTCGTAAGAACCAAGATCAGCCCTCTGTTTAAGGACTTTCTCAAGAGCCTTATCAAGAACTCCGATCGAACGGTTCGCGGTATCCATGTTGCTTGCGCTTACGACCTTATTTCCCTCAGCGGAAACCAGGCCCAAAGATTGAGCGTTCATATTACCAACAAACACCTGCACTCTCTGATCCATGTTCGGTCCGATATGGAACCAGAGACCGGCTGTCTGATTTGTAGCCGCGGAACCTGTAGTCTGTCCGCTCGGTTCCTCAAATCTACCTGTCAGGATATTCATTCCGTTGTACTGTGCGTGGTGAGCGATCCTGTCCACTTCATTTACCAGCTGGGACATTTCAACGTTGATAAGTGACCTGTCCATATCGCTGTAAATACCGTTTCCGGCCTGAACTGAAAGTTCTCTCATTCTCTGCAGGATAGTTGTGGTTTCATCAAGATAACCTTCTGTTGTCTGCAGGAAAGATGTGGCGTCTTCGGTATTTCTCATTGCCTGGTGGAGACCGGATATCTGACTTCTCATCTTTTCAGATACAGCCAGACCGGAAGCATCGTCTCCAGCCTTGTTAATCCTGAGGCCGGAAGATAGCTTCTCAATATTCTGGTTCAGGTTGTTGTCATTCTGCACCAGGAGTCTATTGGCAAAAATCGAAGATATATTGTGGTTTACTATCATATTAACCCTCCTTGAATTGCTTAACATCCGTGTGACTGAAGGGGTCCCTGCTGTCTGCGCCGACTTTATGCTGCAGGCGCAGCTTTAAGGAGGGTCTGAAGTAAATACCACCAGTGCCTATAACCGAAACTATAAATACGGTTTATCCCGGCTCTGCTGCCGGGATAAACTTATTTTATTAAGTAAATTGCCTATCCCAACTTATCTCATCTTAACAGACTAAGCATCAGTTGGGGTTTCTGGTTTGCCTGAGCTAACATCGCCGTTGCAGCCTGTGTCATTATCTGCGTTTTAACGAAATCGCTCATCTGTTCAGCCATATCCGTATCCCTGATCCTGGATTCGGCGGACTGAAGGTTTTCATAACCTACCATAAGCCCAGTCGATAACTTTTCCAGCCTGTTCTGGTACGCGCCAAGGTCCGCTCTCTGCTTGGAAACTTTTGTCAGAGCGTTGTCGATAGTACCGATTGCCATGTTTGATTTTTCAGGAGTGCTGATGCTGATATTTTCCTGCGAAGTGGGGTCCTTGAGGCCCAGAGCTGTTGCAGTCATAGTATTTACATAGCTCCTGATCCTCTGGTCCATATTTGGGCCTACATGAAACCAGATACTGGAAGTAGGGGCGTTGCCGCCAGTGGTGTTCGCAAAACGGCCGGTAAGCATATTGAGGCCGTTGAACTGTGCATGTGAAGCTATTCTGTCGACTTCGGAAACAAGCTGGGAAACTTCAACCTGGATCTGCATCCTGTCTTCTGTTGAATAGATTCCGTTGGATGCCTGTACTGCGAGCTCCCTGATCCTCTGAAGGATCGTGTGGGTTTCCGCCAGGTACCCTTCTGTTGTCTGGATAAACGATGTTGCGTCCTCTGCGTTCCTCTCGGCTCTGCGCAGACCGCCAATCTGGCTTCTCATCTTCTCGGAAACCGCGAGACCGGAAGCGTCGTCACCAGCCCTGTTAATCCTCAAACCTGACGAAAGCTTCTCGATGTTCTTGTCAGATTCACGGCTGTTCTCCCACAACTGACGATTTGCGAAAATCGCGCTGATGTTGTGATTGATGATCATAAGTATCCTCCTTGATATATTTTATCCCCGCGTCCTTGCGGGAATATTTTCTCTTTAAAGCCTAAAGGCTTTTCCGGAAAAACCGATAATCCTATTAGGCCGGATGCTGAAGAGCCCTCCTCTTTTTTAAAACGAGAATCTCTCTATTATTCTATCGGCGCTCTCCATTTTAAACTTTATGAAAATATATTTTTTATTTTTTATGATTCGCATGATCAAGGGTTTATTGGGGTTTGACGGATTGACAGGTTTTCGTAAAGCGGGCTGTCATATCAAATTTGCGAATCTCTTATTGATAAGTTTCAGAAAATAATATATTATTGGCATTGGAGGAGGGCTTTATGGGAGATTACCATGGGATTATCATCAATCGAAGCCAGAAGAATAGGTCTATATTCAAAGAAATGGATATCATCGGGAAGAAGAATATCCTGGGCGGCATAATAGTTTTATACAAGGTCAGCGTAAGCGAGAATAATTTACAGGATATTATTAAAAAGATCCGGAAAAACATGTCCTGCCGCCTGCTGTTTAAACGACAGGAATTCTATGCGCATTTTTACAGGGGCAATGAGCTTATAATAGTCTATAAAAATAAAGTTTTCAATGCAGCGGTTGATCAGCGTACCTGGAAAGAAGCTATAGAATACGGGAAATCGCTGGGAATAATCGAAAAGCAGCTGGATTTTAAGCCCAATAGAATAGAAGATGAGACATATTGACTGCCTGCCGGTCCGTCCGCATCCCGGCTCCAAGCTCAGCTTTCAGGTTTGAGGTTTTTTAAAATTTCTTCCATCTGGGTCAGGTACTTCAAAAAGGTTTCACGGCCCCTTTGAGTAACCCGGCAGGTCGTCCTGGGCCTCCGCCCCGCATAACCCTTAATTACTTCAATATAACCCGCGTCCTCGAGCACCCTTATATGCGCACCTAAATTGCCCCCTGTCAGGCCGGCCTGCTCTTTAATGTCAGTAAAATCCGTATCTCCGGAGGATATAAGAATAGTCATAATGCCTATTCTCGCCCTTGCCTGGAATATTTCATTCAAATCCGTGATCTTAAAGCTATTCATGGGTTTTTGCCTGTTTCATAAAAATAAAGCCTGTCATGATAAACGTTACTCCGCACAGAGAAAGCCAGTAATAAAAATAAGGCATCGGGATAATAAAAGCAAGCAAGGATTCCGCTATCAGCAATAATCCGAAAATTGCCAGCTGTTTTCCAATAAAAACGCTGTTGACAATATAAATAACACCTACCCAGAAAGGCCAGTAGAGAGATAAGATTCTTTCGCCAAGAGGTATTAAGAAAAATGTGAAAAACAGGATGGATGCGACGGCAAGGATCCAGTTTAATCTGCCTAACTGCTTCATGATAAGGGTGTTTTTTGACAAGTTCCGCCTCATATATCGTACAATATAGGTTATTGTAAGACCGGTGAGATTAAGCACCCCCCAGACAAGCCCGTATTTCCATCCTTTAACCCATGTTCCTGCTCCAAAACCGATTATCCAGATCACACCCCATATGAATAAGAAAGGGTAGCCGGTGGCGGCCCTGATCCTGGTCCCTTCGATAATCTTTTTTAAATAGGAAATCTGTTCGAGAGCCTCTTCCTGTCTGAGTTTAGTTTCTGAATTTGACATAAACGATCCTCCTTTATTCAATTTGTAATACATATCGTTCTATTATACAGACTAATCTGCGGAATGTCAATAGCTTTATGAATTATTTTTAATCCTAAAAGTTGTTTGCCCTGTATTTGAGGTTAATATGAATGAAACGATTAAGGAAGCAATCGGTTATATCGGCCAGGCGCCCTGAGGGGAAAGAATTCGGCAATGCGCTTGAAAAGTTACCGGAAAGGTAAGGCGGATAGATGTTTTTTCTTGTCCCGCCGCCTTTTTTATAATATAATAACTCATAAAATCCAGGGAGTTGAATCTATGCCGGTAATCAAGGTTGAAATGACCCGTCTTTAAAAAATAATCGAGAGGCTCATATGAAATACTGTCTTTTTGCGGTTTTAAGCATGTTTTTATTTTCTTCCCTTTACGGCTCAGATAAGGATCAGAGCCTGAAAATAGGCGGAAACTACGAGATCACCGGGAGCGTCGCTACTTTCGGAACCTCGTGCGCCAACGCCGCCAGGCTCTTTTTCGACAAGATCAACTCATCCGGAGGGCTTCTCGGGAAAAAAGTCGAACTTATAATAGCCGACAATAAATCGGATCCGTCTGAATCGGCGTCGGCGGTTAAAATGCTCATAGCCCAGGATAAAGTCGCGGCGCTCCTCGGACCGGTCATAAGCAGGAATTCGCTCACAGCGGCTCCGATCGCGCAGGACGCCGGATATATAATGATCACCCCGACTGCGACCAACCCTGACGTAACAAAAACGGGAAAATATATTTTCAGGGCCTGTTTTATTGACGATTTCCAGGGAACCGTAATGGCCAATTTCGCCCTCAAGAACCTCAGGGTAAAAACCGCGGCTGTATTCCTGGACAATGCAAACGATTACAGCAAGGGCCTGGCAAAGTTCTTCAAAGAGAGCTTCATTAAAGGCGGTGGAAAGATAGTTTCCGAGGAAGCGTTTATCGCCGGCGACAAGGATTTCAGGACCCAGCTTACAAAAATAAGGATGAAAAAGCCCGATATAATATACATTCCCGCTTATTACCAGGAAGACGGGCTTATCGCAAAGCAGGCTAGGGAGCTGAGCATAGCGACCCCGATCTTAGGGGGAGACGGCTGGGATTCCGACGAACTGATTAAAATCGCAGGAGCCGGCAGCCTTAACGGCATATATTTCAGCAACCATTATTCGACGGAAAGCGTCAACCCGGTAGCCGTAGATTTTATCAAAGCTTACAGGCAAAGGTACGGTTCCAGGCCCGATGCGCTCGCGGCGCTGTCCTATGACTCGGCGCTTATACTCTCAGAAGCTATAAAGGCCGCCGGAAGCACCGAAACTGAAAAGATCAGGGAAGCGCTTGTGAAGTTAAAGGTAAGCGGGGTGACGGGCAGGATATCCTTCGATGAAAACAGGAACCCTGTAAAATCAGCCGTTGTCATTGAACTTGTAAACGGTTCCCAGGTATATAAGACAACCATCGAGCCTTGACATGGAAGAATTCCTTGTAAACCTGCTTCAATACCTGATCCAGGGTATTTCCACCGGAAGCGTTTACGCTTTGCTCGCCCTGGGTTATACGATGGTTTACGGGATACTAAAACTCATAAATTTCGCCCACGGCGATGTATACATGGTCGGTTCGTACACCGGATATTTTGCCGCCTCATACTTTTTCGTGAGTACAATGCCCCGCTGGGCATTTATTCCCGTACTTCTGATTTCGATGGTTTTCTGCGCGCTGCTCGGGATTTTAATAGAAAAGGCGGCGTATAAGCCCCTGAGGCAGAAGCCGTCGGTAGTTTTCCTCTCGGCCGGCATAGGCGCCTGCCTTGGCTTCTTCGCCTCGGTGTTTTTTAAATGGAACGCGCTTCTCCCGGCCGCGGCCGGCTGCGCCTCATGCGGACTGATTGGCCTGCTGATTGAAAAAAATGTCAGGGTATACGCCGTTATTTTAATTTCATCCGGCATAGGCCTTGCGGCCGGTATTTTTCCTGCTTTAATATGGCCCGGAGGCCCTTTTTTCCCGGTTCTGCCTGTAATGCTCTTCTCTTTCCCGCTATTTTCCTGGGCAGTTTATTTGTATCATAAACGCCCCTTCAAGGCCGCTCCCCGCATAGCCTACCTTATAACCGCCATAGGAGTGTCGCTCTTTCTCGAATACGCGATGATGTACTGGCAGACGCCGGCCCAGAAATACTTTCCCCCGATATTGAAGGACATCCCTATCGAGATCAAGGTGAGCCCTGAGAACAGCATATTCATTTTCAGCCAGCATATTATTTTCTTTTCGTCGGCCGTTGTTTTATCCGTCCTTTTATGGATCCTTGTGAAGTTCACAAGGATAGGAAGGGGAATGAGGGCTGTTTCCTTCGATGCCGAGGCGGCAAAGCTCATGGGCGTGAACGTGAATAACACTATTTCATTTACTTTCGCGGTAGGCTCGGCGCTTGCGGGCGCAGCCGGCGTTCTCTTCGGGGCTTTCTATCCGTTCGACCCCCTTCTCGGGATCATGCCGGGCCTCAAGGCTTTTATAGCCGCCGTTCTCGGGGGAATAGGGAGCCTTCCCGGGGCGATGCTTGGCGGCATCCTCATGGGCATCGCAGAACAGCTGTCTGTAGGATTCGGGAATTCATCGCTGCGCGATGTAACGGCTTTTATTATATTGATTGTAATATTGATGATCAAACCCGGAGGGCTTCTCGGCAGGGGGACAAATGACAAAGTTTGACGCGCTCGCATGGGCATTAAACAGGGGGTGGGTGAAGGTCGTATTGATAACCGTCCTTCTCTACGTCATATGGTCCCTGATCTACGGTTCTGTCAACGATTTCTGGAAGTTCAACCTCCTTGTGCTTGGAATAAATATAATCCTTGCAGTCAGCCTCAACCTCATAAACGGCTTTGCAGGGCAATTCTCATTAGGCCATGCCGGATTCATGGCCGTCGGCGGATACTCATCGGCAATAATAACCCTGTATCATTCGGGAGAATTGTCGGCGCTCGGCATGCCGGAATTCATGATTTTTTCGATCGCGGTGCTCGCCGGTGGAATTACCTCGGCCGTATTCGGTTTTATAATAGGCCTGCCGGCGCTGCGTCTCAAGGGAGATTACCTCGCGATAGCCACGCTCGGGTTCGGCGAGATCATAAGGCTGTCCGTCCTGAACGTCGATTACCTTGGAGGCGCCGCCGGGCTCAAGGGTCTGCCAGCCTATACTAACGGGAACTGGATATTTTTCATGGCCGCCGCCGCGGTTATCGTCATATCGAACCTGATAAATTCCTCGCACGGAAGAGCCATTCTCGCGGTCAGGGAGGACGAGATCGCAGCCGAATCGATGGGGATCTCTTCGACACGGTACAAGGTGGCCGCTTTCGTTATCGGCGCCTTTTTCGCCGGGATCGCCGGGGCCCTTTTCGTCCACAACATAAGACTCGTCAATTCGGGCTCATTCACCTTCATGAAAACGGTCGAGATACTCGTAATGGTTGTGATAGGAGGCCTGGGCAGCACGACGGGGGTGATCATAGGAGCCGTGTTTTTTACCCTTACGAACTCGTTTTTAGCCGATTATCCATACGAAAGGATGATAATATTTTCTATTATAATGATTATCCTGATGCTGTTAAGGCCCGAGGGGCTTATGGGCTCCCGTGAATTCAGGAGGCGCAGATGCCGATCCTGAAGACTGAGAATTTAACAAGGTCTTTCGGCGGCCTGAGGGCAGTGGCGAACCTCGGCGTTGAAATCGGGAAGGGAGGGCTTGCCGGGCTCATCGGGCCCAACGGCGCCGGCAAGACCACTACATTCAACCTCCTTACGGGGATAATAAAGCCGGATTCGGGAAGGATAATATTTAACGGCAGGAATATAGCGGGTCTTCCGCCTTACAGTGTGACAAGGCTCGGGATCGCCCGGACCTTCCAGAACATAAGGCTTTTCAAGGATCTGTCTGTCCTTGATAACGTCAAAATAGCCTGCCATCACAGGGTAAAATACTCTCTATTGGAATCGATGGTTTTCCGTTTCGGGCGGTTTGGCGCTGAAGAAAGGAAAATAACTGAAATGTCAAGGGAGTTTCTCGGCATTTTCGGCCTCCTTAAATATTCATCCGACAGGGCGGGAAGCCTGCCCTACGGGCTTCAAAGGCGCCTGGAAATAGCAAGGGCCCTTGCCACGGTGCCGGAGCTCCTCCTTTTAGACGAACCCGCGGCAGGCATGCACCCCGGCGAGAAAAAAGACCTGATGGAGCTAATCGGGTTTATAAGAAAGAAGTTCGGCCTGACGATCCTTCTTATAGAGCATGACATGAATCTGGTCATGGGTATCTGCGAATCTATATTCGTATTGGATTACGGGGTCCTGATAGCCGAGGGGCCACCGGAAAAAATAAAGGCCGACAGGAAAGTCATAGAGGCATACCTTGGAGAAGAGGCGTCAGATGCTTGAAGTAAATAATATCAACGTGTATTACGGGGCGATACATGCGGTCCAGGGCGTATCATTTTCTGTCGACCAAGGCGATATCGTCACACTTATCGGGGGGAACGGGGCCGGGAAAAGCACCATCCTCAAGACGATTTCAGGGCTCATCAGGCCGGAAAGCGGAAGCATAACGTTCAACGGGATAAACCTGGCCAGGGAAGAGGCCCATAATATTGTAAGGCTGGGCATATCCCACGTCCCGGAGGGGCGGAGGATATTCAGAGACATGAGCGTCCTTGAAAACCTCGAAATGGGCGCGTACATCCGGCATGATCTTCCGCAGGTAAAGAAGGATATGCGCAGGGTTTTCGACCTGTTCCCGCGCCTGCGGGAAAGGCTGCACCAGCAGGCCGGGACCCTGTCGGGCGGCGAGCAGCAGATGCTATCGACTGCCAGAGGACTTCTGTCCAAGCCCAAACTGATGCTTCTCGACGAACCCTCGATGGGGCTCTCGCCGATGCTTGTCAGGGATATTTTCAGCCACATAAAAGAAATAAACCGTGGCGGAACAACTATACTCCTTGTCGAACAGAATGCCAGGATGGCCCTTTCAATCGCCCATAGAGGCTATGTCATGGAAACAGGCAGGATAGTCATGGAAGGACGGGCCGAGGATCTCGCGGGAGATGAAAAGGTAAGAAAGGCATATCTCGGGGGATGATAGTGAACAGTGATGGCATTCACCTGACAGTCGCTGAGCAATTGCATTTGACAACTTGTAATGACCTGATTAAAATATTGCCTGAAAGTTTTGTGGAGGCTTTATCAATATTAAAAAACTAGATTGTTTTAATCTATCTTAATGAATATCCGGAGATAAAATCACAGGCGATTTCATCGCTTACGGCCGGTAGTCCGTGAAGGGCGGGTTATTCAACACGCCTGAAAGTATCCTTCCCTTTTGGGATGTCCCTTCTCCTGCGAATAAAATTATTCGGGGAGAAACTATGCATAATGCAGATCGTATTCAATTAACCGTTTACTTTGAAGATCCTTACTGGATCGGATTATTTGAGAGAAGAAGGAATGGCGTTTATTCGGTGGCCAGGCACAATTTTGGGGGCGAACCTACGGACCTGGATGTCTATAACTTTGTCCTGAACAATTTTTACGATCTGAAATTCGGCGGCGATATTCCGGAGGAAAATAAGCCCGAAACCCGCCTTAATTATAAAAGGCTCCTCCGGGAATCCCGGAAGATCATGAAAAAGGAAGGAGCCGGGACCATGGCGCAGGAAGCTATGAAACGCCAGATGGAAACAAAAAAAGTGGAAATAAAAAAATTGTCGCGTGAGGAAAGGGAGGCTCAAAACCTTTTGAAATATCAAATGCGCCGGGAGAAAAAAAAGGAAAAACATAAAGGTCATTAAAAGCGTAACTTCATTGAAATTTTGATAAAAATGCCAATCAAGATTAAAATAATTTCAGAGCTGAAAAAGCCGCTAATATTTCTATTGAAGATCTAAGCGGCTACTGCTTAAGGAGAAGCAATGAACTACAGGCAGATTTTGTTCGACCTTGACGGTACAATTAC
>Ga0181520_10011502_pt1 | contig 11611 bp, 10 predicted proteins | sample PEATcosm2014_Bin_29_FD_132451 | JGI IMG/M metagenome (GOLD analysis project Ga0181520, IMG submission 132451) | Peatland microbial communities from MTU Mesocosm Facility, Houghton, MI, USA - PEATcosm2014_Bin02_30_metaG | ecosystem: Environmental > Terrestrial > Soil > Wetlands > Peat | place...
GGCCAACACGCTCAAATTAGCCTGCAGCGCCCTCTGAATTGCATCCTGCAACGTGAGCCTGTAAGGCGCGGGCTGCTGCGCCGCGGCAATCGTGTTCGCGGCCAGCCCAGTTAGACAAAGAAGTGCGGTGATGCGGTGTTTTGATTTCATGATTTCTGCTCTTGACCGGAGACCGCGATGGCTCTCCAGAAGTGTTGGAAGCTGTCTTCTATCCATACTTTGAGCGCGGGCCTTCCATGGGTCGACCACAGCAAAATCGTACCCATTACTGCCTGTAGAAGCTGTGTCGCTACCTTTTCCTTTCGTAAGCGGGGATCGATCTCTCCGCGCTTCTGGCCTGCGGCCACAACCTTTGCGATCATCTTGTGCCCCTCAAGCATATTTCCCACAATGATTTTGCGAACGCCCTCGCTGGCTAGAAAAGAGGAGATCAGCGCTCGTGCAAGGTCTGGGCTGCGTCCTGGCTCCTCGGCAAGACGCTGCATCAGCCGGTGCAACACAGAATGTATCGCCTGCTTGCCACGCTCAGTAGCAGAGATGGCTTCTCTCACCTTGCCAAGTTGTATCTCCGCCATTACGCCCAGAACATGGTTCTTGGTGGCAAAGTAGTTGAAGAAGGTTCCCTTGCCCACATCCGCCGCTTCGGTAATGTCTTCTACCGTGACGTTGGGGAAGCCGCGCACGGCAATCAACTGCAGTGCGCAGCGGAAGAGCCGCAGCCTTGTTTCGGCGGCGCGGCGCGCACGGCGTCCCGCGCCCGGTACGGCGGAGTGGCCGCCGGCAGCCAGAGCATGAACGATCTGCGAAGAGCGCTTCTTTCGACCATCCCTCATATATGGTTTTTGGGCATTTATGACCATGGGTCACTTATATCGCTAATGACGCTCGATGTCAAGAACCCTCTTTGCGCCTGACGGCGGCTGCTACTCTTACCTCCCCGGCCCCTCTCTGGATTGCGCCGTCCATATCGACTAATATCCGACCTTTCCCCGCTCTACCTGACCTTACGGTTCAATAACAGCATTGGTTACATTCATATCCCTGCTAGAGAAAAACCCGGGCGCAAGTCCTTGGGTTACATCGCTGTTAAAGCTCGACTTTTGGCATCATATTTTTCGACTTTTCAGTCTTTGTAAACTGCTGAAAAGTAGTATAATTAGGTTGTTTTAGAGCTGAAAGAAAAATACCATTTTTAGGGGTATTTTTTAACGCTTCCAGCATGTTGACAGATTCCGCATAGAGGTGATGAAACATGGCGCAGTCTAACAACCTCTACGATGCAATTCTCAACGGTGATGCAAAAAAGGCGCACGCAGCCACGCAGGCTGCGCTGACGGCTGGCGCCGCGCCGCTACAGCTGATTTCCGAGTCCATGGTGCCGGCTATGGATGAAGTGGGCCGGCTCTTTGAAGCAGAAGAGTACTATGTCCCTGAGCTTCTGCTGGCCGGGCGTGCCATGAGAAGCGCTCTGGAACTGCTTCGCCCGCTGATGACTGCCTCCGGCGAAAAGCTGTCCACGCGAGTAGTGATTGGCACGGTCAAGGGAGACTTGCACGACATCGGCAAAAATATTGTGGGCTCCATGCTAGAAGGCGGCGGATTCGAGGTGGTCGATCTGGGCACCGATGTTTCACCAGAGAAGTTTGTGGCTGCGGTTAAAGAACAAAAGCCTCAGATTGTCTGTTTGTCGGCGTTGCTGACGGTTACCATGCCGGCCATGAAAACAACCATTGACGCATTGCAAACCGCGGGGCTGCGTACGCAGGTGAAAGTACTCATTGGCGGCGCTCCCGTCACCATGCAGTATGCCAAAGAGATCGGCGCGGATGGCTATAGCGAGAACGCCAGCGGCGCTGTAAGCCTGGTCAAAAATCTCCTGGGGGTCTAGGTCTCGTGCCGCATTCCACTACGGCCGTGATACCAATCGCTGTCATATTATTTACAGCCTGCCCTGCATCGCTTTGAATATCGCTCTCTATAATTGGCTAAACGATGCAACGGCAGCAGCACCCGGCTTCTTCTTTTCCGTCTTCCTATCTTCCAGCTTAGGCCCGATCTTGCCTGTTCGGTACGCGCGGTTGTACTGCGCGCAATAGGGATCGATTCCAAGTACCGCATTGGTTGCATACAAGGTTTCCATCAATCCACGATCGGTTGGGTCCACGATCATGGAGTCCAGACCAGCATCTATCGCCAAAGTAAGAAACGCGCGGTTGAGAAGCGTGCGCGCGGGCAACCCAAAGGAGACATTGCTCAGGCCGCCGGTTAGGTGAGCCATGGGATATTCGGCCCGAATTGCACGCATAGTCGCCAAAGTAGTCAGACAAGCTTCACTCTCTGTACCCACCGACATGATAAGCGCATCCACGAAGACATCCTCGTCCTTCACGCCGGCTTTTCTGGTCTCTTCGAAAAGACGGCGGACGACTGTCATGCGGCCCTCGCAGCTCTGCGAAATGGTGCTTCCATCCAGCGCCAGAGCCAAGACGCGGCATCCATGCTTGGCGACGATAGGCAGAACTTCGCGTATGCGTTGTTCTTCCATGCTAATGGAATTGATCATGGGCACTTGTCTGGTGACGGAGATGCCCGCAAGCAGTGCCTCCGAGTTAGGACTGTCGAGGCAAAGCGGATTGTCCACTACATCCTGCACCGTATTGATCAGCCATAACATGTCATCCGGCTCGCGATCAGGCAAGGTGCCGGCGTTGATGTCCAGCACGTCGGCGCCAGCTTCAACCTGCGATACGGCAAGATGGCGAATGTGGACGGCGTCGCGTTCCAGCACGGCCTTATTGACCAGTTTGCGCGTGCCGTTGATCTTTTCCCCGATGATCAGCATTGATGAATCCTTTCTCGTTTCGCGCCACTATTTCGGATTCTTCTTTTTTGGATTTATCTTTCGGGCAACCGTCTCGATCTTGAGTTTCGGCGCTGAATGATCGCGTCCGAGGTAAAAGTTGATCCACGAGGATGTTTCGTTCAGATCGTAGTTCACCGGCGGAACCATGTTCTCCCCAAGCGATTGATCCGCGCCGTGCGCCTTGAGTCTCTCGTAGGCGAGTACGTAGATGCATTTGCGTTGGTTGGGATATGCTTCGCACCAGCCCTCGAAACTTCCTCCGCACGGACCATTGCGCTGATTTTTGGGGCATTTACTCATGGGACACAGATAGGCCAGATCCAGCATGGCGCAATCGCCGCAGTGTCGGCAGTCGTTAGTCAGGCCTTTGATGAGCTGTTCGTATTTCGTATATGAGCTCTCCAGTGCGGATCCGTCCACCATCCTGGCTAACGCGCGCATCGGCTTGAAGAGCGCGCCTTCCTTAGTGAAAGCGAGATGATGAAGCATTCGCAATGTGGAATAACCAATACCGGCGGAAGAATGTGCTTCTCGCGAAATCGGCGTCATCGTATTCAATCCAGTCATATTATCGCGCTCGAAGAAATACCAGCCATTCTCCTGGGGATAATCGAATTCATGAACGAAATCCGGCCAGCGCTGCGATAGTTCTTCGCCGAGCTCAATCACTTCCAGCAGATCAGGAACACTCATGCCGTTTCCGCTGATATGCGCGCCAGCATATCCCATTCCCTTGAGCAGGGCGTACATCTCTGCAGCGCGCTCCACGCGTTTCGCTCTTCCCTCATCTCGGCCTGCCGCTTCCGCCTGCACTTCCCTCAGCAGTTTGTCCGCAACCACGCAGCCCGGCAATCCGTTGCTCTTCATCAGCTTTGCCGCGCCCCATGAAAGCAGATAGACATTGCCTACAACGGGTATATTCCCGAAACCAAGCAGCTTCACTACCTGGAGCAGTTCTTGCATCTTGCGCGCGTCAAAGCCTACCTGAGAAACTACGAACCTCGCGCCAGCCGTAAACTTCTTCCTCAGTTTGTAGTATTGCCCCATCTGCTCGGCTTCTTGCGCTTTGAAGGGGCTTGCCGCCACCCCGGCAAAGAATCTCGACTTCCTAAGCGTCGCTTTACCTCCCGGCTTCGGGACCTCTTTACCCTTATTGAGTTCGGAGATAAGGCCAAGCAGAGTGATCGGGTCCAGATCGAAGACCGGCTTGGGGGCGCCGCCATACCCTGCCTTGGAGTAATCGCCGCTCATTACGAGTAGATTGCGAACATCCGCCCGCTCCATTCCATACAGCAAACTTTCCAACTGGTTGCGATTTTTGTCTTTACAGGTCAGATGAACGAGCGGCTCAATGCCCAGGCGGCGGATTTCGGCGCCAAGCATCTCGGCCGAGATCGCGGGGTTGCCGCCGGGATTGTCGGTGATGGTTAGTGCGTGTATCCGGCCGCTGGCGGCAGCTTTCTTCGCGGCGTCGATCATGTCAAGTTGTGCCTTCTCGAAGGCTCCTCGTCCGGGAACGAGTTCCCAGGTGACGCTGAAGGTGTTTGCGTCGTGGAGCGAGAACTCGTACCTGCCGAATTGTGCTACTTCCTTCGATTCGACCTTCGACTCGTCCATCTTGAAACCGCCCTGGGAAAAAGATTGATGCGCTCAACACGTTTGCCTGCTGATCCGATATATTATATTTTCTTAATATATTATATAGTGTTATCATAGTATTTATTCTGCATTTAGTATATAGTATGAAGAAATCGTTTCAAGCTTGTGGAACGCGAGTCTCCTGATCTACTTGTATATTGCTGAGGGAGCTTGAGATAGCTGCGGAGTTTGCGAGCATGTCTACGGACACATTGCCTTCTATCGGTACGGATGAGGTTCTTCATATTCGGGAGCAAAATAATACTGTTGTTCTCAGTGACATTAAAATCGCACAAGCCGCGTCTCCCATTCCCATTGGCCGTGTCGCGCATCAGGCTGGCATTCTCGCCCATGAAATGGAACTGTACGGAGATACCAAGGCCAAGGTCCGCCTCTCGATTCTAAATCGCCTGAAGCGCCTGCCGGGCGGCAAGTACGTCGTGGTGACCGCAATCACTCCCACTCCGCTGGGAGAGGGCAAGACGACCACCACCGTCGGACTCAGCCAGGCGCTTGGGGCGCATCTTGGTAAGAAAGTCTTTGCCTGCGTACGCCAGCCGAGTATGGGGCCCACATTCGGAATTAAAGGGGGCGCGGCTGGCGGTGGATACAGCCAGATCGTCCCCATGGAGGATTTCAACCTCCACCTCACCGGCGACATTCATGCCATTACAGCAGCTAATAATCTGCTGGCGGCGGCCATCGACGCACGCATCCTGCACGAGCGCGAAATCCTGGATGACGATGTACTGTTTGACCGGCTCTGCCCACCCTCTAAGAACGGCTCTCGTAGATTTACGCCGGTCATGCTTCGCCGCTTGAGCAAGCTAGGTATCGAAAAGGACGACCCCAACGAACTCACCACAGAAGAGCGTTCCCGCTTCGCCCGCCTCGACATCGATCCAGATACTATTACCTGGCGTCGCGTAACAGACACCAACGACCGCCTGCTTCGCGGCATTACCATTGGGCAGGGACCGCAGGAAAAGGGATTGACGCGCGCCACGGGTTTCGACATTGCTGTGGCCAGCGAGATCATGGCAATCCTTGCCTTGACAACCAGTCTCGCGGACATGCGTGAACGCCTGGGACGTATCGTTATCGGAAATGACCGGCAGGAGCGCCCCGTGACCGCCGACGATCTTGGCGTGGGAGGCGCGCTGACGGTCCTGATGAAGGACGCTATCATGCCTACCCTCATGCAGACGCTGGAGGGCACGCCGGTATTTGTGCATGCAGGTCCGTTCGGCAACATCGCACATGGCAATTCTTCCATCATCGCCGACATGATCGCCTTGAAGCTTGTCGGCAGAGAAGGCATCGTGGTTACCGAGGCCGGATTCGGCACCGAGATGGGATTTGAGAAGTTCTGCAACATCAAGTGCCGCGTAAGCGGGTTGGTTCCGAACTGTGCCGTGCTGGTGGCAACTGTTCGCTCCCTAAAAATGCAGGGCGGTGGGTCCAGAATTGTCGCTGGCAAACCTATAGCCAACGCATACGCGGAAGAGAATCTCGAGTTGCTGGAAATTGGATGTGCGAATCTTGTAAAGCACATCGAGAACGTGCGCAAGTTTGGCGTACCGGTGGTGGTGGCGGTGAACCGCTTCAAGACCGACTCCGAGGCCGAACTTGCGCTGGTGCGCCGCATCGCTTGCGAAGCCGGTGCCGAGGACGCGATCACGGCGGACAATTGGTCCGAGGGAGGGGCCGGAGCCGAGGCGCTCGCCGAGGCTGTGCTTAAGGCTTGCAGCAAGCCAAACAACTTCCATTTCCTCTACTCGGCGGAGGCTTCGATCAAAGATAAGATCGAGTGTATTGTGCGTGAACTTTACGGCGGCGCGGGCGTCGAGTACTCTCCCGAAGCGGAGAAGAAGATTGAAATCTACACGCGACAGGGATTCCACAAACTCCCCGTTTGCATGGCCAAGACACAATACAGCCTAAGCCACGACCCTGAACTGAAAGGTGTGCCGACGGGCTTTATCGTGCCTATCATGGACCTTCACGTCAGCGCCGGTTCCGGTTTCGTTTATCCGCTGCTGGGCAAGATGAGCACCATGCCCGGCCTGTCGACTCGTCCCAACTTCTACGAAATCGACCTTGATACACAGACTGGACGCGTCATTGGACTTTCTTAGGCGATCTTGCCATGCTGTTTATCAAGGCTAGAGGCATCGGAGATTTCCTCGGGGTGAGTCATGCGCTTGAAAGCGATCTGTTGTCAGGTTCTCACGCATGAAATGAACGGCGTGATATCCCGATCTCCGCACTCGGTCGAATTGGAGATTTTGCCGATGGGCCTGCACGATCTGGGTGCGTCGATGCGCCCGCACCTGCAGGAGCGGATCGATGCTGCAGACGGGGATGGATTTGACGCCATCCTATTGGGATATGCACTCTGTGGCAGGGGGAGCGAAGGCCTGCGCGCGGGAAAAACGAAGCTTGTGTTGCCGCGCGCGCACGACTGCATCGGCCTGTTGATGGGCGACCGCCATCGTTATCAGGCTTATTTCGATGCCCATCCCGGCGTCTATTTCCGCTCTCCCGGCTGGATTGAGTTTCAAACTCCGGGCCAGACTCTTCAGCCAGCCTACGCCTCCTCAAAGAATGTAGTCGGTGAACGGCGTAGCCGCGAGGAGCTTATTGCCCAGTATGGCGAGGAGAATGGTAGCTTTCTCTTCGAGCAATTCCAAGCCTTTCGACGGAATTATTCCGGGCTAACCTACATCTCCACCGGGGTTGATTCCGAGGATGTCTTTCGCGCTGAAGCTCGCGCCGAAGCGGAGAATGAGGGATGGCGCTTTGAAGAAGTTCCGGGTTCACTTGCGCTGCTGGAGCGCCTCGTCAATGGAGAGTGGAATGCGGCGGAGTTTCTGCTTGTGCCTCCCGGCGCGACCGTGCAAGGCGCGCTGGGTGAATCCATAGTGGAAGCAATATGAGCAACGATAAGGTGCGAATTCAACTAGAGCCATCGTCGGCAGTGGTGGATGTTCCGCGCGGCGCAGCGCTCGCCTCGGCGCTGCCGGAGCTAGGCGTTGAGTTTCCCTGCGGAGGAACAGGCCTCTGCGGCGCTTGCCGCATCCGCGTGCTCGAAGGCTCGCTCACAATTACAGAATCTGATCGTTCAGTCTTCTCAGCAAGTGAACTCGCCAGCGGATGGCGTCTCGCCTGCCAGGCGCATGCGGAGACCCCGCTGGTTCTTGATTGCGGCCAATGGCGCATGGATATCCTCACCGACAATTCCAGCCTCGCCGGTGCGGGCAAATCCGGCCTGGGTATTGCCGTCGATCTGGGCACAACCACTATTGCCGCGCAGATGATCGATTTAGCCTCGGGCAGCGTACTCGGCGTCGAGACCGCTCTCAATCCGCAGGGATCGTTTGGGTCGGATGTGATGAGCAGGATTCGCGCGGCCTTGCATGGCGCTGACCTGACCACCATCGTGCGCCTCTGTCTGCGTAAGATGATTGCCAAACTGGCCAGAGGCCGAGCAGAAGAAATCGTCGAAGTAGTCCTGGTCGGCAATACAGTGATGCATCACCTGTTTTGCGGGCTCGATGTCGAGCCGCTTTCGCGTGCGCCGTTCCACTCCCCCCATTTGGGAGCGCAGTCTTTCCGTGCGCAAGAACTGGATTGGCCGCTGCCTCCGAGTTGCGGCATTCGCTATGAGCACTGCCTGGGCGGTTTTGTGGGATCAGACATTCTCGCTGGAATTCTTGCCACCGGCATCGCGCACAGCGAGGATCTGCACGCCTTGATCGACTTGGGCACCAACGGCGAGATTGCCATCGGCAACCGCGACGGCATTGTCTGCGCCTCAACGGCGGCGGGACCGGCCTTTGAAGCCGGCTCCATCCGCATGGGAATGCGAGCGTCCACAGGCGCCATCTCGCGCGTCTCGCTCTCAAACGGCGAACTACACGCTACCGTGATCGGAGACGTGGAGGCTCGGGGCATCTGCGGCAGCGGTCTCGTGGATGCGGTAGCCGCAGGCCTTATAAGCAAGACAATTCGACCGTCCGGACGCATTGCCGATGGCACAAAGATCTTTCCGATAAAGGCCCCGGTCGTTCTTTACCAGGCCGATATTCGCGAACTGCAACTGGCCAAGGCCGCCATCGCCTCTGGCTTCCGTCTTCTGCTAAAGCGCTTGGGCGCGACTGCTAGCTCTCTCAAAAGCATCTATCTGGCCGGCGCATTCGGCAATTATGTACAAGCCCAGAGTGCCATCGGCATCGGTTTGCTTGAAGCGCCCATCGAGCGCATCCACGCCAACGGAAATACAGCGTTGCACGGAGCCAAGATTTTGCTTCTATCCACCGGCGAGCCCGCGCTGCCCAGGATCGAGCACATAAGCCTTGCCGCCGTCCCAGGATTTCAGGATGAGTTCGCCAGTTGCATCGCTTTTCCGTCATGAAGCTTTATCGTTCCATAAAATCTGGCGCTATACTGGCATATGCCACAGAGGAGAATATCTCTGCTCTACTGACCGCCATCCACATATTCAAAGGAGTTCGCATGACTGATCTGCATAAATTGAATCAAACCGCAAGCAATCGAGACCGGAAAACCACATGGCCGCTTGCGCGTAAGCGGAGGCTGGTATGAGCCGTCTGAGCGCGTGGCTGACGAACGGCCTGCTGATTACCGACGGAGCCTGGGGAACAGAGTTACAGGCGCGCGGTCTGCCCCCCGGCAGCATACCCGACACCTGGAACCTGATCCATCCCGAGCGTGTGGAAGCGGTAGCGCATGCCTATGTGGACGCTGGCAGCCAGGTCATCCTCACCAACACGTTTCGCGCCAATGCAATTGCCATGCACAGCTGCTCTGAGGACGATCTCGATGCCATCAATCGCGCCGGTGTCTCACTCTCACGACACGCGGCAGGCAATGCGCTGGTCTTTGCCTCCATCGGGCCTACGGGCAAGATGCTGCTCTCGGGAGAGATCGACAGCGAAGATGTCACCACGGCCTTTGCCGCGCAAGCACAATCTCTTGCCGCGGCAGGCGCGGATGCGTTGCTGGTCGAAACCATGAGCGATATCGAAGAGGCGCGCCTCGCTGTGGATGCTGCTCGTCGCACCGGTCTGCCGGTTATCGTTTCCTTCGCATTCGATACCGGCAAGAGCAAGGACCGCACTATGATGGGCGCGACGCCGGAGGCCGTGGCCGAGGCAATGGTGGAGGCAGGAGCAGACGCGGTCGGCGCAAACTGCGGCGTCGGCGTCGAGCAGGTTGTGCCTATTTGCCGGCGGCTGCATGCGGCCTGCGATCTGCCCATCTGGATCAAGCCCAACGCGGGTCTGCCCGCCATGGAGGGAACAGCCATCCACTACGCCACGTCAGCAGAATTTTTCGCGTCGCATTACACTTCCCTGCGTAATGCAGGTGCGGCATTTCTGGGCGGCTGCTGTGGTTCCACGCCGGAGTTTATTCGAGCCTTGGCGAACGCCCAACACGACGCATCGTGATTCGTCGAAGCTGCCTGACCGCATTCATAAGTCATCTAAATACGAGTGTGACCTTTTTGTAGCATCTATACCTAGAGCAAAAAAACCCGCGCCGGAAGTTTTCAAACTCCGGCGCGGGTGGAAGCAAAACGAACACATTCAACAAGCTAGAAGTTGAAACGTCCGCCAAATTGTAGCGCGCGGGCGCCTTGTGTTTGAGAGTAAGCGGGGCCGAAGCTGGTGATATACCCAAAGGTTGAACCACCAACTGTTGCGTTCGGGTTGTTGTTCAGCAAAGCGTGATTGAAAACGTTGAACGCTTCGAAGCGAATTTGGAATTCGCTCTGACGGTATACGTGAAAGCCCTTAAAGAGGCTCGTGTTGAAAACTGAATTGCCAGGTCCGCGGAATTCGTTGCGATGCGTGTTGGCGAAGACTGGTGAGACGTTGTTTGGGTTTCCTGCTACGCTGGATGCCGGTTCTACTGGATTGGCGAACGAAGCTGGATTGAACCAGGGCAGGCCTCCGGTTACTCCAAAGTCGCCCGGCGTCCTCTCGTGGCCCTTATACGTCTGGTAAGGCGCGATCAGTTGAGCATAGACCGTAGTGCCTGGAGTGTTGTAAGTGATGCTGCTGGTGGCGGCTACTGAGAATGGCTGACCGCCATAGTAGCTGTACTGGCCGTTCAACTGGAAGCCACCGACGATCTCGCTGAGCACGCCCTGGTTGGCCCACTTCTGCCCGTGGCCGAAAGGCAGGCTATAGACGTTCCACACCTGCACATTGTGCTTTACATCGAAGCCCGATGACGCCCGGTTCATTTTGTAGTACGCCGGATTGTTGAATTTGGTGCCTTCACCACCCGTTCCGGCGCCATTGTCTTCATAATCGAAGGCGTGCCCATAAGTGTAGACCGCGCCAACTGACAAGTTCTTGCCCGCGTTGCGCGTCAATTGCGCCTGCAGCGCGTTGTAATTCGCGCTGAAGATCGGCGAGTTCACGGTAATGCCGCCCGTGTTGTAACATGCCAGGTTGTTTTTCGACAAGGGGCTAAGGGAGGTGTTCGCCGGGCAATTAGCGGCGTTGATGATCTCATTGATGGCAAATCCGCCTATGCTGCCGCTGCTGCAGGGCAGTCCGGTTCCGGTGGGGTTCAAGCCCGTGGATGGATTCACCTGGCCATTGGGCATGCAAGGTGAACTTGCGGTGGGTAGCAGCGCCGAGTTATAGGGCGAGACGCCAGCCATTTCGCGGACAAATAGATTGCCCACGTAACCGATGTTGGCGACAAACTGCTTGCCTACTTCCCGCTGTACAAAGAGGTTCCAGCTCTCGATGTAGCCGCGACGGAAATCCAACGGGATAGTGTTGGTTCCCCCGGTAATCGGCAACGATGCAAAGCCGGAGGAATAGTTGGGAACGACCGGAATCGGGATGCCATAGCAGTGCGTTGGCGTAGCCGCAGAGCAATCAGTTATGGGCATGGCCGCGTTGCCATTCGCCGGATCGGTCGTGATGGTTCCAGAACCGCCGTTTGCGCTATAGCTCTCCGCCAGGTCCATGGGGAACGAGTCGCGCTGATAACGCATGGAGTCCGGATCAACGGTTATACCGGCACCGGTGCGAATCACGGTTTTTTCGTCGAGGCGATACACGA
>Ga0181520_10011504_pt1 | contig 11609 bp, 9 predicted proteins | sample PEATcosm2014_Bin_29_FD_132451 | JGI IMG/M metagenome (GOLD analysis project Ga0181520, IMG submission 132451) | Peatland microbial communities from MTU Mesocosm Facility, Houghton, MI, USA - PEATcosm2014_Bin02_30_metaG | ecosystem: Environmental > Terrestrial > Soil > Wetlands > Peat | place...
CCGTGCTGTCCAGACCATTGCACCACAATTGTGCAATTCGACTGGCTGAACTATGAATGACGCGTGAGCCTTCCATTGGGTCCCGCACTCGCTGTCAAACGGCGACAGTTGCCAGGTGCGCTATCTAGTCTAATGCCCGAGATTGAAATTCCCTCACGGACCTCGCCGCCCTCGGGTGAGGGCCTTCCCCTTGGCAGATAGGCGAACTGTGACAACGGCTGGAGGCTTACGCGCGATGAGGCTTTCTGTTGGTGCTGTCTCTCTATACAAGTACTTTATATTGTTAATTATAGCTATAGTCCTGCGGACTCAAAATCAATGGCAAAGGCGTGGATATAACCGTATGGCAACATTAATAGTCTGGCCGGACTGTTAATTGAATCGGTGGTAGAATTTCCTTCTCCGGGAATTGAGCAAAATGCCATTTAGCCTACTTTCGTCACGCGCTAAGGGGGAAGCGAATTGAGGTATGGGCCCATGCGCCCCAACGGCAAACTTCGCGCCGCAACTGGAAGAGTCGGGCGCACCGCTATGCATCCCAATTGGCAAATTGCGCGGTCATCAACCATCAATCCACAGGAATCAAAGTCACCCCATCATGGCAACTTTCCCAAGGGACCAGTTCCAATCCACCTCAATGGTCCATCCCGACTATTTTAAGGACATGGTCAGAGGCGTTCCTTGCGCTCCCGATGGCTGCGTCAGTCCCAACCTTGCTGCCAGCGTCGCCACCAAGTCGATGGGTTGGCAGGCGGTGGCATAGAATCCCGGCTTGAAGGCGCTGCCCCAGAAGATGAGCGGCACTTGGGCGTCATAGTTCCAAGGGGTTCCATGCGTGGTGCCCGTCTCAGTTGATGACGGAACCGCGAAGGGCATCAAGACCAGAAAGACGTCGCCACTGATTCTTGAGTTAAAGCTGTTGGCGGCCTTTCGGGCGATCGCAGTATTGGGCAATGTCCCGGTGAGAAACTGCGTTCGGGTGAACGCCGCGGCCACTTCAGGTTGTAAAGCTGCGGCTTGGGCGGCGACTTCCTCAGCCTTTGCCTCGGGAATGTTCCGCTTCTCCAATGTCTCCCGGTTCAAGAAAATATAAGTTTCGTCCAGGTCGTCAATCCACGGACCCTGTCCGAACGCCTGGGTCAAAGCTCTCTCCGCGACGCCCCGAATGACTGCCAGTTTGGCCATTCCCATCCCCAGTCTGTGCTGTTGAACGAAAGCCGGGGAGGGTGCCGCGCCATGGTCCGCGGACAGAGCGATCCAAACGTTATCCAGCCCCACCTGTTTGTCCAAGTCGCCGAAGAACTTTGCCAGATAGCGGTCCGTCCTGATGGTGGTGTCAGCCACTTCCTCACTATAGGGGCTATACCTGTGGCCAATATAGTCGTTCACGCTCAGGGAAAGGGTCAATATGTCAGTTGCTGTGCCTTGGCCCAACCGCTCGCTGCGGATAGTCTGGCTGGCAAAGGCCAGTTCGACCTCGTCCATGAAAGGTGTAAATTCAAGCCAGCTTAGAAACTTTGCATCGGGGCACGACTCCCCGGGGGAGGATTCGAATTCCGACAGCACTTTGCCATTCGCGCCGGGAGTCTCTGCCAGCGCCTGCCATTTTTGACCACAGAACTGGTTTAGGGGTGACTTCTGGTTGAAGTCGTCCACCCAGGCCGGAAGCGTGGGCGCGTAGTAGGTGCTGGTCACAAATCGTCCCGACCCCACGTCGTACCAATACGCGGCGGAGGGCGTGTGCCCACCCATCAATACCGAAGCGCGGTCTTTCACGGCTATCGATATCGATTTGGCGCGAAAATCCGTTGCCATGCGCAGTTCATCGCCCAGCGTGGAAGCCGTGAGGTTGTGGGGTGAAAACCCGGGCGAGGGGCTGGCCTTATCACGACTTGCCACCGTGCGCGTGTTCGGATCTTCCACGCAGTAGACCTCGCGCTTCTGCTCGCGGTCGTACCATCTGTTCTCAATGATCCCGTGGATGTCGGGATAGGTTCCCGTCAGCAGCGTCGCGTGGCCGGGCCCGGTCATCGTGGTGGCATAATCGTACCGGCAATCGGTAAAGACCGCGCCGCCATCCAGCAGACGGTTGAAGCCGCCTTTGCCGAAATACGGCCGGAAGCGCATCAGGTAGTCGTAGCGGAACTGGTCAATCACCAGCACCACCACAAGCTTGGGGCGGTTGGGAAAACCGGGGTTCGCCTCCGGGCGCAGCGACGAACTCCAACCAAGAACGATCAGGACGACCAGCGAATAGAAAATGGCTTTTTTTGCCAACGTGTTTCCTCCATAAAAGGTGAAGCCGGAAGTCTACCAGACCCGCTGGCCGTTTGTCGCGTTTTGCCAATGACAGAGAGTTTGCATTCGCATGAAATCCAATTCACCGCGGAGGCGCTGAGGCACAACGCAGGTGCCAGGTATCAGGTGTCAGGAATTACGGTTTTGCAGATCCCTCGCACCTGGAACCTAATGTCTCGGGTTGCTGTATGTCTCGCCCGCTGGTGCAGTAGTAAGGGTGATGCGCCAATCGCAAGCAACTTTCGGTATTCGGAGGAATTACCTTCCAACAAGGGCCTGAATCTGGGAATACGACTCCGGACGTGATTGCGACGGCACCGAAATAAAGGCAAAGCTTGCCAGTAACTATCTTTATTTTCATAGATATTAAGGGAATTTTGCTAAGTGTATGTGTTTTCAGTAAGTTGTCAGCTTTACAATTTTTGGATTCTTGGCTAGCCTTTGTTTTCAGCAGGTTCTAGGCTTCGCTCGGGGAAACGGAGGCTTCTCTTGCGCCCATGGCCGCTCGTCGGTCCGGTCTTAATGCTGAAGCGGCAACTTCCCTGTCCGCCTGGCGAAAAATGTCCACGAGTTCGGCAAACTTAGGGTGTGCATACTGTTCCGGGGTCAGCACGGCGCGGACTGCCTCATCCACCCCGCCGGGCGGAGCTTCCACCAGTGCCCGCCAGAGGTTCTGATAAGCGGACAAACTCCCCCTGCCCCACAGGAGGTTCATGAGTGACTGGGCCTTGCCCCGCGGCGTGCGCGGACCGGTTGATTTCAGGGCGTTGCGGCGGCTGGCGGCCACACGCGCCGGAGTCATGATGCGGCGTTTAAGCAGGGACATGGCGGCCCTCCTCCTAGCTACATTAATAGTATACATCATAGCCTAATGTAGTCAAGAGACACATTGTCGCAGTGGTGGATTTCCCGGTTCCTGCCGGGATCGTGGGCTTCCGCCGCGCGATGGCGCACGTAGCGGCGGGTTTACCCCGCCATCGTGCACTCGAGGCCTTGTCCTCCGGCTGAAGGTCAATGTGGTGGCCAAGTGCGCGCAGGATTGAGGATTCCAGTGTGGGGGCGCTTCGCGAAGCGCCCTTTCGCCTTCGCGCCTGATTGTGGACGGGAACGAGCAGGGAAAACGTAGAGCTATTGAACCGCGAGGACGGGACGGGCATCAACCAGTTCGTGGCCACGGCAGTAGCGGAGAAGGTTTCCGCCCTGCGCACTACCGGATAGTTATCGTCCGTATACCTCGCGCCGATGCGCAATGCGCGTGATGCTGACGAGCTTCGCCGAGTCGTCGATGATGTATACCACCCGCCAGGTACCGCGCCACTGATCTTTGTAGCCTTTGAGCTTTTTGCATCCTGCGGGCCGTGGTGCATTGCGCAGGGAGTCCATTTTCTGGATGACACGTGCCAGCACATGGTCCGGCAGCGCTTCCAATTCCTTCCGTGCCAGAGGCTTAAGCTCAACGGAATAATTACTCACGCAGCCGCCCGCGTTTTACCAGGTCCGCCTTGATCTTTTCCAGCGGTATCCCCTTTTCGTTGCGGCGCGATTCGGAAATCAGCCCATCCCAGAAATCCTCCAACACCGCGCCATATCCTTTCAGGTTGACCTGAACGGGCACCTTGCGGCCGTTCTCATCGGTTACGAACTGGATTCCAGTCATAGTTGATGCACTCCCTGGGTTTCCGTACTAACTCTAATTTTGCCGACCTTCCCCGTCAACTCCATAGCACAGCATAAAGTCCTTCCCGTGGTCCCGGCCGCGCAGGATTGAGGATTCCAGCGTAGGGGCGCTTCGCGAAGCACCCTTTTGCCTTCGCGCCCGATTGTCGTTGGGAACGAATAGAATGAGATTCCTTGCCCCATTGCGGTGGAGTCGATTGGCGCACGTTCGCAACCCTGAAAAGAGCGCATCATCGGCCAAAAGCAGACCCTGGCTACTCGCTATTTCTTCTGGCTTCCCAGGAAAGTAAGAGCATGACCTTGCAGGGCGGCAACGAACCGTTGAAACGTCAGATCGTCGGCGGGCTGGGTGATCTTCGTATGCTTTGCGTTTGTGGCCATTACGAAACATGCCGAATTGTACAATCGCTCTAGCACCAAACGGCGGCAGAGCAATTCGTACCGTTTGCTGTACGATACACCCTGATGCTTTTCCGTGCCCTTGCGGGTATTCTTCGCCTCTCCGCGAAACATTGGATCGACGGGAAAGTATGGCTCCTTGTTCGCAACCGGTGTCTTCACATTGCTGCGATCTTCGAGCAGGAAGAGATAGCCGAGGAATGGGGCAGGGGCCTTTCCAAAACGGCCTTCGCGATAGGCAATCCAGATGTCTTTGGCGCTCCCTACCGCCTCTTCCGACCGATTGTTCAGATTGTTACCAATGGACTTGCCCGCCTGGGATTTGAACTCCATCGCCAGTAGTAACTGGCCTTCGGATACGACGATCAGGTCCCATTTCTTCGTGGCTCGGAAATACCCAGGCAGCTCCAGTGCGGTGCGGGTACGGATATCGAGTCGCTTTAGTCCTGCGTCGCACAGGATATCCGCGACTAATGCCTCGAGTGCCCCCATCTGGGTGCCGCCGGTCACCTCTCCACGTGTGCCCGCGTCGATCCTGCCGGAATTCACTTGTTTCTCTTTGTTCTCGGCTCTTGCGTCCCAATAACTCTGAACGGCTCGCTGCAATCTTTTCTCAGTGTCCAAGCGCGATCTCCATCTTCCGTTCGTCGATACCGTATATCTCAAGAGCGATTTGTGTCGCGTGCTCCCGGTCGCGCGATCGAAACGCGTTTACCAATTCCTTAGAATGGACCTTCGCTATTGACTCAGGAGCCGGAACGCGAATCCGCCGCAGATACTGTGCCTGGAAGCGCAGATAGCCGCCACGGATGCGCACACCGTAAGACTCAACAAAGAACTGGCCTACGGCTGACATCAGTAGTCCGCCGAGCACCTCGAGGTCCCATTTATCCGACTGAATAAAATACAGATTGTGGTGCGGGTATGTTTCGCCATTGTCGAGCACCGGATCGAGCACGTTCTTGATGTCGGCGATGTAGAGCTTCGGTTTTGCTGTCAGGGTGTGCGCCACGCGGTCTATGGTCTTGTACCACCCGCGGAGATTCTTTTCGGCAGTGTGGCGCCTCTTGAGGGCGACCGCATGCTTGTCGAAATACGCACGTAGCCGGGGATATTTGTCCAAAATGACCAGCCCGTAGGTGTTCCAGGGATCGACCAGATAATGTCCCGACCACTCCACTCTTCCGCCGACGATATCCCTGGCAAGCGCTATCTTCAATAGCCGGGACGGTTCGACTAGGTGCACGTCTTTAGTGATGAATACGTCGTCGTTGCCAGTCGCAACACCAATGCCCACCTTGGCATTGGTTTCCAGTGCCGGGAAGCGTTCTTCCAGTTGGCGCAGAAGAGCAAGCTGCTCCGGCGAATGACAAGGCCACGGTGCAGAGCCTTGAAACCACGTTTCGGCGCGGGCAACTCGCAGGCCCTCAGTAACGACCCCTGACTTTCCGTGCTTAGCCGCCTCCAGCACTGCCGAAAGTGTCTGCGCTGGAACCTTTTCCACTTCCGGGCCGGCGCTGGCAACAATAGCCGACCTTTGCCTTTGGTGGCGGATAACGGTGATAGCAGGGTATGCGTCCACTTCATCACGAAACGCGTCCGCATTGTGCATCTCGATGACGACATCCACCGCGTAAGCAGAAGTTACCAACTCCCGCAATTCGGCCCCGTACTGGTTTCGCATCCAGCGGTCCGAGCAAATGAACGCGCATGTTCCTCCCGCCTTCAGTTGGCGCAGTGCGGCTTCAAAGAAGGCGATGTATAGATCGGCCCGGCCCCGCATTGTCGGATAGGCGTCTCGGTAGATCGTCGCTATTTCTTCGGGGATATTCTCTAGACGGACATATGGCGGATTACCTATGACGAAGTCTGCTTCCACTTCCGTTGCATCGAGAAGATAATTACCCGTCTTGACCCATTCACCCGCAAGACTCTTTGCTGGCTGACAATTTAGACCGTGCTTCATCAGGATGCTTGCTGCCAAGCCTCGCGTGCGTTCAGCGCTTACGTCGTCAAGCTCGTAAGCAATCAATGCACTCTTGCAGTCCGAAAGCGGCCGCTCGAGCCTTTGGCACGAATCCACCAAGCGTTCAATCATCGGGCCGAGAAAAGCCCCGTCTCCCGCCGCCGGCTCCACGGCAACAGTGTCCACAAGATTTGCTTCTGACCTGTATCCAGCAAGGTCAAGCAGAAGCTCCACCACCCACCGTTTGGTGTATACGACGCCATTGGACTCCAGCCCGGATAGCTGAGAGGCGCGCGGCGGCACCATTAATGGCAACTGCATTGCACGCGATGATCGCACCGGTGATGGGTTCTGCCCCACTAGGACCTCGCTTCCTCTTACGCTTTTTCATGCTCATGGTATCCGGCAATCGAAATGGTTGCAACGGTCTTCCGCCGCTCGTAGCAAGTTTAGGAGTGCCCCACTGCACCATATCGGCGATTTCCGTGCCTGGAAAGACCACGACGAATATCAGAAGTCGTTCGAACGGCTATTGCGCGACCTCAAGGCGTAGCGCCCGTCGGGCGGGGGTGAGCGTTGGGGAGGTTTATGTGGATTTCATGCAAGAGCAAGAGTATCTCCCGCAGTGACGCTGAGGCGCAGAGAGGACTATGAGCGCAAGGCCGTTATTTATTCCGAACCTCAGCGCCTCTGCGGCTCGGCGCGAGTTAGATTATCTTCTGTTGTGTGTTGTAACCGGTCGATCCCTTGGAGCGAAAGTACGTGCCGAAAATCCCGCCGGGATTCCTACGGGATTGAGGGCTGTTCGCGAACCGCCCGATGCCTCTCTGCGCGGAAGCCCCGACAGCGGGGTTGAACAGCCTGCGGAAAAATGCCTCACAGCGGGTAACCACCCCGGCGCACAGGGCGCCACCCCTCCTGAATCAGAGGGGAGTTTATTAGCGCTGCACGCCCGCGTTGTGGCTGATGGCTGAAAGCTGAGAGCTGATCGCTGAGTGGGCGACGTCCTTGCGGGCGAGAGGAGACTGAAAACTGACGACTGATGACTGAAAACTTCTCTCACCGCTTGCCGCTGTAGCTGATGGCTGAAAGCTGACCGCTAATCGCTCTATCTCTTCGCGCTCTCGTAGCACCCGAGCACTCGCAGGAAATTCGTCACTTCGCTCAAATGTGCCAGGGCCTTTTTGCATTTGTCGTCTTTCACATTTCCGACAAAGTCGAGATAAAAGAAGTATTCCCAGGGGCGGCCGCGCAGAGGGCGCGATTCCATTTTGGTCAAATCGATATCGCGCAGAGCGAAGACGCTGAGGCACTTGTAGAGGGCGCCCGGGGAATTGGGCGTGGAAAATACGATGGAGACTTTGTTGGCCTTGGGACTGACGCGCGCCGTCTTGGTAAGCAGAAGGAAGCGCGTATAGTTTTCGCGGTGATCCTCCAAATGCGTTGCCAGAATGTTGGCGTGATAAACCTCAGCGGCGATGCGGCTGGCGATGGCCGCGGCTCCGGGCGGGTGCTGCTCCGCCAGCATTTTGACGGACCCCGCCGTGTCGTAATAAGTGATCCGTTTCACCTTGGGGTTTTTGTCGAAAAAGCTTCTGCACTGTGCCAGCGCCACCGGATGCGAGTAAACCTGGCGAACATCCTTGCGAGCGGTGCCCGGAAGCGCGATGAGATTGTGGACAATCCGCAGGCTTACCTCCTGCACGATGTGCAGATTATTGGCAAGCAGCAGGTCGAAGTTTTCATAGACGGACCCAGCCAGCGTGTTCTCAATCGGCACCAGGCAATACCGGGCGCGCCCGCTCGCGACGCTTTCAAATAGGGCGGTAAAAGTCTCGCAAGGCAGCACGCGGATTCCTCTGCCCAGGAGTTTATACGCCGCCTCCTCGCTGAACGAACCTCTCTCACCTTGAAAAGCGACCAATGATGTGGCCATGAGTTTAGCTGTCTCCCCGTGAGGAGTTGGAAGTCAGGAGCCAGGAGTCGGAATGGTTCTGACCCCTGGCCTGTCACTACTTCCGCAACACTTGGGTTTTGACCCCCTCACCCGTCCTGCCCCGGCTGATGAAAGCGCCGGTTGCAGTCCACCCTCTCCCCCAAAGGGGCGAGGGAAGTAAATTCAAACTACCTCTCCCCTCGCCCCTTTGGGGGAGAGGGGCCGGGGGTGAGGGGGTCGCAAGGTCCGCCCACTTACGTATGACTTGCTCCAAGTCACAGACTATTCAATCCGGCCCCCGCCGGTGGCTCGGCTGCCTTCTGACTCCGCAGTTAGATTGTTATTTCTACTGACTCCTGGCTCCTGACTCAGATCGTCCCCAGGAGTCCGCGAAAGAAGAAGTCCGTGTAGTATTGGCCCAACTCGTCCTGCTTCACCGGTCCCTCCGGGCTGTACCATTGATAGAGCCAATTGATCATTCCCAGCAGGGTAAAAGCGGCCAGCCGCGGCGAAATCTGGGGAGGCTTGCCGCTCTGTTCCTGGACGCGCCGGATCAGGTCGGCAAGATAATCGATATAGCCGCGCTTGCGGGCATTGAGCTTCTTGCGCAGCGGGTCGCTGAGCGAGCGGTTTTCATGCAGGATCACGGTGATTTCCTGGTCGCGCGCGCGCACGATCAGATTGATGTGGCCCACGATGGTTTGCCGAAGCTTTTCGCGCGGGTCGGCAATCTCCTTGATGGGGGCGAGCACGGTTTCGTCCAGGATATCCATTCCGTAGTTCTGAATTTCGTACAGCAGGCGGTCTTTGCTGCCCACGTGATGATAAAGGCCCGCTTTGGTCAGGCCCACGGCCTCCGCGATGTCCTGCATGGAAGCGCCATCGTAGCTCTTCGCATAGAAGACACGCGCCGCGATACGACAAATTTCGCGGATATTCTGCTTGGTTTCAGAGCCTCGAGGCATAAGAGGTTTATTCCCACATCAACAGGCGAAGTTTACCACAAAGGGCAGTGCTCGGTGGCGGATTCCAGTGGCGTTGCCCAACTCCCTTCGAATAGTGGCCTGGACCTGACAGGACAATTGCATTCAGGCAGTGGTAGGGGGTATGTTTCGGTAGGCCCGGAGATCGATTCTATACACGGGCCGTTTCATAAGAGGGACCGGTGTCACCGGGGCGGAAGCCTCCAGTGAAACGTGCCAAAAGTAAGGAGGAGATCACTATGGAAAAGGACATCAAAACTCTGACCACCGAAGCAGGCGCTCCGGTTACCGACAACCAGAATTCTCAAACTGCGGGGCCAAATGGGCCGGTGCTCTTGCAGGATCATCATTTAATCGAGAAGCTCGCCCAATTCGACCGCGAACGTATTCCTGAGCGCGTGGTCCACGCCCGTGGATCGGGCGCTTATGGCTACTTCGAGGTTACGAAGAATGTCACCCGCTGGACCAAAGCGAAGTTCCTAAGCGAAGTCGGCAAACGGACGGATGTATTTATACGTTTCTCGACCGTGGCCCTGGAACGGGGCTCGGCAGATACCGTGCGCGATCCCCGGGGGTTCGCGATGAAGTTCTACACCGAGGATGGCAATTACGACCTGGTCGGAAACAACACGCCAATCTTCTTTATTCGCGATCCCCTGAAATTTCCAGACTTCATCCATTCGCAGAAGCGCGACCCCCACACTAACGTGCAGGAGCCTGATAACGCGTGGGACTTCTTCTCGCACTCGCCGGAAGCCACGCACCAGTTCACGTGGCTTTTCGGTGACCGCGGCATACCCTACTCGTATCGCAACATGGACGGTTTCGGATCGCATACCTTCCAGTGGGTGAACGCCATTGGCCAAGTGTTCTGGGTGAAGTACCACTTCAAGACGAATCAGGGCATCAAGTGCCTGACCTCCGCTGAGGCAGCGCATATTGCCGGCGAGAATCCCAACTTCCATCACCTTGACTTGTTGCAGGCCATCGATCGCAAAGAGTTTCCATCCTGGACGCTCAAGATGCAGATTATGCCGGCGGCCGATGCCGCCAAGTACCGCTTCAACCCCTTCGACCTGACCAAGGTATGGCCGTATAAGGACTATCCACTGAGGGAGGTCGGCAAGCTGACGCTGAACCGAAACCCCGCGAACTACTTTGCAGAAGTCGAGCAGGCGGCATTCAACCCAGCCAATTTTGTTCCCGGCATCGGGCCTTCACCCGATAAGATGCTGCAGGGGCGGTTATTTGCATACGGAGATGCGCACCGCTATCGGCTTGGCATCAATCACACACAACTGCCGGTCAATCGTCCGCACGCCACTGAAGTCCACAACTATGGGCGTGATGGATATATGCGGTTCGATGATAACGGCGGAGGCTCCAAGAACTACGAGCCCAATAGCTATGGCGGGCCGGCGCAGAGCAACGAACCTCTGGACGCACCGCTGGAAGTCCACGGCCTCACCGGCAGCCATCCTTGGGAGCGGCACCCCGAGGATGACGACTTCGTCCAGGCTGGGAACCTCTATCGAGTGATGAGCGCGGAAGAGAAGAATCGCCTCATTGACAATATTGCGGGTCAGCTTGCCTGTGTAAGCAGGAATGACGTAGTCGAGCGCAGCATTGGCTACTTCCGGAAGGCCGATGCTGATTATGGGGAACGCATCGAAACGGCGGTTAAGGCGTTGCGCTTGACAAAAGCCTAAAGCGTATTTTTCACCATGATGGGACATCTTGGGGATCAGCCGGAAGGGCGGCGTTGGAGTGCCGCCCTCCCATCCCTTGGTGAGAAATGGATATCAGCTTGGGGCCAACATCTCCCTCGGCCCGCAAGGAATAACCCTCCAATCTATCCCCGGTCGGGCAGGAGCTAGCATCAACCGCCTGCATATTCTAACCGTTTGGCCAAACATACAGACCATTTGACTGCTTAAAGGTACCAACGGCCTACAAAATGTTGACCGGGGCGCCAAACAGCGACAATAATGCCGCATTAGTTGCAATTTAGTTGCAACAACATTGTTTTTAGGCCATCCATCAATGCCCCCGCGCCCAGAATGGAGAGGTGGGACGGGTAAAGCTTGCAAAGCGGATTTTCCCGCACTAAACTGGGTTTTTAGGCCAATTTGTCGCTAGGGCTACCTCTCAAGGGCTGGGTTTTGGAAATCGAAATTGAACAGCCACAGGCAGATACCGCCGGGTTGGCTGGTTGGTCTCTTAGTTGCAACTCAATTGCATTTGACTTTCAAATTCGAATGATTCGCACAATGCCCACGAAATGGATGCAAGCTGAAGATGGATCTGCTAACTGCTTGCTCCCCGGGCTGAGGAAGGAAACATGGAGCAA
>Ga0181520_10011505_pt1 | contig 11608 bp, 11 predicted proteins | sample PEATcosm2014_Bin_29_FD_132451 | JGI IMG/M metagenome (GOLD analysis project Ga0181520, IMG submission 132451) | Peatland microbial communities from MTU Mesocosm Facility, Houghton, MI, USA - PEATcosm2014_Bin02_30_metaG | ecosystem: Environmental > Terrestrial > Soil > Wetlands > Peat | place...
AATTCGAAGTTTGAATACAGAACGACGGGATCGCTGTCGGGCAATCCTTGGGCGAGGAATTCGAGGGCCTCACGCTCGTGAGGGAACTTCGACTCGGCAAAGCTCTTCCATCTTGTCGTTGGAAGCGGCATAAAGAGTCGTCAGGGCCACCGTAATATTGGGGTGAAATGTAATTCTAGCTGTTTTCAGGACGCTGAGGTGGTTTTTGTGTGCCCAAGCCCCTGATCCTACAGGCATTGTTGATCGACCTTGCCGACGCTGCTGACCTCTCGTCGGCCAGCCCAGTTCTCGGTTTCTGGGATGGCAGCGCCATCTGATGTGCGCTGCCGTACTATGGAGGTGCCATGAAGCCGAAACCGTTACTGGCGGCCGGATGGAGTGCTCCCGTTCGTGCGTGTCAGGCTGCACGTGCTCCGAGGCAGAACGATTCCTGCCCCGCGTCAGGCGCGAAATGAACGGGGCCGTGCGACACAAGGCCGACAGATCCAGGACGGTGTTCACCGCGCTGGAAGCCAATTCGGCGCTGAAGTAAATCGACAAGTTCCGGAACAATCTAAGCTACTGTGGCGAAGACACGCGGGTGGACCTGTCATATGCCCTGCATGCTTTCTCCTATGGGCTCTTCGGTGCAGACCTCAGCAACGCCCTGCGGGGTCGAGATCTCTCCCACAAGGGCAACGAGCGCAGTCAGCAGGAGCACATTGAAAGAACGGTTAGGAAAGCTGATCTGCGCCTCGAAAAGCAAGCTGGCCGGGGGCTGGACCGCTAGACTGGGACGACTCAGGACGACACAGCTATTGTCGGGCTTGCTGTCCCGATCCCGACCGGGAAACGACTACGAACCATCTTTGCCAGTGCGTCAAGGTGTGCGCAGTGCTAACATCAACCAGAATGTGCGACCCGGTACTCGAAACACTAGTCAAACGATCGCTTCGACGACAGGGGTTCGCTATTAGGAATGGGAGACTCATACCCGAGGCGATCACCGACAAGGACAGGCTCCGGGAAATCCATGCCGTCGCAGTCCAACACAAGCGTGACGAGGCAAAGAAATACCTTGCCAGGTTTGAACCCACCCTTCTGAGCCGATATGCCGCCGGAACTGAAGTACGCCCTGACCTAGTGACGCCAAAGTTAGTAGAAGTTCGGCGAGACTCCGAAGACGAAATACTTTTTCGGTACGCCACACTCCATTGGAGCATCCCCGTCTCTTCGGGTTATGGCCGCAGGGTTCGATTCTTGATCATCGATGAACAGAACAACAAACTGATGGGCATTATTGGACTCGGAGATCCTGTCTTTAGCCTTGGGCCACGTGACGAATTCATAGGGTGGACGCAAGACGTCAGACGAACAAACCTGAAGCATGTCATGGACGCATTTGTTTTGGGTGCAGTCCCACCCTACTCGTACTTGATTGGCGGAAAGCTCGTAGCGATGTTGGCTGCCAGCGAAGAGGTCAGGAAAGCGTTCCGACAAAAGTACAAAGACACCTCCACTCTCATCAGAGGCACCCATTTCGACGGTCGCCTAGCGTTGGTGACTACGACATCCGCATTCGGGAGATCTTCGCAATACAACCGAGCCAAATTCGACGGACGGCTCTTGTTTCGAAGCGTCGGCTACACGCAGGGCTCCGGCGATTTTCATTTCGCCAACGGCTTGTATGCTGCCATGCAAAAGTACACCCGAGAGCACTTCACGCCAACGGCAAAGCAAGAGCTATGGGGAACAGGGTTCCGCAATCGGCGTGAGACCATTAAGAAATGTCTGGCCGGCTTAGGTCTCTCCACCGAGTGGCTCTACCATGGTGTTAGGCGACAAATCTTTGTCGTCCCTCTTGCCCGCAATTCGTGCGAGTTCCTTAAGGGTGAAGCATCTAGGTTGCAGTGGTTCAGCCAGACAACTGCGGATATCGCGGAGCATGTCCGGACTCGCTGGATGGTTCCGCGCTCGAAAAGAGATCCAACCTACCTCACTTTTCGACCGGAGTCATACCGACTTTGGCCAGAAGAATAAAGGAATTCCCGCCTTCCTCCGGGAGGTGACCATGCCAGAAGAGATAGAACGGATACAACTTTCGTCAGAGCAAGCGAAGCAATTATCGGATCCTGACGCGCTTCCGCGCCTCGTCACCGTCAACGGAAGGCAGTATACAGTGGAAAAGCCGGTAGGCGCTGGGTTCAAAGGTGTCGTCTGGAGAGTTCTTGACTCTTTTGGCATGCCATGGGCGCTGAAGCTGTGCATCCAGAGAGATTACGAAAGCCGGTCCTACATGCAGGAGGTGTCGCGCGCGGCTAAGCTCCGCCCGTACCCGGAATTCGCTCAGATCAATGATGCCGGCATCGTCGAAATTGACCTGTCGAATACTCCTCGCCAGTCCTTCGTCGGATTTCTAGAGGAATGGGTGGAAGGTCGAACGCTACAGAAGGTGATCGAGAAGCACGTGGACCAAATAACACCTTCTTTCTTTCTGGCCTACGTCCGGCAGTTCTGTGCAGCTCTAGCTGCCCTGGACGCCGTGGGACTGCGTCATGACGACCTGCATTGCGGTAACGTAATGATCTGTCCCCCACCACCGGGTAGCCTGTCTGGAAGCTGGGGAATCAAAGTAATCGACACCGGGAGTCTCAAACCAGCAACCCAGGCCTTACACAAACCGAAGGATGACCATCGCCACTTTGCTGATCATCTCGTGGCGATTTGGAATGCTATTCAGCTCCAGCACCCAGGTGCGGCGCGGGACCGCCGGTTCCTCGCTGCTACTCGCAGTCTGATAGCGTCGATGCTGGACAGCGATCTTAGCATTGCCCTACGCGACCCGATGCAAATACGAAATCAGTTTACAAGCGCCTACACTCGTGCGAACGTCACACGCCCGGATCAGGCACTTGGGCTGTCCTCGCCCTTCGAGTTCATCTCGGCGGAACACATTGCGAATGACCAACTTCTCGTGACTATTTTCGCGAAGACCTGCCCGTGGCTAGATAAGGTGGCTGGCCCCGATCCATGCTTAGTCACCGGCCCTCGGGGCTGTGGCAAGTCCACGATCTTCAGGTGGCTAAGCCTTAAAGCACACCTACACAAGCCTTCAGCAGATCTAGCTGAGAGTCGGATTGCTGGGTTTTACATATCCTGCTCAATTGATCTTCAAAACCGCCTGGGTTGGATCAAGACTCAGGCCATGGCCGAGCGGTTCAGGAACGACATCATTCACTATTTCAACCTATTGGCTGCTCGTGAGATTGTAAATACACTAGCACTAATCACGGAACGTCCGGACCGCGAGACAGCCTTTGGCTTCGGCCCATTCGAGGAGGCTGCAATCCACGAATTCATTCTAGCAGCGCTAGGTCCACCCACAACGACTCGCTTGCAGGGGACTTCTCGCCTTGCGCAGGATCGAGAGGCACTTGAGAGGGAGATGTTCGCTGCTCATTCCCAAATGCTTCGGGGGCTAAACAGATCTAACGTTACGCCCGAGTCGTTCTTGGGAGACCTGACTCAGCTGATGGTGTCGAAAGTGCCCTTTTTCGCCCAGAAACGCATCGCTTTCCTTTTGGATGATTTTTCAGTTCATCGACTCCCGGAGCCGGTGCAGATCATTCTGAATAGGGTGATTTGGGAACGTCGCCCCTCTCATGTATTCAAGTTGTCGTGCGAGAAGTATGGCGCTGTGTTGACCGACTCTTTTCGGGCAACTGCCGATGTTACACGTGAAATGAAAGAGATCGACTGCGGCCGTGAGTACGTAGCGTTGGATGATACGGACCAAAGCAAGAAAGCGTTTGTTTTTGCCGCTGAGCTGCTGGATAACCGACTGCGAGCGGCAGGTTACCAGGGGACGGCAAAAACCCTTATCGGCGAGTCCAAGTGGCCTGAGAAAACCCTTGCGAAGTCGCTCGCTGGCAAGGAGCGAGGCAGGCACGAGGGTCAATACCACGGGTTGAAGACGATCTCGCGACTGTGCTCGGGAGACATTTCTAGCCTGTTACTGATTTACTCCCGGATTTTTGAAAGCGGAAATGTCACGCCGACCAGCATTTCGAAAGTCAGTGAAATCGTCCAGGACAGAGCCATTCGAGAAGTGTCGCGCAAGCTTTTCGAGGCCATCAAACCGTCGGTCCCGAACGGCCCGGAGATGTATGCCGTCGTAAACGCTTTTGGCCAGTTAGTACGCAACGTCCTCCAGCATGGAAAACCTCAGCGAAAAGGGACACAAGTTGTTCCGAGTCAAATTCCGAGGATAGAAATTGACCAAATTAGCGGTGCCGTAGTGGACACGTTGAACCCGATGCAGCAGGGAATCGCGCGCGAACTTGTTCGACGTGCCATATTCATCGAGATGGAGCCCGGGCTATCGCGGCACTTGAACGTCACAACTCTCCGATGGCATTTACGACGCATCTATTTGCCTGCTTTTGGAGCTGCGCTTGCGAAGAACAACGCCGTAAAGCGAACTCCGGATTGGTTCAAGTACTTTTTGACCGATCCGGATGGGGCATGCGCCATGGTATGGGCGAGTTGGCCGAAGCGCTCCAAACCGGATGAGGAGCCGCCGCCGCTCTACTCGGGCTTGACGGATCGGTGAGGAGGGGAAGATGTCGCAGCTGAGGGTAATTGAGTTGGCGGAGATAATGAAAGTGCTGCCCGATGCGGTGCCCTTCCATCCCGAAAAGGAAGGGCCGCCCGCAGTTGACGAGGTGTTTATTTGTGCCTTGGGCTTTGAGGAGCGCTGTCTGACGATTCCTTCCCAGCTTTCAGAAGTTGGTTACCACGCGAGCCGCGCAGTCTATATTGAGTATGCGACCAACCGAGACGACAATGCCGTCAATCGGCCAGCGCTGGAGGAGTATCTAGGAAGGATTGCATCCAGCATTCAAGTAATCCAGATCGAATCGCTCGAAGCCCCTGCGCAGGTTCGGTCACTCTTGAACAGTGGCCTCGATTCAGAGGCACCAAGACGGGTAACGTTTGACGTTAGCGTCGCAAGCAACCGATCGGTCTTCCGCATCCTCAGCGCGCTCTTGTCGACTGGCTGCAACTTACGGCTGCTTTACTCGGAAGCTAGCGTATATCATCCTACCAAAGAAGAGTACGCTGCTGACCCTGGTCGTTGGTCAAGAGATGAAGGGTTTGGAATCGAACACGGGGTCAGCGAAGTCGCCGCCGGGCACGAATATCCTGGCCGGCATCTCGATCCGCTTCCAAACTCCATTATCGTTTTCCCTAGTTTCAAGCCGGACCGTGCAAGGGCCGCCATCAATTTAGTAGATCCGGCCCTGTTGACGCGACCTCGGCAAGCGGTGAAATGGCTTCTGGGTGTCCCGCACCTGCCTGAGGATTCATGGCGCCTCGAGGCGATGCGAGCAATTAATGAGGTCGGCCCAGACGCGCCCCAATTTGAAGTCAGTACATTTGACTATAAGGAATCCCTGGCGACGTTGGAGCAAGCTTACCTCTCTTCACAAGACTCAAATAACGTTTCACTAGCCCCATTTGGTTCGAAAATGCAGGCGTTGGCGGGGTGCATATTTTGCCACCTCCATCCTGACGTTCGCGTCATTTTTGCTTCTCCAAAGAGCTACGACGCGTCGCTCTATTCGAAGGGAGTCAAGGCCGCATGGGAGATAGACTTCGGACCTATCTCAACAATGATTGGTCACCTGCAGCGGGTAGGCCAAATCGTCATCGAAGACTGAGGCTTGCGTTACCTTGGCAGTCGACATGCTGGCTGCCGACGACGGGAGGTGGGGCCTCCTTGTCCGCTAGACCTGCTCGGGACACCGAGCCGGATGGGCGGTCGCTTCCACTTCTTCAGGACGCGTTAAGGAACCTCAGTACTCTCTTTCGCCATGGTACTCTTTGCCTATGATCCTTCCTCTGCGCACAACTAGCCGTTTGGACGCCCGCGTCGCAGGGAGATTGGGATCCGATTTGAGCACTCTTCATAGCGCTGGGATTTCAGTGGTCCCGTCAGTGCTAGTCAAAACCGGGGCATGTAGGGCTTTCCAGAGCAACAGTCTAGATCCCGGGTTCTTCTGCGAACTATTACAAACCACTCGGAACGTGCTGCCGGCGACGGAGTCGGTGTTCGTCAGGGGAAGCTCTCCGCTGAATTCAGTTTGGTGCGAGGACAAGATTCGGGCTAAGGCTACGTTGGTCGACATCAAGAACGCCGTTGAACAAGTCTTTCGATCAGTCTCAACTCCCAGGTCACGAGCGAGCAGGGTAATTCAGGAAATATCGGACGAGGACGCATCGCCCGCGATACTTATCCAGCCGTTCATCGCGGGCCTCTCTTCCGTCCTGAGCCGCCACGCAGTCTCCGGCACGCCCACAAGCGAAGCAAACTGGAGCGACAACATTAATAACCGGTTAGCCGATTATCATTCGCTATGCATTGCGGTCGCCTGCCGTTCCGAATCGTTCCTTGGCCGACCCGTTATTCTCTGGCTCACGACCTTTCGCGAGCCTCTTGTAGTGAGTGTTGGTGACGCGATGATGACAGGTTGCGGTAGGCTGATCGCGCTATGCGATTTGCACGAGCGCGGCGTCATAGCTGATGTCGAATTACTGCGTGCCATTCAACCGGATATTCTTAGCCGCTTCGACGGGTATCGCATCGACCCAAGTGTGTGTCTGGCAACTGCTTGGGGCCTTCCCGCCTCGGCCGGGCAATCTCTTGGACGCGTCGTGTTCAGGGAATTTTTGCGCGAAGACGGAGCCGACCTGCCGCCAGTTCTTTTCGTTACCGAGGTTGTGCCTGACGACATCCGCGACATCGAGGAGTCGGTTGCAGTAGTGACGTCGCGTGGTGGGATAACCTCGCATGCGGCGGTTGCGTGTCGCGGCATGGCGACGCCATGCGTGGCGGCGTGCGAACAGCTCGCGATAAACACGGCCGAGCGCGTGGTCTACCTCGGCAGTGGGCTACCAATTCAGGAACATACGCCAGTCCTGGTAGACGGTTCGGTCGGGAGAGTCGAGTTTGGTAGTTCCGCAGATCTCGTCCCGCGATATGCTGTCTCGGATAAGGTTGGCGAGGTCTTCGGGCGTCTTAAAGACGTCCTGCGCGACGTCTCGTCACCCACACGCTTCCGAACGCTTTCCATGGACGACCAAATGCACATTGCCCGCCTGAAGAATAGGCTGAAGGGACTAAACTCTCTGCCATGATCACAATCCTAATCGTAGACGACGATCCTGTGTTTCTGCGGGCTTGTTCTGAATGCCTCCTTGCGAGGCCCTGGAGCGTCGTTGCAGCACTTACCGCCGAACAAGCGCGTTCAAGGCTCCACACGGACCGGTTCGACTTGATTCTACTCGATTTGATGCTGCCACCGACCTTCAACAGGGAGGGACTGGACCTCTTGAGGCTCATTCAAGAGGGTTATCCGGATATTCCTGTATTGATGATGACGCACAAGGACTCAGGCACAACTGAAATTGTGGCCGACGCGATGCGGCTTGGGGCGCACTATTTCTTGGATAAGCAGTCGCCCACGTTCTACGAGAAGATGGTCGAAATGGTCCACGAAGTCTTGGCATCTTCTAGAACTAAGGTCTTCCTGAGTCACGGCCACAACGAGATCCTGTGGCGGCGACTAAGAGACTTTCTGGTCTCTCGATTAAAGCTAAGTACACTTGTTTTGCAGGAGCTGCCGAGCCAAGGCTTGACCGTCGTGGAGAAGCTTGAACGCGCCAGCGAACGCTGTCGCTTTGCCGTCATTTTGATGACAAAAGATGATGAGCAGAGCTCGGGTGGCGTGCGAGCGAGGCAGAACGTGGTGCACGAGGTCGGTTTCTTTCAGGGCAAATATGGTCGCCACAATGTCGTGCTATTGGCCGAAGAAGGTGTGGAGCTGTTCAGTAACATTTCCGGCATCATCCGCATTGAATTTGACGCAGGTCACTTTGATGAGGCGTTTGAACCGCTGCGTCGGGAGGTTGAGGCCGCGTTCCGCTGATGGCCCGGCTAGATGCGGTATGATCCGGAACTTGCGTTGCCGCGCCTTTTGCGCCCAGGTGATGGCGAAGGGCGAAAACCTCAAGCTGCAATACGGCCAGGGATCGAAACACCACTTCGGCGCTGTAGTTGCGCCCGGCGGACTGCGGGCTTCTGCTTTTCCCGGACTCCTTCCCCAAAACGAGTTTGGTCCCCTTCCGGAAAATGCAGCCCTTGGGAGCAGCGCGCCCTCGCGCCCTCTGGTCCTCTCGCTGGCGACCAAGGATTCCGGGAAGGATCGCTCCGGCGAACGGCAGTCGCGCACTGAATGGCACCGCTGCATCGTCTGGGGCGGAAACTTTGCGGCCTTCGCGGCGGACACCAAGAAGGGCGCGCATCTTCAGGTGGAAGGCGAGTTGCGGAAGCGCAAATATGAGAAAGACGGCGTGAAGCATCGCATCGTCGAGATCCTCAGGCTGGACCGCGCCAAGCAGCAGACCGAAGCCGCTCCTCAGGAGGCGGAGCCCTCGGACGTGCCCTTTTAGGGGCACGTCCACCCACCATGCACGGAGAAATACGATGAGAGGGGCGGGCCAGACCCTTTTTTTTTCGCGCTGGAACTGCCTCAGGCGCCAGCGACTGGCAAGCTGGAGGACAACCTCGTGCGGTCTGCCCAGACCGGCTGGCCGGCGTCACAGGCAGTCGGCAACGCTGGATCATCACGAGTCAATCATGTCGTGCGCTTCCAAGTCCAAGATGCTGTCACAGGCCCGCACCACGGCCGCCCGAAAAGGTTGTGTTGCTGTTGCTGCCGCTGCTGCTTGTCACTTGAACCGTGTAGTGGCCACCTCGGGGAAGCATATGGTAGCCAAGAGCCCCCTGGCGCCGTTTGTTTTCAATGAGTGCATTTCAAGCAGATCGGCGATTGTAAACCGTAATGTGGCCGCAAGTGCGAAAATGAACCGTAACTTGTCCGCAGGTACAGAATGACGGTGAGGGTGGACGCAGGCTGAAATGGGCGATCTCTTGGCGCTGGCAAACTCGCCCGGTTGGTGCTGGACGAGCCGTCCGACACTGAGTGCGAATCGACCGCGCGATAACGAGTATTCCAGGCCAATTGGTAAGTAGCGAAAAGACTGCAATGATCCGGCGCTGCGGAGCAAGGCTGCGCGGGTGGCGTTTCCGGAGGTCGGGCACACTGCCGTCGACTCCGGAATCGTAAACGGTTTGTCGGGTTATCAGGAGCCACGCAGCCGCTATCCCCGGTCCGTTGCGGCGCGCCATGGGACCCTTTCATCCTGCCATCCGTTTGTTCGGCGCCAGTGGCGAATCGTGAGCGCTTTTTGCAACTCCGGGCAGGCGGCCCAAGTGTGACTCAATTTCCCTTCCGCTTTGAGACGCCGATGCACCGCCGGACAACTGCCGCTGGGCATTACGCTTCTCGGTTCCGCCACGGCGGAAAACTCGTAAAGAAGGGCCGCCAGATTGTCGCCCGACGCTGACACCCACACCACGAAGCCACCATCGTTGGTTTGAGTCAAGACCGCCACATGACCGTACGGCGCGTCCATGACGGCGACCATTTCGGTGGTCGGGAACAGCATATAGTCCCGCGGTGTTCCGGACGGCCCATTCGCAAAGTGGCACCGGGCCGCCCCCCCGGAGGGCGAGCACGACGGGGGGTCGTTAGTGCCGAGGACAGCCGCAAAGGAACGGTCGAATGCGTTGTTTTCGCCGGCAACTGCAACGAATTCGCCATCCGGTCTTGTCACTCGGCAGAGCAGATCGACAAAACCGGAGTTCGCAAACTGAATTGAGGCCGCCCCACCTGCATCGACGCGCATCACGCACCCGGGCCAGCGCCAACCGTGACGGACGCCGACCCAAAGTGTCTGCTGTTTTCCGGAGGGTACCGCGACCACTCGTGAGCATATCCACGTCGGCTCAAATTGCTTTCCGTCAAAATCGAGCAAGTCGGGGCGGAGGGGCAGTGTCCACTTTATGTGACCGTCGGACCCGAAGTAGAAAAGCTCATCGATCCCAGTCCGCAACGGAGTAGCTTGTGTGATTCGACTGCAAACAGCCAATACGCCCGGACTTCCGTCGCCTTCCAAATCGACGATCTGGAGTCGCCACGCCAGGTCGGCCGCGCTCGGCTCCTCCAGTTCTCCCGCGAAGCGGTGTGTCCAAATGGGGCTGCCCAAACCGTCCAGAGTGGTTAACAAACTGCCTGTGAGCACGGCCCGTTCCACCCTTGGCTTTCGTGTGCCGAAAATCAACTTGGCTCCTACGGCCATGGCAGCCAGTCCGGCGGCACCGAGTACGGCGCGCCGGCCCCACTGGGCCTTCGAGGCGCCGCTTTCTTCGGTGGGGGGCGGGGCAGCCACACTCGCGGGTGCCTGATCATCCGGTGCAGGATAGAGAGGAGGGGCGGCTCGGGCTGTTTCGGCGTTGAGCCAGGCATCCAACTCCGCCCGTAGCGCCCACACGCGCGGCTTCTTCCCCCCCATTCGGCGCACTGGGAGTCCCTCGTTCCTCTCGCGGTACTGCGCCTCCCGCACACTGATGCCAAGATAGCCAGCTATCTCCGACCAAGTCTTGAACTGGTCGGGAGCGTGGGTATTCGCCATTGGATATTGAAAACCAAGAATAACAAACCGCGGTGCGCGTTTGTGCGCATCTTTGCGCTTTGAATGGACGCAGTTCGGGCGTAGGATTCAATCGCGGGAGTCTTCCTCGTTTGGGAATGGGCAGGATTGGCAGCTTCGGCTTTTCAGAGCCCCTTTTTCCCATATGGTCTGGTAAAGCTCCGGAAGGTCCTAGCGCCCGATGGCGAGACCCCAAATTCCCATGGCAGGCGAGCAACCAATCGTAGAAGACGAGATACTTGCCCGAAACGTTTGGGAATCCGGGGATGACGATAGCTTTGCGGAGCTGTTCACGCGCCACCGCAAGAAGGTGTTTTATGCTTGCGGAGGCTTTTTCACGGATAGGCAGGCTGCGGAAGACGCGACGCAGGAAACCTTCCTGAGGGCCTTCAAGAGTATCCGTGGTTTCCAAGAGGGCGATTTCTCCCACTGGCTGTTGCGGATTGCGAAGAATGTGTGCATCGACGAGTGGCGGAGACGCCACACTGAGACCGCCATCGACGGGCTGGAGTTGACAGACCACCCGGCGGGGAAGTCGTTCGAATCGTCATTCGAAACGCGCCAGATGGTGGAGCGGCTTTGGCAGGAAATTAGGTCCCTTCCCGGCGAGCAGCGACAGTGCCTGGAGTTGAAGGTCGAAGGCTTCTCTTATGAGGAGACTGCCGCTCGCACAGGCTTTACGGTGAATGCGGTGAAGTCCCACCTGCAGAATGGGCGCCGAATGCTGTGGAGGAAGATGGAGGGCGCGCTTCCCCAGTTTGTGAAGGGCTGAAGGCAACTTCAAGCACGGCCCAGGCATCAATGCCGATCATTTTTCTCAATGCGGTGTGGAATTCGCTTCCGCCATCCGTTGTCAAACCGGGACATAAAATCGGTCCAATGAGGGACGACGGGATCCCGCAATTCAAATGACTGGCTGGAACGAAGACAACTTTCTGGAGGAACTTATGCCGCTGGCGGGACGCAGGCCCGCCGCTGATCCGTGCCCACAAGTCGAAGCACTGCGCGCGGT
>Ga0181520_10011507_pt1 | contig 11607 bp, 5 predicted proteins | sample PEATcosm2014_Bin_29_FD_132451 | JGI IMG/M metagenome (GOLD analysis project Ga0181520, IMG submission 132451) | Peatland microbial communities from MTU Mesocosm Facility, Houghton, MI, USA - PEATcosm2014_Bin02_30_metaG | ecosystem: Environmental > Terrestrial > Soil > Wetlands > Peat | place...
AGCTTCCATCCCTTGGCGTAGGCGGCTTTAAGCTCTCCGATGCGCCTGCCACTCAGCCAAAAGAAATCGACGCTACCGCCGACATTGAAACAAGCCATTACGTCGCGCGCCTTGACGTCAAGACGGGATCCTTGTCAAGTCTTCGCGTCAAGCCATCCGGGCGCGAACTACTTGCCGGACTGGCCAACGTGATTGTGGCCGAACGCCCAACAAAAGAAGAGAAGAGTCCGGCCGACTTCATGGCGCCGCGACCGGGCAGAACCCAGTTGGCAAGATCGAGCGATAAGGGAGCAGCCGTGCGCGTGGTTCGCGGTCCTTTGGCCACGACTGTCGAGGCTACGGGGTCTTTCTATGGAGGCGGCTCGTTGGTCCGCCGCATGCGCTTCTACCATGACCATCCCCGCATCGACTTTGAGACGGAGATCAATGATATTCCCGACTACACCGTCGTGGTCGCCGAGTTCCCGTTCCGTGAAGATGTCTCTGAAGTTCGCCGTGGAATTCCCTACGGTTTCTCCCACAGTGGTTGGGCCACGCCAAACGCCGACCTGCACGGATGGAACAAGGGAATCGTTCCCGCTGTGCGCTGGATGGATTTTCAACTCGCGGGTGGCGGAGGTATCGCCCTTCTGGACAGAGGCCTGTCCGGCCGTGAGATTGTGGGAAATACGCCCATCATCTACCTGTTCAATGCGGAGGATCAATATCACAAGTTTGACAATGCATGGACAACCGGCAAAGGGAAGCATGTCCTCTGCTATTCGCTGCTTCCGCATGAAGAGTCCTGGGCGCAGGCTGCAATTCCACAGAGGGCTTGGGAATATAACCAACCGCCTGTGATCATTCCCGGGGTGTCGCCAGAAATGTCCAGGTCATTCCTTGAGACGTCGGGGAACATGATCGTCGAAGCGATGCGCCGCGAAGATGACCATATCGAGCTTCGCTTTGTTGAATGCCTCGGATTGCCGGGGACGGCCTCAGTGAAGGTATCGCTGCCCCACGGTAAGGTGCATCTCACCGACCTCACAGGCAGGAAGAAAGCAACACTGCCTCATGCTGACGGCTATTCAATTCCGATTCAGCCGCAGGAGATTGTTACGCTTCACTTTGAGACCGCTCAAGTGTTGCCCGTGCCTGACCCAATCAAGTCGTGGGACGAATTTGTGCCCAAGGAGAAACTGGCTGCCCTTCACGCTTACGATCCCAACGTGAAAGGCCATCCACCCTTCGGCGGAGGTTCGCTGACGTTCTAATGAGAAGTGCAAAAGAAGGGACGGCTCGCGAACTGGATGGTTCGAATTCGCCGTTCTCAACAATCGGCAGCTCGGCGGTTGTTGAGAACGGTGGAATTGAATTCAGGTGTGAAGATCGCCCCGGAGCTTATCTCTTCTGAAGCCAGGCAGCGCGATTTCCGCTGCTGCATCGTGTTTGAACCGGAGCGTTTCGCTTGCCGGGTTGGCCTGGCTCAAGTCTCGGCAGCAGGGTATCGCTCAAGTTTTCGCGCACATTCATTGACAATGTGCACGGAAATCAATCGGTTACGGCGTTTGGAACGTCGATGACAAGTTTCACTCCACATGCTTTGCGGCTGACAAAGTGGACCCCCAGGAGGCTATCCGGCCGGGGCATTTCGCCTTCCACCGGCCGCCGTCAGCAGCAGATGACATTGTTCTGCCATCCGTGTCGCTCCACAGCTTCGAGGTGATCCAAAGCGCCTCGCGCCCGATCCCTCTGCGAATCACCTCTTCAAGCGGAGCACCAACAGGCCCTCGTTAACATAGACCGAGGCGCAATCTATGTGCCGGAATCTTCGGCTCCCAGGTTGAATTGTGGCTTTTCTCAGCGAGATAAGCCAGACGCCAAAACGGGCTCGGAAAGCCATTCCACTTCCTGTAAGTGGTTAGAATGCAATGCTTTGCCTGCGGACTAGCGCTCCTCGAAGGCCTGCTCTGCTCTCGATGAAGTAAACGTTATATCCAAAAGTAAACGTTGACAGGATTATTGCGGCTATGGTTGACTCTCTCCATCGTTTGATTGACTCACTGCACCACCGTTTGGTTGACCCACCAGTCGTTTTGTGGGCGTTTGCTTCAGTGCTCGAGCGGGTCATTTCGCCGTCGGGAGCCTACTTGAGCAAGACCCGGATTAGCGACTGTGGTTCACACAGGACTGGCGGCCAATTATGAGGCTGCAAGGAAATATGCTGCACACGACTGGGAGTCGCGATTGCCTGGCCCTAAATTCTCACTTCGCGGCCAGCTGCCGACGATTCTGGCAAGGTCACTATTGATGGAGGATGTGAGGGGCAAATGCTCGTTATCAATCGCGAACGGGCGCTGTCACCTGCTGGAGTTCAGGGTTAATTGCCAACTTGCCAATCTGCCGGTTGAGCAGATCAACGCAGTAAGGAGACACTATGGGAAGGTCAGTCACGAAGCAATCGAATAGGCGCTGGTATCTCACGGCGCTATTGATGCTTTTGGGCATTGCGGGATTCATTTCCCCTGCGATCAAAGCCCAGGAGGCATCCGCAAACATCAACGGAGTCGTCAAGGACCCGACAGGAGCTGCAGTGGCGAATGCTCAGGTTGCACTCACGAGTGTCGGTACTGGAGTCGTGAGGACAACTAGCACGAACAGCGACGGGATATACGTCTTCCTGAACATCATCCCGGGTGGCTATACCATGCGGGTGTCCGCACCAGGCTTCAGCACCGTAACCCAACCGGAGACAACCCTTGAAGTGAACCAGACGGCGACGTTTGATTTTCACCTGAAGGTTGGTGCAGCGCAGGACTCCATTACCGTAAACGCCATCTCGGCTACCGTAGAGACTTCAACTTCGGAATTGGGCACTGTCGTAGCACCGAATGAAGTCTCCGACCTGCCCTTGAACGGCCGCAACTTCACGCAGCTACTGACGATCACGGCGGGTGTTGCCAACGTCAATCGCGACCAGAGCGCAGGCGGCGGCGGCGGGTGGGCCGGAAACTCGATCGGGAGCTTTTCGTTCCCGGCAGTGAATGGCGCTCGCAACCGCAGCAATCTGTTTCTGCTGGATGGCGCCAACGACCTGAACACGATGCTCGGCATGTACAACTACTCGCCCATCGTGGACGACATTGATGAATTCAAGACCCAGGGGCATAACGATCTTGCCGAGTACGGCGGCGTCGCCGGCGGCATCGTCAGCGTGGTCACCAAATCTGGAACCAACCAATACCACGGCGCTCTTTGGGAGTTTCTGCGCAACGAGCAGATGGATGCGCGCGGCTATTTTGAGGCGGCCCGCACGCCGCTGCGCCAGAACCAATATGGCGCTTCGGGTGGCGGCCCCATCACGATTCCGAAGCTGTATAACGGCAAGAACAAGAGCTTCGTCTTCGGGGCCTGGGAAGGCTACCGGCAACGCACTGCGCAGGAAACCGGAGCACTCGGACCGACGGCTGCCGAGCGCACTGGCGACTTCAGCGCGCTGTGCAGTAGTGGATTCACGAACGGCGTTTGTAATGACCGAGACAAATCGGGAAACGTTATTGATCAGATATACGATCCGGCCACCACGGTTTGCACCGCAGGCGGAGCTTGCACCCGCCAACCATTCGCGGGCAACATGATTCCCAACGGCACCAACGTCTCCGGCAAGCCCAATCGGATCAATCCGATCTCGGCTCTATACCAAACGATCATTCCAGATTCCGGTCCGATGGTTAACGGGGCTAACCTCTACATTTCCGGAAAATCCTTTACCAACCAGGATTCGGGAACGATCCGCGGAGACCAGAACTTCGGCAATAACAACCAGTTAATGTTCCGCTTCAGCCAGTTCGATCAGCAAGAGGCGTCTCCGTCAAACACCATCGGGCAGGGAATTATCCACGTTCAAGGCAAGAACTACGTAGGTCATTGGACCCACACGTTCAGTTCGACGGCCTTCTCTGACGTCTATTTCGGCAGAAACTACGGATTCACCCTGACCGGCACCAGTCATACAGGTGAAGATGCGGGATTCCTTTCTCAGTTGCAGACCCTCGGGGTACCGACTTCCTGGATGACCCTGGCCAACGCTCCGTGGGCGCCACAGTGGAATCCAAACGGGTATGTGGGGCTCACCGGCTCGCAGTTGCAGGGCACAGGGTTGGCGGACAACTGGGAGTGGGGCGGCGCATTCACAAAGATCCTGGGCAGGCACACGATCAAAATCGGAGGCGATTTCCAGACCAACGATATGGAATCGCCGATCGCATACTCCGGAGAGAATTTCTTAGCCGCGCAAACCGCAGGTCTGGGGGTAAATCAGGGCAAGGGCGGAGATGCCTGGGCATCCCTGCTGGTCGGCGATCCGAGTGAAGCCAGCTATAGGAACATCGACGAAGTAACAACCGGCGGCTACACCATGGGCATGTTCATTCAAGACCAGTGGAAAGCCACAAGCCGCCTTTCGGTCAATGTAGGCTACCGCCATGACATCGTCCTTACGCCGATTTACGGAAGTGGCAACGGCGGGAACTACTACACTGGCAATGCCAACCCCCTCACCGGCAAGTACGAACTCAACGCGCTTCCGCCTGCCTGCTCGGCAACGCAGGGCGCGCCCTGCATTCCCACCGGCATCTACACTTCATCCAGCACGCCCGCTCCCGGCGGGCTTCCAGCCAACGTTTATGTCAACCCGGACTCCAGTCACCGCGTAATCCAAAACTCCCTGGCTGACTGGGCCGGCCGCTTGGGCTTAGCCTACCGCCTCAACGATAAGACGGCCATTCGCGCAAGCTATGGCCGCTTCTACGACGCGTGGGCCACGGTCATCCAGCTGGCACAGAATTTCGGCGGAAACTGGCCGGCGGTCAGCACCATCGACACCCCCGGGTTGAACACCGGTGTCCAAACCGCCCCTGCCAACAATCCGCTAGGATTCGGCAGCAGTGGAGGACTCGTTTATCCTTCTAATGACTTTAGCTCAGTCAGTCAGTGGATGGTTGACCCGAACTTCCGCAGTCCGTATATGGACCAGTGGAACATCGGCGTCCAAAGAGAGCTGCCGGGTAATACCGTGCTCGACGCCAACTATGTCGGTTCGGTCGGCAGGCATCTGGACTGGGGACCGGAAGAGAATCTCCCCTCTCCGGGACCCGGCGCTGTTCAAGCCCGGCGGCCATTCCCCTACTTGCTCCAGCAATGGTTTGACCAGAGCGTAGGCAACAGCCGTTACAACGCCTTGCAGGTCACCGTCAACAAACGCGCCAGCCACGGCGTCACCTACCTGGTTGCTTACACGTTGTCGAAGTCGATGGAAGACGGTTGCGGCTTGGGCGCAAGCTGCCACTCCTCAAATCCCTACAACCGCTCCGTTGACTACGGCATCTCTGACACCAACCAGACCAACGTGCTGTCGGCGGCCTTTACGGCGCAGTCGCCTTTGAACAGGTCCTCCAATAAAATGGTGAACACTGTGGCAGGCGGATGGTCCCTGAACGGTATTCTGCAACTTAGTTCGGGGTTGCCATACACGGTGACCACCAGCGGCGATCCTGAGAACATAGGCTCGGTCAGCGAGGAACGAGTGAACGTGTCCGGTAATCCTAATAGCGGAACGGGCATCCACACCCCGGCGGAGTGGTTCAATACGAGCGCCTTCTCCACGCAGACTCAGTACACCTATGGCAATGAGAAGGTGAACACGCTGAACTCTAATTGGCGCCGCAATCTCGACTTGTCTATTTTCCGGCAGTTCCACGTAGGGCTCGGAGAAAAAAGGTACTTTGAGTTCCGCGCCGAAACATTCAACATCTTCAACAACGTTGTCTTCAATGTTCCGAATACGGACATTTCCAAATATTCCATCGACCCCACGAAGAACGCATTCGGAAATGTCACGAGCCAACTGAATTCACCGCGTCAGTTGCAGATGGGCCTGAAGTTTAACTACTAGCCGCGTCTGCGGTTGCAACTCAATGGCGTCACTGCCGCGCGCAGCATAGCGGCAGTGATGCCATTTATCTTCGAAGCATCAAACTATGCGACCTGAAGAGTGCCGATGATGCGCCCAGCGTTGATCTTGCTGCTTTCCTCTGTGGCGTTAGGTTCGGCGGCTCTTGCCCAAAGCAAAACGTCGCCCCCAATCCGGTTCGAGGACATTGCTGAAAAGGCCGGCATACATTTCGTAACCGAGAATTCCCCCACCCCAGAGAAACATCAGCCCGAGACAATGCCTGCCGGCATCGCGTTGTTCGACTACGACGGGGATGGACTGCTCGACATCTATCTGGTCAACGGCGCCGAGATGCCGTCGCTCAAGAAAACAGGTCCCAAGTACTACAACCGCCTGTACCACAACAACGGCGATGGAACCTTTACCGATGTTACTGAGCATGCCGGAGTCGCCGGAGCGGGCTATGGAATGGGCGTCGCTGTAGGCGATTACGACAACGACGGCTGGCCCGACCTGTTCCTCGCCAATGTCAATGGAAATCAGCTTTTTCATAACAACGGTGACGGCACCTTCACCGACGTCACCGCGAAAGCAGGTTTAAGCGGCGCCACACATAACGGCCGCAAAATGTGGTCAATCTCCGCGGGCTGGTTCGACTACAACCGTGACGGACTGCTGGACCTGTTCGTCGTGAATTACTGCGAATGGGATCCGCGCTACGAACCGGTCTGTATGGGTCTGAATGGCCGTGGTTATTGCCACCCCAGCAGCTTCGCCCCGCTTCCGAACACTCTGTATCGCAACAACGGCGACGGCACCTTCACCGATGTCTCGGCTGAAACCGGAATTTCATCCGTTCTGGGAAAGGGAATGGGAGTGGCGTTTGCCGATTATGACGGCGACGGTTGGCCCGACGTCTTTGTGGCGAACGACAATAGGCCGAACCTCCTGTTTCATAACCTGGGAGGAAGGCGATTTGAAGAGGTGGGCCTGCAGGCAGGCGTAGCGTACAACGAAGAAGGAAATGTTCTGGCGGGTATGGGCGTTGATTTCCGGGACCTAAACAACGACGGGCTACCCGACATCTGGCACACCGCCATCGAAAACGAAACCTTCCCCTTGTACATCAATCAGGGCAATGGCCTCTTTCTCAGTGCCGGCCAGGAAAGCGGGCTGGCGAATCAAACCAGACTGATGTCCGGCTGGTCAAACGGGGTCGTCGATCTCGACAACGACGGATGGAAAGACTTGGTGGTCGCCCGCGGCAATGTGATGGACAATATCGGGGAGATCTCCAAACATTTTAGCTACGCCGAACCGAATTCGGTCTTTCGGAATCTTGGCAACGGGAAGTTTGCGGATGTGAGCGCTACGGCTGGAAAGGACTTCACGCGGCCGGCGCCCAATCGTGGGCTTGCGTATGGTGATTTGGACAACGACGGCCGGATGGATCTTGTGGTGACATCCCTGGGCGGCCCGGTCCGCGTGCTTAGGAATGTCACCGAGACGCGCAATCACTGGATCTTACTGAAGCTTGTTGGAACAAAAAGCAACCGGATGGGCATTGGCGCACAGATTCGTATAACTACTGACGATGGCCGGAAGCTTTACAATGAGGCGACGACCAGTACGGGCTATGCTGCTTCAAGCGACCCCCGGGTTCACTTCGGTCTGGGCGGCTCGCTCGTGATTCGTGAAATCGAGATCCGTTGGCCGTCGGGTACGCGCCAACTGCTCCACGACGTGGCCGCCGATCGCGTAATGGAAGTGACCGAACCGGGCGGAGGGGGGCAGCCATAGCGTGGTCGAATGCGGTTGGGTTATCTTGAGGGCGGAACCATCATGAATCGGTCGCTCGTAGCCTGTTGCGCACTCGTGCTATTTGTTGGCGGAAGGTCCTCGGCGCAACTGCCGGACGCCTGCAAACTGCCGCCGTCGGCCGCGAAAGCGCCACCGGGCACGCCGCCCGCGAGAGTCTATGACGCAGAGGGCGCTTGGTTCGCCGAAAAGGGCAACCTGAAATGTTCAGTCGCGGCGTTTGAACTGGCATTGAGCTTGGAGCCGCGGTCGGCGGAGGCGCATTTCGATCTGGGGCTCGTCCGACAGCGTCAGAAGCAGACTGCAATTGCAATCAAAGAGTTCCGGCTGGCCCTGCAGTATGATCCCGGATTACAGCCGGCTCGCTGTGCACTGGGCTCGGCGCTCGCGGACCCGGCCGAGGCTGAAGCCGAATTCCGCAAGGCGCTTGATCTGAATCCGAATTTGGTCTGCGCATTGGATGGGCTGGCGCAGGTCCTGTTGGACGGAGGACGATACGAAGCTGCCCTAATGTATTGGCGACAGGCACTCAGGATTCAGCCGGATGACGTGGATTTGCAGATCGCACTGGCGACGGACACATATAAGGTTGCCAAGGGAAGGCAGGCCGCTGGGCTGGCGGCTGCGGATGGCGCCGAAGTTGCGGATGCTATTCGGCTTTTCACGGAAGTGCTCAAGAGCCATCCCGAGATGACGGCTGCGCACTTTACCCTTGGCAACATCTATGCGAGCGAGAAGCGTTTTCGAGAAGCTGCGGATGAATACCGGGAGGTGACCAGCCGGAACCCACACGATACGGTCGCATTGGTGGCGCAAGTTCAGGCTCTCCTGAACGTGACTGCATACACGGATGCGCTTGAGCCGGCCAAGGATTATGTGCGTCAGAAGCCGAACGATGCGCTAGGTCATGTCTTGCTCGGCATGGTGTACAAGGGGTTGGGCGATTACGCGAAGGCAGAGCCGGAACTTGAGATTGGAGCCGCTAAGGAGCCAGATGATTTTGAAGCCCGATATCAACTTGGGTTCGTATTGGTACGGTTAGGGAAGCTGCAACAGGCACTGCCAAACCTGCGAAAGGCAGTTGCGCTAAACCCGGAGGACAAGTCGGCTCAATTCCAACTGGCGGCTGTTCTCCGCACGCTTGGCCAAAAGGAGGAGGCAGACAAGATTGTGGAACAGTTCCGGAAGGTTACCGATAATGAGTTCCGGAACAGCCAATTGACATCCGAGGGCATCAAGGCCAATGATCTGCTGCAAGCGGGCAAGCCGGCGGAAGCAGCGGAGATTTATCGCGGGATGTTAGCAGGAAATCCGCAAGAAAGTCCCTGGACAGCCTACAACCTGGCACTGGCGTTGGAAGCCATGCATGATCTAAAGGGCGCGGAGGACGCACTTCGGAAGGCGTTGAGCATCGACCCGAAGCTCGCCAAAGTGCAGGCAGAATTAGGGCAACTCGAGTTGACGGCAGGTGACCTGGAAGCAGCACAGAAGTGGCTGGAATCGGCGCTTGAACTAGATCCGCAACTCGTAGAGGCTCGCGGAAATCTGGCTACACTCTTCGCCAGGAAGGGCGACCTCGCTTCGGCAGTGGGAAACCTTCGTCAGGCCCTTGAGGACGATCCGAATTACAAGGATGGCCATTTGGATCTGGGGTTGATTCTTGCCCAGCAAGGAAAGACATCCGACGCGGAGCAGGAACTGGACAAAGCAGTCGCATTGGCGCCGCAGGATCCCAATACGTTGTCGACGGCCGGAAAAGCGAAGGCGCAAATGGGGAAGATGAGCGACGGAATCGCACTCCTTCGCAAAGTCGCGGAGCTCGCTCCGGATCTGGCAGCGGCCCATCTGGATCTTGCTCTTGCCCTCGCCGACAGCTACGATCTGCCTGAAGCGCTGGTGGAGACCAGCGAGGCGGTCCGCCTTGCTCCGCAATCCGGAGTAGCTCACTTCTATCGCGGGCGAGTGCTGCTCGATCTCGGTCGCAATACCGAAGCGCAGCCTGAGCTCGAGGCGGCTTACCGATTGGTTCCACAGATGCCCGAGCCGCGATATTTTCTCGCCTTGATCAACAAACAGGCAGGCAATTTGCCAGTTGCGACCAACCTGCTTGAAGAGACGGTCAAGCTGCAGCCCCGCAACTTGATGGCCTGGTATTTGCTAGGCCAATGCCTCGAGCAGCAGACCAAGACGGCAGAAGCGATTGCGGCTTGGCGGCAGGCGATCGCGATCAATCCAAAGTTTGCCCAGGCCCTGTTCGCACTGGCGCGCGCGTTGCGCTCTACCGATAGCGCCGAGTCCGAGCAGTTGATGGCGCGCTACAGCGCGATACATAAGGAGCAGCGGATCCTTGACAATGCAGACACGCTGGCAAACGACGGCGTCGTTGCGGCATCTGCTCACGAATGGCCCGAAGCGACCCGAAAGCTGAAGGAAGCAATTGCGGAGTGCGGTGAATGCGCGGCGAAAGCCGGCCTCCACAAGAAGCTGGGGTTGATCGATTGCCAGGCAGGCGACCTCGATAACGGTAAAAAGGAACTGATGATCGCGAATACGCTCAAGCCCGCTGATCCAGAGATCCAGCGCGCCCTTATGTTGATCGCACGGGCTCGAAACCAGCACTCTGAGTCTGCCACCGGGAAGGCGCATTAGTGCTGACGACCAGGAAGCTTGTTCCGCTATTCGCCAAGCTCGCAGTGCTGTGCGCACAGCTGGCTATCGCACCGTATGCACTTTCCCAGATGGTTTCGGCAGGAGCTACGGATCAGCCGATTCGCCCTCTTCCGCCCGGCGTGAAGGCGCCTGCTACGGATTTCCGCGATGTCGCCGCGCAGGCGGGACTCACCGACGCGGTGATCTCCGGCGAACTGGATCAGACCTACATCGTCGAAAATACCGGCACCGGCGTGGCGATATTCGATTACGACAACGACGGTCTTCCGGATATCTTTCTTCTCCAGGGCGACCGGTTAAACCATACGGGTCCTCCTCTCACGCCGCATCTTTATCACAATCTCGGCGGACTACGCTTTGAGGATGTAACTGCCAAAGCCGGCATCGGCCACCTGGGCTGGTCGCAAGGAGTCTGCGCAGGCGATCCTGACAACGAGGGCCGCGTTTCTCTATTCGTCACCCAGTGGGGGCATAACGTCTTCCTGCACAACATGGGAGACGGTACGTTCCGCGACGAGACGAAGGAGCGCGGCCTTTACCGGCCGGAATCGCGATGGAGCACAGGATGCGCATTTATCGATTACGACCGCGATGGCTATCTCGATCTCGTGGTGGCCAACTATGTCGACTTCAAAGCGCAAGATTCCCCGCCGCCGCGCGACAAGAGCGGCTGCAAATGGAAGGGCATGCCTGTCCCCTGCGGCCCTCGTGGCCTCAAAGGGGAGACCATGACGCTCTATCACAATGACGGGCACGGGCATTTCGTCGATGTCACCAAGCAGGCCGGTGTCGAAACACCGCATGAGTATTACGGATTCACAGTGCTGACCGGCGACTTCGATAACGACGGCTGGCCCGATTTTTATATCACCTGCGACTCGACGCCCAGCCTGTTTTTTCACAACAAACACGACGGAACATTCGAAGAGACGGGTCTCATCAGTGGACTTGCGGTGAACGAGGACGGCCGCGAGCAGGCGGGCATGGGCGCCACGGCGGCCGATTACAACGGCGACGGAAACCTGGATATCTTCAAAACCAACTTCTCGAACGACACGAATACGCTTTATCGAAACCTCGGGGATGGGAACTTCGAAGACGTCACAAGCGCGGCCGGTCTTGCAGTGCACACCCAGTATGTGAAATGGGGGACGGCCTTTCTGGACTTTGACAATGACGGATGGAAA
>Ga0181520_10011508_pt1 | contig 11607 bp, 10 predicted proteins | sample PEATcosm2014_Bin_29_FD_132451 | JGI IMG/M metagenome (GOLD analysis project Ga0181520, IMG submission 132451) | Peatland microbial communities from MTU Mesocosm Facility, Houghton, MI, USA - PEATcosm2014_Bin02_30_metaG | ecosystem: Environmental > Terrestrial > Soil > Wetlands > Peat | place...
AGCTGTTCAATCTCCTGTGCGGCGAGTGCGCCTAACCGGTGAATCACGGCACGAGACCGGATGGTCGGCAGCATCTCCTGCGGATTCTCGGTGAGGATGATCAGCGTCAGATGCTCTGGCGGCTCTTCGAGGACTTTGAGGAGCGAGTTAGCCGCCTCTTTCATGAAGGCCGACGAGGTAAACACTGTCACGCTGCGGCGGGCTTCGACCGGCGGCCGGTAGTAGGCGTTGTGGATCACCTGCCGCACCTGGCCTAATTTGATGAGCAGTTGCGGCGGGTCCGGCGGAACAATCAGCACATCCGGATGCGTCTGAATAAAAATCCGCGTCTCTTTTTTGTCGGCCTCGCGAAGATCCTCGCGCGCTTCCACTGCCTCGGCCACACGCGTTTCCAGCGCAACCGACTCGCCAATCCTCACGCAGTTCGTGCACTCGCCGCAGAAATTCGGCAGGCCGTCTGTTTCAGGTTGTCGCAGACAGTTCACCGCCCGCGCCAGCATCAGCGCCAGCGTATACTTGCCCGCGCCCTTCGGCCCGGCCAGGATGAGCGAATGAGGAAACCGCTCCGCGCGAATGCTCTCGCGCAGGTGCCTTACCGTCTCCGCATTGCCGTAAAAATCCCCGAATCCCACCCTACGAGCATAGTCGATTGGCGGAAGCCGCGTGGAGTGGGGGCTTGGTCAGAATCCTGGACTCTTGAGCAATTCGCGAAAGGGCAGCAACTTGTGTCCAAACAAGGTTGATTTGGTTTCAGTACGCTCGAAGTCCTCGACAACATGTTGCATGGTGAGAACGCCGCCATAGCTGCCTAATCCATACACCGATTCATCCAAATTGACGTGCCCAAGCGTTTTGAATGGGTTGTTTTCGCGGAGAAGCATTCGATGTTCGAGGCGGATAACATGCGGACCGAATACATAGCCTCGCTTGTCGAAACTCGACTGAATCAGATGTCCCCAATAGTATCCCGACTTGAAAGATTCAAGATTTGAAAGAGTCTCTGGTCCCATGACCAAGACCGCGTAGTCGCACTCGCCCCTGTACTCCAGGATGGCGCAAACGACAGCCCGATAGGCCTTTTCGCGCGTGATCAGTTCCAGGCAGTCGCCAAACGAGTAAAGTTTGGCCTGAACCTTCGAGTACTTCTTGCGGGGCCTCGGCTTGGGCCGCGGCACCGAAACCTGGAGAAGCAATCTCTTAAGAGCAATACTTCGGGACCGAGCAAGGGCCTTGTCACCACTCTGCGCCCATTCTTCGAGGCTTTTGCCGCTTTGAACCAGCTGGGTTAGCTCGACAAGGAGCGCTTCAGGAAGCTCCCCAATCTCCCAATATGCCTTGGCTGCGGCCGCGAGATAAATCTCTTTGTCCAGGTCCGTAGAGGTTGGATCGTTGTAAGTGGCTATTCGGGTTCGCAACTCGTCGATTGGAACTCCGGCGTCGTAGAGATCGAGAATCTCGTTGTAAACATCGTGGCCGAGGTCGCTCTCGAGAATGCCCGGACCGTCAATCGACATGAGAATGCTCCGCGAACACGCCGTACGAGGATTCTATCGGTTTCGCGATCGATGCGTTCTGGCCGCGCGCCCCTCTGCCCTCTGCGCAGCCTCAGCCAACGACTGTGACTGCGTCTCTAATGTGCGGCGCGCGTTCATGACTTCGCCCACGCAGTTACCCACCGCAGCGTCAGGTCCTGCCATGGTTTCCAGTAGTAAAGGACTGAGGCAACGTACATGCACGTGAGCAGGGAGATTGAGGCGATGACGTGGGAGCGAATGAGACGGCCGCGATAGATGTCCCAACCAAGCATCAACGCGACGAGCAGAATATTCCCGTAAAAGACGTAAAGGAAATAGAGGAAGATTGTGGGAGAATCATTCGGATAAAAGTAGCCAATGAAGCGGTTGAAGCCGGGATCGGCGAGGGCGACGGTGGAGAGAATCATCATCCGCTTGTGAGCGGCGGGGTTTTTGCGCAGGGCAATGCCGATCGCAAGCAGAACCAGGAAGCCGCCGATGTCGACGACGTGAACGGAGATAAATGGGTAGGGGATGGGGCCATGCGCCGCCTTGACCTGCATCATGACGGATGTGTAGACCCCTACCGGTCCCATCGCGCCCATGAGGCAGGCCCATGCGGCGAGAAACCATCCCAGCTGGCGGTGCAGGGGTACACGGTCGCGCACCACCAGCAGCACTTGCGCGGTGAGCAGGAACATCCAGATGGTGAAGGTTGCGGCGTGCAGATGCAGGAGCAAGGGTGGGTGCTGCGCCAGAAACCTGCTGGCATCGAAGCCAAAGCCGAGAAGCATTCCTACCCAAAGAACGCCGAGCCAGACCGCTGACGGGATTCTATCTTCGCGTGGGCTCCAGTTCCCACGGACATGCCACTTCCAGCGTGCGACCTTCTCCACTCGGGAACTCCAATTTGATTTGGTGTTTGCTGGAGCGTCGCAGGGCGCCGGCGGGTGTGTCAACAAAAATTCGGCAGTTCGCCGGTCTTTGCACTGCGCGGCTAGAAATGGCAAACGCCCGATCGGTCGCTGCCTAGCTCAGCGCCTGCCCCGATTGAACAAGCCGTTTCTTCTCGCGCTGACGAATTGTCAAAACCATGGCAAGGGGAATCAGGCCGGCAAATATACCCCCGAAGAAGGACGCCAGTCCAACAAACACCGTTCGCGTGATGGCTTCGCCAACTCCGGACCCAACAGCCACAACCACGTCGGCGCCCCTGGGACTATCGCCGTAGTCGCATGCGAACGAATATCGTCCGTTTTGCTGGATTGAAAACTCGAGGACTGAATGTCCAGACCGTCCATTGACCGAGTATGTGGTGTTTCCGCCCGGTCTCCCGATCGAAATTGCGGCGCCGTTTTGAACCGAATTGACGCGACATGTCAGCCCCGCAACCGATTGCGTTGTGGAGTAGATTTTGCCGTTCACAGTCGTTTCTTCTTCGAGGAACACGGTATACAGCCCCGGCCGCAGGTTGAGTTCCGCGCTGCCCGGAACCACAATCTGCGTCAGGGAATCTGTCGCGTGCGTGAGCCCCTGGAACAGCGTGTAGACAAAGAATCCGACTCCGATCAGGAAGAAAGGAACTCCCCAAAGGCAGTGCCACAAACTCGGCTTTATCTGTGTCATCTGATGAGTACCCGCCCTCAGAACGATATTGCCTGTTGCAGCGGAAGGTCGCGCGATGAGTTTCCGACTCGAATGACGTAGTTTCCTGGAACGAGTTTCCACGATTCCGAAGCCTCGTCGAAGATTGTGAGCATGTCACGGCTGATCGGAACCGACACTTGTTTCGACTCGCCAGGCTTCAGTTCTACCCGCGCAAAACCGACAAGGCGCTTTGGCGGTTCTCCGGCTGAATCGGGGAGAGACGCATAGATTTGCGCAATCTCTGAGCCCGCATATTTGCCGGTATTCTTCACCGTGAACGAGACGGTGGTTGAATCGCCTGGTTGAACGGTGAGACCGGAATAGGCATACGTCGTATACGAGAGGCCGAATCCAAACGGAAAGAGAACGGGCTTCTTCTCCGAGTCATACCACTTGTAACCGACCTTCAGTCCTTCGTCGTAATGCACATCGAAGGACGGGCCGATTCCCATGAACATTCCGACCAGCCCCGGAACGCCGGCGAGCCTTGGCACGGGGTGGTCCGCGTCCGCCTTGGGTGGGCCGACATGAATCGGGTGCGGCAGATCGGCTTCGCTCCTGGGAAATGTCAGCGGAAGCTTCCCGGACGGGTTCGTATCGCCAAACAGAAGGCACGCGATTGCCTGAGAACCGCGAATTCCCGGATACCAGGCTTCAAGCACTCCATCGACTTTGTCGATCCAGGGCATCAGCACCGCGCCGCCTGTTTCGAGCACAACAATCGTATGAGGATTGGCCGCGGCGACAGCTTCGATCAATGCGTCCTGATTGTCTGGCAAGGAGAGATCCTTCAGGTCCATGCCCTCCGACGCATGTTGCACCGCGAACACAATCGCGACCTGCGATTTCTTGGCAAGGGCAGCCGCGGAGGCAGGGTCGGTGCCGGGATCGAATTCGACCGTAGCGTTCGGCGCCTTCTCCTCGATTCCCTTGAGTGGCGCGGAATGGTGATAGACCGCAAGCTCATTGAAGCTGGCCATCAGGTTTCTCGCGATTTCCGGCGGAGGCGGAACTGCGTTGCCGCCCGCGGGCGAAACCTGCGACGATCCGCCGCCCGATATGACGCCGGCATCGGCGTGGCCGCCGATCACGGCAATCGATTTGACTGATGCGGGGCTCAATGGCAACAGATTGCCACGGTTCTTCAAGAGCACCGCGGCCCGCTCCTCTGTCTTTTGCGCGACCTCGAATCCGTGCAGCACATCCGGTGATTCCGGCTGCGGCGGGTCGTCAACGATGCCTGCATCGAACTCCGTGCGCAGAACCCGATGGACCATATCGTCGAGCCGCTCCATGGGCACGTCGCCGGCTTCGACAGCCTTTTTCAGCGCCGCGCCAAAGGAGTCGTTGCCCGGCATTTCAACGTCGAGGCCGGCCATCGCTGCCTTCACGGTGCTTTGCGTGCCACCCCAGTCAGAAACCACGAACCCCTTGAAGCCAAAGTCATGCTTCAACACGTTCGTGAGGGTGTATGGGTTCTCGCATGCGTAGACTCCGTTGATGCGGTTGTAGGAGCACATCACCGCGCCCGCTCCTGAATCCTTGAGCGCGATCTGGAACGCCATCAGGTCGCTTTCGCGCATGGCGCGTTTGCCGATGATCGAGTTGGCGACGATTCGGCCCGCATCCTGGTCGTTGACCGCGAAGTGCTTGACGTCGGTGATCAGGTGGAGAGCCTTTTCGGCCTTCAGTTCCTGACCCGCCAACGTGCCGGCAAGCAGCGGATCCTCTCCCTTGTATTCAAAGGTGCGGCCATCGCGCGGTTCGCGAATCAGGTTGATGCCCGAGCCCAGCGACATGTTGAATCCCATGGCCCGCATTTCGTGCCCGAGCAGCGTGCCGATCTCATAGGAGAGAGCCGGATCCCACGCCGCGGCCATCGCCTCAGCCGAAGGCAAAGCTGTGGCATACCGGCCCTTTACGCCTGCTCCGGATACGCCCTCCACCGAGTCTGTCATTTGCAGATCGGGGATGCCGAGACGCGGAACGCCAGGAATGAAGCCCATGGTCGCAATGGCGCGCGTCGCGGGCCCGGACTCCGGCGGCGCAAGGATCGCCTGCCAGCCCAGACCATGGAGCAGTTGGATCTTTTCGTCCAGAGTCAGCTCTTTGATCGCAAGGTCAGCCCGTGCATCGGGCGAGAGGCTCTTATCGGACCACGGATAGTGCCTGGACGCGGCCATCCCAGGGAACTGCGCATGCGCACCGGTGAACGAAAAAGGGGTCGCAATCAATGCGACCAAGCAGAGGCTGAGTTTTATTGACTTGCTTTCCATGATGAATTGAGCTGCCTTCCTGACCTCGCTGGCGTGACTGTGAGACATTCGCTTTTGAGGAAAGCCCATGTTAGACCCCTGCCCCGTGATGCTGCAATTGCTGGCGAGTCAGGACCGAACGTGGCCGAACTTGCGCGACAGATGCTGGCCGGGCGCGAGGTAGAGGAGGCGGTCCGGCTGATATTCCCCGCGAACGAACGCGGCGCCGATGAGATAACCAAAGGCAGCGAAGGCTGTGGCCGCCGCGCATACCGGGCATGTTGCCGCGAGCACCACCGTTCCCCAGACTGCTGCCCCCGACGCACCGTGGAACAGAAACACCGTCGCGAACATGAACTCGAACCCGCCAGGGTCGCCGGGAAGGAGAAGGGCGGCGACTTGTTGCTGGAGATACGTGCGAGGACGGCCATTGGCGCGGGAGCAAACAAGTTGGTCCGGTGTGAAGGACTGTAGTTGGCAGGACTGCCGGCGATTCGGTTGGTCCACGGTGACAACGACGAACTTGCCGAAGGTCGACCAGGTCCGCAGCGCGGCTTGCCAGTTGTCGCCGGCAGGCGCGTTGCTTAGGGGCACCTTGAAGGACTCGCGCGGAGTCGACGATTGGGCGACGGCGGCGGTTGCAGACGCAATGACAAGTGCAAGAACGATGAGGATGCGGCAAATGGCTCGTTGGCTCATAAACAGCCTCCTGTGGTTGCGTTGTGTCGATGAGACACGGAGGCAAGCATCCGGTGGAGCGAACCTGTGACAGTTTCGCAAGTGTCACAGGAAACGAGGGCAGGGTCGGGCGATGGTGGAGGGTCAGTTTGAAATCAAACTGATTCAGTGCATCGAGGTCCGAGATTGGTCGCCTTCCTGCCGGAGACGCGAGTACTTGCTCAAGCCGTCAGCCGCCAGCTCTCAGCCATCACCGAGCAGCTAAGAGCTGGATTCTATTGGCTGGCAGCTGCGGAACTGGCGCCGCTCTTGTCGCCCCTGTGAAACAGCGCATGGTTCACGTCCGGCCAGAACTCCTTCACCACAAAGCTCATCGAATCGATCGCGACGTCCAGCCCCCACTCCAGTCCCGTGTTCCCAAGCGAGCGCTCCTTCGATGGATAGTAGAGCGACGAGACCCCAGAGGCAGCTCCGGCGCCGACAATCTCGCTGATGTTGAACTCGTCCGTCCCCTTGTCATTGCGCGTGATCACCGCCCGGCTCAGAGCATACCCGAACCGTTTCACAAAGCCGCCCCGACCCAATGTGTAGTAGCGCGTGTCCTCGTGCGTCACCGAGGGCACGATGAATTCCACCCAGTAGTTCTCGCTGGTCTGGTCCACCGCCGTATGCCAGAAGTAGCGCGCATAGGCTGGCCAGCCGTGTCCGAATTCCGGCGTCGCCTTCGTCGCATCCGAGTAGCCCGCAAGCATCAGCGGAATGAAGATCGCCGAGTAGTCGAATGAGTCTTCCGTCGCGCCGACGAATTTGTCCTTCACCGACATAGGCGGCAGCTTCTCGTCGGTGGTAACCGCGCGAAAGTTCGGAATGATGTCGAGAATTCGGCTCGTCTGCGGCTGACGGGCATCCTGTCCGGAGCCCTGCGCCGGCTGCGTCGGCTGGCACGGGGTCTGTGTTTGACCTTGCGTTGTCGACTGGCCCTGCTGTGTCGTCTGGCCCTGCGGCGTTGGCGCGTCCGGTACCGATTGTCCAGCCTGCCCGCTCTGTCCGTCGCCCGATGCGCCCGTGCCTGAACTTGATGAGTATGTCCCGGGGCTTGACGCGCCGATCTCAGCTGCCAGCGGCTGTCGGGGAGTGGCCTGGGCCGCCGATGCTGCTGATGGCGTTGCTATTCCTGTTGCAGGCGAAGCCTCCTGAGCCCGTGCGCGCATACACCCGAACCCCAGCACCACCGCGCCAGTCAGGAACACAACTCCGGCACAACTCCCGGCCCACGGCCTGCAAACCTCAAAAAAAGAATTCTTCAATGAAAAACCCTCGCGGGAAAGACTATGCTCTGCAACTGATTTGACGCTAAATGTCCGAAAACGAGTCACAAATCCCGATCTGCGGCGCCCGCCGCCAACGTGCCCGTTCCAAATAGGCAAGACATCCCCTTTGAGTCGCTTAAATGGTCGCAGGGGCCCGGATCTTCCTTGACTTTTCATAATGGGTGCAGCGGACCAGCCATCAGAGGTCAGCTCTCAGCTGCCAGCTATCAGCCCTTAGCCGCGAGCGAGCAGCACTTAGCTGAGAGCTGAAAGCTAGAAGCTAGCGGCTAGAAGCCAGCAGCTTTTCCGTCACTACCGCGACCACTCGCTCATGCACCTCGTCAATCGTCAGCTCGCCCTCAATCGCCACAACCCGCCCCGATTCCCGCTGGGCAATCTTCTTGTACTTTGCCCACACCCGCCCGTAGAATCCCTCCTGCTCCTGCTCAAACCGGTTCTCGTCCCCGTCCTCGTCGGCCGCTCGCGCGTTGCGCCGCCGCGCCCGCTCCAGGCTGGCCTTCAACGGAGGTAGCAGCAGCAGCGTCAGATCCGGCTTCAACCCCCCGCACACCAGCCGGTCGAGTTCCAGAACCGTCGTCGATCCCAGCTCGCGCCCGCCGCCCTGGTAGGCCTCAGTGGAGTCAGTAAACCGGTCGCACACCACCACCTTGCCCGCCGCCAGGGCCGGCTCGATCACCTCGTGAATCGCCTGCGCCCGGTCGGCAAACATCAGAGTCATCTCCGTCATCGGCGCGAGGCCCGCCGACCGCGAATCCAGCACCAGCGCCCTGATTCTGTCGCCCGTCGCCGTCCCCCCTGGCTGCCGCGTTACCACCACCGCTTCGTCGCCCAGTCGCTTGGTGAGCCACGCCGTCAGCCGCCGCATCTGCGTCGTCTTTCCCGACCCGTCCAGCCCCTCAAGCGTGATGAACAACCCCCGCGTCATGGGAGGAGTCTATCACCGCCGCGAAATCCCGAGCCGCGCTCCCCAAGGAACCCAAGCGCGCCTGTGCGGCGTTCACAGACGGGAGTTTCTCGTTTGTGTTACAAGAGGGGAGCTTTTGCTAAGCGGAGGCAAACGACCTCTGCACAGTTGAAAGGACCAGTGCATGAAACTCTTTGGGAAATCGGCCAGCCTCGCAGGCATCGTCGTAACGGTCGCATGGGCGTTCCCAGCCCCCGCCGGCGCGCAGAATCTCACCCTTGAAGGCCAGACCGGCGGCTTCATCACCCCCACGGCCTACGTCGTCGAGTCCGCCAAGGGCCACTTCTTCTCCGTGCCCGCCATCGGCTACCACTTCATTAACGCAAACCAAGTGATCGGCGACGTTCACACATTCAGCATCGCTGAGGGCTTCGCCAACCGTGCCGAGCTCGGCTACACCCGGAGCGTCCACTGGACCGGCGACAGTCCCGCGTTCAGCAGCCTCTGGCACTTTGCCGGCATGAACATCTTCAACGGCAAAGTCGTCGCCATCAAGGACGGCGAGTTTGGCAAATGGACGCCGGGCATCGCGGCCGGCTTCGTCGTGCGCACCGACGACAAGTTCGTCAGCGGTGCGCTTTATCAGGAAATCGCAGCCTCGCAGGGCGAATCCGTTCCGGCCAAGGCCTACATCAACGGCGATATCTACGTCTCTGTCACCAAGACCTGGCTGCATCCGCCGCTTCCATTTCTCATCAACCTCGGCTGGAAGGAAACCAACGCAGCCATTTATGGTCTTGGCGGCCAAGCCACCAGTTTCCAGAGCCGCTTCTTCGGCGGTCTCGGAATCCCGCTCCCCGGCCCTTGGAAGACCGCCATCGTGCCCTCCGCGGGCTTCTCCCAGGAGCCGCCCACCGCAGTCAATCTCAACGCCATCATCTATCCCCCCGGCGCCTCCGCCCACCTGCCTACCACGCTCGACTACGCCGTCCGCGTAACGCAGAAGGAACATCCGCACTTTGCATTCGACGTGGGCGTCGGGCAGGTTGCCGGGATGATCGGTACAACCCTGGTTCCCACGGGAAATCCGTCGCAGCCCTATGCGCCGCTGGCAATCAACCTCCAGGCCCGCCATATCATCGGCGTCGGCCTCAGCATTCGCCCTGGCAAGTAGCGCCCGGCTCGGTTGCGGTCGCCTGCGCTTTTGCTGCCGTGATCCTTGCCGACAACCATTAGAGATCGCTGACCAACGGGAAACCTGATCGCGGCCTGCCATTCGCCGGCAGCCCCTCGATGAATGCCCTGGCCTGAAGCCGGAGCACTGAATTGTTACCGCTCCGAGCCAAGGAGATTTACATGAACGTCCAGGAACAAATCAAGCTGCACATTGCCACTCAACCGGAATCGAAACGGAGCGAAATGCAACAGTTGCATCACATGATTTTGGCGTTGATGCCAGGTTGCAAATTGTGGTTCCTCGATGGAAAAGACGAGAAGGGAAAAATCGTTTCCAACCCAAACATTGGATATGGATCTCAAACCACTAAATATGCCGATGGAAAAACCAGGGAATTCTATCAAATCGGAATAAGCGCGAATACAACAGGCATTTCTGTCTACATTATGGGAATCAATGACAGGAAGTACCTGGCCCAGACATTTGGGCAGAAACTCGGCAAAGCAAGCGTCACGGGGTATTGCATCAAATTCAAAACACTAACATATATAAAAATCGACGTACTTAAAGCAGCAATTCAATATGGAATTGAACAGACAAGCATTCAACATTGATTTCAACTTGAGTCAACGAACCGCTATTCCTCGCAATAGATGTACTTCAGCCGTCCGAACGCTCGAAGCTGCTGTCGCGTCTGTCTTCTCGAGCTGCAAAATCCAGAGTCTTGCGCAGACGCTATACTGTCTGCGTCGATTCCGGTCCGCCAAATCAGGGATCTGCTCCCTGTTCGCTCAGGAAGGTGTGTATCAGACATGCGCATACTCGCCCGCTCTAGCCAATTGACCTGGGTTGCCGTTTTGTCCGCCCCATCATTGTTCCTTTTGGCGGGTTCTGCCGCCTCCAGCGCGCAGATCCCAGCCGGCCCCGCTGTTCAGGCCGACGCGCCGGCATCCTTCGCCTTTGACTCGGTCACTATCTATCCCGTTCCCCCGGAACACCAAAATGGCCATGGCTTTTTGTGGTGGGGCATACCAAACATGTGGTCGACGTCGGACGTGCCGCTGCTGACCCCGATCGCCGACGCGTACGGCCTTGGCATCCGCCAGATATTCGGGTTTCCAGAGTGGGTCGGGACCGACCGCTACGATCTGTCAACCACGATGGCCCCAGACAAGCTCGAGGCGTTCAAGCAACTCCCCATCGGCGAGCAGATGAAACAGCGGCAGTTAATGATGCAGGCGGTTCTCGCCGTCCGGTGTCAGCTCAAGGCGCACCGCGAAACTCGCGAACTGCCTGTTTACGAACTGGTGGTCGCCAAAGCAGGACTGAAGATTGCGGATCGCGACATCCAGCAGGGGCAGGAGGGGGCCTCGTACTTCGTGCCTGGAGAATGGCGGAATCACGGCACAATGCAGAGCCTCGCCGGCAATCTCGCAGAGCCCGCAGGCCGCGTCGTTATCGATAAAACGGGCCTGGGAACCAGAACCTTCCTTTACTCGCTCAAGTGGACTCCGGACAGCAAAGGTGGCACGCCAAGTGGCGGCCACTCCATTTTCACGGCTCTCGAAGAGCAGCTCGGGCTGGAGTTGGTGCCGGCCACAGAGACGGTAGATGTCCTCGCGATCGACCAAATTGAGAAGCCAGCGCCGGGCTACCCGGGGCCACCGAGCGGCCAGGTCCTGGCAAGTGATCGCGCCCACTGAACCCGGGCGCTCGGGTCTCTCGCGTCTTGCGTCCCCTTCCCACCTTTCCGCTACCCGGCTTCTCAACGCAGTCCCCAGCAGTGCTCTCCGATGTGTACACTGATCGCGCTACTCGTTTTCCCTGGGCCCCACCGTATTCCTGCCGCCTTTGAACTCCAGTTTCGGCTTCTTCCAATTCAATTCGAGGTGCCTCATGGGACGCTTCCGCACCGCACGCATTGTGCTTGCGCTCCTGCTCTCTCTGTTCCCGCTTCGCTCCTTTGCCGGGGCCATCATCAGCGTCAGCCTTATGCCACCACCGCTGCCTGCCTACGACCAGCCGCCCTGTCCCGACCAGAACCTCGTCTGGGTCCCCGGCTACTGGGCGTGGAATCAGCGCAGCTACTACTGGGTTCCCG
>Ga0181520_10011509_pt1 | contig 11604 bp, 8 predicted proteins | sample PEATcosm2014_Bin_29_FD_132451 | JGI IMG/M metagenome (GOLD analysis project Ga0181520, IMG submission 132451) | Peatland microbial communities from MTU Mesocosm Facility, Houghton, MI, USA - PEATcosm2014_Bin02_30_metaG | ecosystem: Environmental > Terrestrial > Soil > Wetlands > Peat | place...
CCCGTCGGGGGCGGCGGCATTCCTCGCTCGTTGGGGGTATGGGGGCATCAGCCCCCATCATCATGATCCAAACGTGTACGATCAATTGTGAATCTGGAAAATCTGGAAATAACCAGATCACTTCCCTGTACCCATTCCGGAAAAATCCTAATTATCGTACAAAATTAAGGGCCCCCTGTCCTCGCGATCAGGAACCCCCCCCTTTCAAAAAAATCGATCACCCCCCTCCGGCCCGTTTCAGGGCCTCGCGAAAAATAAGCCGGACCCCCTTGACCCGATCATAAGAGGGACCCCCTTTGCCCATTCCTGTTTCAAAAGCTGCATTTCCACTGAACTGTCCGGCGAGAGGGGATCGGGAGTCCCTCTTGTGGTGATGAAAGGTGGGACCCCCTCACCATGATCATAAGGGGGAGTCCCTTGCGAAATTTGCGGATCGAAAGTACCCCCCTCCGGCCCATTTTGGGGTCTCGCAAAAAATGGAGGGGGGTCCCTGATCAGCAAAAGAGGAGGGGTCTCCCTCTCCACACCACACCCCTCCCTCCATTTTATAAATGGGACTTGGTAACAGGAGCTATGCCTTCCTCAGATCAATTCTCCGACGGAGAGTTTCCGGGCAGGATCCGGGTCCCGGGCGGTTCCCGTGGAAGAGGTGCCAACCCAATTCTGGATTTTTTGTTTAAATCGTTATTTTGCCAAACGGGGTGTTTAAATCGAAAAATGACCGTGCAAATTAGCGGCCTTTTTTTCAGGGCCCGAAATGGGGATGATGAATTGGTCATCTGGGGGATTTTCGGCCGTAATTTTGGGTTTACCGCATGAAAATAACGGGTCTCTTTTTGGGGGTCTCCGGGATCGGTTTTCTTTGGAAAAATATCCGGATCTGCCGATGGTGGCCTTTGGTGTGGTGGGGAGAGGTATCCGGACGCAGAGATCCCCCTGTTTTCCCGAAAAAAAAGACCGGATCGGCTGATCGAAGAATAAAAAAGAGCAGGCCATGAGCAAAAGTCCCCGGATAAGGGGGAACACTTTTGCCCTGCCTGCCCTTCACGGATCACGACGCCGGGATGATTGCCGGCGGCTGCCAGCCCGTGCCATTGAGCATGCCCGGGATGTTAGCCGGGGTGGGCCCGATGAGCCGCCACATGACCTCGAATCCCTGCCCGTCTGCGGTCGGCAGCCAGTTACCTGCCAGGGCCGGGTCTGAAGGCGGCGAAGGCTGCAGGTAGAAATCCACCGAGCCGTCGGTGTTCTGCGTGAGCTGCGATGTGCTGCCAAGGGCAGACCGGTTAAGGGCATTGGGGATCATCATCCCTTTAAGGTCGTAAACGGTCAGCGCCCAGCCCTCATCTGCCGGCGGAGCAGACGCGAGGTGCAGGGTGTAGTTGTTCGATCCATTGAGCGGATTTTTGTTGTGATCTGCCCAGCTTATGGCATAGATCGCCTGATCGGGAGTAAATGCCCCAAGGCCAATCTGGCTTATGACCGCACGCAGCGGGTAATCTGTCCCGTATTGCCCGAAGCCTCCCAGGAGATAGCCGTTGTGCTGATCGAAACTTTGGAGATACAGGGCCATGGTATCGTTTTTGATCTGTGCGGGACCGGCGGCCACTGCATCATTTAACCCCCTGAGGGTATCCCTGCTCAGGCTCGTATTGTGCGAAGGTTCCATCCCGGGCCCGATCCCGACCCCGGCGAACCGGGCAAGCTCGGGCTGGTCGGCAGCCGGCGGGGGAAAGAGCGCCATCTGCTGCCCGAGCATATCATAGAAAGCAAGCCCTCCGGGCGCTTGGTAAATGATGGGGGTTGCATTGGGATCGGTCAGGTTCGACTGCCGGAAGTTTGTCCCGTACAGGCTCAGCGGCGTCAGGGTATAGCCATCCTGGATGCGGGTAACGTTTGCGATATCGTAACTCCCATCCAGCTGGGTTGACCCGATAATCCAGATGCGGTTGTAGTCTACATCGACACGGTGTGTCCCCGCCGGGATGGACAGGTTATACTGGCCGGGGCCGGCAATTACGTAATCGCCCGGCGGGGTATTGGGAACGCTGCCGAAGTTCTGGATGTTGGTGGTGTAGGGATCGATAAAGGCAAGAACGAAGAAGTGGCCCTGTACGTCCGGCACATGAAGGACCTCCGGCTCTTTACTCAGGTCGAGCCACGCGATGGACGAGAGCCCGGTCGAGCCCGGCGCCACAACTGCCGTGCTCCCGGCGTTATTCAGGGAACGTACGTTGTTGAACTGGTTGACCGGGCCGTACGGACCGTTCGAGACATTGATGCTGGTCATGGTTTCAAACGTCGTGTTGGTCGCAATGAGCGGCAGGCCGTAGGTGTAGGCTTCAAGCCCAATCTCGTAGCCCCTGGTATAGTCGGCCTGTGATGCGGCCGACTGGTAAGCCGCAACCAGCACCATGGCCGCCACCAGCAGCGCTGCACAGATGACGATGAAAACATGTTTCCGCGTAATCGCTCCGCATCTCATACGCGAAAAGTGAAATTTTGCCATTTTTAAGGTTTTTGATTTGGGGTTTGCATTGCGACACTTTTTGGATGTGGCGATGTTGGTGCAGTATCAGGACATCGTGTGGTATCAGGATCCACCCGCAGCTCAGTTATGACCGGACACGAATGTCAATGGTATACGACCGGAGATTCTTCCCGCTGATCTCAAAGTCGTACACCGAATTCCCGGAATAGTATTTCTGTGACCAGGGCCGGGGGTCGCCGGTTCTCTGCCACAGGGCGGAGTCCAGGCCGCCCGGAGGTTGTACCGTATCAAAGACTTTTCCGGTATCATGATCCACGATCGTAATGGTAAGGCTGGGGAAAACTGCAGAAGCAGAGGCCACTGACTGGGCATCCTGCCCTCCCATGGTCAGGGGATCTGCAGTATACCAGAGTTCCCAGTAACTTGACGGAACAGAAACGTTTGTTACCGTTTCATCGCCGGTTCCGGTAATTGTCTGGATTGTAGTCAGACCGGCGCTCGCCGGGATTTCCGATGTCAGTGTAGGAGCTGTAGTGATTTCCTCGGTCGGTGACGGCGTTGGAGTCCCAAGGGATGTGTCAGGTGCGGGTGTCAGAGCCGGGGTTTCTGCCGTGGTCTGCACCGGGGCAGTAGCAGCGCCGGAAGATGCAGGCTGTATACAGCCGATGACTGCGGCAGCAAATGCAACAAGGAGAATCAGGAGAACTACACTCTTCATACGTGTGAATATGTTAAGACAACACATATGAACCCCTCTTTTTATCTCATCTGTGCTGGTATCTCACGGTCGTTGACAGGGGTTCGCCGGATATTCTCTCTCCTGAAGATTGGACAGGGCCGCATATCGCCAGCAATATATATTGTTTCGTGCATTGTTACCTATGCCAAGCCTTTCCGAATCAGTTCGATCTGTTTTCATCGCGGCCCTGCTCTTGTGTATTCTCATTATCGGGATACCTCCGGTAGCAGCTGCGGCTGACGGTGGTGTTCAGTTTTATGTACTACCTTCGACGGTTACTGCCACTACCTGTGTTGACCAGCATTGCCAGGTTACTACCTCATCTTCTGATGGAGGAGCCGCCACGTTTAACGGGCTTGACAGCAACACCTGGCACACCGTGACGGTAAAAGCTGCCGGCTACCAGGATTATTCCCAGACGTTCTACCTTTCTTCGGATACTACCCAGGTCATCGATGTCACCCTCCAGCCCGTTCCGACGCCGACCCCGGTCCCCACCGGCAACCTTGAAATAACGGTATCCCCGAAGGGAGGGACCGCATGTATCGACGGGACCCAGTGCCAGAATCTCCCGCTCGATCTCAGTGCAGACGGCATATTCGAATTTTACTCGCTTGCCGGCAACAGTTACCACACGCTCACGATCACCCAGAGCGGATACCAGCCATACACCGACTCCATCTATGTAAATGCGGGTATGGTTAACGGTGAGTCGGTCACACTCGTTCCGCAGTCCGCCGCAGCCTCACCTGTCGCGCAGATCACAGCCGCTTCAGCTCCCAGTGCAGGAACACCGGTACCTGCCGCTACCCCGGCAAATGCCGCTCCGCAGACCACAAAAGCCGGTCTTCCCGCGGCGCTCTCCCTTGGAGCCATCGGGATCTGCGTTGCCATTTTCCTCGCAAGAAAGAATTAATTCCTTTTTTCCCGTTTTTGAGATCTCTTGTCATCACGATGACCGATAGGCACAGCCCCGTCAGGCAGCGTTCCGGAATGTGAACCTGCTCTGCCCGTGGTAGCTCCACAGGAACGCAAGGCAGGTGGCGATGATCTTTGCCAGAAGCGGGGTGAGGGCAAAGAACGTGACCCCAAGCCACACGATCCCGAGGTTGACTATCAGGCAGGAGATCGAGACCGCGGTAAAGGTGGCAAACTGCACGGCGGTCTTCGTGCTCGTGTCATGGAAGGTGAGGTACTTGTTTGCCAGGTAATTGACCACGATCCCGCAGCAGTACGAGAATGCAGCCGCATACAGGTACCAGACCTCAAAAAACGTAGTGCAGGTATACATCAGCCCGATATCCACAAGGGACGAAAGTGCCCCGACAAGGAAAAAGGGGATGATCCGTGAATGGGTCTGTCCCCGGGCCTCAAGCGCCATAGTCCTGCATCCCGCTCCTGTTCCGTGTGTCATGGGTTACTACTCAGGCAGCCCCGAGGCAGTCATAGAGGGTGCCGGACCCTGCTTCCGCGTTTCCGGCATTTGTGCCGGTCTGGTTTGCCGCGCCAGCCGTCGATCCTCCCCATTCCGATGCGGGGACTGCCGTGCAGTGGGCGCTTACCCAGGAGAAGATCTCGCTGTTCCCGCTGCCTCCCTGTCCCCCGCCCATGCCACCGGTCTCGAAGTACCGGACCTTATCCTCGTGGATGTACTCCTGGAGGGTGGTGATGGAAAGTGTCTGGTCGCTCCCGGTAAATCCGCCCAGGCACATGACCGGCTTACCCGTTGTAATAATCAGGTTTGCCCCGTCCTGTGCGCTTGGTACCGCGAGGATCCAGGTTTCGTTTGTGGAATGGGAGATCAGGAATTCCGCGAGTTTGCTTGTCCCGGTATCCGCCCCATCCCTGCCCGGTCCCATACCCAGTGTACCTCCCTGAACACCCTGCATACCCTGCGGCCCGCCGGTTATGCCATTGCCGTTACTGGCCTGGTTGCGCGCAAAGCCGCGTGCATTGTCCATGCCCGCTGCCCGGGCTTCCTCCGCTCCCATAAGTGCGGATCCCCCGGGCATGCCGCCGGTGATCCCGCTACCCACGGCCCCCATGCCGCCACCGGAACCCTGCGGGCCTGTGGTCGGGATAGTGCCCCCGTTCCCGGTCATAATCGGCGTGCAGGACCAGACCAGCGGAGCGATAAAGAGGATGCCGAGCGCGACTGCGACGATATGCATCCTGTGGCGTACCAGGGCATCCGTCTTTTTGAGCTGCAGCCACGCAAGGAGCCCGGCTCCCGCGATTGTACCTACAAGGATGATCGGGATGAGTGGCCCGGCAAAGTCCGCGTTATAGGTAAGGAACAGGACCTGGACAAGGCCGGTGATGAGCACTGCACCAGGAAGGAGCCAGCCGGCAAGGCCACCGCTCACGTATTTCTGGTACAGCCCGACCGCCCCGATCCCCACCAGTCCTGCAATCGGCGGGGCCAGGGTGGCAATGTAATAATCGTGCCAGAACCCGCTGGTGAAACTGAAGTACAGCAGGCCGGGGATCAGCCAGAGCAGCATCGCAATGAGGGTAAGACCTTTCTCTCCGGTGAACCCTGCATCCTGTAGTCCCTGAAGGGTGAGGGTCGCAGGCCTGCGGACCCAGGCGAACACCCCCATCAGAGCGAAGAGTAGCAGCCAGGAGATATCCCCGGCAAGGCCCTCGCGGAAGACCCTGAAGATACTCGGGGTCCCTCCGCTGTTCATCCCGCCGCCACCGCCCATACTGTCCGGGACTCCGCCGGAAATCCCGGATGCTCCCTGCTGCTGCGAACCGGAATATCCCTGCCCTGATCCCAGGCCGGGTGGTGTCATCCCACCGGGGCCTTCGCCCTGACTATCTGACAGGCTGCCCGGCGGCGTGCCGGACAAATCTTCGTTGCCGCCCGGTCCTGCAAACGAGGATCCGCTTGCACCTGTACCGGGCATTACGTTGCTTCCCGGCCCGGATCCTGCCTGACCGTTTGCAGATCCCCCCGGACCCCCGCTGGTATCATCGATCCCGAGGCGGTGGAGGCCGTTATAATCGACGATCAGGCCAAGGACGGTGTTGTCCCCGCTCCCGCCGATGTACGGGCGTTCGCTTGCCGGAACCGAGTCAACGGCGACGGCCCAGGAAAGGGAGATGGCAAGAAGGACGATAACCGCAAGCCCCACATGGAGGAATCGTTTTTTCCAGGAAAAATCGGTGGTACCAAGGAAATAAACCGCAAGAATGGCCGGGACCACGATGAATGCCTGGATCATTTTGATGTTAAAGCCAATCCCGACAAGGATAACCGAGACAAGGAGCCAGACAGGGGACCGCTCCCTTGTTGCCTTAAGCACGGCCCAGACGGCAAGGAGGAGAACAAAGATCAGCTGGGTATCCATGGTCCCGTTCCGGGCGATCGCCACAAAGATCGGGGTGAGCGCAAGGGCAAGGGCTGCAACGAGCCCTGCCGGTTTCCCAAACGGGCGGGAGACGATGATATAGAGAAGTGCCACCGACCCGATCCCGGCAAGCGCCTGGGGGAGGACCAAAACCCGGCCGGAGAACCCGAGCACCACGGCAAAAGCCGCCTGGACCCAGAGCCCGACCGGGGGCTTGTCTACGGTAATGAACCCGGCCGGGTCAAAGGAGTTGAAGAAACCCGCCGCCGGGTTCACGAGCATGGTCTTTACGGCTGCCGCGTAGTAGGTATTCGAGATCCCCTGGTTCCAGATGTTCCAGAGATTTAAGAACGCCGCAAGAATGAGGATCCCACAAAGCAGGCACTCAGCCCGGTACCGGTTGAAAAATTCCGGAAAATTCATACCAGCCGCCGTTCGATCATGGTGATCATGCGGGAGATCTCCTGAGCATTTACCTTGCCGTATCCTGCTGCATCCTGTTCGATTTCCGCAAGCAGTTTTTGGATTAATGCAACCTCATCAGAGGTGATGATATGCCACGCATGCCGCAGCCTGATCTCCGGTCCTGTCTCCATAGCGGTACCCTCTTTTTGGGAGGTTCCCGTTACGGGGACAGATATATTGGTGTCATGGTACTGGTCAAGCCTGATCCCCGGGCGGGATATATTCAACTCTGCCGGGTAATATATTGCCCCCGGAAAAATGCCAATCTATTTTATTGTCTGCACTGATACTATGGTAAAGGATACCGGCAGATCCCCGGTGTACCCGGACTAAAAGTGGTCTTTATGGCAGCAGACAAAAAAACGGTCAGCATCTCGTCGGATCCGGAATTCCTGGAGGAGTTGTCCGAGTATCTCGAAGTCCTCTCCAATCCCGTACGGCTCAAGATACTCAAGGTGATAGAACGGGAGCCAAAGGAGATCACCGAGATAGCCTCAAAGATCAACACCAGTTACGCCAACACGAAAAAGCATATCGACCAGCTGGTCCATATCGGCCTTGTCCAGAAAGAGGCCGGCTTTGGGCGTGAGACGGTAAAAGGGATCCACCCGGTCTGGAAGTTCTCGCTTGCAAAGGGCAGCCTTGAGATGCTCATCAAAAACCTCGGGGTTTTTTCCCGGGTAAATATCCCTATGGGGTATGGCGAGATCCAGAAGAAAATGGAAGCGGTGCGGGCCGCAGTTCTCGAGGAGTCCGGTACCACCGGCCCGGCCCTCCACCTCATGAGCGGGAGTAAGGCAGGCCAGACGTTTCTCTTAAAAAAAGACCATGTGGCTGTGGGCCGGGCCGATCCCGATAACCCCGGCAGGGCTGGCGAAACGGATATTGTCCTTCCCGATGAGTACGGAATGGTCACACGCATAACAAAACCGCACGCGATCCTCTCCCGGTCGGCGGACGGCTGGCAGATCGAGGATCGCGGGAGTTCAGGAGGGACCTATGTGAATTCGGAGGTCTCCTCCCCCCAGCACCGGACCCTGCTCCGTGACGGGGATGTCATTGACTGTGCACTCGGGGAGAGCGCAGCCCGGTTCCTGTTTATCGCAGAGAAATAACCCATAAGTTCATCACAAGGCCTTCCCGTACAGGAAAGAGGAGCATTGATGAGAATCTCAGCCCCGGGGGCACAAATGACCACCTTTTTTTACCGGGTACTTTTTGTACTGCTCCTTTTTGCCCTCCTTGTTTCCTGGCCGGTAGCGGCAAAGGTTGTCACCTATAACGGGACCGGTGCACCCGGTGAGATCCAGGGAATAATCGAGAATGCCAGCAACGGGGACAGCATCTTTCTTTACGGGGGCACGTACGCAGGCAACCTTGTCATCGATCGCTCTATTGTCTTTGGTGCGATTGATTCGGCAGACCCGCCGCGTATTGTCACGAGCGGTGCCGGCGCCGGCCTCACGCTCTCTGCCGATGATATCACGATCAACGGCATCTCTGTGCTGGGGAACGCATCCACGGGAATTCTCGTGGCGTCCAACGACAACCGGATTACCGGGAGCACGATCTCGGGGCACTCCACCGGGATCGCCTTTACCTCGGGCTCCCATAATGTCCTTTCCGGGAACACCATTGTCGGGAACGGTGTAGGCATCAATCTTGACCGCAGTTCGGATTCCAACCTTGTCTATTTTAACGACTTTAACAACACGCTCGATGCCGTCAGCCAGTCCATGGACAATATCTGGTTCTCGGCAGGGCAGGAGTACCAGTACCAGGGAAAGAATCTGACCGGTCCCCTTGGGAACCACTGGCCGGGAGCCGGTTCCGCTGACAACAACGGTGACGGCGTAGGAGACTCTTCGTTCTCCCTTGTGCCGGGGGGTCAGGCATATCCCGGTGCGGTGACGATCACCGATTCAGCACCTCTTGTGGCATCCCTTTCGGCCTACACGATCACAAAAGCGGTGCCGTTTGTCGATATCTCGGGTGCCGGCCTCAGGCAACAGTCAGGATTCCCTGCATCCCAGCAGTCAGGAGGTATCCAGCCCGGAACCACATCCGGTGGGGCTATCCAGCCTGTACCCACATCAGGCAGGGCAGGGCAGTCACTTTCAGGAGGTCTCCCCTCCGGCAGCCTGCCATCAGATCTTAACCAACAGGTCCAGCCTCCCAACCCCGTGGTGGGCTTTCTCATTAACTTCTGGTACCTGATCCCGGTGGCCCTGGTCATCTCTGTTGCTGCCGGCATCTGGTTTGAGCGTTCCCGCAGGAAAAAGCCGGATCACCCGGACCCGGCCCAGGACACCCGGAATGCGACCGTTGTGCAGAAAAATGAGGGATATGCCTTCCCGGCGCAGCCCGGGCACGAGTACGCGATCCGCCTGCCTGCGGCTCTCGAGAGGAAGTATCCCGGTGCGGAGTACCTTGCCGAGGGTGGGGTTTCCCGGGTTTTCAAGGCCCGCGACGAGAAGAACGGGAGGGATATTGCAGTCAAGGTCCCGATCCGGTTCGACGAGGTAACCGGTACCCAGTTTACTAAGGAACTCTCCATCTGGGAGGGGCTCCACCACGAAAATATTGTCGAGCTCTACGCGGCAAATATCTTCCCCCTGCCGTTTATCGAGATGGAGTACGTCCACCGGTCGCTTGCGGAGGTACCATTCCCTATCGATGAGACCCGGGCAGTGGGAATCCTTATGGGAGTTGCCGAAGGTCTCCGGTACGCCCATGGGCAGGGTATCGTCCACCGGGACATCAAGCCGGGAAATATCCTCCTGACCCCCGAAGGCATCCCGAAGATTACTGACTGGGGTCTTTCCAAGGCCCAGGGGACAAAACAGTCAGGTATCATTGGATTTTCCCTGGAATATGCGGCACCGGAACAACTGGCCCCCAACCTGTTCGGGGAGCCGGGCCCCTGGACCGACATCTACCAGCTGGGCGTCCTCTTCTACGAGATGCTTGCGGGACATGTGCCCTTCTCCGGCGCCGGTGTGGGCGAGATCACGCACGCGATCCTGCATGATGCGCCGGCACCGGTTGTGACCGGGGATAAAAATGAGGAGATCATTAACACCATTATTGCCCGGTGTCTCCGCAAGCGTCCGGAGGACCGGTATGCCTCGGTAGCGGATCTCATAACCGATCTCCGTACTCTTGGCAGTTCCGGATAAGGAAATAAAAAGAGAGGGATCACGGGCATTATCCGGCCCGGATCCTTTTGTCTCACTGTGTTGCCGGTGGGGTCCCGGAGGGAGCTGATCCCCCCGAGGGCGGATTACCTGAGGGTGCAGTACCGTTTCCCATGCCTCCCATTCCGCCCGGCCCTGAGCCGCCTGAGGGGGCCGTACTGTTCATTCCTGCCGGCGGAGTCCCGGAGGGTGCTGTAGCGTTTGCCCCGGCCATTGCAGTGCTGTTCATTGCTGCCATGGGTGTACCGGAGGGTGTTCCGGCTGCCGCCTGATCATTTCCCGTCACCGATGAGGACGGGGTGCTTGAGGATGACGATGTGGTTGTCGAACTCTGTGTACAACCTGCAATCAGGATCCCCGCGATGAGGAGTGCTGATCCGATCAGCATAAGTATGGTGCTTTTCTTCATGGATTTTACCACCTGGAACTACAGGGAACTCCCTCGCTCGTGAGGTGTTCCGTTTAGTGCCCCTGCCTCCGGGACATCCGGAAAGGCCGGGAAATCCTGTATTTTCGGTGCAATCCCGATATTCCGGGAGATGCCCTCATGGGACCGTGTGCACCTTCATCTACAGGATCACGATTTATTTTCACTGGTGATCCTTTCCGTTGTGGGGAAGGTCAACCATTTTTACGTCCGGACCTTTTTATATGTGCCGTATGGCGTTTGTGATATCCTGCACAGGAAAGCGATTAATTCAACTCGTAAGTTCATACAATCTCCACAGATCATCCCGGTGAGTACGGGTTCTGCCCCGTCGGGTAAGGGGAACCCACGAGATACCCGGGAACTCTGATACGAGGGTAAAAGATGATTGCCTGATTTGCAGGACAAAGCGGAATCGCTCCCGGATGCGGGTATCGTTTTTGATCGCTCCTTTCAAAAAAGGCAGGGATACCCCCTGCATCAGAGCTGCCGTCCGCTGTGGTGATGGGGGCCGCGCGGGGGCCTTTTCAGGAAGAACCATGCGGCCACACCGATTGCGGTAAGGAGCAGGATCCCGGCAACGGGAAGAATGCCGGAGGACCCGGAGGAGGATGGTGCGCTGGTGGCTTCTGATGCGGGGGTGACCGCGGCCCGTGCAGTCTGGACCGTGGCCACCGGTGCCGGGGTAGCAGCCTGAACGGACACCGGGGGTGTTGTGACCTCTGCTCCTGTCACGGTAATATACCCGCTTTTTGTGGCCGTGTTGCTGCCCGCACTGTTAGCTGCCGTGAGTCTGACCGTATAACTTCCTTCCTCCGCATAGGTATGGGACGGGTTTTCGAGAGTCGATGAGCTCCCGTCGCCAAAGGACCAGAGCCAGGAAGAGGGGGAATCAGACGAGGTATCGGTGAACTGGACGGTCAGGGGAG
>Ga0181520_10011510_pt1 | contig 11603 bp, 4 predicted proteins | sample PEATcosm2014_Bin_29_FD_132451 | JGI IMG/M metagenome (GOLD analysis project Ga0181520, IMG submission 132451) | Peatland microbial communities from MTU Mesocosm Facility, Houghton, MI, USA - PEATcosm2014_Bin02_30_metaG | ecosystem: Environmental > Terrestrial > Soil > Wetlands > Peat | place...
ATACCGCGATCAACACCCTGGCAGGCCGGTCGCTGCCCGATTACCGGCTCCTTTGGGATCGATACGGTACGCTCTTCGTGCCCCAGGACATGGAGAATCTGGTTCCCCTTCCGTCAGGCATTCTGGGACCGGTGAAACTGATTGAGTCAAATCCGGCGGAGTAATGCTGCCGGATTCAGGAAACCAGACGCAGCGACCGGGGACCACGGACCTAATTGTCCCCGGCCATTTTCGGCGAAATAGTGAGCAAAACGATACAGGTTTTTCTCTAAAGCGCGGTCCCGTTGTTTACCTATTGAAAATTCGCTTTGAAGCAAGCACTCCATCCGGCTGCAAAAACCATCGATTCCCCACAAGTGAACCTACAAAATCGCTATGCTCCGCGATCATGGTACGGTTCCCCGGAGTAAGTTTTGTTCCAGCCACTGCAATGGGGAAGTTTCTAATGGGAAATGGTTTTTCTCTTGACAACTTCAAGTTTATGTTGTTAGCCTCCTCTCGCATCAGGGTCGGTCTTGATCTCCTCGTTGTTACGTTTCCCTTTCCCGTTGGCTGAACGGTTAAGAACCGGCCCGGCGCTCGAAAACACCGAAAATTCGCTTCATGGAGGTTCAGGAGATGAGATTTCTTCGATGCACTCTTGTGCCAATCATCCTGTTTGTGGCAGCCGCTCGGTTGCTTGGACAAGCAGGTGCGACAGGCACAATTCTGGGGACAGTAACCGATAGCACAGGCGCCATCGTCCCCAATGCCAGGGTGACGGTAACCAACACAGATACCAATGTTCCCTTTTACACGGTGACCAGTTCGGCGGGTGACTACCAAGCGCCGTCGCTCAACCCTGGAAATTACAAGGTTTCCGCGGAAGCGAAGGGTTTCCAAAAGTCGGTCACCACTGGATTCAACCTGGCGGTCGATCAGAAAGCCCGTGTCGATTTGGCCTTGAAGCCCGGAGCGGTGACTGAGACGCTGGAAGTGACCGCCCAGGCAGTAACGCTGGACACCGACAGCGCCGCTCTATCGCAACTGGTAAGCCAACAGCAAGTGGAGGAGCTGCCGCTGAATGGACGCAACTTTATGCAACTGCTGCTGGTGGGCGCCGGCGCGGTTACGGTCGGCGGCGAACAGGGCACCATGCGCCAGGGCGAGGGTGACGCCATCAGCGTGAATGGCGGCCGGCCCGAAGGCAACAACTACACCCTGGATGGATTGGTCAACACCGATCCGGCACTCGTGACCCCGGCTGTGATTCTGTCTGAGGACGCTATCCAGGAATTCAAGGTAGAGAGTGGAACCTACTCGGCCGAATATGGATTTTCTGCCAGCCAGATCAACATTGTGAGCAAAGGCGGCACGAACAGAATCCACGCGACGGCCTTTGAAGACAACCGCAACGACGCGTACGACGCGTTGCCATTCCCAACCATCGAACAGTTCCTCCCCGGCGCAACAAGGACTCAAAACCCAATTCTGCGCCAGAACCAATTCGGGTTCGTCGCTTCCGGCCCCGTCTACATCCCCAAGGTCTATAACGGGCGCAACAAGACCTTCTGGATGGCGAATTACGAGGGTTGGCGCATCAATAACGGCGGCATTGCGTACGAGAAGGTTCCCAACCCGGCAACGCTGCAGGGTAATTTCGATGCGGAAACCTATGCCCCCGGAATCGGCGGACTGCCTGGCGGCTCTTTGCCGCTCTACGGAACAGCCGATTGCAACACCCTGCTGGCCAACGGCGACAACTGCATGCCGGTGGATCCGCTTACCGGGAAGGCCTTCCCTGGTAACACAATCCCTTCCGCTCGCTTTACCAGCCGGATCGGGCAGGTTGCGGTAAAGAACAACTTCTGGGCCACGCCCACCACGGCCACCCAGCCTGAGGGCATCACCAACTTCGTCAAGGGCTATCCTGGAACACTGAGCACCAACCAGCAGACCTATCGGGGAGACCAGAGCCTGGGCAAGTTGGGCTCGGTCTTCGGCCGCTTCACCTACGCGAAGTATGTGAATCACTCTCTCTACAACTCTGGTTCGCTCGACTACGGAATTGAGGAGTACCTCGAAAACCAGAAAGCCTGGGCCATATCGCACACCATCAATATCGGCCAGAGCAACGTGAACAATTTCCGCTTCGGCTACCTTGATGCCTATGCTCCGGAGAGTTCGGTCACACCGCCCTCTTCGTTGGCGGGCGATTTGCAAGAGACAGGCATCTTTACAAAATTCGCGGCTTTGCAGGAGACGTGGCCCAATGTTGGCTTGTCCGCGTATAACAGCGGCGGCGGGCCGGTCAACTCCTATAGCGGTTCCGACAGCCCGGCCTGGGAATGGGCCGATTCTTTCACCATGGTCCGTGGGAAGCACACGATAGGATTCGGCCTCGATTACCGAACCTACTCGCTCACCCGTAACCTGGACGACGATTTCTACGGCGACTGGAGTTTTGCAGGAGCGACAGCCCAGAAGAACTCGGCAATCAATAGCACCGACCCCAAACACCCGGTGAGTAGTTGTTCCAATCCAGCCGTCTCCGTCAACGGAGGAACTGCGGCGCCACTCTGCGGAACTGGCAACGGCGTTGCCGACATGATGCTGGGTTATTACTCGGGGGTAGGCGGATTTGTACCTGGGCCATTGAGCCCGACCGACCAGGCCGGTAATCCGCAGACGCACATTTTCAAGTATTTTGCGCCGTACGGCGAAGATGACTGGAAGATGACCTCGAAGCTGACCGTGAGCGTGGGGCTGCGCTGGGACTTTCGCGCTGCCACAACTGAGGCACAGAACCATTTCTTCTGGCTCGATACGCAAAACACGAACGGCGGACTATGCTACGCCGACCCGAAGTTAAGCTCCGACGGCGTGGCTCCAGGGGGAAACACCACGAGCGGCCCAATCCTTCGCTATTGCGGCTCCGATCCCCATCCAGGACCGAAGACCCCCTTTGCGCCGAGGTTAGGCCTGAACTACCGGCTCACCGGCAAGACGGTCGTGCGCGGAGGGTACGGGATATTTTACGATTCGTATGAGGGGCGCGAGATTGATGACTCCGCGGACATCTATCCGTACAGCATCCGCAACAGCCTCACCCCGACTGCGGTTACCACTCTGCCCAAGTTGAGTAACCAATTATTCCCGGTCTACAACACGCTGGGGCCGTTCCCCGCTTCGACGCTGTCGTTCATCGCGGTGATCGAGTCAGAGAATCCTCTCGATCCTTATGTCCAGTCCTGGACGGGTTCGGTGGAGCGCGAGGTAGCCAGGAATACCACCCTTGAAGTGAACTACATCGGAACCCACTCGATTCACCTGCTGAACCGGCACGATATCGCTCAACCCTATGCGCTCTCCGCCGCGGACCAGCCGTTCTGCCAGCATCAGACAGGTGGCGTTTACGACAATTTGAATGTTGCCCCCTGCAACCCGTATGTCGCGGTGGGCGGCGCCTACCCCCGGTTGCCGTATCAAAATTTCACCGGGTTCTACATCGACAGCGACTTCCATGGCTACGCCCACTACAACGCGATGAACGTGAAGTTCGAGCACCGGGAGCGCGACCTTGCCACCACCGCGGTTTACACCTGGGCCAATAGCAAGGACGACAAGTCGGCGGCCGCCGGCGTGGGCGCCAGCGGAACGGGCTACCAGGGATTCATGGACAACCACAACACCAAACTCGACTACGGTCCCTCCGACTTCGACGTCGATCAGCGATTCGTGGCCAGCTACGTGTACAACCTGCCCGTCGGGCGCGGCAAGCGCTTCGCCGGAGGCGTCAATCGGGCTACTGAATTGGCGATTGGCGGTTGGGAACTTACCGGTATCACCACCTTCCAGACCGGATTCCCATTCGGCGTAACTTCCACTGACATCGGCAGTGTGCAGGCCACCGTGGCGCCGCGGCCGAATATGGTGTCAGGCTGCAACCCGCACTCGGGTCTGACACTGCCGTTCCAGCGTCTGAACATGTCCTGCTTCAGCCAGCAATTGCCAGGCACATTCGGAAATACAACCCGCAATTTCCTGCGCCAACCGGGCATCAACAACTGGGATATGGGATTCGCGAAGAATTTCCATTTCTCTGAATCGGCGAGCTTCAAGCTCAGCGTGGACACCTTCAACACCTTCAACCATCATCAGTATGCCGGTGACGTTGGCGGCCTGGTGGTGGGAGGATCGGGAGGCAACGAAGTCATCGACAATAGCGTGAACTCCTCCGCTGCCACTGCGGGGAAAATCACGGGTGCATCTTCGTCCCGCATCATTCAACTGGGCGGAAAGCTGAGTTTCTAGAGAAAAGCCTGAAACTGCGTATCAACTAACTCCGCCGCGCCTCTCTGGCGCGGCGGCTTTTTATCCAATCCAGAGATAAACTACAGCCATGAGAACGACACGATCAAGTTTGTGCTGTGCGCTGGTTGTGGGGTGCCTCTTGCCTCTCGCGGCCAAGGCGCAGGCCAGCGGAGAAGAGGAGCAGCAAAGAATTGCCGCCGCCGGACAGCGTGCGTTGGCAGCCGGAGATTACTCAGGCGCGCGCACGGATTTTGAGCAGTTGGCAAAACTCGATCCGGATATCGGCGAAGTCCACGCCACCTTGGCCGCCATCTATTTCAAGCAGCGCCAGTACGAATTGGCGGTGCGCGAGGCTCGCACCGCGCTAAGACTCAAGCCGGGTCTGCCAAGACTGGACAGCCTGCTCGGCATCTCGCTAGCTGAGTTGGGCCGGTTCACTGAAGCGCTGCCACGTCTGGAAAAGGGATTCAAGCAAGCCGATACACCCGAAGTCAAGCGCATGTGCGGATTGCAACTTCTGCGCACCTATGCCGGCCTGGACCGCGATGCCGATGCCGTGCAAACAGCTCTGGCGCTGAACAAGCTCTATCCCGACGACCCCGAAATCCTTTATCACACCGGCCGCGTCTACGGGAACTTTGCCTACGTCGTGATGGAAAAACTGCACGACAAGGCGCCAGGTTCTATCTGGATGCTACAGGCTCAGGGCGAGGCCAACGAAAGCCAGAAGAATTACGACGCCGCAATTTTTGCGTTCAATCAGGTGCTGGCACTCGAACCTTCGCGTCCCGGAATCCACTACCGCCTGGGCCGAATCTATCTGGCGCGTTTCAAAGGAAAGGGAACGCAGAATCAAGAGGACCGGGATGCCGCCATGCGCGAGTTCGCGGCTGAATTGGCCGTCGATCCCGGCAATGGAAATGCCGGATACGAGCTGGCCGTTATGCAAGCGGATCTTGGCAATCTGGAGGAAGCTCGCAGGCAATTCGAGCAGGTATTGGCGCGCTTTCCGGATTTCGAAGAAGCTCTCGTGGGCGTCGGCGGCGTGTACCTTGCCAGTCAAAAGCCGGATTTGGCAGTAAGCCCGTTAGAGCGGGCAACGCATCTCAAGCCAGACGATGAGGTCGCATGGTACCGGCTTGCGCAAGCCCTTCACGCGACAGGAAACAAGGAAGCGCAGCTACAGGCCCTCGCTGTTTTTCGCAAGCTGCACAATCCCTCGCCAGCGACGCCTTTTGAGCGCCCAAATTCCGGTGACGAGATTACGCCGCAACAGATTGGCGCAGCGGCCAATCCTTGAGCCTTGCCGGCGACGATAAGGAGATCTTCATGAGCGATACCACGACGCAAGCAGACTCCGGTCAAGACCCAGCATCGTCGCCAGCCGACGATCCGAATCAGGCCTACTGCTCGCGGCTTGCCGACGAGGTCTTCAAGAAACCATCGGACCCAGGACAAATTGGAAATAGAGTTTTCGATTCCAAGGAAAAGTGCAAAGACTCTCTCGTTGCTGAAGCCAAGCTGCAACGGGATGCCGCCATCGAGACCGGCTATGTGCCCAGCAAGTGGCTGCTCGAACAGGAACTGAGGGCCAAGAAGCAGTGGGATGCTGGAGCGAAGAATTACCTTAACCAAGCCTGTTTCAAAGACGGCGCCGCGGAGCACGCCGACGCTTACGAAATCGCGGCCAGACAGGGGCTGACTGGAGTTTGTTTTTCCGGCGGCGGGATTCGCAGCGCAACGTTCAACCTGGGCGTCCTGCAGGCATTGGCGCAACTGGGGCTGTTGCCCTGCATCGATTATCTTTCCTCGGTTTCCGGCGGGGGCTACATCCACCAGTTTTTTGCGTCGTGGATCCTGCGCCATCGCGAGGGGAGGGCCGGCGTGGAAATGGCGCTGATTCCGCAGGCCGAGCCGGGATGCCCTCCGCGGGCGCCCGAGCCGATCAAGTGGCTGCAACGCTACGCGAGCTATCTGACACCGCGGCGCGGCATCTTTTCCGCCGACACGTGGACCATGATCGCCGTCTGGTTCAGAAACACGATGCTGAACCAGATTCCGATTGTGGCCTTTCTCATGTCGGCATTCTTCCTGTTGAATTTATTTGTACAGCGATCGGTGAAAGAGCGTGTCGATTTTTACTTTCTTAATCGCAGCGGGGAGTGGGGTGCGCTCGCAGTCGGATTGTTCATTGCGGCCGCCGCGGTCTGGTCGGCAATTGCCCTGGGAATGGATCTGTACCGGCAGCGGCATTTATCGTTCACCGCGGCAGGGCAATCGGAAGAAGAGATCGATAGAAAGAGGAAGAAATCTCATGGAAAGCTGCTGGATAACAAGAGGGCGTTGTTGTTCATCATCGGGCCATGGCTGGCGATGGCTGTTTGGACGACCTACTGGTTCAAATTGAAGTTCCAGGAGGAAGAATGGTGGAAGCCATGGGTTCCTGTCTTCGGTTGCGCTTTGGTGGTGACGCTGGCGCTGGTCACGGCGTTTGCAGGGGGCGCGTTGGGCGCTTACGACAGCGCAAACGCCAAAGCAACGAATTACGGCGGCCGAGCGGCAACTCCGTGCAATGGCAAGCGGAACGCAAGGCCCGTTTGGTGGAAGCGATGGTGGGTCGCGGCGGGGTTTGCACTGGCGGCATTCGCCTCGGCGGTGGTTGCCTGCGCGTTCGGTTTCGGGTTCCAGGCAGGCAGCCTGTGGCTGGCAGAGTGGATCAGCAGGAAGGTCGGCAATGTGGCCCCATTGCTTGGCCTCGTTCCGATCGATCCATGGCGCGTGCAGATCGTGATTTTGCCGGCACTGTTGCTCAGTGTCCCGTACATCGCCATCGAACTCACCCTGGGACTTTTGGGACGGGACTACGCTGACTCGCGGCGGGAGTGGCTGGCGCGATTGCGGGCATGGTCGCTACTCTATGGGATGCTGTGGATCGGCCTGACTTCGACAGCATTGTTGGGCCCATATCTGGTCTATTATGTCTTGTCCAAAGGGTTGGGCGTCAAGCTTTCCGCGGCCGCGACGCTGGTGGTCTCTCACCTCACCACCGTCCTGGCAGGATCGAGCAGTAAGAGCGACGGCAAGCGGACCAGCAAGAGCTTTCTCGGTTACAAGCCAATGGATCTGCTGGCACTGGCCGCCGCTCCCGTTGCGATTTTTTGCTTCTTGATTGTTCTGTCGTTCGCTGCGTCATCACTGGCCGACTTTCTGGTGCAATTGCCTTGCCTTGGCGAGACATCGTGCCTGCTTGCAATGCATGCGCTGCTGAAATGGTCTCTGATGGTAGGGATCAATCCACCCCTGTTCTTTGCTTTCTTTGCCTGGAAACCTGTTCTGCTGGCTTGCGCCGTAGTGTTCGCCCTGGTGGCGGCGCTCTTCGGATGGCGCCTGGACATCAACGAGTTTTCCATGCAGTCGTTTTACCGTAATCGTCTTTCGCGCTGTTACCTGGGCGCAACCACCCCGGAACGTAGCCCCAATCCGTTTACGGGCTTCGACATGCGCAGCAGCATCAATGTGACAAACCCGCGCGGCCGCCGCTGCCCACCGCTCGTTACCGATCTGCTGCCGGACAACTTCGACCGGCTGGGAAAACCGCCGGGAGACTACGATGGCCCCTTTCCCATCTTTTGCACCACCCTCAACCTCACCACGGGCGAGGACCTGGCTACGCAGCAGCGTAAAGGCGCCAGCTTTGCGTTTACGCCCCTCTACTCCGGTTATAGCGTGGGCTGGACGGATGCCAGAGAAAATGAAAAAGTGAGCATTAATGGCTACGTGCCCACCGCGGAGTATGCGTACTCAGAGGGCGGAATTCATCTCGATACCGCGGTTGCCATCTCCGGAGCCGCGGTCAATCCCAATCAGGGGTATAACAGCAACCCGGCGCTGGCATTCCTGATGACGTTCTTCAACGTGCGCCTGGGATGGTGGATCTCCAATCCGCGCAAAACGGACGCATGGAGGGCTATCGAGAATCGGCCCACACCCAAGTTCCCGCTCCTCTACCTGCTCAACGAGTTGTTCGGATCGGCCAACGACCGGTCGAGCTACGTGAACCTGAGCGACGGCGGCCACTTTGACAATATGGGCCTCTACGAACTGGTGCGGCGGCGCTGCAAGTACATCGTTGTGTGCGATGCGGAACAAGACACTGAGATGATCTTCTGTGGCATCGGAATTGCCATCAACCGCTGCCGCGCAGACTTTGGCGCCGAGATCGACCTCGATCTGCGCCCGCTTCAGATCCAGGAAGACGGATTCAGCAAGACGCACTGCGTGGTGGGAACCATCCAATACCCTCCGCCAACCCAGCAACCCCCATCGGACACAGCCTCTGCGGCCGCGTGCTCAAGCCTCGGCGATACGGACGACGACCTGTACAAGGGGACGATCTTATATATCAAGTCCTCTCTGGTCGGCGACGAGCCGGCCGACATCCTTGCCTACAAGCTGCAACACGACGCATTCCCGCATGATTCGACCGCCAACCAGTGGTTTACCGAGACGCAGTTCGAAGGCTACAGGCGGCTCGGCAACCACATCGCGATGACAGCCTTGCGCCCAGCGCTGCCGCCTGCCAGGAATAAGGTTGGCGATCGCAACGATATCGCTGGGCTTTTCGAAAGCTTGTACTCCATCTGGTACCCGCCCACTCCGGAGATGGAGCAGTCACTCACAGAACACATGCAACACTACCAGGGGCTCTTAACTGAGCTGCGCGTGCGTCCGGAGCTGGTCGGCCTTGCGGAAGCGCTCCATGCCAGCGGCCCTTCAGCCGGATATTTGGTACCTTGGGATCCGCCGAATCCGGCGAGCGCTCAGTATGCATGGCAGTTTGCCAACACGCTGCTGGACTTTATGCACTTGGTCTACACCGATCTGCAACTGGCATTTCCCGACAACCGTACGTCACCTCATGCGGACTGGTGGCTGTGCACATTCCGTCGCTGGTGCCGAGTGTCTCTGGTCCATGATACCTGGAACAAACTCAAACCCACTTTTTCGAAGGAATTTCGGCTCTTCGCCGAAAGAGAGCTCAAATTGCCTTGAGCAGCAACACTTCGCGGCAGAGGTTTCGCCCTCCACCAACTCAAACTCTTGGAGCGCTTCTGATAAGAGATCAAGAGCGCTCGAATCTTGCTACAGCTCTGAGAGAAGGACACTATCTGCGGAGCTAATTGGTTGCGCCGATCGCGGCTCTCAAACGATGGACGCCTATGACGCTTGCCCTATACACTATTCGCGAGGTCGAAATGTTCAACTCACAGAGTTACCTCCATCCGCGGGAAGAGCTTCTGCGTGCGATGGAGCGCATCTATCGGTATCGCATGACGACAACGAGTGGAGGAAATTTGTCCATTCGCGAGCCAAACGGAAATGTCTGGATCACCCCCGCTCGCGTCGATAAAGGCGCGTTACGACGGGACGACATTGTTTGTGTTCACCCTGACGGAAGCATGGAAGGCACGCGCAAGCCGTCCTCCGAGTTGCCGATCCACCAGGAGATCCGCGTGCGCAGGGCAGAATTGAGTGGAATCGTTCACGCGCATCCTACAGCACTGGTTGCCTTCAGTTTGGTGCATGAGGTCCCGAATACGCGGTTGTTCCACCAGGCCCGCAAAGTCTGTGGTCAGGCCGGCTTCGCTCCCTACGAGTTGCCGGGCAGCGACGCGCTGGGCGAGCGCGTTGCCGAATCCTTCGAGGCGGGCTATAACTGCGTCATCCTCGAGAATCATGGCGTCGTCACCGCAGGCGCGAACTTGCAGGAGGCTTTTCATCGATTTGAAACGCTCGAGTTCGTTGCCAAGACACTCATCAAAGCGAAACTGCTCGGCGGGGACACCCACTTCCTCTCCGATGAGGACATGGCTCTGGAGGCGCAGCGGCCAACTACTTTCGAACAGTTTGACCCTGCCTATCCTTCCAGCCAGGAGAACGAGCTGCGCCGCCAACTCAGCGAGTTTGTGCGCCGCGCTTATCGCCAGCGTCTGTTCATCAGCACACAGGGAAGCTATTCGGCCCGTATTGATGGTTCCAGCTTCTTGATTACTCCCCATCACGTGGATCGTGGCACCCTTGATGTTCAGGATTTGGTTCTCATTTCCGAAGGTCGCGTTGAAGCCGGTAAGACACCCAGCCGTGCCATCAAGATCCACGAAGCCGTCTACCGGGCTCATCCAGAGGTTGGTTCAATCGTAAACGCCTGCCCGGTGAATGCGACAGCATTCAGCGTATCCGGCGTTGCGCTCGATAGCCGCACGATTCCAGAAAGCTATGTGGTGATTCGCAATGTCGGCTGTGCCAGATACGGTTCGCAATTCGGCGACGGCACGGAGTTGGCTGCGATGCTTTCGAAGACCACCCCTGCGCTTCTGTTGGAAAACGATGGCGTGATGGTGACTGGCGGCGATGTGCTGGAAGCGTTCGATCGCCTTGAGGTTCTGGAGTCAACCGCGGAAGCCATCATCAATGCGCGCGCTGTAGGCACACTGCGCCCGTTGGGCGATGAGGTGACGCGAGGTTTGGATCGGGCTTTCTTCGGCATTTAATTGAATTTCACTGTGGTGCTTCCCGGGCAGTTGCCGAGCAATCGGTTGGCGGGTCTCACTTAACCAAGCCACAATAATGGGTTTCCAATCCTTTCCGCTGTCTCATCGAGGAAAGGATTGGAAGTCACGGACGCAATCCTCTCTGGGCCTGCGAACTCGCATTCGTAATAATCAACAGGATCCGTCAATCGGTCGTCTAGGCTTACACGGCCAATCATCTCTTGCGCTCCGGACCCCGAGCCAAGCGGCAGGCTCCCGCGTCTCGGGATGAAACCTCGACCAAAAAGTCGAGAATCGGACGTATTTTTCGCCCGGACGCTTTTTAAGCCTATGCCCAACGATTTGGGTTTACTTGCCGCCCTTTTGTCTGAACTCACTGAAGAAAATCGATTTGCGCTTTTTTCGAAATAGTAGATGAGCCCTTGCAAATTGATGGTGAAAAGTGATATTCAGATGGATCATGTCTCAAAAGCCCAGTTTCGAAAACGCTCTGAAAACTCCTTTGTTCAATCGCCGCCACTTCCTGAAGGCTGCCGGATCGGCCGCAATTCTGCCCGCGGTGTTGCCCGCCTTTGCCGCGCAGAGTTCGCGATCCTCAGCCAACAATCGCATCAATCTTGGCGTCATCGGCATGGGCTGGCAGGGACCCGGCAATACGCAGTCCTTTCTGGCATCGGCAGATTGCCAGGTCGTCGCGGCTTGCGATATCGATGCCAATCACCTGCGAGCCGCAGTCAAGATGATCAACGACGCCTACGG
>Ga0181520_10011511_pt1 | contig 11602 bp, 8 predicted proteins | sample PEATcosm2014_Bin_29_FD_132451 | JGI IMG/M metagenome (GOLD analysis project Ga0181520, IMG submission 132451) | Peatland microbial communities from MTU Mesocosm Facility, Houghton, MI, USA - PEATcosm2014_Bin02_30_metaG | ecosystem: Environmental > Terrestrial > Soil > Wetlands > Peat | place...
ACACGGTGCCGGCCGCCACCGTGACTGTAGGCACACGCAAGAAAATCAACCAAGTGCGTAAAACCCTTGGAAAATAAGGCCAAAGTCGGAGTTTTGACCCCGAAATTCACTGGAACTTCCGCTGAATGGCGGAGAGGGAGAAGACCTGGCCATCGTCCGGTTCAAGCGGCGGGCAACACCGGCATCGGCGGATTGGCGTCCGGGCCCGGGGTCAGCCAGAACGCGAAAAAACGTTCAAAGATCGCCTGGGCGGTCTGGTTCAATCGGGCCTGGAACGAGTCAATGTAGGCGTGGAGGCCGGATTGGATGATCTCATCCACGGTGATCAGCCCGAGGTCCGAGCAGATCCGGCCCAGCAGCCGTTCGGGCGCGGCCCCGCCGGCGCCGGGCGCGGTGCCGGAGACCACCAGCAGCGATGCGTGCGCGGACCGCAAACAGAAGAGCATGGACCGGGGAAATTCGCCGTCCAGCATGAGGAAGCCGGCCACCTGGCGGGGGGTGATCCGGCCATGGCGTTTGCAATACATTTCGAAGGCCGAGGCGGAACGCAGCACCGCCCCCCACTGGATGTGCTCGGAAGCGGTCCCCGCGTCGGCGCGGGACCGGAGCAGGAATTGGTATTTGATGTCCAGGATGCGCGAGACCTTGTCAGCGCGTTCGAGCATCCGTCCGAGCTGGGCGAAGTGCCAGCCCTTGCCGCGGGACATGGTGGTGTCGGTGATGCCGATGAAGAGCTGGCTGGCGAGGATGACTTCGTGGTAAAACTCGGACGCCAGGTTCAGGTCCATCGGCGCCGCGGCGGCGAGCTTGACCATGAGATAGAATTTGTTCAATTGGAGCCACATGGCGGAGGAAATGACCTCCCTCACACTGCGGGCGTTTTCGCGCGCCGATTGCAAACAGGAGAGGATGGAATTGGGATTCTGCGGATCGAACGTCAGGAATTGGAGGACGTTGTCCTGGGTGGCCGCGCCGTATCGGCGGGCAAAATCCTCCTGGTCGCCCGTGGCGTCAATCAGCGGCTGCCACTGTTGTTCCAGGCCCGGCGGCGCGTCCAGGATGAGCTGGAGATTGACATTGATGAACCGGGCGACATTCTCCGCCCGCTCCACGTAGCGGCTCATCCAATAAATGGAATCGGCGACGCGGCTTAACATACCGCCTCCTTTTCCGCCGCGGCCGTCCGGGGCGCTTCGGACTGCAACCGGACTGGTTCCGCGGCGGGCGGGTCCGCCAACACCCAGGTGTCCTTGCTCCCGCCGCCCTGGGACGAGTTGACCACCAGCGAACCCTTTTTGAGCGCGACCCGGGTCAGTCCGCCGGGCAGCACCTGGATGTCCCGGCCGGACAAAATGTACGGGCGCAAATCCACATGCCGGCCCTCGAAATGGTCGCCCACGATGGTGGGCACCCGGGAGATCGCCAGGGTCGGCTGGGCGATGTAGTTCCGGGGATTGGCCTGGATTTTTTCGGCGAATTCGGCGCGCTGCCGGCGGGTGGAATGCGGTCCCACGAGCATCCCGTACCCGCCCGACTCGTTGGCGGCCTTGACGACCAGTTCGTCCAAGTGTTCCAGGACATAGCGCAGGTCGGACGGCTCCGCGCAGATGCGCGTCGGCACATTGGGCAGGAGGATGTCCTCGCCCAGGTAGTATTGAATCATCCGCGGCACGTAGGCGTATATCACTTTGTCATCGGCGACCCCGCAGCCGGGCGCATTGGCCAGCGCGACGTTGCCGGCCTGGCAGGCCGCCATCAGCCCGGGCACCCCCAGCAGGGAATCTGCGCGGAAACATTTTGGGTCCAGGAAATCATCGTCAATGCGCCGGTAGATGACATCCACGCGCTCAAAACCATCCGTGGTGCGCATCCTCACCACGCCATCCTGAACGATCAGGTCGCGGCCCTCCACGAGTTCGATGCCCATTTGTTGCGCGAGGAAGGAATGTTCAAAATAGGCCGAGTTGTGCAGCCCGGGGGTGAGGAGGACCACGCGGGGTTCCGCCACCCCGTCCCCGGCGAGATGTTCGAGCAGGTTGCGCAGGTGGGCGGGGTAACCGGCCACCGGCCGGACCGGCGAGTGCGCGAAGATTTTGGGGAACAGGCTCTTCATCACCCGCCGGTTCTCGAGGACATACGAAACGCCCGAGGGGCAGCGGAGATTGTCCTCCAGCACGTAAATTTGCCCGTCCGCATGCCGGACCAGGTCGGTGCCGGTGACGTGGCACCAAAGGCCGCGCGGCGGATGCCAGCCCGCGCACTGCGGCCGGAAGGATTTCGCCGAACAGACAATTTCCCGCGGAATGACGCCGTCCTGGAGGATTTTTTGGCCGTGATAGACGTCATCAATGAACAGGTTGAGCGCCTGGACGCGCTGCTTGAGCCCGCGTTCAATCCGCCGCCATTCGGCGGCGCCGACGATCCGCGGCACGATGTCAAAGGGGAAGATTTTCTCCACGCCGTCCTGGCGGCCATAGACGTTGAAGGTGATGCCCATTTGGAGCAGCTCCTGTTCGGCCGCCTGCTGCCGGTTGAGAATCTCGCCTTCCGGCAGGGCCCGGAGGCCGTCCAGCAGCCGGCGGGCGGCGGCGCGCGGCTCGCCGTTCCCGGCAAACATTTCGTCGTAAAAGCCGCCGGCTTCGTAACCGTCAAAGCGCAGGTTCCGCCGCCGGGCCGGCGGGGCGGCCGGGCCGGGAACGGCAAACCGGGATGCCGTCTCCCAGGGCAAAGACCTGCCGCCATTGATGGTGCGCCGGGTGCTTTCCGCAGGCAATAAAGCATTCATGGTATTCATAATCTTTCAAATGGATCAACCTTCCGATGTCGGTCCGATGCTGATTCCAGATTAAGGCAAAACGCGGGGGCCGGGAAGTCGGGGAAAGAAAACCCGGGCGTCGGTGAAATCCCTGACACCGCCGCGCCGTTCTTCCCGACTAGGCGGGCGGGCCATGGGGGCGTAGGCTTGATTGCGTGATCATCAACCCGGACGGTCAGAGAGCCGGCGATCAACAGCGCCGACCGCCGTGTGCGGGTATACGGCCAGAAAACAACACCGCATAAAAACATGAGAACCGCAATCAAAAACCACCGGACGGACGAGGACAACCAAAACGCGCCGAAGAGGAAAACCCTGGACCTGCAGCTTTCCATTTTGAACCCGGAGCTGGAGGTGGAGGTGAAGAAGGCGTTCAACCTGGCCAAGAGCTCGGGGCAGGAGCTCAACCTTTCCTTCAGCCAGGGCGCCTGCCTGCCACTGCACAACCGGTTTGCATTGTGATACGACCATGAACACCAACTGGAAATCATGGGGCGGTTTTGCGGGACTGTGTGACGGTTCACAATTGGACCGGCCGGTGCCGCAATCCGACAAACCGGTGTTGGTGGCCCAGGCTCATCCCACCGGGGGCTGGCCGCCGGTGGTCCAACCGGTGTGGGCGCTCCCGGACATTGCGATCTGCCGCGCCCGGCGCAGAGTCAAGGGGGGCCTGGCTTATTGCCGGATGACCAACGCCTACACCTGCAAATACGTCACCCGGGTGGATTACGATTTGATCTGCTGCCATCCGAAGCGGGATGAGATCGTCGCGCGCACGGAGGCCAAACAGAATTAGGGGGGCAGAGTCAGCGCCACCGAGGTTTCAACCGGCATCGTATTCATGAAATACTGAATACCAGCAGGTGGCGTCCGTCCCCCCTCACCCCGGCCCTCTCCCTTGGGGAGAGGGGGAATTGCCGGCAGTCACAGAGTTCTCCGATAATTCCAGCAGCACGCGGCTCAGCGGGGCCGGGGGCCGGGGGTTTCCGTTTCGTTCAACCAGCCCTGGCGCAGGGCGTATTTGACAAGCTGGGTGCGGCTGCGAAGACCGAGCTTCTCCGCGATACGCACCCGGTAGGTCTCCACGGTCTTGACGCTCAAATTGAGCTGGTCGGCGGCCTCCTTGTTGCTGCAGCCCCAGGCGACGAGGCGCAGGACCTCCTGCTCGCGTTCGCTCAATGACGCGGTGGAGGACTCGGCACCGGCGGCGGGGCCGGTGGCCAGCCGGGCCAGGGCTTTGCCGGCCAGGGCGGGCGCGAAATAAACCTGCCCCTGGGCGGCCAGCCGGATGGCCTGAACCAGCTCGGTGCCGGCCGAACGCTTGAGCACATAACCCACCGCCCCGGCCTTGCACAATTGGGCCAGGTAGCTCTCGTCTTCATGGGCGGTGAGCACCACCACCTTGACGGCCGGCTGGGCGGCCCGGAGCCGCTCGGTGGCCTGCAAGCCGTTGAGTTCGGGCATGGACAAGTCCATCACCACCACCTCCGGGCGAAGCTCGGCGGCTTTGGCAAGCACCTCTTTGCCGTTGGCGGCTTCGCCGACGACCTGCAGGCCGGGCTGGCTGTCGAGCAGGACGCGGAGCCCTTCGCGCACCATCTTATGGTCATCGGCCAGCAAGATTCGCAGTTTCTTCATAGGGGCTGTTCTGCGCGGCGGCCGGCGCGGGTTCGGGGGGGAGCCGGACGAACACGGTGGTGCCGGTTTCCGGGGCGGATTCGATGGTCAGGGCGCCGCCGGCCAGGCGGACGCGTTCCTGCATGCCCAGCAAGCCCAACCGGCCCGGACCCACGGGCGCGCCCAACGCGGCCCGCGTGTCGAACCCCCGGCCATCGTCCTCCACGATGAGGGAGATCAGGTCGGGCCGCCGTTCGAGCAGCACGCTGACCCGTTTGGCCCGGGCGTGGCGGGCGACGTTGGTGAGCGCTTCCTGGGCCACCCGGTAAAGGGTGGTTTCAAATTCCTGCGGCAGCCGTTTGGTCTCCAACGCCGGGTCGGCATGCAGGTCCACCGGCACGCCGGTGTTCCGGGACCATTCGTCCGTCAGGCGCTGCAAGGCGAGATTCAGACCCAAATCATCCAGGACCGAAGGGCGGAGTTCCCAGGCCAGACGGTGGATGTCATGCATGAGGCCGTCGGCCAACTGATCGAGCCGGCCAAGCTGCGCGTCCACGGCCGCGGGATTTTGCCGGCGCAAATTTTGGAGTCCCAGCTTGAGGGCCGTCAGATCCTGCCCCAGGCGGTCGTGCAACTCGCGCGAGAGGCGACCGCGCTCGGTTTCCCGCGCCTCGGCGAGGCGGCGCATCACCTGTTGACCGGCCGCTTCGGCGCGCTGGCGTTGGAGGATTTCGGCCTGGAAGGCCTGGTTGAGCGCGGACAGTTCGGCGGTGCGTTCCCGGACTTTTTCCTCGAGCCGGTCGCGTTCCTGTTGCAGGGCGGCTTCCGCCTGCTTGAGGGCCTCTTCGCCGCGCTTCCGTTCGATGGCGTAGCGGATGGCGCGGGCGGTCTGCCGTCCCTGGGTCTGGCCTTTGATGAGGTAGTCCTGGATGCCGTGGCGGACGGCTTCCAGCCCCATCGCCTCATCGGCAACACTGGTCATCACCACAATGGGCAGCGCGGGGGCTTCCGCGCGCGCGCGGAGGAACGTCTCCGGGCCCGAGCTGTCGGGCAGTGACATGTCCAACAGCGCCACATCAAAGGTTTCCTGGCGCGCCCGCCACATCGCCATGCTCAACGTTTCAAGGTGGGTGAACACAAACCGGCCCAGACCGGGCTCGGCGAGCGATTCCTGCACCAGCGCCGCGTCGGTGGGGCTGTCCTCCACCAGGAGAATTTTTATCGGGGTTGGCATGGTTTTTTTCTCCTCAGCACCGGGCTGAAGCCCGGTGCCAATGAAACCGACTGAACCAGGAAGGAAGCCAGTCCCTGCGGGAAGAGGATGCGTCCGCCCTCACCCCGGCCCTCTCCCCCAGGAGAGGGGGAATCGGCGGCAGGCTCACAGTTGTACATTGGCTTCAGTGTCCGATTGATCCACGGTTCACGGGCGGGGGGCATGGTCGTCAGAATCACAGGTATACGGGTGTGCCAGTGGTCGTGGGTCGGGAAAAGCCGTTGAAACGGCTGGGATGACCGGCATCCATCCGTCACCGGGCTGAAGCCCGGTGCCAATGGAACCGACTGAACCAGGAAGGAATCCAGTCCCTGCGGGAGGAGGACACATCCGCCCTCACCCCGGCCCTCTCCCCCAGGAGAGGGGGAATCGCCGGCAGGCTCACAGCAATACGGTGGTGCCAGTGGTCGTGGGTGGGCAAATCCCAGTGGCATCGGGTTTTCAAAATCTTTGCGCATAGATTTTTCTCATTGCCTATTCTTTCGCTTCCGCCGGGGCGGACGCGGACGGGCGCGGGAGGGTCACCAACATCAGCCAGAACGATTCAATGGAATGGACGACCCTCAAAAACTGCTCGAAGTCCACCGGCTTGGTGATGTAGCAGTTGGCGTGGTGCTGATAGGCCTGGAGCACGTCCTGCTCCGCGCGGGAGGTGGTGAGCACCACCACGGGGATGGTCTTGAGCCGGTCATCGGTCTTGATTTCGGCCAGGACGGCGCGGCCGTCCATGCGCGGGAGATTCAGATCGAGGAGAATCAAATCCGGCCGGGGCGCCCCGCCATATTTCCCCTCCCGCCGGAGGAACTCCAGGGCCTGCACGCCGTCCTCGACGATGCTGAGGTGGTTGCTGACTTTGGCCTCCCGCAGGGCCTCGACCGTCAGGTCGGTGTCGCTGGGGCTGTCTTCGACGAGGAGAATTTCAACGGGGTGTCCTTTGGGTGTGTTCATAAATCAGCGGGTTTGACCGGGAGGTGGTCCGGCAGGGAAAAATAAAAGGTCGAGCCTTGCCCGGTTACGGATTCCACCCAGATGTCGCCCTGGTGGCGCTCGACGATTTTCTTGCAGATGGCCAGGCCGATGCCGGTGCCGGGATAGTGCCGGCGGGTGTGCAAGCGTTGGAAGATCTGAAAAATGCGGTCAAAATACTGGGATTCGATGCCGATCCCGTTGTCGCGGACGGAAAAGACCCAGCGATCCGGTTGTTTTTCAACGCCCACATGAATCTCCGGCGGGCGTTCCCCTTGGAATTTGACGGCGTTGCCGATGAGGTTTTGGAACAGCCGCATGATCTGGGTGGCATCCACCACCAAGGTGGGCAGGGGGTCGCGGGTGACTATGGCCCGGGTGCTGGCAAGCTTGGCCGCGAGATTCTGCAACGCCTCGTCCAGATTGGCATTGAGGTCGGCGGGCGCGAAGGCCCCGCCATGGGTGCCGACGCGAGAAAAGGCGAGCAGATCGGTGATGAGCCGCTCCATGCGGGCGGCCCCCTCGGCGGCGCCGTTGATGTATTCGAGGGCCTTGGGGTCCATGTTTTCCGGGAAGCGGCGCTGAAGGAGCTTCACATAACCGCCCACGGCGCGGAGCGGTTCCTGCAGGTCGTGCGACGCGATGTAGGCGAACTGTTCGAGATCACGATTGGAGCGCCGGACTTCCTCCGCCGATTGAGCCAGGGCGGCCTGCACCCGCCGCCGCTCGCTGATGTCCTGTTTAATCGCCACGTAATGGGTGGTTTGCACACCATCCATCTTCACCGGGGTGATGGTGATTTCCTCCGGGTGCAGCGAGCCGTCCTTATGGCGGTTGATCAGTTCGCCGTGCCACGGTTCGCCGTTGAGGAGCGACCCCCACATGGCGCGGTAATACTCCCGGGGGGTTTGGCCGGACTGGAGGATGCGCGGGTTCCGGCCCACCGCCTCGTCGCGGCTGTAGCCGGTCAATTTGGAAAAAGCCGGGTTGACCCACAAGATCTGTCCGTCGCGGTCGGTGATGACGATGCCCTGGACCGCCGATTCGACAGCGGTGGAGAGCAGGCGCAACTGCTCCTCGGCGCTCTGCCGCCGGGCGACCGCGCGCAAACTGCGGATGCAGAAGGAAACATCGCCGGCCAACTGGGTCAGCAGCCGGATTTCATCCGGGGAGAAAGCATCTGCGGATCGCGAGTAAATCGTGATGGCGCCAAAGGCCCCGCCGTCAGCGAGCAGCGGGAGCACCAGGGAGGCGGCATAACCGCGCCGGAGGGCTTCTGCGCGCCAGGGGGCAAAGGCGGGGTCCGTCTGCATGTTCCGGCAGGCGCAGGGTTCGCCCGTGCGGATGGCGGTGCCGGTGGGGCCGCGACCGCGTTCATCTTCCGCCCAGGTGACCTGGAGCGTCTCCAGATAGCCGGCCTCAAAGCCGGCGCTGGCGACGGGCCGGACGGTTTTGGCTTTGTCGGATTCAGCATAACCGATCCACACCATGGCGTGGCCGCAGTTGGCGACCACCTCCTGACAAACCTGTTGGAGATATTGCGATTCCGAAACGGCCCGGGCCATCGCCTGGCTGCTCTCGTGGAGCGCCTTCAACGTGCGGTTGAGGGTTTGCAACTCGGTTTCCCTGGCCTTGCGGTCCGTGATGTCACGGACAATCTTGGAGGCGCCAATGATCCGGCCCCGGCCATCCTTGAGGGGCGACAGGGTCACGGACACCGCCAAGGGGCGCCCCGGTTTGGTCAGGCGGACGGTCTCAAAGTGATCCACATGTTCACCGGCGAGCAGACGCGCCATGATGGGGGCTTCTTCGTCCTGCCGTTCCGGCGGCAGCAGCAGCCTGATGGAACGGCCGATGATCTCTTCGGGGCGATATCCGAACAAGCGCCCGGCGCCGGCGTTCCAACTGGTGATGATTCCGTCCAGGTCTTTGGAAAGAATGGCATCCTCGGAGGACTCGACAATGGCGGCCAGCCGGGCCAGCGCCTCCTCCGCCCGCTTGCGCGCGGTGATATCGGTCAGGAAAGAATAGTAATAGAGCGGCTTGCCGCCATCCTCGGTCGCCAATCCGACCAGCAACTCAATGGGCACGCGGCTGCCGTCCTTGCGGAGATATTCCTTTTCATACCGGACCGGCTGGCCGGTCAGCGCGAGTTCCTCCAATTTGCGCTGTTCCAGCTCCCGCCATTCCGGCGGCGTGAGGACTTCGGTCCAGTTGAGCGATTGCAGTTCGTCCCGACGATAGCCGGTGAGCCGCTCAAAGGCCGGGTTGACGAGGCCCAACCGTCCATCCGGATAGCCGACGCCGAAGGGTTGGGAGGAGTGTTCCAAGATGCCCGCCAGAAGTTCATTCTGGCGTTGCTGTTCCCGGATGGCCGCCTCCGCCTGCTTGCGTTCCGTGATGTCCCAGCACACGCCGGTCATGAAAACGGCCCGGCCGGTGCGGTCGCGCTGGATTTTTCCCCGGGCGGCGATGTGGCACAGGTGGCCATCCGGCCAGACCGCCCGGTATTCGGTCTCGTAGACGCCCGTTTTTTCCACGGCCCGGGCGAGGGCCGCCTGAACGGCGCCGCGGTCGTCGGGATGGATAATATTGAAAAACTCTTCGGCGGTGCCGGTGAACGTCTCCGGGTTGGTGCCCAAGAGGCGGTGAACCCCGGGACTCCAGGTGCGCCGGTTCGCGACAATGTCCCAGTCGAACGTGGCCATGCGCGCGGAGAGGAGGGCCAAATCGAGCCGTTCCCGGCTTTCGTGCAAGGCCTCCTCGGCGCGGCGTTTCTGGGTGACGTCATGGAAGACAAGCACCACGCCGGCGATCAAGCCGCCGGCGTCCTGGATGGGGGCCGCGCTGTCCTCGATGGGAATCTCGCGGCCGTCCCGGGCCAGCAGGGCGGTGTGATTGGCCAGGGCGACGCGCCGCCCTTCGCACAACACTTGGGCGATGATGTCCCCGCCCGGCGCGCGGGTTTGCTCGTTGACGAGGCGGAAGACGCTTTGGCCGGGCCGGCCCAAGACTTCGCTCTCCGGCCAGCCGGTGAGGGCTTGGGCGACCGGATTGAGGAAGGTAATCCGGCCGGCGGTGTCGGTGGCCAGGACGGCGTCGCCGATGCTGGTAAGGGTGACGCGGAGCCACTCGCGCTGCTGGCGGAGGTCTTCCCGGGCCTGCTGGTGCTCCCGGATTTCCCCGGCGAGCTGATCGTTGGAACGGGCGAGTTCGGCGGTGCGCGCGGCGACCAACTCCTGCAAGTGGTCGCGATGATGGCGGACGTCGGCTTCGGCCTGCCGCCGCCGTTGGTTTTCCTGTTTGAGGTAGAGAAAGACGGTGATCAGCAGGAGGAAGCTCAACACACCGCCCGCCAACAGGGCTTGCAGGGCCTGGCCCGCCCCGGCTTGCTTGGCGGTAATCCGCTGTTGCAGCAGCCGTTCCTCCCCGTCCCGGGCGTCGCCGACGAGCCGGCGGATTTGGTCCATGATCATTTTGCCCTGATCCGTGTTGACCACCGCCAAGGCGGCCGCCAAGCCCCGGGTGCGCCGCAAATCAATGGTTTGCTTCAGGATGGCGGTTTTCGCCAGGATGAGGGGTTCGAGGGCGGCCAGGCGTTGCTGCTGGGGGGCATCAGCCCCGATGAGTTGCTTCAGGCCGGCCAGATTGCTCTGGATCAGGCTGGACGTGGCCAGGTAGGGTTCCAGATAATTCGTTTCCCCGGTGAGGAGGTAGCCGCGCTGGCCGGTTTCCGCATCCTTCAAGGAGGAGAGCAACCGGTCCAGTTCCTGAATGACGACGCGGGAATGGATTTCCAACTCATCGGCCCGGGCGACCGACCGCAAGTTTTGGGCGGACCGCCATCCGACGGCCGCCAGGATGGCCAGCGACCCGACCAAGCCCGCATTGAGCAGCAGACCCTGCCTGGACCAGCGGGGCGGGCGCACCGGGTGCGGGGGCGAAAGCGCGTCCGGCTCATCCGCCGCCGGTTGGCGGGCGCGGCGGTAGAGTTCCGCGACCACGCTCATGAACACGCCGGTGCCGGTGAAAAATGCCAGGCTGACGGCATCCGCCAGGGACGCCACGGCGAGCGACCCCATCGGGGCCAGAAGGAAATAATCCACGCCGAGGGCGGCCACGAGGGAGGCGAGGAGACCCGGCCCGACGCCGCCGAGCAGGGCTGAAAGCATCACCGCCGGATAAAAGGTGATGTAGGTGGGCAAACCGTCCCCCGCCAGCCGGGTCAAGAGGGCGCGAAGAACGCCGGCGGCCGCAACCGCCATCAGTGCGAAGGCATAACGGGACAGCCAATGACGGCTGAAATTCGGCCGGGCCGGCGGAGTTGGTGGGGCGGCGGGCATGAGGGTTCGCTGATGCGCCTTGCGGGTCGTGGCGGGCCGGCGGCCATGGTGGAGGGGACGCCCACCGGCAGCCGTGGTTCCGGTCAGAGGCAACCGGGCGGACAAGGCCCGACCGCAAAGGCTGGATGAATAAATAAATTTCGTACGTGCCATCGTTTTGAGACCACGCATTTGATCCAATTGATCCGCAATCATCTGGCCAGCATGATACTTGCCGGCGGGACTGGTTACAAGGGTAATTATGAATATCGTAAGTATTAGTTGGTTCTCTTATATAAAGTAATTTGTCTAACCGGCCGTCGTCCGGCGGCGGACCCGGCAACCCCGGAGGGGCGCGGAAAATTCAAAAATCAATATTCAAACTGCCGCCTTCGCCAACGGGTGACCCCTCTGACGGCCTGGCGCCCGCCGGGGCGGAAAAGTGGTTGGGGGGCTTCAGGATCACCTCATTTTTTGCCGGCGAGCGATCGGACCATCGTTGCGAGTTCGTTCAATTGCCGTTGCAGCGTCTCCACCTGGGCCGCCTGTTCCCGCAACTGTTGGATCTCCGCCCCCTGCGCCTGAATTGTCGCCTCCCTGGCCTCCAGC
>Ga0181520_10011512_pt1 | contig 11601 bp, 7 predicted proteins | sample PEATcosm2014_Bin_29_FD_132451 | JGI IMG/M metagenome (GOLD analysis project Ga0181520, IMG submission 132451) | Peatland microbial communities from MTU Mesocosm Facility, Houghton, MI, USA - PEATcosm2014_Bin02_30_metaG | ecosystem: Environmental > Terrestrial > Soil > Wetlands > Peat | place...
AAATAAAGTATATAACCATTGGGATTTTTTGATGTCATAATGTCCTCGAGCCAGCATGGCTGTTTTGATCCGGTCCTCAGGCACCCGAGCTCGCCGTGCTGAATGGTCGTGAGGTCCTTGTCAATAAATTCCCTGCCGCATTCTTTGCTGACTTCCATCAATACCTTCGCGACGGTGTCGCGCTGGTCATGAAAAAGGATTATCTCACCGGGCTGTTTTGTGTGGCAGGCCCTTATAAAATACTTTTTTGCTTCGGCTTCGTTTTTAAACTCAAGCTGCATAATCCCCTCCGGATATTTAGGTTATATTTTTGTCCCGCGCTACTTCGGGACGGCTGATATTTCTTTTGAGTACTTTGATTCCCTGCCCTTGTCGTCAACCGCGGTCACGACAAAATACATGCGCAGCCCTGATTTTAATTTCGGGCCGACCTTAAGATAATACCTGTTTGCCGGAAGCGCCGCTTTTGTAAGCTTGTAATATTGCCCGCCCGGTTTATAGCTCATATAAACATTATATCCGGCTATTTTTGCCTTTGAGTCCCTGTCAATGGACCACATTACCCATATCTGTTTTGACTGTGGAACAAGCTTTACGACTTTCGGAGGGTTGAGCTGTTTTGGCGTAGGCGTAGGCGTAGGTTGTCCCACATTTATCATAACCCCGACCTGCTGGGATTGCCCGAGGTCGCCGTAAGGTATATACGCGTAATCTATGGATATGTCGGCGCCGTCAAAATTTCTGGATATGCCGAAGCCGAATGTAAATCCATTAAACCATCCAAGGTCGGATACGAACTGGTTGCCGTCAAAACGGTAGCCAACGCGCGGCTTGAAAAATGTGTCCCCAAAATTCATACCGTATTCAAGTCCGCAATTGACGCCGAAAGGCATATTTGCCGGCGATATAGGAAGAATTCCATCAATGTCAACTGCGATAGAATCCCTCGGATCATCCTCGGAAGAAAAGAGTCTTTTCGCCTTATATCCCACGCCGAATTTAAGGTTAAGGGGAAGCGGAGCGTCCGGCGCCCCCTGCACCTGGTTCATCTGCATAAAACTTATATTCTGCAGAACCATGCCAAGATCAAAACCCGGCAGGCTTGTATTTACCAGAATTCCGAGATCCACAGCCGGTATCCACCCTTCTTCAAGGGCTATTTTTTGGTTTATCATTTTCAAAGTGGCTCCAACCGCGAAAGATTTCGCCGCCTGCCAGCTGTATGATAGGCCAAATACCGTTCCTCCGGCGCCGTAAACGTCGCCATTAAGCGTTGCATTGGAGACATAATTACCGTTTGTATCTTCCTGCGTGGTCGGAATATCATCGACCCTCACAAGAAGGACGTAAATGCCTATTGTCCCCCAGATGTCAAAACCAAGCTGTTCAGCGGGAAAACCAACAGCAAGATATTCATAAGAAGTTCCGCCGAAACTGCTGTTATGCATGAGGTCAAACTGGGGGTTTTCGACTTTAACAAGCGCGCCAGGGTTCCACCAGCCCGCGTCCACGTTGTCAACTATCGCGGTATACGCGTCGCCCATACCATCCGGCCTCGCGCCGACGCCAAGATTAAGATAAGGCGATGCCGTCACTCCCCCGAATTCGGAGGCAAATAACGGGGATGCAATAAGCAATATGGCTATAGGTATTAATATTCTTTTCATTATGCTCTCCTCACCTTAAATTAATATTTATTTATGGTTTATAAACAGGGTCGCACTTGTAACATACAATTACCCTGAAAACTGCGGTGTTTTTGGAATTCGGATCCTTTAATACCAGATAATACAATCCGCTGACGACAAGCGAACTGTTTTTATTCCTGCCGTTCCATGTAAATCCGCCCGCGGAGGCTGAATAAGTACCGTCATATACGAGCGAGCCGTCCATTGAGTAAATGTGTATCATCGTGCCGTCCTGAACATTGCCGACATGGAAAACTTTATCTCCGCCGTTGAGGCTGCCATTGGGATTATACGGGTTTGGGTAGACATAAGCATTGGAAAGCTGATTGTTTGTGGATGTAGGAACGGGAGTAATTGTCGCGGTGGCGCATAAAGGGCAGTTTGTCGGAGTTATTGTCGGCGTGAAAAATGAAGTAGCTGTCGGCGTCGGCGTCGCCGGCGGAAGAACATAGCCGCATATTTCAATGACGTTGGTCGCGTTAAGGAGCGGTTCATTATAAGAGGCGTCTATTGTATTGGTCCTTTCAACGTTCCAGTCAATTGTGGGGCCGTTATTTAATGACAAGACCCTGTAACAAAAAGTATTTCCTCCGGGACAGGTTGTGTCGACAAATTGATTGATGTCGCCCGGCACAACACTTCCAACAGCGGTCCCGACCAGGTCGTATTCCGCGGTGCCATTGCCTGCTGTATGCGCCGCCGACCTGTAAATATGGTAGCCGGTTACAGGAACCCAGGTAACCGACGAATAGCCGCTATTGGCCGCCGCGTAAGAAAGCGCTCCCGAAGCAAGCGGCGTCCAGCCTATGTAGGCGCCGTATGAGCCCTGCGAACCGAAAGCCGTTGTTACAGAAAGTCCGGCCGGCGAATCATAGCATGGAAGGTCGGTGTTCGCGCCGAGTGTAAGATAATCGTAATACATTATCAGCGACCTTGAATTCGGGTACTGTGTAAAACCTCCGGGTATTGTCGGCGAAGGCATGCTGGTGTCGCTGTAAAATGTCTGCGGCGCGGGTATTATTACATTGGCTATATTCGACACGGAAAAATACCTGCCTGTTGCCCCCCCGAACCACTGGTTCGCGAGAAAATTAAGGGAAACTGTAACGTGATAAATCCACGGTTCCTGGGATGTTTCAACATATATTCCCTGCGGCGCGATGGTAATGGCCCCTGAAGTAATCGTTACATTTCCATCATACAACTGGACTACCTGGGAAACATAGCCGGGTGTATAATGATCGGCATTATAATTTAAGTATTCAAAAAAAGTTAAATATCCGTATTTGGACCAGTTGCCTGACGGCGTGGGGCATGGATTTGGATATGTTGAGCCGTCGCAGTTATCATTCTCAAAAAGGCTCTGCGGCAATGAAATATACTGCGGGTTAAAGTAATTGTTCCCGGTCCATTCCAGCCTCATCCAGCCTTCGCTGTGCGCCGGATTCGGCACGCAAACCAAGGTCCCGCTGCATGTTTCTCCAGAGGATCCGTCGGAGCACCCCTGCCCGTTGCAGGCGCCTATTATGGGTGTAGGATAGGGCGTAGGCGTCGGGAGCGACTGCAGGGCGCTCCATGAGGCGTAATCATTTTCCGAGCCTATCGGCGGCGCCTGCATTGTGCATCCGCTCGAAGCGTGGCTCGTATCAAAATCATTTACAAGATTTGGGCTTGTATAATATGAATAATTGGTCACACATATTCCTGTCTGCGAATAAGTCGGATCGTAGGCATAAACATAGGGCGGATTTGTTTTATTTGTAATTGTACTTATCAACTGGATAAGAATGATAGCAGCGAGAATAACACCCGTAAATATGAATGATTTTTTCATTATAAAACTCCTTTCCAATTTCCCGTTTTTAATATTATATTTGAAGTTAAGGCTAAAGTCAATGAAGTTTTTGTTTTAAAAATATGACATTTCATGGAATTTGACAAAATAGGTGTTTTATTAAGCAAATGAAGTAAAAACGGGGTTTTATCTCTTTTTTGACTGCCTTTTATAAAATAGATTATAAACAGACTTTTTCATAAAATTCTTTGAAGATACGAAGTTTTTCAGGAACATTGTCATTCCCGTAAAGAGCATCCTCATGACATATGTAAAGTCCTCAAGGCTGTGTATTTTTCTCAAAATATGGAGAGGATTCAGGATATATGTCATGGTCCTGTATATCATGAAACTCCTGTATGCCTGAAAATGAAGCTTTTTGAGCTCCTCCGCGGTTATATATTTGGTGGCAAACCCGCCAATATAGAGAGACCTGAACATTTCCTTGTACTTGTCGTCATCCAGCCAGTTATCGCTGAAAACAGAGTCAAAATTCAGAAGCCCCTCTTTCTTGAAGAACTTGTAGACATCGGAGGCCAGGTGCGGGGCGAGCATGTTAAAGACCGCGAAATCCGTTCCCGACTTTTTGGCAAAATCCACGGTATCCTGTATTGATTTTTTATCCTCATACGGGAAGCCGATGACATTGGATGTTATTGTCCAGAGCCCTATTTTATTGGCGTATTTTATAAGCGCTGCCGCCTGCGAAAGCGGATATTCCTTGCCGATGAATTTTTTTGTCTCTTCATTGCCGGACTCTATTCCGAAAGTTATCCTGTAACAGCCCGCTTTTTTCATAAGCTTTAAAAGTTCATTATCAAGGGTCCAGTAGGCGATCCCGTTCGGCGTGGTCCATTTAATATTGAGTTTGCGCCTTATTATTTCATTGCATATCTCCGCCCATCTCATCCTGCTCACTGATACGCTGTCGTCAAGAAAGGATATCTCCCTGACGCCGTATTTTTTCACCAGTAATTCTATTTCATCAACGGCGTGTTTCGCGCTTCTCGCCCGCCATGTCCTTCCCCAGATTGTCTTAACCGTGCAGAAAACGCATTTTCCAGGGCAGCCGCGGCTCGTCATAATACCGACCAGCGGGTACCTCATGATATACTGCGAGCGGTTGTCCGCCGGCGTGGCGTATTTTTCCAGGTCAATCAGGGAATAATCGGGCATGGGAAGTTCGTCGAGATGTTTTATCAGTTTTCTTGACGGGGTTGCCTTTATTTCGCCGCTTTTATCGCGGTAAGTTATCCCTTCAATGGCGGCGGCGTCACCGTTTCCTGTTAAAATATAATTGCACAATTCTAAAAAGGTCAGCTCCCCTTCGCCCCTTACTACATAATCAACCGAGGGTTCCTTGAGTATCTGGTCGGCAAAAGCAGTGGCGTGGTTGCCGCCAAGGACCACTTTTATATCCGGGTTGACCTTTTTTATCAGCCTGGCAATAGGCGGTATGTCCCAGAAATGCTGTGTATATACGCACCCGACGCCTATTATTTTCGGTTTTTCCCTTTCTATTATCGCTGTGATGTCCGCGTCCGAGATGCCGCACCTTACTTTTCCGTTGCCTTCATCCAGGGCGTCGGCGTATTTAAAGCCGCCGAGTTCGCAAATTTTGCAGTCGAGGCCTTTTGACCTTATAAACGATGCCACATAAAGCAAATTTAAGGGCAAAGGCGCCAGTATATATTCGGGAGATTCTATTCTTGAGGTAAAATACTGCGTGAACAAGAGGATATCGGACAATTAGTTTCTCCTTATTATTTAAGTAATCTTCATAAAATTATAGGTTAAATTCATAATTGCGTCAACAATAAACCTTTTGCGTCCGCGGCCGGCGGGCGTAATTTATTGACTGAAGCTTTTTCATCTGTTAGTATGTCATTATGATAACAAAACTTTTGCAGGAAAAATTGATTTGCCCGGCCTGCTCCGGCGCCCTTGATTTCACAGACAGTTCCATTACCTGCCTTTCCTGCCGGGCCGTTTACGACGTGGTTGACGGCATACCCGTAATGATGTCGCCGGGGTCAACAAAGGCCTCGGAAAGCGAAAATACTTACTGGGAAGATTACTGGACAAAAATACCAATGCACGATATCAGCCGGGTCCATGAACAGCCGGAAATAATAAGCGTCATGGATCATGTCATTCCCCTGTGGGAAAAATACGGCAAAGATGTTTTCCTGGAGGCCGGCAGCGGCAGCGGCAGGCTCCTTTATATTATGGGAAAACGCGGGATCCCGGTGATAGGTTTTGACAATTCCACCGGGGCGCTGAAATATACCGCACGATTCCTGTCCCTTGCGGGCATAAAGGATTTCCACCTTGTATGCGGGGATATGCGCAGCCTGCCCTTTAAGGAAAACTCCCTGGGCATGATTTACGGCGGCGGCTCAATCGAGCATTTTGACGGACAGCAGCGGGCCATAGACTCAATGCGCAAAACCCTTATTCCCGGAACGGTGCTTACCCTTACTTACCCTTACATTTCCATATCAACGCTTACTTACAGGCAGCTTTTCGGCAACATCCCGGACCTTCCGGTTTTAAAACAGTTTTTTATGTTCCTCCACGAAACCGTATTGAAGAAAAAGTTCATGCGCTTCGGCTATGAGAAATCATTTACAATAGGGACAATGGAAAAATTTTATAAAAAAAGCGGGTTTAAAACAATATATTCAGGGTTGTTCGACACATTTCTGGACATGACTTTTATAAAAGATGAGAAAATGAAAAATTTTTTAAGGCGGCTTTCCCGTTTTAAACCTTTCTGGCCCATGGTACATACCACCGGAATAAAGTAGGCGTTAAAGCGGCTTTACGTTGTTTATGGTGCAGCACTTTGAGCATACCGGCAGCAGAGAGTTTTTCTTCAACGCCCGCCTGAAAGCCCTGTATTTTTCCCCGTTCCATATCAGAGCAAGGGGCTTTTCCTTGATGTTGCCCATGTCGGCGTTCACCATTGACATTGGAATACACGGGAAAACCTCGCCGTAAGGCGAAATAATTACGCGCGCCCACGGATAAAGGCAGTAATCCACCTCGTTAAAAAGCTGGTCGGAATATTTATTTATCGCCTCTTTTGACGGGAAAGTTATCTGCAGCCCCGCTTTCACATTTTCCTTTTTTAACCGTTGCCTGGCTTCAAGCAGTTTTTCCGGCGCCAGGCCGGTTATGTCGTCGGAAAGGCAGCTTAAATCCCCCTGCCCTTTTTCACCGCCTATGCCGAGAAGCTTTTTGGTCGCAAGGCTTAATTTCTCGCTGTTATAGGTGACAAGGCCTATGGACCAGTCGGTTATGCCGGTTGTTTTGATTCTTTCGAAAAGTTCCATGACGGTTGACTGGTTCAGCGCGGAGATATAGGTTGAAATTGAAAGCTTGGGTATTTTTTTGCCTTCGCTTTCTTTTTTTCTCAAAATAACTATGCCGTCCATAATCTTCCGGAAGGCCCCCTTCATCCCCCTGATGTCGTCATGTATATAATCCGGCCCGTCAAGGGAGATGGTTATGCTGTTGATTCCGGCGTCAATTATCTGATCAATGACTTTTTCATTCAAAAGGATGCCGTTGGTTATGAAATTTACCAGCAGCCCCTTTGAGGCGGCGTATTTTGAAATCTCAAATACTCCCTCATAAACCAGGGGCTCTCCTCCGTGCAGTGTCAATATTTTAACGTTCATGCCCGCAATATCGTCAATTAATTTTTTTATCTGCGGAAGGGTAAGTTCCTCGTTCTTCCTTGTGTGGATGAGGCTCTGCGTATTGGATTTTTCCGCCTCGTTGTAATAGAAGCACATCCTGCACCTTAAATTACAGCGGTAAGTCAGCAGGAGCACCGCTGAGAGCGGGTTCAATGCCCTGCCGCCCATAAAAGTGTATGGTACGCGGCTGTACATATCCTCCGCAAACCTGGCCAGGAACTTGTTCTTCTGGAGCAGTTTTATAAAAAGAGATATTAGTTTTTTCATATAAGCGGCCCGGCTTTAAAGTCCGCCTTACTTGCCGTAATTAATCACGCCGAATGCCGCCATCTTGCTTGTGGCCACATAAATAACGCCGTTTCTGCCGCCGCAAATGGACGCGATGTAGGTTATAGTAAATGTTTTCGCGTCATCCTGGTTAAAAGTGCCCAGATGCCTGCCCTGCGCCGAATAAACATAAACAGCGGCGTCGTTCATGGAACTTAAGTATACATCACCGTCCGGCGCCACGGCTATGCCGGAGTAGCTGTCTATTGATTTCATAGAGTCCGCGGTCCAGTTGTATTTGTATTTTCCGTCGGATGTAAAAACTTTTATTTCAAGTTTTCTGTCTTTAAGAAAATTCAGGGCGTAAATATCATCACCCGGGCCCGCGGCTATTTTTCCGAGATAGTCAAATCCTTCCCTGCCGCCGCCGGGGCCTCCGAAGGCGCCTGTCTTTACGAACGAGCTGTTGAATTTTACTATCTGCTGTGTGGACGAGTTGGCTGCATAAAAATTATCCTTTGAATCGATATCCATCCACGAATAATTCCCCGCCCCTTCAAGCGCGGTCTTTTTCACCGTCTTAAAGGTTTTCGGGTCAAGTTTTAGTATCTCATTTTTTCTGTCCAGCACAAAAATATTTCCCGCTGAATCGCCGGATATTGTGAGCACGCCCTCGGGTATGGTTACTTTTTTCAGGAAAGTTCCGGCCACCTTTTCATTGACGTATATATCGCCGCGGGTGTTGTCTATTCCATAAATATTGGGGCCGCACTCGGAAATGGATGTGCATCCGCCGTAATTGTGGGTCCAGGAATAAAGCAGCGCGGGATTTTTTACTTTTTTAAACGATCCGGAAACAAAAGGAATCACCTCAAAAATACTTATTATTATTAAAACAGCCACCGCTATGGCGAGCAGGTTTTTATATTTAAAAACCGGTTTTTGCGGCGGTAATACAGCCGCCGTTTCCTGCACGGGCGCCGCCGCCCTTGTTTTCCTTTTCTTTGCTGCCGTTGCTTTTTTCTTCGCCATTCTTTTCTCCTTTTTATCCGCTTAATTATGGCCGGGAACATGCCGCTTTCTTAACAGCCGCCTGTTCCCGGCCCTGTAACATTTATAATTTATCAGTAATTTATTGTCTTAAATACCGCCATCTGGTGGCTCACCACGTAGATGAGCCCATTTTTCCCGCCTGAAACGGACGCGGCGTAAATTATCTGGAAGCGCTTGTCCTTGTCGGAATCAAAGCTCCCCAGGAATTTTCCGGCCGGGCCAAAAACGTATATTTTGCTCTCTTCATAGGAATTTATATACATATCTCCGTTTGCGGCCACACAGCCGTTTGTAAGCGAATCAAACTTTTTGATCCTGGTGACTTCCCATGACCTGATGAATTTCCCGTTGTCGTCAAAAATCTTTACGGAATAAGCGCCTGCTTTATACGCGTCCATAACGTACATCTCGTCATTTGGCCCGGCGAAAATCTTGGCCGCGCAGCTCATATCCCCCTTTGAATCGGTGTGGCCGCCGAACTGGAGCAGTTTGTTAAAATCAGGGTCGTATTTGGATACCAGCCCCGATGTGGAGCTTGAGAAAAACAGGTTGTCCTTCGAGTCAATTTCCATCCAGCATACGTCTTTTATGTCGGTGATCTTGAATTTTTTTACGGTCTTGTATGTTTTCCCGTCAATTTTAAAGGCTTCATTTCCTTTTGTAAGTATAAATATATCCCCTTTTGAGTCGGAGAGCGCGCTGCTTACGCCTTCCGGAAATGAAAGAACCTTTTCAAGTGTGCCCGTATTTTTTTCCGTTTTATAAACATCGCCCCTGGTATTGTCTATGCCGTAAATGTAATTGCCGTATTCGCCTATTGACGTGAGCCCCTTGTACTGGTGCGCCCAGCTGTTCACAAAAACCGGCCTCTTGCTCTCACGGATGGACTGCATGGTGATAAAATATATTTCCGCCGCAACAAAAATAACAACCGCAGCGAGAAGCATCATAAGCCCGCTGTTATTTTTTTTGACCGGTTCCGCGGCTTTCACCGGTTCTACTGCCGGAACCGCCGTTTTCTTCTTTCTTGCGATAGATGCTGCCTTTTTCTTTGCCATTTACAACCTCCTGATATTTAAAATAATTTATTCTTTTGAAATCTGGTAATCCGGCTCAAACGCGTCCACGGGTATGGGCCCGGGGGTTTTTATAGCCTTTCCCGACCACATTAGCTCCAGAAGCGACGAATTCATGCAGTAAATCTCTATGTTATGCCGGCCGGCCGAAAGATTGAAACCGGCCTGGGACCTGATAAGATTCCTTCCGGAGAAATATTTTTCCACTTTCGCGTCAGTTGCGGCGTCTCCGTTCCCCTGTTCCAGATAATATTTTCCGTCCATTATAATCCTTACATAACCGTTGCTCCTGGTTGAAATAAGATAATTATCCGCCGAAGGTATTTTTATTGTGCCTTTCCACTCCGCGGATTCAGTCATAATGCCGTTTCCGCCAAAACACATATTGGTGTTGATAACCTCAAACCTTATAGGATTTTCCGCCCAGCCCACGCCCTTGTAAAAATATCCATGCAGCCCGAAGCTCGGGAAATTATAGAGGTATTTTTTGTCCACATCTATCATCTCGGCCTTTGTAATATTATTGCCATCGAGGGTTTTCGCCTCTATGGCAAGCGCAAGCCTGTCTGATACCGCGTTTCTTGAGGCTGAAAGGCTTATCCTGTGGAATCCCTCGGCCAGCAGCACATCCCCGCCGGGGGCAACCGGATGTCCGTCTATCGCTATGTTGAAACGGGCGTTGCCCTTGTTTAAGAACCTGAATTTACCGTAATATGGTATCAGGAGCTGACCCTTCCACGTGACATTATACGGCACCCTGGCATCGTCAGCCTTCTGGAATGAAATCTCTTCATTTTCCCTTGCCGGCCCGCCGAAAGAATATTGCCCGGTAAGCCCCCTGGATTTTTGTATCTGTTCGTTGCTTATATCAAGCACCCTGAGCAGCTCGCCGAAGCCTTCGCCCGGTTTTAATTTTTTATTCAAAGTGGCCTGCGTGACTAGCGTAATTTCTGCGTCCGGATACAGGGCTCTTCTTACGCTTTCAATATTCCCCCATGTGTCGTAGTGGAAAAATATGGCAAAATCCTCGTCGGTTACCTCGCTTAAACGCACAAGGCCGGTCGTGAGCCTGTCTGAGCTGTTTACTTTGTAGTCCCACCTGTAAAATTTATACGGCGGGTGTCCCGGATAATAAAGCGATGTATACAGTATTATCCTGGTCTTGTTTCCGAGCATTGCGGAATACATTCCGGCCCCGGTGGAAAGCTCGTCCATGCCGCCCACCCAGCGCTGGAAATACTGGTAATAATTTTCCTTTGCTATGGGTATAAGGAACACGAGCATAATTACCGGAAGATAGAGCCATTCAAACTTTTTCCCGATTGCCCTCCTGAACGCCATCCATATCCTGTCAAAAGTAAACGCGATGAAAAAGAGCAGCGGTATCATCGTGCCGACGGCGCGCATGGCCGACGGCGCCTCGATTGAGAAGATGGAGCCGGCCGCCTGGGAAAGGAATACCAGAAGCATTATAAAAAACTGGTAGTATTTACTGTAATAAAGCGCGTATAAAAAGCCTATGGCAAAAAGCATTGATGTGAGAAAATCAACCGTGGGCTCCAGCGGCTGCCCGCCGGAATTCCTGGTGCGCGAATCCCCCTGGCTGTTGAACATCAAAAGGACCTGTTTTGTGTTATCGACTATCCCCTTTGCCACATTTTTGCTGGGCGCGTTGGGATCCTTGCTGAAAACCGATACTTCCGAGACTCTCCCGAAATATATCCTCTGCGAAATAAAATAGTTATGCAGTATCATGGAGCCGAATATCCAGAAGCCGCACATAAATGCCAGCATGCCTATAACATTCGCCCTGAAATACCCTTTTTTGGACAGGGACGTGATGCCGAGGTATATTATGAACGGTATAAAAAATAAAAAGAAAGTCATAGGGACGTGCCACGAGAATCCCACGCAGAGGCCCGCAATGAACCAGAGGAATTTTTTGCGGGTTTCAATGGCCTTGAAGAAGAAATAAA
>Ga0181520_10011513_pt1:0-2500 | contig 11600 bp, 6 predicted proteins | sample PEATcosm2014_Bin_29_FD_132451 | JGI IMG/M metagenome (GOLD analysis project Ga0181520, IMG submission 132451) | Peatland microbial communities from MTU Mesocosm Facility, Houghton, MI, USA - PEATcosm2014_Bin02_30_metaG | ecosystem: Environmental > Terrestrial > Soil > Wetlands > Peat...
CCCCGTTGTCGCGAAGCACTTCAATCGGTGACCCGATCGTCATGCTCGAAAATTCGATCGGGACATGCTACCTCTCGACAAGGAGGCGTTCCCTTGCAGGAACACCCATGCGTCATCAAGGCAACACACTTGACACACACAACAACGTGCGCCAAGATTTCCGGGGGACGGCCCCCGTTGTTGCGAAACATTTCAATCGGTGACCCGATCGTCATGCCTCGCTTCTCCCCTCGGCAAGGAGGCATCCCATGGGAACACCAATGCGTCATCGGGGTAGCAACCACATTGCCTTGCCAAGCCTGGATGAAAGCACATGTTGCCCGACCTAAATCGGCTCCTATCATTGCCCACACGGGCATCTCATTACCCACAGGGGCATTTCGATCTTTTCTTCATTGCTTACTCATGGGACATGCTAGCACGACGTAATGCAGCCATAATGCCTTTCGTGGCCCGGAGATCGGGTCATTTCGTTACCCATCGGCTCCTATCATTGCCCACACGGGCATCTCGTTACCCACAGCCGCATATCGATCTTTTCTTCATTGCTCACTCATGAGACATGCTAGCACGAGGTAATGCAGCCATAATTCCTTTCGTGGCCCGGAGCTCGGGCCATTTCGTTACCCGTCGACTCCTATCATTGCCCACACGGGCATCTCGTTACCCACAGGGGCTTATCGATCTTTTCTTCATTGCTTACTCATGGGACATGCTAGCACGAGGTAATGCAACCATAATGCCTTTCGTGGCCCGGAGATCGGGTCATTTCGTTACCCGTCGGCTCCTATCATTGCCCACACACGGGCATCTCGTTACCCACAGGAACATTTCGATCTTTTTTTCATTGCTTACTCATGGGACATGCTAGCACGAGGTAATGCAACCATAATGCCTTTCGTGGCCCGAAGATCGGGTCATTTCGTTACCCGTCGGCTCCTATCATTGCCCACACGGGCATCTCATTACCCACAGGGGTATTTCGGTCTTTTTTTCGTTGCTTACTCATGGGACGGGTTGTCACGAGGCATTGATGCCATAAGGCCTCAAGTTGCACGCGAAACGGCTCATTTCGTTACCCGTCGGGTCCTATGATTGCCCACAAGGGCATCTGATATGCCCAGGGGCATTTCGGTCTTTTTTCCGTTGATTACTCATAAGACGGGTTGTCATGAGGCATTGATGCCATAATGCCTCATGTTGCTCTTGAAACGGCTCATTTTGACACCCGACGGCTCATTGCGACACCGGTCGGCCCCTGGCAAGGAGGGAGAGCACCCCCCCTTATATATGCATCTTTGGCTGATCCCCAAGTGGCAGGATATGACGTCTTTTCGTCCGAGGAGCGTACTAGGCATTTTTTTAAAATCGAGATTTTTTTTCCACAAACTACGAATTGGAACATCATCATAATATATTTGAGCACCTTCACAAAAAAATTCAGATTTTTTTTTCAAAGGGATTATTTATTATTAATTTATAGCTAAATAAACAAAAATAATTAAGAAAAAATAGATTAAGCATGGGAAAAATGCAAAATAAAATTTCTTAATTCCACACCTTAGTTGTAGAAATATTTGGAAGGTAATAGATGAAGAAAGGATGTAAATAACCCATCGGGATGTTTTTCACGTGATTGCTCGGTGTCGAGCACGCGTCGGGTGATTTTTCCCACAAATTGGAGGGTTGGCAAGCCTTGCCTTGTCAAGTCCATGTTGTGGCATGCCAATACCCATGTCATGGCATGCCTTGCCTTGTCAAGTCCATGTCGTGGCAAGCCAATGCCCGTTCATCGCTGTCAAGACCATGTCGTGGCATGCCAAAGCCCGTGTCATGGCTGTCAAGACCTTGTCATGGCATGCCAATGCCCGTGTCATGGCTGTCAAGCCCATGTCGTGGCATGCCAAAGCCCGTGTCATGGCTGTCAAGACCATGTCGTGGCATGCCAATGCCCGTGTCATGGCTGTCAAGCCCATGTCGTGGCATGCCAATGCCCGTGTCATGGCTGTCAAGCCCAAGCCGTGGCATGCCAATGCCCATGTCGTGGCATGGCTTGGCTTGTCAAGCCCATGTCGTGGCATGCCAATGCCCGTGTCATGGCTGTCAAGACCATGTCGTGGCATGCCAATGCCCGTGTCATGGCTTGTCAAGCCAATGTCGTGGCATGCCAATGCCCGTGTCATGGCTGTCAAGACCATGTCGTGGCATGCCAATGCCCGTGTCATGGCTTGTCAAGCCAATGTCATGGCATGCCAATTCCCGTGTCATGGCTGTCAAGACCATGTCGTGGCATGCCAATGCCCGTGTCACGGCTGTCAAGACCATGTCGTGAAATGCCAATGCCCGTGTCATGTCTTGTGAAGCCCATGTCGTGGCATGCCAATGCCCGTGTCATGGCTGTCATGCCCATGTCATGGCCTAGCCCGCTTGTCTTATGATGTTCCCCAAGTTCCCCAAGTTGCCCCAAGTGCCTCCAAGTGCCCGGGGTGCCCGGGCCCAG
>Ga0181520_10011514_pt1 | contig 11600 bp, 10 predicted proteins | sample PEATcosm2014_Bin_29_FD_132451 | JGI IMG/M metagenome (GOLD analysis project Ga0181520, IMG submission 132451) | Peatland microbial communities from MTU Mesocosm Facility, Houghton, MI, USA - PEATcosm2014_Bin02_30_metaG | ecosystem: Environmental > Terrestrial > Soil > Wetlands > Peat | place...
GTTTTTTCCCCTCAGTGTATCGGCGATTTTTGTCGCCAGACGACCGAGCGGTTTGTCCTTTGCATCGACAAGCACCCACGAGCGATCGGCTCCCGGGTCCCTGGGCAAAAAAGTTTTGGTTGTGTCTTTCATTTCAATTAAAAAAGAGGCGCAAGATTAGCGGTGCCGCCGACAACAGTCAACACCTTTATTTATTTCCACTCTCCGACTGGTCCTTTACCGTGGTTTGATCCACATCTTTCACTTCCTTGTCCCATCTCTTCTCCTGCCGTTCAATGAATTGTTCTGTGGCAGGATCAGTATCCACTTGCTCCGCGGACACGCTCTGAATGGATTCGTTCCGGGCCGGAGTATCCTTCACTGATCCCACGGGAGCTGACGTTTGCTCAATAGACTGCTGTTCTTTTCCGGTGAGTTCCGTCTTTTCATCCCCGCCCTGTTTCTTTTCCATATGCGCGTCCATCGGAATTGCATTTGTCCTGAAGGCGGCATCTCTTTCAACGTCAGCGCGCTTGCTTTCTTTTTCAGCGTGCTCGGCCAGTCTTCTCTCTTCCCGCTTTGTGGCGTAATCGTGCTTCGTATCGTCAGCCAGTTTACTTCTTGACCAGCCTTTTGGCCACATGCCTTCGACATCCACGGAATTCCTGATCCGCGCGGTCTCGACTTCCATCTCCTCCGGCGTATTAAGGACATAAGGGGTGATGAACACAATCGTCTCGTCTTTCTCGAACGTGTCCAAGGTATGCTTAAAAAGCATGCCGATGATTGGAATATCGCCCAATAACGGAACCTCGCTCACATTCTTCGTCTTGGTGTTCCCGACCAGTCCGCCAAGGACAATGGTCTCCCCGCTTCTTACGGCCACATTCGCCGTGATCGACGAGGAGTCTATCGTTGGCCATACGGCTGGGCCGCCTGCGCCCTGCACCGTCTGGCCGGCTCCCTCTTCATCCAGCGTCTGCTCAATCTTCATAACAACAAATTTCTTCTCATTGATGTGTGGCGTTACAGTCAGTTTCGTTCCCACTGCCTTTGTGATGACATCGTCAATATATTCCGTCGAGCCATTTGCTGCTGTAACCGGCTTCAAACCGTTAAAGAAATATTTCTGCGAAGTGACATTGATCGTTGAAGGTTCGTTGTCCGTGGTCAGTATCTGTGGCGATGACAGGATCTGCGTCTTGTTGTTGGATTCGATAAGTTGAATGATGGCATCAAGGTTCAAATCAAAGAAAGTGAAGTAGTAGGTGAGATTGCCGGAAGTCGAAGAAAGTCCATTTAAGGAAGTCAACGTCATCGGGTCTTGCATCTGGGACCTGTTGTTGCCGCCGCCAGCAACCCCCGCGAACGCCACTTTTGCATTCTTGGTGCCGTTCGCGCCCTGCTCGTAGGCAACCAGTGCTCGTTGAATCATGTCCACTCCGCGCTCGTTCTGATTCACAAGGTTGACCTTGAAAATCACAACCTCGATCATGACTTGAGAAAGCATGATATCCATATCCTTGACCATTTCCTCGAGTGCAGCCATATCGCCCTTGCTGGCCATTAGCAGAAGCGCGTTGGTGCGGTCGTCTGCTAGGATCTTGATATTAGAGGCTGAAAGTTCGCCAACTTTTGATTTTAAATTTGCCGTTGTCGCCGACGTGACAGGGTTCTCTAATTTTTGCACGTAATCGTTGAGCGAAGTGCTCTTGCCCTGTTCTCCGGGCGCGCCGGGCTTGGCCGCTGCGTCCTTGGATTTATCGGCGGCTTTGCCGCCAATAAGAGTATTCAACGTTGCAGCCGTCTTTTCGGCGTTGGCATATTGAAGGCGTATAACCTTGACCGTCACATCGGGCGCCGTCGGAACGTCAAGCACCTTGATGATCTTATCGAAGAAGCCCACCATATTTTCGTGGCGGGTGATGATGATGAGAATATTGGTCCGGTCGTCCGCAATGATCTTCACCTTGCCAAGGATGATGCCCTTCTCCGCTTCTGTGATAGCTTCATCCGGCTGGGATTGCGTTCTGGTCGTAGCTGGCGCAGCCCTGATGACGCCGGGCACGGTGGGCGTCGTTACAACGCCAGGTGAACCGGCGTTTCTCATCCGTGGAACCGTGGACTGAGCGGCGTCCTTCTGCTGATCGGCGATTACATCGTCCAGCTTCTTCTTTATATCGGCCGCATTGGCATAATGAATTTCGATAATATTGGGCTCTTCTTTAGCCTCAGTGGGCTGGTCAATGTACTTCAAAATCTGCATGATGCGGTTGACATTCGCCGAGGTGTCCGTCAACAGGATGCTGTTTATGCGATCGAAAAGAGTTATCTGCGCGTAGACGGAATGCTTGAGCGGGGCAATTGCCAGCTGCGCCTCGGCGGTGGTAATATACTGAAGCTGAATCATCTGGCTGACCAGCTCCGGTCTGATAGGTGGCGGCCCCTGGCTTTCGTCGCGAAATTCCATTTCTTCCTGAAGCGCAGTAGCGATGAGCACGACTTTTAAGAATTTGTCGCCAACTTTCAGCAAGGCCACGCCGTTCATCGCCAGGACGCTGTCCATGGCCTGGAGATACTCATCAAGTGTAAGCTGCGTCTGACCTTCGAGTGTGATATTGGCCTTGGGAATGTTAGGTTGCTGCAACAGGGTGCGCCCCGTCTTTTCGCTGTAATCCTGCAGAAGCATGTCCATTGGAGCGTTCTTAAACCTGAGACTCAAATTCGCATTCTGAGCTTTCGCCGGACCAGCATGAGCGGGTTGGTGCGGAGCGGAAGGTGGCGTTTGCGGTGTTGCTGGAGCGGGCGTTGGGGCCTGTGCGAGCGCAGCGCTTCCGAAAAGCAGACACACGAGCGCCAGATTCATTTTGCATCCACTGTCTCTACTCATATTCCATTGCTCCGACAGACTGCGACTATTTTGTCTTCTGCGACTCTCTCATATAGGCGCAGTACAACATGAATCTCCCTCTCAGCACCCCTTTGCCCTGCGGCTTCACCTGTAATTGGCGTATATCCAGCATAGCACCCTCGCTTTGCATATCAAAGAGAAAATGCAGCATGGAATCCAGCGAACCCTCCCACTCCTTGCACTCCAGCGGCAATTCGTAGACATTGCCCAGTTTCTTTTCTTCGCCCGCCTGCCGTTTGAATATCTTGACGCCATTCTTGGACGCAATATTGTCCATTATCTCCAGCCAATGCGCATCGGTTTTCTTTTCCGCCGGAAGAGTTGGCATCAGCTTGCTCAGTTTGGCGTACTCTTTCTCCCACTTTTGCCTCTGCGCTATTGTCTCGATATCGGCCGTGATCTGCTTCTGGATATTGACCCGTTCAAGCGCAATTTCCTGGAACTGCGCGATCCTTGACCTGGCCGCCATGTATGTTGCCGCAAAGAGCGCAAGTGTCGTCGTGATCAGTCCCAAAATCTTTTCACTTGGGGATATCTTCATTTGACGCCTCCAGACAGCATCAAATCCATGTCGAATATTTCCTTGCTTCTTCTCGGGTCGCGGCGCGGTCCGTCCAAGGTTGAGCTTTTGAAGAAACCGGAACCATCCAGCTTGTTCTTGAAGTCGTACACGAGGTTTGCCGAGTCAGCTTCGCCCGACAGCTTGACATCTTCGTCTTTCCTGTAAGCTAATGAAGTCAAATCCACTCCCTGCGGCTGAAGCAAGCTGATTTCCCGCAGACATTCGAGCGACGATTTTGACCGGTCCATGTAGCGACCTATCATCACAACCCTCTCTTTGGTGTTGCGAACTTCCCTGGCGGATTTATCCAGCTCGGCCTTCTTTGCCTTTAACCGCTCAAGACTGAGATTTTCAACGTACAGTCCTCCGAAAACCGCGATCATAAAAACAGCCCAAAGCCCCACTACAGCGGCAATCGTCGCCAGCATCCTCGTCTTGAAGAGCCGCGCCTGTTCGGCCTGACGCCAGACTGGTGGCGTCAGATCGAGCCCGGCCGCGGCTTGTTCCATTGCTCTTCTGGCCAACCCCTCTGAGACAGAAGGCAGCGATTCAATAGACTTGAGCGCCACTTCACACTGACAACAATCCCTCAATTTCGCGGCCAGCAGTTCCGGCGTTTTTCCACTGTGCCACACCGAAACATGACACTCTCCCGCAAAGCCATGTTCCAGTTCAAGCGACATGAGCGTCTGCGTAAGTGTCATTACGGTATCTTCCGCGAACTCAGCCTCGCTAATGCCTTCGCTGTCGCTGAGCGACCGGAAGACTATTGGAATGCCGTCCTGTAACACCATCAGCTCGGGATGAGATTCTGTAAGCAGCACCACGATTTCGCGCCCCTTATGCGCAGAATACCCCACGTCCTGCAACGAACGCCATCTGCCAAGTATCGCAGCATCCACGCGAAGAGCATCAACGCCGCCAGATCTTAGAGCTTTGCCAAGCTCCTCTATGGTCTCAAGCTTGGAGCCGGCGATGAGGACGCGATGCGATTCTGCACGCCTCTCCAATACCTCGTGCGAAACCACCATGGTTTCCAGGGGAAAAGGCGAGAACTTATCCATCTGCAGTTGAACCATGCTGGCCAGTTCATCATCATCAACCGGGGGGAGATTGATCGTCCTCAAAATGAGTTGCTCTGATTGAACACCAACGGTCACCAGCCCTTTCAGACCGGCAAGCGCTTTCTTCAGCCTGGATTCCGGAGTATCTTCGGTGTCCGTCGCGGGCTCTGAAATCGGAGTGGTCCCGTCTTTTGCCTGCTCATATTCGGTCCGACCTGAAGCGACAACTCGAAAGCCATCCTTGGTTCTCTGTACTGTCGCCCATTCGACGACTTTCCCGGTTATCACCAAGCCTGTTATCTCATTCTCTGCCATAAGCTGCCTATTCGGCCTGACGCCGCCGTATCAATCCTCTTCTCTCCATCTCAGAATCGTCATATTTCGATTGGCATATTGAACAATACATGAAATCTGCTTTTTGACCCCATGCACTACTCCTGACGAAGTTATCCTGAAAACCCCCGAGTCTGTGGCCACGTATAACTTCATCGCAGGCGACGCTTCCGGGATCCTGCCAAAGAAATCACTTGCGTCTTTGAACGCCGTATTTTCCCGTTCGCCTTGAGCGTCGACCAGACCTTCCCTCTCCTCGATAATCGCATCGGCTACCATGTCGTCAGTTTCCGGCAGCGTCATCAGGACCCTTCGTGAGGCAGCGTTGACATTCACAGTGGCAATGCCGTTTCCGTTGGTTCCGCCATTCGATCCGCCATAAGTGGTCAGCATATCGTCAATGCCGGTAAGGACTATGGGCTCTTCCTTCTTGTCCTGAACTCCGCCTTCTTTTCCATCTCCGGATTTAAGAATTCCGCCGTATAGTATCGTTCTGTTAAAGCCCTTTACAAGCAGAAGTTCGCCGACCGTGTCAACTGGCCCTCTTCTGGCCCGGTAAGGCGGATCCAACGTGGCATAGTAGTCGTCCGTTCCTGCTTTGTCGTCAACGCTCTTGCCCGTCCAATAAAGGGCGGCGTTAATCAAATCGTCCCACATTTCCGCGGGAACACCGGCAACATCGAGCACACCCTTCCAACCCTCGATATCCAGCAGATTCACGTTGCGACGGGCCGGCTCTGGAATAATGTCGAGTTCTAGTCCCTTCTCCAAGTTTTTCAGTCAGCCCTCGAATGGCCAGCCCCTCGGATAGACGTTTGGCTGGTTCATACCACCGGTCATCTTTGTCTTTGTCCTTATCCTCAATTTGCGATGTTTTAAGATCGGCGCTTTTTATCATCAAAAGTTTGGCAACTTCCATTCCGGAACGCGCAAGCCATTCAGCCTTCGTACGTTTGCGGTAGTACGACGTGATCTTCGCCTCGACTTGGGCATCGAAGGCGAATGAGCTGACCATTATCGAAAGCAGACACACCACCCATAGGACCACAATCAGTGCCGATGCCGTTCTTGGCCTGGCGCTATTGTCAACGCGAGTTGTCGATTGATTCAAGGCGCGCAGCATGCGTGCCCTCCCAGCCCGTAAATGGATTGGGATGAGCAGCGTGTCCCCGTCCATTCTTCCAACGTTATTCGTCTTCTCTTTCATGCCGTTATTTCCACGGCCCTGACAACGGAGCAACCGGTATCGTCACCACCCTTTTCACCTCGACTGCTTTCTCTCCATCGCTCAGAGGTCTCATGTAGAGTGTCACTTCAACCATGGTTGGGAGCTTATTGGTCAGGGCATCCTCCCATTCGTCAAGCCACTCCACCTCGTCATTGACCTTTCTGTATGAAACCCGGCATTTGAAACCGGTGATCTCGCGGGATATGAATTGTGGCGACACTTTCTCGGGGTCGAAATCTTCAGCTTGCCCTTGCAATTGCCATGCACGCACTGCACCGCAGTTTTCGCCGTCCTTGTTCTCGCCAACCCAGAATTGGACACGATGCGGACTCTCGCAAAAAGGACAATCCGTCCCGACAAGTGCCCCCCCGAGCTTTACCCAGCTGATGACATCGCTCGAGTTTTCGCCGCCTCCATTGTTCTTCATTTGAAACCCATACATTCCGTTCCCGCCACCGGTCTGTGGGTAATACGCCGATCGCAAAGCCATGACCAGTTGCTCGATCGCGAAATCGCCGTGGTGCAAATCGTCGCTCATCGCCATACCTTTTTTCCATGCCGTGCTCACAACCGAAAATGTCATATACGTGGCGGCACACACACCAGCCATGATCATTAGCGCGAGCAGAATCTCGATAAGCGTGAAACCGCTATTTTTTTTGTTTATCTTCAAGATACAATACATAACACACCACTTCCTCAAATGAATCATGGCCTTTTTCCGTCCACGAAACCCGGGAGTGAACTGGATACAGGCCATCATCGTCGGTGTCGTCGCCAACGGTTCTGGCATATGTGAATTCCCCATATTTAGCGTCGGAGACTTCGAGACTCTTTATATCGTTCGTGACAGCCGCGAGAGGATGTTCCGCCTCGGCGGCATTGAGCGCCCAGATGGCATTCTGGTACGTCTGTGCTTTCTTCATTACAGAGAGGCATCTGCTCGTCGCCGTCAGGATGACCACCATGCCGAGGCTTAGAATGACGACCGCGAGCAGCACTTCTACGAGCGTGAAACCCTTCTTCACCGCGCACCGCTTTCCGTCTTGACGGAGGAGAGAGCATCCACTTGTATTGTCAAGGATGCTCCGCTTTCATCCGTCATCACAACAACATACGGATCGCACGTTCCATTGGTCCGGTAATTGATCGAACAGATGCCCTTGTCCTGTTTGGCGCCGTTTTCGATCCCGACAGATACGATCTTCACTCTGTCAAGCCGCTGCACAAGGCTGCCGCCTTTTTCTCCCCCCACGCCTTCCGTGGAATTCGTTGATTCTCCAGCCGGTATTTGAGCACTGTTTCCGCCCGTGTCTGGAACGGCGCCATGATCGCCATCCCGGCCGGCGGCCAGCCTGTCCGGATTGGCGGATCGCTCCGACTGCGCCACAGATATTATTCCTTTATCGAGATCTAACGTGACGACTTCTCCGCACTGTTTCATTACCGCCATGCTTCTGGCATAGCGGCCCGCAGTGACGACGGTACGCGAAGCGGTCCTCAGCCTGTTGCCTTTGATTGACCTGACAAGACTTGGCATGGTGACGGCGACGACAACACCGATAATCGTCAGCACGAGGATCATCTCGACGAGAGTGAAGGCACGAGTAGAACGTCTTTGGAATCTAGCTAACATTATCGTGTCATATTCGATAAGCATCTTCTGGTAGAGCCGACTTTATGTCGGCTATGGCCGGTGTAAAACCGGCCCTACCGATTCGTTCTATACGTACACGCTGAACGATACGCTGCTCAGTTCGTGATGTCGTCAGAGGTGTTCATCGCCTTGTCAGGTCCCGCAGAACGCACCTCGAAATCGTTTTCCCTGGGTACGTATCCGAATGGCGTTCCCCATGCGTCCATCGGGATATCGGCACCCCCGATGTACGGCCCATGCCAATTCGGTTCCCCGGAACTCTTTACCAACCCCTGCAGACTGGATGGATATGTTCCACAATCGATCTCGTAAGCGTCTATGGCTGTGCAAAGCGCGGAAACACTCGCACGCGTTGTGTCAATTCTGGCTTTTTTTCCAGTGCCGGAGAATTTCGCCACAACGACTGCGGCCAGCAAGCCGATGATAGTCAGCACCAGCAACATTTCTATCAGTGTAAACCCAGACTTATATTTTTGTTTTGTCATATCATTTCCTTTCTACCTATCCTCCTGATCCCAAACCATTGGTCATCGAGAAAACGGCCATCAGCACGCTCACCGCGATGAACCCAACCATGATAGCGACAAAGATGATCAGAATAGGTTCGAGAGCTGTCGTGAATATCTTTATGTTTCTATCAAGTTCATTCTCATAGCGCCTTGCTATGTGTTTCAGCGCGCTTGTCATGTCTCCGGTTTGCTCGCCAATGGCCAGCATGTCGGTCATCATCGTCGGCAGCACCTTGCCCGCCGCCAGCGGCCCCGAAATTGTCGTGCCGTCCGTGACTCGCTCCCGCGCATTCCTGATCTCCTTGCCGATTACCGCATTATCAACCGTCTTCTCGACAATTCCGAGCGCCTGAAGCACCGGCACGCCGTTTGCCATCAAAGTGCCCAGCGTCCTGGCAAAGTTGGCGTAGGTGCTCGACGCCACAATGCCGCGTATCAACGGAGTCTTCAGGAGAAAACCGTGCCACCAGAACATGCCTTTTTCCGTCTTGACCGCGCGGTTTGCCATCACAATCCCGACAGCGATGAACGCAGCAGCAATCAGGCCGTACCGGGCAAGCCAGCCGCTCATTCCGATCAAGATTCGCGTCGGAAGAGGCAGAGTCTGCCCGATGTTGTCGAATATCTGCTTGAACTGCGGAATGACATATACCATGGAAAACACCAAGGTTAGCGAGCCCATGAACAAGACGATCATCGGATATACGAGCGCCATCACAACTTTCTCTTTTGTCTCTTGCACACGTTCAAAATGGTCCACCAGACGCCGCAGCACCTCGTCTATTGCGCCCGCTGTCTCACCAGCTTTGATCATGCTCACGTAGAGTTTCGAGAAGGTCGCCGGATGCCTTGCAAAAGCCTCCGACAAACTCGCGCCCCTTATGATTTCGTCGCGAAGCTCGGCTATTATCTTGTCGCCTATGGTTCCAGATTTGCGGTTTGCCAGGCAATTGAGCGCGTTGCCCAGCGTCATGCCGGAAGCCAGCAGATCGCTCAATTCGGTGGTGAAGATGAGCACATCGCGTGTGCTCATCTTGTTCCGCGTCAGGCCAAATTTCACCTTGGCCGTTGCTTGAGGCGCTGCCGCGACATCCTTGACGGACACGGGAATCAATCCCAGCTTTTCAACCTGAACCATCACGGCGCGGCGGTCATTGGCCTCGACTGTACCTTCGATTTTTTCGCCGGCTTTGTTCCTGGCCGTATAGATGAAAGTTGGCACTACTCGTTCTCCTCGGTGACCCTCAAAACCTCGTCAAGCGTCGTGATCCCCGCAAGCACTTTCATCCAGCCATCGTCGCGCAGTGTAACCATTCCTTCGGTCATGGCCTGCTGTTTGAGTTCGTTTGCCGCCTTATGCAGAATGATGAGCGACTCCATCTGCTCGGTAACATCCAGAACCTCAAATATGCCACGCCGGCCTTTGAATCCTGTTGTGCGACAGCGCTCGCAGCCGACGGGACCATATATGACCTTCTCTTTAAGGAGCTGATCCACCGGAAAACCAATCTCGCGCAGGTAGGAAACGTCAATCTTTTCGACCGGCTGCCTGCAGGTATCGCACAACTTGCGGACAAGCCGTTGCGCAACCACGCCCTCGACCGCAGAGGCAAGCAGGTACGGCTCAACACCCATATCCAGAAGACGGGTGAAAGCCGAGGACGCATCGTTCGTGTGCAGCGTGCTGAAAACAAGGTGACCGGTCAACGCTGCCTGGATTGCTATCTCGGCTGTTTCCAAATCGCGCACTTCTCCCACCATTATGATATCCGGATCCTGCCGCAGGAAATGCCGCAACGCTTTTGCGAAAGTCAATCCTATCTCAGGACGCACAAGAACCTGGTTGATCCCTGGCATTTCATACTCGATCGGCTCCTCAACAGTCAGAATGCGCTGATCCATGGTGTTGATCTCGCTCAGGTATGCGTAGAGCGAAGTTGACTTTCCTGACCCGGTCGGACCAGTGACAAGAACGATGCCGTTCGGGCGATTGATGAGCTTATGAACCAGCGCATTGTCTCTGTCGTTCATTCCAAGGTCGCGCAAACCTATGAATTCGCCCCTGCGCTGGAGCAGGCGCAGGCTCACGCTTTCGCCATAAACCGTTGGCATCGTGGAAACACGGATGTCGATATCGTCCTTCTGGACGCGCAAGCCGATTTTGCCGTCCATCGGCAGACGTTTCTCCGCTATGTCCATGTTGGCCATGACCTTGATTCGGGAAATGATTGCGGCTTGGAACCTGTTCAACTGCGCAGGCACCGGCGTCTGGTGCAGGACGCCGTCAACTCTGTATCGAATGCGCAACTGATTTTCCATGGGCTCGAAATGAATATCCGTCGAACCTTGCTGGCAGGCCTCCCAAATGATCTGATTGACGAATTTTACAATAGAAGCCTCCTGGTTCAACTCACTCAAATCGGTCTTCTTCGGATCCATATCGAGCGTGAGATCGAACCGGTCGTCCTGCATCATTCGATCAACAGTTTCGGCGCCCACGCCATATAGCTTTGTCGCAGCCTTGCCTATGTCGTCGGACGGACTCAGCGCCAGTTTTATCTTTGTACCCGCCGCCAGTCGAAGAGAGTCCACCAGTCCGGCGTCAAAGGGATTATTCGTGGCTACGAGAAGCGTTCCTTTCTCGAAAGAAACAGGAATCACGTTGTATTGAAAGACAGCCTTCGTCGGCAGGCGTTCAAGCACTTCCTGTGGTATTTCCTGCGTTCCCAGACGTATGAAAGGAACATTGAGCACCTTCGCCAGCGCCGGCAGAAACTCATCCTCGCGCATGTATCCTTCGCGGATCACGACATCGGTGATGCTGATGTTGTCTTCTTTGGCGGCTTCAAGCAGATTGGTCAGCTGATCACTGGAAAACAACGCCGTCTTCTCGAGCAGCCCCGCAAGAAAATTTGTGGTAGTAGTCATGATTAGAACCAAGTCTATGATATTGACACTCAATGTTCAACGACGAAAGCTCGCCGTCTGGCCTGCGATGTTTGCCAGCAGGGACACGTGTCAAACAGCTGGTTGCTATCTTCTGATCACAAATACCTGGCAAGGAATTTTTCGGCTTCCTTCTGTTCCGAGCGATGCGCGTCCGCGAAAAGTATTATGCCTTCCGAAAAGCGGGCTTTATTTCCCCAACTGTTTAGCTTATACACTTCCCAGTGAGATTTCTCCTATATAACATTCGTTACGGGACCGGTGAAAAACACTTCCTGTTTCCGTGGAGCGGTTACCTGCGGCGAACAACGTCGAACCTGAAGGACATAACCGAGTTTATCCGGTCAATGGACCCTGATATTGTCGGCTTGGTCGAGGTTGATACCGGATCTGTGCGCTCGGACAAAATGA
>Ga0181520_10011515_pt1 | contig 11600 bp, 9 predicted proteins | sample PEATcosm2014_Bin_29_FD_132451 | JGI IMG/M metagenome (GOLD analysis project Ga0181520, IMG submission 132451) | Peatland microbial communities from MTU Mesocosm Facility, Houghton, MI, USA - PEATcosm2014_Bin02_30_metaG | ecosystem: Environmental > Terrestrial > Soil > Wetlands > Peat | place...
CAGCAACAGCGTCAGGCGCCGCCGTCGTCAGGGCCGGGTTGGGCGCCGCCCGCTTCGCGACCGCAGCAGCAACAGGCTCCGAATTCGTCCTGGACGCCGCCGCAGAGCACGCGCGTCAATCCGACGACGACCGCCGCCATTCACGACAATCACGCCGGTTTCACCCTGAATCATCAGACCAGCGATGGCGGTCAACTCGTCGTGCATTCAACCGTCCTGCCGAACGGCCAACGCCATCTCGAGGGCTATCGGCAGTTCACCGACCCCGGCAACGGCGCGCGGACGCGCATTTATCTGGACGGCCGCCGCAGCATCGTCGGCAGGGACTTCGTCACCCAGACCATCCCCGGGCGGGGGAGCCTGACCATTCATCAGGACGGACTGCGCGAGGCCCGGTTTGCCGACGGCCACCGGATTTTCGCCGAGCGCTGGGAAATGCGCCGGTGGCATGACCATGACGAGCGGGTCATCATCAGAACCGTTTATGCTCCGCCCTATCCCAGCACGGTCCTGATGGGCGACGGGCCGTTCGAACAGATTTATGGCGGCGTGTTTTTCAACGGCGTCTATCTCTACGCCTATCAGCCGTATTATTGGCAGCCGGCCTATTTTCCGGCCTTCTTCATGCCGTTCCCGACGCCGCTCTACGTGTCGGCCTCGTGCTATGTCTGCCCCGGACCGTTGGTGATGTTCGAACAACCGCCGGTGGTCTACCAGACCCCCGTCGAGCTTCTCGGCGATCTGCAGATCAGCACCGCCATCGCCGACGGCTATGCGCCACCGGCCCCGCCGGACGATGCCGAAGTGCAGGCGCTGGCCCAACAGGTCGCCGAGCTGCAAGCCCAGGTGCAGGCCGACCAGGCCGCCAATGCCGATCTCGCCCAGCAACTCCAGCAGAGCCAGGCCGCCTTGATGGCGGCGCGCTATGCCGCCTCCGCCCCGCCGCCGGTTGCCGCGGTGGGCGTGCCCGAACCGGTCCGCCAGCAGATCCATCGCCAGGTTGGCGAGGATATCGCCCTGCACCAGAGCCAGCAGCCGCTGACCGTGCCTGAAATCATTACCTCGGCGCAGGCGTGGTACTACATCTTCCAAATCTCCCAGACGATCGACGCGACCGATTTGAACACCGGCGAGGAGTGCGCACTGACCACCGGGGACCTCGCTCAGTTCAATCAGATTCCGGCGCCCGGCGAGATGGTCGCCCAGATGCGGATCATCACCAGCAAACCGGGCAGTTGCCGGGCCGGCAGCGTGGTCGATGTCGGTCTGAGCGATCTGCAGGACATGCTCAACGTCTTCGCGCAGAGGCTCGAAGCCAACATGAAGAAGGTGCACGACCAGGCCATGCCGGGGTCGCCGTAACGTATGGCGGAGGGGGGCGAGTGGTGAATCGACCACCTCGCGCCATTTGTCGGAATGGACTTTTGGCGATGAAACGGCGCATGCTTGTCTGCCTCAGGGAATTCTTCCCGCGAGGGTGACGCGGAGATTCCATGCCAAAACTGAAAAAACCGGCGCCTCAACCGAAGAAATTGACGGCTCAGGAAAAGATGATCCAGGAGTGCGTCAAAAAGGCCCAGGCGCGCAAGCGCTCCGGCCAAACCGACCAGGAATGGCGTAAGCAATACGCCGCGACGCTCAAGGTTGCGGGCAACACGGCGCCGCTCAGCCAGACGCCGTTCGCCGGCGATACGATCAAGAAAAAGCCTTAGAGCAGGGTGCGGAAAAACCTTTCCCATTGATGGCCGGGCGTGATTCGATTCACCGTGACGCTTAACGCAAGCTGTTAGAACTCGACGTCGAGTTCTTCCAGATCGTCCGCCTCATCGAGGGCGGCCTTGGTCCATTCCACCATTGCCGGCCAGGCCAGTATCGTGTCGCGATACGTGGCACAACGTGTGTCGAGCGGGACGTCGTAGGTGTGAAAGCGGGTGCATGCCGGCGCATACATGGCGTCGGCGACGGTCAGCGACCCGCCGAACAGATAGGGACCGCCGTAGGTTTCAAGACACTCCCGCCAGATCTCGCCAATGCGCGCGATGTCGGGCTGCGCTCCCGACCAGATGCGAAAGCCGGAGTAGCGAGCCTTGAGGTTCATCGGCAGGGCGGAGCGAAGATTGAAGAAACCGGCGTGCATTTCGCCGGCGATGGCGCGGCAATGGGCTCGTGCTCGGCGGTCGACCGGGTAGAGGCCGGCCTCGGGCCGCGTCTCGTGCAGGTACTCGGCGATGGCCAGGGTGTCCCAGACCTTGGCGTCGCCGTCTTCGAGACAGGGGACGAGAAACGATGGGGAGAGCAGCAACAGTTCGGCGCGCGTGGCGGCGTCGTCCATGGGGACTTTGCGCTCGACGAAATCGATCCCCGACATCTTGCACAACAGCCAACCGCGCAGGGACCACGACGAATAATTCTTGCTGGAGACGGTAAGCACGCTTTGCGCCATCGACGGCACCCCAGGCTTCGAACGACGGGGCGAGCTTGCCACAATCTTTCGTCCGGCAATACGGGGTTAATTGCCAAACCCGCTTTCAGTCAGCAGGCGGTGGAAATCGCGCAAATGTTTCTCGGCCTGTTCCTTGTCGGGGAGGGAGGCGAGGAATTTCTCCTCGAAATGCGGTTGGCGAAGATGGGCGAGGATGCGCTGCTTCGCCATATCGCGGGATTTGCCGGGGATCAGCACGCCCGACCCGAGGAACTTGACCAGGCGCAAGGCGCGGAAGGCCAGCGGATCGTCCGGTTTGTCGATCTTTTCGATCACCTCTTCCTTTTCGAGGTAGGAGGCCAACGTCTCGTCGGTGCAGGTCGACAGCGCGCTGCGCACCTCGTCCTCGATCACCCGGTTTTCGCGCACCGCCTTGTTGCAATCGGTCAAGGCCAGCATGCGCTCGCGCGGCGGGAAGCGGCGCGGCACCCAATGGTCGATGTCGCGTCCGGCCTGGGCGAGCGTTTTCAGCCACTGCATGACGGTGGGACCGCTGCCGGTGATCTCCGGGGCGATCGGCGCCAGATCGAGGAAAAAGATGGTCTTGCGGCAGGAATCGCCCAGTTGGATGACGATGGCGTCAACCGCGCGCGCCAGGCCGCTGGCGCCACCCATGGTCTGGAAGCGGATCGAACGCTGCACCAGCGCCTCTGCCATGTGGGCGCCGCCAATGACGCCCTGGCGGCCAACCAGACGGGTCAACAGGCGAACGAAGCATTCGAGCTCTTGCCCCGGTTCGTTGCGCGACAGCGGGTTGGCGCCGCGAATTTCGCGAACAACCCGCCACAGCAGCGATTCACGCGCCTCCGGCAGTTTGTTTTCGGCGAACAAACGGTTGAGCGCGGAAAAGGCGGCGTGGGCGAATTTGGCCGGTTCCGCCTTGCCCTCGATGAGATCGCAAATCTGGCAGAGGGCGGCGGCGAGATTGGCTTGATAGCCGAGCACATCCTGAATGGCCTCGGCCGGCTGCATCAGATCGGCGATGACGCCGTCGATCAACGCCATGCCGGGTGACGTTTCGTCCTCCGCCGCCCAGGCCAACAATCGGTCGAGCTTGCCCACCCAACTGCGGATTTCGACGAGCTGGGTCACCATGTTGACCGTGCAGGCGAAACGCGGCTCCGTCGCCTTGGCCGAGGCCGCGCTCAATTCCTTGAAGGTGGCCTTCGGCGTCAGCTTGGGCGGCGCCGCCTGCTGGGCGCGCGCCACCATCTGGTCCCAGGTCTTGTGCAGCAGGTCGCGGCGCGCCTTGCCCTCGGCGCCGCCGCCGGGCGCCTGCAGGCCGGCGACGGAATCGACCGCCGACATCAGCAAGCGGTCCTTGTCAGCCAGGCGTTTCATCTCGCGGGCGTGGTGGAACAGCTCGGTCGGCGTCAGCACGACCTCGTCGAGATATTTGCGGAGCAACCGCCCCGCCACCATGCGCGCCGGCAGCGCGTAGAAATCGCCGATCTCGTTGCACATCGGGGCGTCGGTGACCGGCGAGATGTTGATCGCCACCGCCGGCCCGCCGGTGCCCGTCTTTTCGTGAATGACGTTCTCGCTATGCAGGCCGTCCAGCCTGGCAAAATCGCGTACCACGCGGACCGCTTCGAGATTGCCCTTGCCGGCCAGATTGTCGGCGAACTGAACCGCCTGATCGGCGTCCTCGAGAACGTCGGTGGTGACCCACCGCTTGTCCCGCAAGACCTGAATCTCAAAGGATGTCGAGCGCCCGCTCACGGTTTCGTCCCCGACTCACGGGCAAGGCGGCGGCGTTCCGCTTCGGCGCGCTGGGCGGCGTCCATGGCGGTCTCGACGAGGCGGAGCGCTTCCTTGGCGGCGCCGGCGATTTCGGCGTTCGTCGACCTGGCGGCCAAGGTGAACCACAGATGCGCTTCGACGACGTCTTGCGCCAGGCCTTCACCGACCGCCAGCAGCGCCCCCATCTCGTAGGCGGCGCGGTGGTCGCCCTGCTCGGCGGCACGCCGGTACCAGGCGGCGCCGGTGGCGATGTCCTGGGGCACGCCGCGCCCATTCTGATAGATCGCCGCCAAATAATATTGGGCGCGGGTGTCGCCCTGTTCGGCCGCCCGTTCGATCCAACCGGCGGCGGCTTGGTCGTCGCGCTCGACGCCGATGCCGTTGGCCAGCATCAGGCCGTAATTGAGCTCCGCCGAAGCCAGACCCTGGGCGGCCGCCCGCCGGTAGAACGCGGCGGCCTCCATCGGGTCGGCCGGCGTGCCGCGCCCCTGGCGGATCATGTTGGCCAGATTGAACTGGGCGTCGCGATCGCCCTTCTCGGCGGCGTCGCGGTAAAAGTCGACGGCCTTGGCCTCGTCCTTCTCGACACCGGCTCCGGTCTCGTAGAGGGTTCCCAGCGCGAAGATCGCCGCCGCTTCACCTTGTTGCGCCGCCTTGTGGAACCACTTGGCGGCGACGGCCGGATTGGGCGCGCCGCCGCGGCCCTGGCGGATCATGTTGCCGAGGTTGAACTGGGCGAGACCGTCGCCCTGTTGGGCCGCCTTGGTATAGAGCGCCTTGGCCTTGGCGATGTCGACGGCGACGCCGAGGCCGCAATCATACATCACCGCCAGCGCGTACTGGCCGATCGCCGAATTCTGTTCGGCGGCCAGGGTGTACCAGCGCACCGCCTCCGGCAAGTCGACCTCGACGCCGAGACCCAAACGATAGGCGTTGCCCAGGGCGACCTGGGCGTCGGCCAGACCCTTGTCGGCGGCTTCCCGCAACACCGTCGGATCGTCATGCACCGGCTCGACGGCGAAGGTGAAGGGGTCGGGGTCGATTTCCTCGACGGCGGCGGGCGGCGGCTCCACACCCATCAGGCGCAACGTCGCCACCGCTTCGGCATGACCCTGGCCAGCCGCCAGCGTCAGCCACTTAACGGCGGCCGACGTGTCCTTCTTCACCTGGTAGCCGATGCGATACATATTGCCCAGGTTGAACTGGGCAATCGCATCTCCGCCTTCCGCAAGTTGTCGGTTGCGCTCGGCCAAGGTCGTTTTGGTTGTCATTGGCCCAACCCGCCTGAATTTTCCCCGCCCCAGAATGCAACATCCTAGGTATGAATTCAGCCAGAAATTTGATTCCCCCGCACCGGCGCGATATCTTGGCTCAATTGTGGGGGTGGCCCGTCCTGATGGTTAGTAAGATTGTTTACGATCGCATCGTCTTTTATCCGGGCGACGAAATCTTCGCCGAGGGCGATGAGGGTAATTGGGCCTATCTGATTCAATCCGGACAGATCGAAATCTTCAAGAAGCTGCCGGACGGTCGCGAAGTGCGGCTCGCTCTTTTGGGCGCCGGCCAGGTCTTCGGGGAAATGGCTCTGATCGAAGAGGTGCCCCGCATGGCCACGGCGCGGGCGGTCGCCGAGTCCGTCGTCGTGCTGATCAGCGCGGAAGTGATGCTGGAGCGCATCAAGGGCAGCGATCCGCTGGTCCGCGCGCTGCTCAGCAACATGAGCAAGAACCTGCGGAACGCCTCGAAGCGGCGCACCGCGGCGGAAACCACCGCGCCCAAGCCCCCCAAAGCGGAAGGCTGACACGCCGGACCGCGATGTTCTTTTGACCGCGATTCAGTTAACCGTCATCCCGTTATCGTCGGAACTCGCTCTTCACCAAACGGGTAAACGAGTGGCTTTTCAGCCATTGCCGGCGGAACGACCGTTTGCCGCGGCCCGACCAGCGCAACGCCGACACCATCAGTTCCGTCCGCCAGCGCTGTCCGTCGCCTCCCGCCTGCACGATGGTGACATGCGCGTTGAGGAATCGGCTGATGACATGCCAGGCGATCCAGATCGGCACACCGTTCTTGCGCTGGCTAAAGGCGTGTCCGCGATGCTGCCGCGTCGATCGGTGCCGCGGCGGGCGCGGGGCGTGGGGAAATCTCATCATTGGGTCGCAGGATACCTCAAATTTTGTCGCAAGGCGCCGAGGATGACGTCTTCCATGGCGCGAATGGGCGCTACATCGTCATACAGAATGCGACGCGATTGCGCCATTCGCTTCGAAATCGCGCCGCGATATTCGGAATCGGAGACCAGTCTGACCGCCTTGGCGACGAAGTCCTGCGGTGACGTCGCCACCAATTCCGCCAGGTTCATCCGATTGAGGATGCCGCTCGCCAGCCGGCCGCGCAGAAACCGCCCCTCGCAGGTGACGATGGGAAGGCCGCACTCCACCGCCTGCAGCGCCGTGTTGAAACCAGAAAATCCAATCGTGTCGAGATAGAGATCGGCGCGTCGCAACAAACCGAAGAAGGCCGGCCGCGGCAAAAACGGCAGGAAGACGACGTGGTCGGCGAAGGTCAGGCCGGCGTCGGCGAACGACGCCGCCAACCGGGTCGCCAGGATGTCCGACAGGTCCTTGGTCTTGTAGGTGAAGAACAGGAACTTCCCGCGCGCCATCGTCTTGGCGATGGCGGGAAACACCCAGTCGTGCTGCGGCGCGTATTTGAACGGCGTGCCGGCGCAGACCACCAGCATGGCGTTCTCGTCGAGTCCCCATGACCCGGGATCGAATGGAATCGCCGGGACCGCCAATTCCTCGGTGCAGCAGCCGAGATGGGGCAGCCTGACCAGGGTCTCGGTGTAGGCCTTGCCGGCGTCCGGCGGCTCCAGGTCATCGGCCGAGAGGTAATAGTCGATGGTCGGCAGGCCGGTGGTTTCCGGATGTCCCCAACTGGCCATTTGCACCGGCGCCAGCCGCAAATTGGCGAGTTTCGCCGTCATCACGTCCATGCCGATCTCGGGATAAAGGAGGACGTCCGGCCGGCGCTCGCCGATCGCCTGGACCCACGAAGCGAGTCCGACACGGCCGGCGACCAGTTCGGTTTCCGGAACGTGGTCGAGGACGCTGTCCGTTTCCTTGGCCGCGCCGAGATGAAAAACGGTCAACGCGAAACGCCGCCGGTCGAGATGACGCAGCCAACCGTCGACCAACGCCCGCCACACCGGGTGGTCGTAGACATAGCGGGAGACGATGCCGACCCGCACGGCGCGCCGCCCGTCGAAAGCGGCAGGTGGCGGCAGCGGCGGTTTTTCCCAGGCCGACATCAATTTGCCGCACAACGCGCCGTGACGCGCCAGGACCGAGCGATTGTCCTTGTCCTGATAGGCAAGGAAAAATGGCTGGTGATTGCCGACGAGGGTGTGACCGTCAGCGGGCGGATCCGCGTCGAACCACCGCTCCAATTCGCCGAGCTGGTCCTCGAACGCCGCGAAACAACGGTCCGGCTCCCGGCCATCGCGGTAAATCAGCGGGATTTGCGTCATGGCGAACGCCCAGCGCGCCGCGGCGAAACGCGGTTGCACGATTGTTGTCCGTCGGTAGCAGGAGAGCGCTTCATCGGTTCGCCCGATCTCGGCCAGGGCATTGCCGAGATTGTAGAGCGTCGCCACCGCGGTTGGGTGGAGGCAAAGCGCCTGAAGGAAGCAATCGATGGCCTCGCGCAATTGGCCCAGTTCCTTGCGAATGGCACCAAGATTGGCCAGGGCCTCGGGAAAGGCCGGTTCGCGGCGCAAGCTTTGTTCGTAGCGCGCCGCCGCCTCGCGCAGTCGTCCCAGTGCGCGCAACGCGGTGCCGAGATTGTAAAACGTGTTCGCATCGGACGCGCCGAGATCGAGCGCCATTTCATAGTGGGAGATGGCGTCGGCGATTTTGCCCTGGCTCTGCAGCGCCAGGGCGAGACTGGCGCGAAATTCCGCCACGCCGCCTTGCAGAACGGTGGCGCGGCCGATCAAGCGGGCGGCCTCAGCCAAGCGGCCGCTCCGTCCGGCGATGACGCCCAGGCGATGCCAGCCGTCGGCTTGGGCGGCATCGACGGACAGCACGCACCGGCACAGACGTTCGGCGGCAGTCAGGCGGCCGGCGCGATAATGCCGGAGCGCCTGCTCGAACAGGTCGGAGGTCCGCCGAACGTCGTCGATCACGCCCTTCCCTAACGGTTGTAGAGCGCCGTGATGCTCGCCTTGCCCAGGCTGTTCTGGTTGATGAAATAGCCGGCGAGGGCGCCGCTGGCATCGGGGTCGATGGGCAGTTTGTCCAGCTTCTCGGCGTACACCGTGAAGATGTAGTGGTGCGGCTTGCTGCCGGGCGGCGGGCAAGCGCCGCCGAAGCCGGGCTTGCCGAAATCGCCGCGGCTCTCCACCGCGCCGGCCGGGAGGGTGCCGGCATCGATATGGGTTATCTCGGCGGGAATGTTGAAGACGACCCAGTGCCACCAGCCGGATCCGGTCGGCGCATCCGGGTCATAGACGGTGATGGCGAAACTTTTGGTGCCGGCGGGTGGATTGGTCCAGCTCAGGTCCGGCGAAATATTGCCGCCGGTGCAACCGAAGCCGTTGAACACCAGGCTGTCAGGCAGTTTGGCGCCTTGTTTGACGGTCGGGCTGGACAATTTGAACTCGGCTGCAGCGGCGGGAGTCGCGGCGGCGAAGGCGATCAGGGCGCTGAGGATGGAAATCCGTTTGACGAGCGGCGACATCGAGGCACCTTGCAAGAATTGATCGATGGCGAAGTGTAGAACCGATTGCCGCCCGAGGGAATTGGCTTCAGCCACCCGCAGGCCCGCAGGGCCTGTCGTCAGTTACTATGTGGAAATGAAAAATGCGTTCAATTACAATGTCATTCCCGCGAAGGCGGGAAACCCGCAGGGTTCGCGGAACGCAATCCAGGCGGTTACGCGCGGCAGCGCGGACAAAGAATCATGTCGCCGCAGACGCGGCTCTACGCCTGGTTCCCCGCCTGCGCGGGGATGACGGCGTTCTAACTGACGACTGGCCCTAGTTGAGCCGCAGCGGATGAATCGTGGGCGGCAGGGCGCCAACGGTGATTTCTTATTCTAGCTCCGTTCGCGGCCGAGCAGGCGGCGTTTGCGTTCGATGCCCCAGCGATAGCCGGCGAGCGCGCCATCGGACCGCACCACCCGATGGCAGGGAACAACCACTGCCGCCGGGTTGGCGGCGCAGGCCCCCGCCACGGCGCGCGCCGCTTTCGGCATGCCAAGGCGCCGCGCCAGTTGCGCATAACTTTCCGTCCGACCGGCGGGAATGTCGCGCAAGGCCGCCCACACGCGGTGCTGAAAGGCGGTACCCGCCAGGTCGAGCGGCAGGGACAATGCCAGCGACGGCGTCTCGACCAGCGACACCACCTGGTCCACCAGGGCTGCGAAGGCCGGATCGCCGCCGACCAGTTCGGCCTTGGCGAAGCGCTTCCGCAATTCGCGGACAAGCGGTTCGTCGGCGTCGCCCAGCGCCACCGCGCACACGCCCCTGGCGGTCGCGGCGACGAGAATGCGCCCGAGCGAACAGCCCCCGACAGCATAGCGGATGGTCGTTCCGGCGCCGCCGCCACGAAAATGACCGGGCGTCATCCCCAAGGCGGCTGGCGTCGCCTCGTAGAAGCGACCGCTCGAGCTGAACCCGGCATCGTACAGCGCCGCCGTCACCGTTTTTCCGCGCGGGAGATCCCGGCGCAACCGTTCGGCCCGCGCCGCCGCCGCATAATCTTTCGGGGTCAGGCCGATGGCCGCCTTGAACAGGCGATGGAAATGAAATCGGCTCAGGCCGGCGGCGTCGGCAAGCGCGGTCAATGACGGGATCTCGTCGCTGGTGTCGATCAGGCGGCAGGCGGCGGCGACGATTTCGGCTTGCCTCGCGGCGAACCCGGAATCGTCCGGACGGCAGCGCTTGCAAGGCCGAAACCCGGCGAGGCGGGCTTCCTCCGCTGTCGCGAAAAATCGAAGGTTTTCCGGCCGGGCCGCCCGCGCTCCGCAGGAGGGGCGGCAATAGACGCCGGTCGTTATGACAGCGTAGTAGAATTGACCATCCGCCGCCCGATCGCGCCGGCGAACCGCCTCGCGTCGGCCTGGTTCGTTCTGGTCAATGTCGCCGATTGTCATTGCGCCTTACCTCCCAAGCGAAATTTGACCATGACTCGGACGGCGGCGCACTCCGCGTCTTGCTTTTGAATTCGGACGGTTTCGCGAATCGATGGTCGCATGACGATGCCGGCGGCGAATTCGTATTGTTGCGGTGAATACTCTGAAATATAGAGTTCGCAGTGGGAAATGAGGAGCGGAGATGCGGGAGTTGTCCACCGCGACCATCGTGGACATTCCGCTTTCGGCGGGCCCGGGGCCCGGCACGGACCGCCGGGCGCGCCGTCGAAAAGCCTTCGCCGCTGATGCCGATGTCGCCGGCCGAACGCGGGAAGCGGGTTGCGGCGCGGCAAGGGGGCGACGAGTATGAAGTTCTTTCCGCTGATCTGGGCCGGGCTCGGACGCAAGAAACTGAGGACGATCTTCACCCTGCTGTCGATCCTGGTGGCGTTCTTGCTGTTCGGACTGCTGCAAGGGGTCAACGCCGCGTTCAACCGAAGCTTCGAGGGCGCCCACGTCAACCGCCTGTTCATTCAAAGCAAGATCAGCTTCACCGACCCGCTGCCCGAAGCCTACGGTGCGCAGATCGCGCGGGTGCCGGGGGTGACGGGGGTGACCTTCGCCAACTGGTTTGGCGGCTATTTCCAGGACCCCAAGAACTTCATTTTCTCCTTCCCGGTGGATGTCGCCCACTATTTCGACATCTACCCGGAATACGTCATGCCGAAGGAGCAGTTTGAGGCCCTCGCCAACCGGCGGTCAGGCTGTATCATCGGCCAGGCGTTGGCCGAGACCTACGGATGGAAGATCGGCGACAAGATTCCGATCAAATCGACGATCTGGACCAAACATGACAACACGTCGGATTGGACCTTCGACGTTGTCGGAATCTTCACCTATCCGGGCAATCGAGGAAACGAGAAACAGCTCTTCTTCAACAACGACTATTTCGACGAGGCCCGGGCCTTCGGCAAGGGCATGGTCGGCTGGTACATCGTGCGGATCGACAATCCCACCCATGCCGCCGCCATCATTTCCGCCATCGACGCCCTGTTCGCCAACTCCACCTACGAAACCAAGACGATGACCGAGAATGAACGGGCCCAGGCATTCATCAAGCAGTTGGGCGATATCAATTTCATCGTCAGCGCCATCATCGGCGCGGTTTTCTTCACACTGTTGTTTCTCACCGGCAACACCATGATGCAATCGGTGCGTGAACGGATACCGGAGTTCG
>Ga0181520_10011516_pt1 | contig 11599 bp, 10 predicted proteins | sample PEATcosm2014_Bin_29_FD_132451 | JGI IMG/M metagenome (GOLD analysis project Ga0181520, IMG submission 132451) | Peatland microbial communities from MTU Mesocosm Facility, Houghton, MI, USA - PEATcosm2014_Bin02_30_metaG | ecosystem: Environmental > Terrestrial > Soil > Wetlands > Peat | place...
AGCATCGAGTGCGCCGATCCGGAGCTCCTGATCCTCGATGAGCCTATGAACGGCCTCGACCCGGCCGGCATGCACGAGATGCGCGAAATGATCGAGAGCCTCGTCGAGGAGGGACGGACGGTGATGCTCTGCTCCCATCTCCTCGACGAGGTGGAACGAACCTGTGACGCGGTCGCCATCGTCGACCATGGACGCGTCATCCGGCAAGGGACGATCGAGGATCTTGTCCAAGGCGCTGGCGCCCTGGTCGTGAGCATCGAGTGCGCCGATCCGGCAGCGGCCCTGCGGATCATCGAAGGCTCTGACCTCGCGGCGGACGCTTCGCTCACAGAAGCGGGCGTGACGGTCACGCTCCGAGCCGGGAGCTCCCGTGCGGAGATCGAGGAACTCACGCGACGGCTCGTGGAAGGTGGCGTCGGCGTCTCCGGCATTCAGCAGGTGAAGACGAGCTTGGAGGACTGGTTCTTGACGGTCACGAGCCGACTAGGAGGAGAACGGTGAGCAGCATCGCAGTCGCTATCGGTCGTCCATCGAGGACGCCCTCTACCCCGGCGTCGCTACTGCGCCGGATGGCGTTTGCCCTGCCGACATGGGGGCTCATCACGACGAAGAACCTCGAGCTGCGACGGCGGCGTGGGTTGATGATCGCGGTGTTCGTGCTGGTCCTCGGTCCACCGGTCCTTGACTACGGGTTCCGACTCCTTTTCCACGCCGTCGACCCGTCGCAATACGGGCCGGCGGGAACACCGAGCACGTTTCAGGGCCTCATGAGCCCGATGGCCGAGCTCGGCTTTATCATCGCCGCCACGGTTGGTGCCGCAGCCGGAACAACCGATCTGACCGAGGGCATGTTCCGACATCTGGTGATCACCGGTCGGTCACGAGTTGCGCTCTTTCTTGCCCGCATCCCCGCAGGACTTGCCATCCTCCTCCCGACGGTGGCCCTGGCCTTTGCCGTGTGCTGCCTCGTCACCAGTTTCGAGGGGGTTCCGAACCCGACTGCCCTGAGCGTCAACAACGGCGTTTCGATCCCCGTCAACTTGAGCGAGCCACAGTTCCATAGCTGGATCGAGCAACACCCTCGAGAGGCGCTCGAGGCTTTCCCAACTGGTGCGGGCAACTTCGTCGACGGCGTCTCGGTCGCGAGTGGTTCCACCGCTTCGCGCTACGACGCCTACACCGAAATTGAGAGGACTCTCAACCCACCGGTCAACGAGATGGTGAAGATCGGGCTGTGGCTCGAGCTCGTGGTCGTCGTGGGCTTCGTCGTAGGACTCGGCTTCGGTGCCCTTACCGGTCAGCGGACGGTCACGACGATCGTGCTCATCGCCCTTCAGGTCATCGTGACCCCGATCTTCGCCAGAGCCCACATCGCCTATTTCCTCAACGGGCAGCGTCTTCTCGTAGGGGTCGCGCTCGACCAGTTGCAACCGGCTGGCCTTGCCTCGGCTGCTGGTGGAGGCGGCGGTGGGGGTCCGTTGCAGCACTTCGGGGCCGGCGGGGGGGCGGTCGGCGGCATACCGCCGATGCCGACCTGGGCGATGACCCTTGTCATCGTGGGGTGGATTCTCGGTTGGTCGGTGATCGGCGCGTGGAGGATGGCGACACGGGACGCGTGATGCCAGATCGCCGCCAGAACCACCTCCCGGGACATCGCCCTGCGTCGGAGCCAAGCCGCCGGCAGGACGACGGTTCGGAGTGCGTCAACGCCCACATCGATACCGGTGCAAGAACAATGGTCCGACCTTCGAGCGCCGCCCGCCAGCGGACAGCCCTTGGGGCTGCCCGCCACGGGCTCCGACATAGACTCGGGCGTCATCCGATGATCTTCGACGTGGAACCGCTCTACCTCCAGCACCTGACCGAGGCCGATCGGCGCCTGATCGCCACCGTGTCCAGGCCGGGCTCCCCGCTTAGCACAGCGTTGGGCGACCCCGCTCTCGAGGAAGCGGTGTTCGGTCCAACCACAGCCGACGCCACCCGGGCAGCAATGTCCCCGTTCCTCTGTTTCGCCGTGGCGGTGCACGGCACCCGCGCTTATCTCGACAACACCACTTACGTCGAGGAGCGCTGGACTCCCCGAACACGCATACCGGTATTCGACGTTGGCCCGCTGCGGGCGCTACTCGCCGATCCGGGTTATCGGCTATTCCTCGCAGAGCTGCTCGGCTCCTACACCCATGTGACCAGCGGGGCCATATGGCAGCGGACCCGGCGGGGATGGAGGCGCCGGCGTTTCAGCGAGCTGGATCCGGTGCGCTTGGCCGAGCTCCTCGAGGCGGTAACACCGGAGGAGCGAGCTGGCATCTACCGCCGCCTCGGAGACCTGGCGCTGTTCCTGACCGGCGTGTTCCCCGACTATCACGCGTTTCCGGGCACGGGTCAGCTAGCTGCCGACCGGCTGCTCCGCCTCTCGGGGCTACGTCCCGATCACGATGCCGTGCTTGGCCCTGAGCTGCTTGGCCGGCTCGGCCCGCGCTGGTACGCCATGGCAGCGCGCTCGGCGGCGACCCACGGAACAGCGCTGACGACAGGACTGGCGGTGGCGGCAGAGATGGGAAAGCGCTTCGGCGAGGCGCGCCGCGTGCTGAACGTTGTCTCCGATCGCTACCTGTTCCCGTTGCGCGAACGGTGGTTCGGCCTGTCCTGACCGGCAGCTGGCATCGCCTCGCTCGCAAGGCAGTCATTGGCAGCTCCACCCACAAAGGAGGATGAGCTGGCTGTGGCAGGGCTCGTGGTCTCCGAGCAGACACGGTCGCTGTCGGGCGCGAGGGTCGTTTCCGCCAACTCGCGCTATGCCAAACGCCGCTCGGGGCCATCGGCGACGCGTGAACTGCAGACGCCGGCGGCAGCTACAGGCTCCTTGTCACTTCGTCCCAAACCTTTAGCATACTAAGTATGCCCGAGGCAGCCTTGCCGCAACCATGACGGCCATCGACCCCGGCGCGCAGCCGCGGGTCCTACGACCGGTGTCGCTCGAGGTGTGCGGCATCGTCGGGCTCGCCGGATCCCTCGCCATACTGCTTGGGATCTTCCAGGCGGGCTCGCCATTCTCGGTCAGGGTCGCGGACGCATGGTTTTTCGCCACAACCGACGGGGCGCGAACGACAGGCAGCGGGTTCTTCGGGGTCATGCTCGTGGACGTCGGGATCGTGCTGATGCTTGGCGCCTGGTTCGAGCTCGTTCGCACAGTGCGACGACAGCCGTCAGTCCCGATGCCGCGGTTGGTGGCAGTTCTCGTCGCCTGGGTGGCCCCTGTCCTTGTGATGCCGCCGCTATTCAGTCGGGACGTCTACTTCTACGCGGCGCAGGGGGACATGCTGCGGCGGGGCCTCAACCCCTATGTTCACACCGCGAGCGCGCTCGGGGGCGGGCCGTTTCTAGACCTCGTAGATCCGTTCTGGCGTCACGTGCTCACGGCCTACGGTCCTGTCTGGGAGCGACTCTCCGGAGCTATCGTCGGTCTAGCGCCACACGACATTCCCATGGCCGCAGCTGGCTTCCGGCTCGTCGCGCTGGTGGGCCTCGGCTTGATCGCCTGGGGCGTTTCCTCCCTCGCCCGATCGGTCGGACGCCCCAACAGCGTGGCCTTCGCGCTCGGTCCGCTCAACCCCCTCGTCCTCCTAGTGCTCGTCGGCGGAGCCCACATCGAAGCGCTGATGCTGGGGCTGCTCGTCGCGGGTTGTGCGCTTGCCCGCCGCCACCACGTATTGGCCGGCTTGGTTCTGTGCGCCCTCGCCGCCCAGGTCGAGCTGACGGCGCTTATTGGCGCCGTCTTCATCGGGTGGTGGTGGCGGCACGGGAATTGGCGCGAACGGGTCCCGCGTGTTGTGGGCGCGTTGACGATTGTGCTCGTGCTCATGGGGGTGATCAGCGCGGTCTCGAACCTGGGGTGGCACTGGCTGAGCGGATTGGCGGACCCTGGCAAGATTGTCTCTTGGCTCGACCCGGCGACGGCGCTCGGGCTGGCCATCGCCCATGCGGCAGGCGCCCTCGGTGCTGCGGGGCACTCTGCCGGGCTTGTCGAGATCTCGCGGGGCGTCGGTCTCGGACTGGCTGGAGTGCTCGCGATAGTGCTGCTCTTTCGTTCCGAGCGCCTGGGGGAGCTCGAAGCTCTCGGCTGGAGCCTGCTGCTGTTCGCGCTTCTCGGACCGGTGGTCGAGCCCTGGTACGAGACTTGGGGCTTGGTTGTGCTGGCGGTGGTTGCCGAGCGCTGGACGCTGCGGCTCGTGTTCGGCCTGTCGTCGCTTGCATGCTTCGCCGACATGCCACCGGCGCGATCCCTCGCCGCGCCGGATCCGGTGCTCACCGTGATCTGCTGGACCGTGCTGGTCGGCGCGGTCGGCAGCTATGTGGTCGCCCGACTCGTGCCCTCGTTTCCCGGCCTCGGGATGCCGGCCCGGTCCCCGGAGTCCACCAGGCCGCGGTCCTCGGCGTAGCCATGGCTCACTTGGCGCCGGGCGGCCTTCCGGTTTTCGGAGGCGGCGGAGGTGGTCCGAAGGGGGCACTCGCTCAGAGACCTTGCGTACCGGGAAGCAGTTAATCTATTCTTCCACTAAGATATTAGTGGAAGGATAGATATGATCGAGTTCCAGCTGGACGCGGCTTCGGGTGTGGCCACCTACCTGCAGCTGGTCCAGCAGGTTCATCAGGCATTGCAGCTCGGTCTCCTCGAGCCGGGTGACCAGTTGCCGACCGCACAGCAGGTAGTCGCCAAACTGGCGATCAACCCGAACACTGTGCTGAAGGCTTACCGCGACCTTGAGCGCGAGGGCCTGGTGCGCCCTCGGCCCGGCCAGGGAACCTTCGTCGTCGGGAGGCTCGCTCGTAGTGATCCCGTGGCCCAGGCACGGTTTCTCGACTCGATGACGAAATGGCTCCGCTCGGCGCGCGCCGCGGGCCTGTCCCCTGACGACATAGAAGCCATCTTTCGCACGGCCTTCCGCAACTGCTTCGCGGAAGGCGTCGCATGACGGCGGTTATCGAGACCAACGGCCTCGGCAAGCAATACCGGTCGAAGTGGGCGCTTCACGACTGCACCCTCGCCATCCCCGGCGGCAAAGTCGTCGGTCTCGTCGGCCCGAATGGCGCGGGCAAGACAACGTTGCTCAACCTCGCGGTCGGACTTCTCAAACCGACCTTCGGGACGATCACAGTGCTCGGCGGACGTCCCGCGGCTGGGCCCGCTGAGCTCGAGCGGGTCGGCTTTGTAGCCCAGGACACGCCGACATACCCGGCGCTGTCAGTGCGCAACAACCTCCGCATGGGGCGCTATCTCAACGCCAGGTGGGACGGGGAACTGGCCGAACGAAGGATCGAGCAGCTCGGTCTTGATCTGCGACAGAAGGCTGGGTCGCTCTCGGGCGGCCAACGTGCGCAGCTTGCCCTCACTCTGGCCATCGCGAAGCGGCCCGAACTCCTCGTCCTCGACGAGCCTGTGGCCCGCTTGGACCCGCTCGCCCGGCGCGAGTTCCTCCAGAGCCTCATGGAAGACGTCGCCGTCCACGGGGTGAGCGTCATTCTGTCCTCCCATCTCGTAGCCGACTTGGAGCGCGTCTGTGACTACCTCATCATCCTCGTCGCCTCCCACGTGCAGCTCGCCGGCGAGGTGAGCGCTCTGCTCGGTTCGCACCATCGCATCTCGGGGCCTCGCCGGGAACGGACCGGCTTGCCCGCGAATCAGAAGGTCATCGAGGAGAGCCACACCGACCGGCAGAGCACGTACCTCGTCCGCACCGACGATCCGATTCTCGACCCGACGTGGTCCGTCAAGTCCGTCACACTGGACGATCTCGTGCTTGCTTACATGAGCCAGGCACGCGAGACCGAGCGCACGCACCGACCCGCTCTGGGCGTCGTCTCGTGATCCGCTTCGCCTGGCTCCAGTTCCGTGTCCAGGCTGCCGTCGCCGCCGCCGCTCTGGCCATCATCGCGGTCGTTCTCGTAGTCACCGGGCCGAACCTCGTCCACCTCTACGACACGACGGTCGTGAACTGCGCGGTGCACCACGACTGTTCGGCGACAACGACAGCGTTTCTCGACACTGACGGCCCCCTGCAGATTTTTCTGGACTTTCTCATGCTTGTCGTCCCAGGCCTCATCGGGATGTTCTGGGGCGCCCCGCTCGTCGCGCGCGACTTTGAGACCGGCTCTGTTCGGCTCGCCTGGACCCAAGGGGTGACCCGCACTCGCTGGCTCGCGGTGAAGCTCGGTCTCGGCGCGTTCTGCGCCATGACAGCGACTGGGCTTCTCAGCGTTATGGTGACCTGGTGGTCAAGTGACCTCGATTTCGTGGGCGGCAACGTCATCTTCGACCCGCTGGGATTCGGCGCTCGCGACATCGTGCCGGTCGGCTACGCGGCTTTCGCCTTCGCCCTCGGGTGCGCCGCCGGCGTCCTCGTTCGCCGGACCCTGCCGGCGATGCTCACCGCGCTCGTGGGCTTTGTTGCAGTCCGGGCACTCGTCACTGATTGGGTTCGTCCGTATCTTTTTTCGCCGTTGCACAAGATCATGGTCATCGCGACGAGTTCCCCTTTGGGCTTCGGCGAGACTCCCGCGGGCATGACTGTGACCGCGCGCACCCAGGGACTCATGTCGAACGCGTGGGTCTATTCGGTTCAGATCGTCACCAAGGCTGGTCACGTCCCGGCCCAGTCCGCCATCAACCGGGCGTGCCCCTTCAACCAGGCGACCGGCGAGTTCAACATGCGTACGTGCACCGCCAACGTCGCGGCCCGGTTCCACGAGCTCGTCACCTACCAGCCCCAGAGCCGCTTCTGGGGATTGCAGTGGTACGAGATGGGGATCTTCCTAGGCCTCGCAATAGTCCTCGGAGGACTGTGTTTCGTTTGGATTCGACGACCACTGTCGTAGGCGTCGAGCCGCGACCCGATGGGACCGTGGACCTGGACCTCGCGTCCCTGACACGAGACGCTGCCGTACCGATTGCCATGCCTTCTGGCGCTTCCCCGAAGGGCACCACAGCCAAGGCCCGGACTGCTATCTACCTCCTGACAGCGCCTGACACGGGAGATGAAAGCTCCGATGCCGCTAGCCGTCTCAGATCCGTGATCAGCGGGCTGCGGTCAAGCGAAGTCCACCCAGGTCGCGAACATCTGTTCGATAGGGTCTCCTAAGGATCGCCCGCCGGACCGGGACGGCGAGGTAGGGTCGGAAGAGGTGGAGCGGTGACCGAGCGCAGACGCACAGCGACATCGAACTTCGGGGTCGGTCGGCGAGAAGCGCATGATGCGGCCGCTTTCTACGCCCGCTTTGAATCCCCGGAAATCAGTTCCGAGACAAGGGTGCCCCTTCCGAGATCGGTTTCTGACCCGTTCATATGCGGAGATGCTCGGAAGATGGATCAAATCCAAGACGGATCAGTAGCGCTCGTCGTCACGTCGCCGCCGTACTTCGCGGGCAAGAAGTACGAGGAAGAGCTGGATCGCGAGGGTGTCCCGAGCTCGTACCTCGAATACCTCGTGCTCTTGCGAGAGGTATTCGCCGAGTGCAAACGGAAGCTCGAGCCAGGGGGACGAATCGCCGTCAACGTCGCGAATCTCGGTCGCAGACCGTACCGGAGCCTTTCCGCCGACGTGATACGGATCCTGCAGGATGACCTGCACCTGCTGCTTCGCGGTGAAGTGATCTGGCAGAAGGGCGAGGGGGCCAGTGGGTCTTGTGCCTGGGGCTCTTTTCGAAGTGCGGCAAATCCCGTACTGCGCGACATCACAGAGAGGGTCATCGTCGCCAGCAAGGGTCGTTTCGACCGCGCTATTTCCGTGAAGGAACGTGAGGCAGAAGGCTTGCCATTCGAGAACTCGCTCTCGAGCGACGAGTTCATGGCGGCGACGCTCGACGTCTGGGAAATACCGCCCGAGAGTGCCAAACGGGTAGGCCACCCGGCGCCGTTTCCCGTCGAACTCCCGGAGCGGCTGATCCGTCTGTACACCTACGCTGACGATCTTGTCGTCGATCCCTTCATGGGCTCTGGATCGACGCTTGTGGCAGCCGCCAAGGTCGGCCGGCGTTACGTTGGCTACGACCTCGATCCTGCATACGTGGACATCGCCCGTGCTCGAGTTCAGGCGACTCAGATCAAGAGCGAGGAGCCCGCGTCGGCACGGAAGCGATCGGCCAGCGCCGCTGTCACGACACCTTCTATGGCCAAAGGCGGCGATGATGACTTCCAAGCCCGGGCAACGCGTGAGGGCAAGGCTGCCCAAGCTATCGCTGAGCAGGTGCTCGAGGACGCCGGCTTCACCATTGTCGGCCGCAACGCCCGCCTGCGTGGGCTCGGGCTGACCGTGAACCTCCTAGCTGTCGACGGTGATCAGGTGCCTTGGTTCTTCGATATCTCTGGAGCGTTCACGACGACAAAAGGCGGTCTGGTGAGGACCGACACCGTATGGAAAAGCCTGGGGCGCGCCCACGTGCTCGCGAACAAGGGCAAGGCCCCAGTTGTTCTTCTGACCTCGCATCTGCCGCGAGGGGGAAGTGAGGGAGACGTTGCTCTTCGGGCCGCCGGGATGGACGCCTTCTTCGACGCTATCGAGATGCTTTCGGATGAAGGCCGCTCACGTCTCAGGACGTATGCCGAGGGCGGCCGTCACGAGGTTCCCCTTGCGGGCTTCTGGACGGAGGCGGACGTGGCTGGGCGAAGACGATGACACGCCTAATGGAGTCTGTCGTCGTTCGGAGCGACCCGCCCCAGGTGTTCATGGCCGAGGACCTCTATGCCGTAATTGGATCCTTGCTTGGAGCTAGTCGTCGCAGCAAGAGCCCCAAAGTTGCCTCCAGCCGTCAAGACCGCGCTGCGAGCCGCGCTTGGTGGAGGGCGGGTGGGGGATGCCCTCGAGTGATGGATACGTCGGAGTGACGTCGCTGTCGGTGGATAGACCTCAATGGAGAACTGCCTTCCAGCAGAGGTCGAGATCACTGGATGCCGAACGTCGTCATAGGCCGCCGAGCTGACGTTCGAGCCCACCCGGCCTCATGTGATACTCGCAGTGTGATCGGGGAGCATCCAGGACCTATCATCCGCCGAGCGCGTCCTGAGGAGTACACGGGGCTGCGCAGGATCGAGTTCGAGGCGGACCGACTGTTTGCATCCGTAGGGATCGGACCTTTCACGAACGACGACGCTGAGGACCACTTCGGCCAGGCGTTGCTGGTCCTGGTCGTCGGCGACCCAGCCAGGGGATTCGTGTGTGTCGAGTTGATAGACGGGGTCCCTCACATCTGGCAGCTCGCGGTACATCCGGACCATGGTCGCCAAGGTCTCGGGCGCGCTCTCGTGGAAGCCACCTGCGAATGGTCAAGATCAGAAGGGTTCGACGCGATCACGCTGACCACCTACAGGGATGTTCCCTGGAATGGGCCGTTCTACGAGTCGCTCGGCTTTGTTGCTCTAAGCGTTCTCACGCCTGGGCTGCAGGCAATCCGTGAGCACGAGCGCGCCGTTGGCGACGACGACTTCGGCCCTCGAGTGGCGATGCAACTCACTCTTTGACCTGTGCTGTTACCAATCGTCTTTGGCCGCGTGAGGCGAAGCCGCAGAGAATAGAGCCCCCGCTCGATGATGAAGCTCGTCTCCTTAGACTGGCGGCGATGGGGGTCAAAGCAGGGGGCGCAACCGGGAACCATCAGCCCGGCGTGCTCAGAGTGGCCCTGCAGGACTATCTCAGCGGCGGAGTCCTTGAACCGGGAGTGCGCCCTGAGGTTGCCTCCTCGTGGCGTCGGTCCCTCACGTCCGACCTCTCGCCCGAGCGGCTCGAAGTGCCGTTTGTCCCTGAGGCACGCGATGACGACGTTCTCATTGGAGCCGCTCGGCCCGTCCTTGAACAGATGGCCGCGGACCTGTCGTCTGTCTCGATGAGCGTTCTTCTGTCGGACCCGAACGGCCGCATCCTCGAGCGCTCTGTAGCAGACGGAGCGCTGCGCCGGCAGCTGGACAACGTCATGTTGGCGCCCGGGTTTCGATACGGCGAGGAAGACGTAGGCACAAACGCCCTGGGCATTGCACTGCGGAAGAGCACTCCAGTGATCATCGCGGGAGACGAGCACTTCGTGGACGCGCTTACGGCAATGACGTGTGCCGCAGCGCCGATTGTCCATCCCGCCACCGAGACAGTCCTGGGTGCGGTGGATCTGACCGGTCCCACGGGAGCTTCCGAGGGCCTGATGCTCGCGCTCGCCAGGCAGGCGGCGCGCAGCATCGGAGAGCGGATGCTTGACAGAGCAACGGTGGCCCACCGTGCGCTCTTGGAGTATTTCGTACGCGAACGTCGGAGGGCACGCGGGCCAATCGTGGCGATCAACGAACGCGAGATGCTCATCAACGCCGCGGCTGCACGGGTCATCGGACAGAGCGATCACGGTCACCTCTGGCAATGGGCCGGCAAGGCGCTCGCGGCAGGCGGTACCGAAGTGCCGGACCTGGAACTGGGTTCCGCAGCGTTTGCAGCGCGTTGCGAACCCGTGCACTCCGGTGGCGAGTTTGTCGGCGCGCTCATCCGCTTTCCTCAGCGACGCCAGTCTTCGGTCCACAAGACAACGCCGCAGCCCAGTGACCCGTCAACGTTCGGATGGTCAAGCCTGCGTGAGTCCGAGCTCGGAATCGCCCAACTGGTCGCCGAGGGGCTGACCAACCGCGAGATAGCCTCCCGCCTGTTCGTGTCCGCTCACACTGTGGACTTCCACCTTCGCCAGATCTACCGAAAGCTCGGTATCTCGTCGCGAGTCGAACTCACGAGACGAATCGTCGACAGTGATCAGGGCTCCAATGTGACGTGAGGATGCTGACCTCCGGGCTGGTTTTGTCAACGCGGAACGGGGCAGTGACGGTCACATTGAGGGCAACTGCCTTGAGATTCGCGTCGAGCGGCAACGAGCGTCGATGACAAAGGGCACGTCGTAGGGCATTCGACGCGCATCGCTGTGCTCCGGCTCGGCTCGCCTTGGCTAGGTGCTCAAGCTTCGGACGGTTGGCGCAGATTCGCTAGGCGCAGACGGCAGAGATGTCGGCGAGGTATTCGACGATGGTCGAGAGCTCCGAGTTGTGCTGACCGAGCATGTAGCTCAACAGCCCGCGGGTTTCTTCATCTGGGCTCGGCACGGTCGCCGCGAGCGCTTCTCGAATCCTGATGATGATCAGCTCATGCGCTTCCAGCAGCCGCGAAAGCGTTTCGGCGACTTCTACCGTGTCATTCGAGGGCCGGGAAAGCACAGTCAGCCCTGCCACCTGGCGAGGAACTGTTGTCGTGCCTCCCAGGGTGCCCACGCGTTCGACGATGAAGTCGATCAACTGGCGCTGCTCCCAGGCGTGGTTGTCAAGCATCGCCTGAAGTTGGGGATCGGGTTGATCGTTCAGCACCAATTGGTATCTCCTGTAGTGATCGTAGAGAACCATCGTGTCCGCCAGCAGTTGGTTGAGCAGTTGGCAGCTCAATTCGAGCATCGTTTGCTGACGTGATCCGAAAGGAACAGTGCGCCGGGATCGCTTCGGTCTGGGGTTCTTTTGACGAAGCTGGGGTTGGCGGCGGGCTCCTGGGATCCCTGGGGAGACGAGCGAGTACATTCGGTCCTGGCTCAGCTCAAG
>Ga0181520_10011517_pt1 | contig 11599 bp, 20 predicted proteins | sample PEATcosm2014_Bin_29_FD_132451 | JGI IMG/M metagenome (GOLD analysis project Ga0181520, IMG submission 132451) | Peatland microbial communities from MTU Mesocosm Facility, Houghton, MI, USA - PEATcosm2014_Bin02_30_metaG | ecosystem: Environmental > Terrestrial > Soil > Wetlands > Peat | place...
CAGCCGAGACGACCGCGAAGCCGAAGTAGTTTTGCAGAAGTTCCAGTAGGGCTCGCCGAGATTGGCGTTCAGTAGTTCGAAGGATCAAAAGTTATGGCGAAGATTGCAGCAGAAAAAGTTCGAGAGTTCCGCGCCGAGGCGAAGTTTCAGCGCACGAGCCCGCAGAAGGCGAAGCTCGTTCTCGACACCATCAAGGGCATGCGCGTCGAGCAGGCGCTGAACACCGTTCACTTCTCCACCAAGCGGATGGCGCCGGTGATCGAGAAGGTGTTGCGCTCGGCCATCCAAAATGCGACCTATGTTGCGCAGGAACAGGGTCTGGATGTGGATGTCGATAACCTGTATGTGCGCACCGCGGTGGCGAATGAGGGCCCCAGGATGAAGCGCATCCGTCCAGCTCCGATGGGTCGCGCGTTCCGCTACCAGCGCAGGCTGGCGCACATTGTAGTGACGGTTGCGGAGAAGAAGTCGGCATCTGCGGCACTCGCGGAAGAAGTTCCGGCTGAGACGGCGGCGAAGGCGAGACCGGCCCGGACGGCGGCGAAGAAGACGGCAGCCAAGAAGGCTCCGGCGAAGAAAGCAGCCAAGAAGGCTACGAAGTAGCCGGGTTTGCAACAGAGAAGCGCCGGGAAGGTTCCGGGAGATCGAAGGATTTGCATCAAGCCCAGCCGGCTCAACCGGCAAGGGGCGAGGTAAAGGGAAGCTATGGGACAAAAGGTCCATCCGTATGGATTTCGGCTTGGGATCAACAAGCCGTTCAAGTCGCGCTGGTTCGTGGAGCGCGGCTACGACAAGCTGCTGGTCGAAGACGTCAAGCTGAAGGCTGAGCTGCGCGAGAAGCTGAAGGCTGCAGGCGTGAGTTCGGTCGAAGTCGAGCGCCCGGGCAACAAGCTGCGCCTGATCATCCGCACGGCGCGGCCGGGGATCATCATCGGCCGCAAGGGCGCGGAGATCGACAAGCTGAAGGCTGACATCCAGAAGCGCACCTCGCGCGAGGTGTTCATCGACATTCTCGAGGTGAACAAGCCGGAGCTGGACGCTCAACTGGTGGCCGAAAACATCGCTCTGCAGTTGGAAAAGCGGGTCAGTTTCCGCCGGGCGATGCGCAAGAGCGTGGACTCGGCACTGCGGTTCGGCTGCAAGGGGATCAAGGTGCGCGTATCCGGTCGTCTGAACGGCAACGAGATCGCACGCTCGGAGTGGTACCTGCAGGGCCGTCTGCCGCTGCACACGCTGCGCGCCGATATCGACTACGGGTTCGCTGAGGCGCACACGACGTACGGGATCATCGGCGTCAAGACCTGGGTGTACCGCGGCGATATCTACGAGCAGAAGAAGCGCCGGGATCAGGCGACCACCGCCGGCGTGTTCTAAAGACGGTTGTTGGTGGATGGTTATTAGTTCTTAGTTTGCTGGCGAACCGCCAAGGGTTAGAGGGTTTTCTTATGTTGATGCCAAAGAAGGTCAAGTATCGCAAGCAGCAGCGCGGCCGCATGTGCGGTAAGGCATGGCGCGGGTCGGATCTCTCGTTCGGCGACTTCGGCCTGAAGGTGCAGGAGTGCGGATACATCACCGACCGTCAGATCGAAGCCAGCCGTATTGCGATGACGCGCTTCATCAAGCGCGGCGGCAAGGTCTGGCTGCGCATCTTCCCGGACAAGCCGATTACCAAGAAGCCGGCCGAAACCCGTATGGGTAAGGGCAAGGGAGCGCCCGACCACTGGGTGGCGGTGGTTCGCCCCGGCAAGATCCTGTTCGAGATGGAAGGTGTCTCGTCTGAACTGGCGCGGGAAGCCATGCGGTTGGCCGCGCACAAGCTGCCGCTGAAAACGGCGTTCGTGCAGCGCCATGACGTAAAGGCGACCGTAGCCGCGAAGTAGGTGGTTCCGGCGTCGCAGCAGGCTGGCAAAGAATTTGTAGCGAAAGAAGAAAATTATGGAACTTGAAAAGATCCGCAATCTGACCAATGAAGAGCTGACGAGCCAGCAGGCGAAGTCCGCAGAGCAGCTCTTCCGCCTGCGCTTCCAGAAGAGCCTGGGCAACAACGAGGGCATCAAGAAGCTGCGCGGGCTGAAGCTCGACATCGCCCGCATTCAGACCATCGCCCGCGAACGCGAACTCGCGGCCGGCAAGGCAGTGTCGCCCGCAGCGGTGGCGTCCGCTCCGGCTGCAAGCACACGCACCGCACGCAAGAAAGCGAAGAAGGACTAACTATGGCAGACACTCCCAAGACCGCCGCAACCACCGCAGCCGCAGCGCAGGCAGCGCAGGCCTCCCGCCGCAACGAGAAGGTCGGCACCGTTGTCTCGACCAAGATGCAGAAAACGATTGTGGTCGAGATCGAGATTCGCAAGGCGCATCCGAAGTACAAGCGCGTGATGAAGTCGAACAAGAAGTTTTACGCGCATGACGAACTGAACTCGGCGCGGGTTGGCGACGTTGTCCGCATTCGCGAGGCGAGACCGCTGTCGAAACTGAAGCGCTGGTCGCTCGAGGAGATCGTGCGCCGATCTTCACTGGTGCAGCTTGACGAAAAGGACCCGCTCGCGGAAGTGAAGTAGTCCGCGCCAGGCACCGTCAACTCACGGCGCTGCGCGGCAGATGAGAGTTTCGGGTCCACTTGGGCCGGTTTTGGATTCAGGAGAACGAACATGTCAGTACAAATGAGAACCATCCTCGACGTTGCCGACAACTCCGGAGCGCGCAAGCTGCAGGTGATTCTGCCGCTGGGCGGCGGCCTGGGCAAGAAGGCCGGGCTGGGCGATGTCGTCACCGCAGCCGTGAAGGAAGCTTCGCCCGATGGAACGGTGAAGAAGGGCAAGGTGGTGAAGGCGGTGATAGTGCGCACGCGCAAAGAGTACCGCCGGCGCGACGGCACTTATATCCGCTTTGATCAGAACGCCGCGGTCGTGATCAATGACGTCAACGAGCCGGTCGGCACCCGCGTCTTCGGGCCGGTTGCCCGCGAGTTGCGCGAAAAGAAGTTTTTGAAGATTGTTTCGCTCGCGCCTGAAGTTATTTAGAAGCTCAACGCGGATTCCGGCTCCGTCAGATTGCCGAGGAAGGAAGCAGCACATGGCAGGGATCAAAATTAAGCGCAATGACACGGTGGAAGTGATCGCCGGCAAGGACAAGGGCAAGCGCGGCCGCGTGCTGCGCGTGATGGCCGACAAGAACCGGCTGCTGGTCGAACACGTGATGATGATTAAGAAGCATGTAAAGCCAAACCCGCAGAGGAACATCAAGGGCGGCATCGCGGAGCAGGAGTCGTCCATCCACATCTCGAACGTGATGCTGGTGGATGGCGAGGGCAATAAGACCCGCGTCGGCACTGCGCTCGAAGGGGACAAGCGAGTTCGCGTTTCGAAGGTAAGCGGGAATCCGATTCCCGAGAAGAAGAAGTAAAGAGGAAGAAGCAAGCAGGTTTTGCTTTGGTCAGATAAGCGGGTTCACCCCACGAATCGGTAAACGGGCAACGACCCACTCCGGCGACCGTGGAGAAAGCGAAGGGCAACATGGCAGCACGATTCAAAGACAAGTACCTGAGCGAGATTCGTCCGGCAATTGCCAAGGAGTTGGGTATCACCAACGCGATGGCGATTCCCAAGCTAGAGAAGATTGTCATCAACATGGGCCTGGGAGAAGCGACCCAGAACGTCAAGATCATGGATCCTCTGGTGGCGGACCTAGGCGCCATCTCGGGACAGAAGCCGGTGGTCACCAAGGCAAAGAAGTCGATTGCGGCATTCAAGGTGCGCGAGGGCATGCCGATCGGGGCGATGGTAACGCTGCGCGGCGACAAGATGTATGAATTCCTCGACCGGCTAATCACGATCGCGTTGCCGCGTGTTCGCGACTTTCGCGGCGTTTCCTCGAAGAGTTTCGACGGCCGCGGTAATTACACACTGGGTCTGCGCGACCAGCTGATCTTCGCCGAGATCGATTACGCGAAGGTGGACAAGATCAAGGGCATGAACGTCACCATCGTGACCACCGCGGCGGACGACAACGGCGCCCGCGCGCTGCTGAAGGGATTTGGGATGCCGTTCCGGGTTGGCGCATAAGCACCGGCCGCGACGCAACAGAATTTGCAGTTTGAATCAGGATAGAGAGCACACACTATGGCCACTACCGCAAAGCGCGTCAAAGACGCAAGGAAGCCGAAGTTCAAGTCCCGCCAGCACAACCGCTGCCAGCTGTGCGGCCGTCCCCGCGCGTATCTGCGCAAGTTCGGGGTCTGCCGTCTCTGTTTCCGCGGCTTGGCGCTCAAGGGCGAGATTCCGGGCGTTGTGAAGTCGAGCTGGTAAGCACGCCGGGTCCGCAGCCTGTATACTGATAGGGTTGTCGTACCGGTCTCACCCTTCCAGAGACCTCATCCGCCGAGGATGCTGAAGTCTGGGAGACAAGTTTCCCCCGGGCCGCCTGAAGGCCCTCACCATGCAAGTCACAACGTTTCCGCAGGTTCTCGCCGTGAAGAGACGCGCCGAGCGAACGGGGAACGAAGGAGAATGAATGAACCTTACCGATCCAGTTGCCGACTTCCTGACCCGTATCCGCAACTCCATCCGCGCCCGGCACCAGAAGCTCGACGTGCCGGCCTCCAAGTTGAAGGCCGAGATTGCGCGGATACTGAAGGAAGAGGGCTACATCGCCAACTACAAGCCGACGGAAGAAAACGGCATGAAGATTCTGCGCGTGTATCTGAAGTATGGACCCAACAACGAGGCCGTGATTCGCGACCTACAGCGCGTCTCGCGTCCGGGATGCCGCGTGTACCTGGGCCGCGACGAGATTCGCCGGGTGCAAGGCGGCCTCGGCATCTCCATCATGACCACGCCAAAGGGGGTTATGACGGGTCGGCAGGCGCGCCGCGAAGGTGTTGGCGGCGAGATTCTCTGCGAAGTCTGGTAATACCTGCCGCGTCGGGTGGACGTTTTGCGTCGCCCGCTGCGGGTTGGAGAGATCTACTCCGGCGCGGTTCGACCGTGCCGGCTTGAGGTTGAGAAGGATGGGCTCAGGCCCAGGCTGCAGTGGAACAGGCGTTCACCACCTGCGACTCGCAAGCCACAAGAAGGATTTGAAGAATGTCCCGTATCGGCAAGAAGCCAATCCCGCTGCCAGTTGGCGTGAAGTTCAAGGTTCAAGAGGACGGCAAGACGGTGCTCGTCGAAGGCCCCAAGGGCAAGGTGTCCGCCATGCTTCCTGGCGGCATTACCCTGGTGCAGAAGGACGGCACGCTGGTGGCGGAGCGTCAGAACGACAAGCAGGCGTCTTTCCATGGACTTGCCCGCGCGCTGGTTTTCAATGCGGTCGCCGGCGTGACGACCGGTTGGACCAAGGAACTCGACATCGTCGGAATCGGATACCGCGCCGAGATGAAGGGTAAGACCACGGTTGTCTTTACGCTGGGATTCTCACACCCGATCGAGTTTCCTTTGCCGACCGGGATTGAGGTTGCAATTGACCCGAAGCAGACGCACCTGACCATCTCGGGAATTGACCGCCAGAAGGTCGGGCAGGTGGCCGCAGATATGCGTTCCCTGCGCAAGCCTGATCCCTACAAGAACAAGGGCGTTCGCTACACGGGCGAGAAGTTGAAGAAGAAGGTCGGCAAGACCGGAGCGAAATAGCCTTTGGCTTCCGGCTAATGGCCGGAAGCAAAGCATCTGACAGTTGGTTTATCAACCCGAACGTCGCCAGCACTCTGACGACGCCCCTAGGAAGGAAGAAAGAATATGCTGAAACCCCGCGAACGCAACGTCATCCGCAAGCGCGTGCACACGCGCATCCGCGAGAAGATGTCGGGCACGCCTGAGCGTCCCCGCCTGAATGTTTATCGCTCGCTGAACCACATTTACACCCAGCTCATCGACGATCTCAATGGCGTCACGCTGGTGTCGGCGTCTTCGTTCGGCAAGAAGACCGAGGACAAGCACTATGGTGGCAACGTGGCTGCGGCGAAGTCGGTCGGTAAGTTGATCGCCGAGCGGGCCAAGGAGAAGGGCATCACGAAGGTGGTCTTCGATCGCGGCGGCTATCTGTATCACGGCCGGGTGAAGGCGCTGGCGGATGCGGCTCGCGAAGCAGGTCTGGAGTTCTAAGTTAAGGTTTTTGGGCGAGCCGGCGCAGGCATCTGCGAGGCAGCCGGAAAGATGGATGGCATATGGCATTGATCAGGAAGAAAGTCGACGCGAACCGGCTCAACTTGAAGGACGAAGTGGTTTCGATCAATCGCGTCACCAAGGTGGTGAAGGGCGGCAAGAACATGTCGTTCGCCGCGCTCGTGGTGGTCGGCGATCCCGGCGAGGGTGTCGTGGGCTATGGTTCGGGCAAGGCAAAAGAGGTTCCGCAGGCGATCCGCAAGGGCATCGAGGCGGCCAAGAAGAACCTGTTCAAGATCAACCTGACCCAGACGACTATCCCGCACCAGGTGCTGGGCCGGTTTGGCGCCGGTTCGGTGATGTTGAAGCCTGCGCCGGAAGGCACCGGCGTGATTGCCGGCAAGACGGTTCGCGCAGTGATGACTTCAGCGGGGGTGCAGAACGTGCTGACCAAGTCGCTCGGCTCGGCCAACCCGCACAATGTGATCAAGGCCACGTTTGACGCCCTCGTCCAGTTGCGCAACAAGGCTGAAGTGGCTGCGCTGCGCGGCAAAACTGTGGAGGAGATGTAGGAAGAAAGTTGTCAGTTTCGGGTCTCGGTTGTCAGTTGAAAACCGAGACGAGGAACTGAGGACACACGACCGGAGAAAATTATGGCAACCGCAAACAAAATCAAGCTGCAGTACCATCGCTCGAAGATCTGTACTCCGGTCAAACACAAGCTCGTGATCAAAGGGCTTGGCTTTACCCGGCTGAACCAGATTGTCGAGCGCGAGGACACTCCGTCGATCCGCGGCATGGTGGCCAAGGTGCCGCACCTGGTCCGGGTGGTCGAGTAATCGATTCAATCAATGCGAGTCGGAGGGCCTTCGGGCCGCCGGCGTTATAGCGAGGAAATACGAAATGGCAATCCGCAATCTCTCCAATCTGAAGGCGCCGAAGAAGGCGAACGAAAACAAGAAGCGTGTCGGCCGCGGTATGGGCTCGGGCATGGGCAAGACGTCCACCCGGGGCCACAAAGGTCAGGGCTCGCGCTCGGGCTCATCGCTGATGCGCGGCTTTGAAGGCGGCCAGATGCCGCTGCACCGCCGGCTGCCCAAGCGCGGCTTCAACAATATCTTCCGCACCGAATACACGGTGCTGGGTCTCGACCGAGTTGCCGAGATCCTCGCGAGTGCTCCGGGCACCGAATTCACGCTGGATACGATCATCTCGCTTGGCCTCTTGCGCAAGAAGGGCGGACTGGTCAAGGTCCTCAATAACGGCGAGTTGGCTGGGCCGGTGACGATTCATGCGCACAAGTTCTCGAAGACCGCGCAGGAAGCCATCGAGAAGGCGGGCGGCAAGGCAATCCTGATCGGGTAGCGGCGTCGCCGGTGCAATCCGCCTGCGCTTTCGGCTACGATGGAGTTTCACCCCTGTGAAGCGCGGCCCGCAACGGGCGGCTTCCGAGCAACACCGAAGAGGTTCTGATGTTCGAGAAACTCGCCAATATTTTTCGCATTCCCGACCTGCGCAAGCGTGTCCTGTTCACACTCGGCATGCTGGCTGTCTATCGGCTGGGTGCGTTTATCCCCACTCCCGGCATCAATGCGGCCGCGCTGGAGCAGTACTTCAACCTGAACTCCGGTTCAGCGCTCGGCCTGGCCGACCTGTTTACCGGCGGCAACCTGCGCAAGCTCACGGTCTTCGCGCTGGGGATTATGCCGTACATTACGGCCTCCATCATCTTCCAGTTGCTGACCGTCATCTACGAGCCACTGGCGAAGCTGCAGAAGGAAGGCGAACTGGGCCGCCGCAAGATTACCCAGTGGACCCGCTACGTCACGGTTCTGTTGGGCGTCATCCAGTCCTTTGCCATTGCCATGACCCTTTCGGGCCAGGGGATGACGACGATTCCCCGCGGCGCGTTTGTTCCGCTGTGCGTCATCACGCTGACCGCCGGGACTGCCTTCATCATGTGGCTGGGCGAGCAGATTACCGAGCGCGGTGTCGGAAACGGCATGTCGCTGCTGATTTTTACCGGCATTGTGGTCGGTCTGCCGCGCGGCATCCACGACCTGTATGACAAGGCCGTCAACCAGGCATGGGGCTCGCTGACGCCGATCGCGATTGTGATTCTCGTCATTGCCATGATTGCGGTGGTGGCATTTATCGTATTCGTCGAGCGTTCCGAGCGACGCATTCCGGTGCAATACGCGAAGCGTATCGTCGGACGCAAGATGATGGGCGGTCAGTCCACGCATCTTCCGCTGCGCGTCAACTCCGGCGGCGTGATGCCGATCATCTTTGCCAGCTCAATCCTTTCTGCGCCGCTGCTGTTCGCGGGCATGAGCTTTTTCGGGGGCGGCAAGCTTGAGGACAATTCGTTCCTGGGCCCGATCTTCCGGAACATCGCCCCGGGCGAACCGTGGTATGTGATCCTGAACACCGCGGCGATTATCTTTTTCGCGTATTTCTATATTTCCATCGTTTTCCGTCCCGACGACATTGCCGATAACATGCGCAAATACGGCGGATTCATACCGGGAATCCGTCCTGGCCGGCGAACGTCGGACTTCATCAACGACGTGCTTACGCGAATCACGCTGGTGGGAGCCATCTACCTGGTGATTGTGCAACTGATCCCGACCATCCTGATCAGCGGCATCCACTTCAACCATCTATGGTTGATTGGGCGTGCCTTTGACTCGCTTCCGGCGTGGATGACGAATGGTCTTGGAGTAAACTTTTACTTCGGCGGCACATCCCTGCTGATTGTCGTCGGCGTAGCTATGGACACAGTACAGCAGATTGAATCGCAACTCATTATGCGCCACTATGACGGCTTCTCTCCCAAGAGCGGCCGGATTCGCGGGCGACGAAGTTGGTAGGCACGATACGTTGACCACAAATTGCACATCCATCCCAACGGCCCCGGTAGATGCTTCTTTCCTGCCCGGGCCGGTTCTGCTGTTGGGCGCCCCCGGTGTAGGCAAGGGGACGCAGGCCCAGTTGCTCGTCGCAAAGTATGGCATACCCCAGATCTCGACCGGTGATCTATTGCGAGCGATCCGCAACGATCCATCGAAGTCGCAAACGCCAGAGGGGGCTGAGGCGAAACGCCTGATGGACCATGGGGCGCTCGTGCCGGACGATCTGGTGAACAAATTGGTGGCTAAGCGTTTGGCTGAACCCGATACGGCTCGCGGGTACATCCTGGACGGTTTTCCGCGGACCTTGCCGCAGGCCGAGTGGCTGGACTTGCACCTTGCGTCCAGTTCGAAGTCAGCTCTGCCCGTTGTCGCGGTCAATATCGTCGCGGCCTACGATCAGCTGCTGTGCCGGATTACAGGGCGCCGGACTTGCCCTGTCTGTTCAAGCATCTACAACATCTACACCAACCCACCCAAGGTGGCCGGAAAGTGCGACTGCGAAGGCGCAGAGTTGGTTCAGCGGTCGGATGACACTGAGCCGGTATTCAAGGAGCGCCTGAAAACCTTCGAGGCGCAAACTGCTCCCGTTATCTCCCACTACAGGACTCTCGGCCGGTTTGAAGAGGCGGACGGGGATCAGGATGTGGATGCGGTGAGTGCTGCCATCGTGCAGTCGCTGTTCAATTTGCGCCAGCAGGCAACCCGGGCGGCAGCCGACTGACCATGGCGATCCTGATCAAGACGACAGCGGAGATTGACAAGATGCGCCGCTCGGGCGAGGCGCTGCGGCAGGTGCACGAGGCGGTTCGTCCGCTGGTGGTCGCCGGCGCGTCCACGATGGACCTGGAGAATGCCGCCGCGGCCAAGATGGACGCCTTGCGTGCTGTCTCGGCGTTCAAGGGTTACCGGGGATTTCCGGCGGTTTTATGCACCTCGATCAACAGCGAGGTGGTGCACGGGATTCCGTCGGCCAAGCGTATTCTCGCCGATGGGGACGTGGTCTCTGTCGACTGTGGGGTGATCGTGGACGGCTTCTACTCCGACGCGGCCGTCACCTATGCGGTTGGGGCGCCCACCCCGGCCACGCGCAAGCTGCTGGAGGTAACCCAGGCGTCGCTGGAGAAGGCCATCCAGCAAGCTCAGGTTGGCGGGCGGCTGGGCGACATATCGTCGGCCGTCCAGGAGATGTGCGAGGCGGAGGGTTTCGGGGTGGTTCGTGAGTTTGTCGGCCACGGGATTGGCCGGTCCATGCACGAGGATCCGCAGGTGCCCAATTTCGGCATGCGCGGCAAGGGGCCGCGGCTGAAGGCCGGTATGGTGCTGGCGATCGAGCCCATGATCAACGCCGGTGGGCCGGAGGTAAAGGTCTTGCCGGACGGGTGGACGACGGTAACCCTGGACGGCAGCTACAGCGCCCACTTCGAGCACACCGTGGCTATCACAAAAGACGGCCCATTCGTGCTTACGAGGTAGAAATTAGGCTGGGTTTCAGCGTATAATCGAAGGTGCTGTGTGTGTAAGCACGCAGCGACAGGGCGTTAGGGCCGCGTAAAACCCGTCCCCGCCCCTAGAAGGAGAGCGTTTGTCGAAGGAAGATGCGATTGAAGTGATGGCAGTCGTTGTTGAGACGCTGCCCAACGCGATGTTCAAGGTCGAGCTTGAAAACAAGCATCAGGCCTTGGCGCACGTCTCTGGGCGGATGCGCAAAAACTTCATTCGTATTCTCCCCGGCGACCGCGTCGCGATTGAGCTCAGCCCGTACGATCTCAACCGCGGCCGCATCGTCTATCGCTATAAGTAGACGAAAATCAGCCACTAGCTTTGAGCTACTAGCTTCTAGCTGAAACCAAGATTGATAGCTGCCCACGCTCGCCTTTGGCCCAAAGCTGACGGCCCAAGAGCTAACGGCCGCGTTAGGAGTTGTGATGAAGGTCCGTGCCTCAGTGAAGAAGATTTGTGACAAATGTCAGGTTATTCACCGCCGCGGCGTGGTTCGCGTAATTTGCGAAAACGCCAAGCACAAACAGCGTCAAGGGTAAGCAGCAACGACAGTATTACCCGGCCCCGCCAGGCTAGTTAGCCGCAGTCAAGGCTTGCGTTGAACCTGGCGGAATCTGCCGCAAACCAGCAACCCCGCTCCGGTGGCCAGCAGCGCCACCAGCCCAAACGAAAAGGAACCCCATGGCACGTATTGCCGGAATCGATGTCCCTAATAACAAACAGGTGCGCATCGGACTCACGTACATCTTCGGCATCGGCGACTCGCGCGCGGCAAAGATCCTCGCCGAAGCGAACGTCGATCCCTTCGCAAAGGTCGGCACCCTCGATGAGGACGCGCTGAACCGCATCCGTCACGTCATCGAAGGCCAGGGCCAGATTGAGGGCGACCTGCGCAAGGACGTCTCGCTCAACATCAAGCGGCTGATCGAAATCCAGTCGTACCGCGGCCTCCGCCACCGGCGTTCCCTGCCGGTCCGCGGCCAGCGTACTCACACCAATGCCCGCACCCGCAAAGGCCCCCGCAAGGGCACGGTTGCCGGCAAGAAGAAAGCGACCAAATAACCCATGGCGAAGACACAGAAC
>Ga0181520_10011519_pt1 | contig 11598 bp, 11 predicted proteins | sample PEATcosm2014_Bin_29_FD_132451 | JGI IMG/M metagenome (GOLD analysis project Ga0181520, IMG submission 132451) | Peatland microbial communities from MTU Mesocosm Facility, Houghton, MI, USA - PEATcosm2014_Bin02_30_metaG | ecosystem: Environmental > Terrestrial > Soil > Wetlands > Peat | place...
GATAGGTGCATCCAGCGTCGACGCAGGCGACGATCTCGGAGGTCGAGGCGGCAATCGCCACATTGCGGCCTCTGGAGACGGGGCCGGGGCAGTTCTTCAGGCTGCAGGATTCGTCGCGAATGGGCTGCAGGAGGTCGTTGCTGCGGGCAGCTTCGACCAGCCACTCCCAGGTGCCGTCGGTTGAGCCGCCGTCGACGATGACGATCTCGGCCGGCAGGGGGATCTGCGCCAGGAGGCACGGAATAAGCCTGGGAATGTCTTCAATCTCGTTGAGGACGGTGGAAATAATGCTGACGGGCTGCATGGGAAAAGTATAGCGAGCTAGGAGCATTTCCCGGGCAGATTGACCCGATGCGCGCTTTGACGATAGAATTGTAAAGTTTGGCGATGCACCCCTTTGAGGATGTGCGGGGCTATGCTGGGCTCACCGCTGGGAAACCATGGCGTGTGTGCGGCCCGCTCCCGCAGTAGTCACTCCCGGAATGCGACCCAATGAAGGATTCGAAATTACGATGCGCCTCGTTTCTTGAAACCCGAGCGCTGGAGGGTTTGTTATGTACGCAGTGATTCGCACCGGTGGGAAGCAGTACCGGGTCGCTCCGGGCGACGTGGTCAAGATTGAAAGCGTGGTTACGGAAGATCAGACGATCGAGTTCAGCGACGTGCTGGCAGTCTCCGGCGAGCCGGGAACCGTAGCCAAGCCGGCCAGCGCCAAGGTGACGGCAGAGGTGCTGGGCGAAGGCCGCGGCGCCAAGATCCTTGTCTTCCACTTGAAGCGCAAGAAACAGTACAAGAAGCTGCAGGGACACCGGCAGAACTTCACCGAGATACGCATCAAGGCCATCGAGGCCGACGGCGTAACCTATACCGCAGCGAGCTAAGAGCTCGCCGCCAGCTTTTACCTGCTAGCTTTTCGCTGCTAGCAATTTCGTGGTTCAGAATTGACTTGGGCTTCCGGCAAAGCAGAGCTAAGGGCTAGCGGCTGAGAGCTGAGAGCTGATTTCGAGAAGGGGATTCGGCAATGGCACATAAGAAGGGTGGAGGCAGCTCCACAAACGGACGCGACTCCAATGCACAGCGACTGGGCGTAAAAGCCTTTGGCGGCGAACTGGTTACCGGCGGAACGATCATCATGCGCCAGCGCGGTACCCGCATCAAGCCGGGCCTGAACGTAGGCATCGGCTCCGACGACACACTGTTTGCCAAGATTTCAGGCCGGGTTGTGTTCTCCGACCACGGCAATCGTGGGCGCTTTGCGTCCATCGAAGTGGTGGCGGCCGAGTAATTCAGCAGCAATTCAACGACGAGAGGCCACGGCGATGCTGTGGCCTCTCGTCGTTCCGGTGGCTCAGCGCGCGTTCAGGGCGGCTTGGATTCGAGGCTATTGCTTTCCCACGTCCCCAAACGCGAGGGACCTGGGCACCCAGACTTGTGAATTTTGAACGCCAGCCCCTGTTGCCGAGTCCCTGCCTTCAGGATTCGGACTTGCGGTCTTTGAAGCTGCGATCGAGAACTTTCTCCACGACCTTCTCGACGTCGGTGAGGAAGAAACTGTTCACGGGCTGCTGCACGGCTACCCGGGTTCCGGTGTGGCCCAGGGCGGATGCAATCTTGTTCCAGCGATAAAGGGTGGAGTCGACCGGCACCACCACCGGCTCGTGAACCGGCTCAGGCAGCGCGCAGTAAGCGATCCAAATAGAAGCCGTGATCATGATCAGCGACTGGTAGACGAATTGCAAAGGCGTGGTGAGCGAAGAGTTGCGGGCGACCAGCGAGGAGAAGGCGAAGTCATTGGCCGACATCAGGCCCAATCCCAGGGCAATGCCGAACGCCATGTCGCGAATGGAGAAGCGCAGAGCGTTCATGCTCATGCAGAGAAATGCCAGCAGGCACAGCTCGAGAATGCTCACAGAGCGCATCAGTCCGTCGGCGATATCGGGGAGCATGAGGATGCCGGGCCGTTTGAAGGAAGTGGAGGAAAGGGTCACGATGACCGAGGCCAGAACGACCCATCGAAAGGCCACCGTCCCGAGCTTCAGCAGACCCGCATACGCCGAAAGGGCCGTGCGGAAAACCTCCAAACAGACAAAATACAGCAGCAGGGCGCTTACCCCGTAGACCGCCCAATAGAAATAGAAGTAGGTAATCAGCCAGGTCTGCGAAGGGAAAATCAGGTGGTCGCCGGTGAGCAGCAGCCACAACACGGGCGCCGAGGCCACCCGCAAGGCCAGGTAAGCGCCCATGGCCGGGAAGCGGCGCTGCAGGCCTTTGCGCCTGAAGAGAGCCGCAAGAGTCACCCAAAGCGCAAACTCCACGCCCGTCAGCAGCGACATGATGGTCTCAGAAGACATAGGCGTACTGCCACCATCCCAAAGGGTGACCTTCAGGATAGCGCCGTCTTCGATTCTGCTCAACCGGAAAGCGGCATAGCCATTTGCAACTTTGGTGCTACCTGGGTTCTATTGGCTTTGCGGTGCTTTGGGGCAGGTGGGCAGCCCCGGGACACATTGTGGGACGGGGAAGTTTTGAGTCGCGGATTGCCGGCTTGGCAAGGGGCGGTGGTTTCGGGGCGAGACGGTGGCTGCGACAGCGCCAAGAATCACGATGGAAAGGGCAAATACACGCAGGGTGAGCTTCATGGTCCGTACTCCCTTGAGAAGATGGAAGAAACCGAAAAATGATCTTGCCGTGCGCCTGTATCGTAGAGAATAAGGACGGGGAAGTCCAGTGTTTTCATAGACTTGAGCAACTGGTAATGGCGTTGATTACTAACGTCATTCGTCCTAGTTGAAATGCCCGCATCGGACTGCCCTTCCGGGGCGCTCTCTGCGCTTCAGATCAGTCCTCGCGCCATGCTAAAATGAAGGCAGGAAGATTCGCGAAAGCCCCCGTCTTTCAAGCGGTTAGTCCCTGATTTCCAGCCCGCAATCTCGATCCCGGAACCGCTCCTGTCTGGTGCTGAAAGCGAAAGTCCTGCGAATGGAAACCTATGGCGACTGAAGAAGTTCCAAGCACACCTCCCCACGGCGATAACGACAGCTATACCGGCGAAAACATCAAGATTCTGGAGGGCCTGGAGGCAGTTCGCCTTCGCCCCGCCATGTACATCGGCTCGACCGGTGAGATGGGCCTGCACCACCTGGTCTACGAAGTGGTGGACAACTCGGTCGACGAATGCCTGGCTGGATACGCCAAGAAGATCGACGTAATCATCCACGTAGACAACTCCGTCACGGTGATCGACGACGGCCGCGGCATCCCTGTAGATTTGATGACGCTGTCGAACGGCACGACGATGCCTGCCGTGCAGGTGGTTTTGACCAAGCTTCACGCAGGCGGCAAGTTCGACGCCTCCACCTACAAGGTGTCCGGCGGCCTGCACGGCGTGGGCGTGAGTTGCGTGAACGCGTTGAGCCAGGAGTTCAATGTGGAGATCTGGCGCGACGGGCACACCTGGGAGATGGACTTCAGTTGCGGGGATCCGGTGAGCGAGTTGCGCAAGGCGGGCATCAGCAAGCGACTTGGCACCAAGGTACACTTCCTGCCCGACAAGACCATCTTTACGGTTACCGAGTTCAACTACGACACCCTGGCCCAACGTCTGCGCGAGATGGCCTTTCTGAACAAGGGTCTGGAAATCACCCTCACTGACGAGCGCACCGCCGACGCCAAGACCGGCGAGGCACGCCGCACCGAGTTCAAGTACGCCGGCGGCATCGCGGAGTTTGTGAAGCATCTGAACCGCGGCAAGCAAGTGCTGCACGAAAAGCCCATCGTGATGGAAGCGATGCGCGACAACGTGGCCATCGATATCGCGCTGCAGTATAACGACAGCTACTCCGAAACGGTGTTCAGCTTTGCCAACAACATCAACACGGTGGACGGCGGTACGCACCTTTCCGGGTTCCGCACCTCGCTGACCCGCACCATCAACGCCATCGGCACTTCGCTCGGCCTCTTCAAGGATCTGAAAGAAAACCTCAGCGGCGACGACGTCCGCGAGGGCCTGGTGGCGGTGGTGAGCGTAAAGCTTTCGCAGCCCCAGTTTGAAGGCCAGACCAAGGGGAAGCTGAACTCCGACATCGCCGGCATTGTGCAGGCGTTTGTGAACGAGCGCCTGGGCGCCTTCCTGGAGCAGAATCCTCCCGTCGCCAAGCGCATTATCAACAAGGCCATTGACGCGGCTCGTGCCCGCGAAGCGGCCCGCAAGGCTCGCGATCTGACACGGCGCAAAGGCGCGTTGGACGGCGGCGGCCTGCCCGGCAAGCTGGCCGACTGCAGCGAACGCAACCCGGACCGCTGCGAACTCTACCTGGTCGAGGGTGAGAGCGCAGGCGGGACAGCCAAGCAAGGCCGCGATCGCCGCTTTCAGGCAATTTTGCCGCTCAAGGGCAAGATCCTCAACGTGGAAAAGGCCCGTTACGACAAGATGCTGGGCCACGAGGAAATCCGCTGCATGATTACCGCGCTCGGCTGCGGCATCGGCAAGGACGACTTCGACGCCAGCAAGATTCGCTACGGCAAGATCATTCTGATGACCGACGCCGACGTCGACGGATCGCACATCCGTACGCTGCTGCTGACCTTCTTCTTCCGGCACATGACGGATCTGATCAAGCGCGACAACATCTATATCGCCCAGCCACCGCTGTTCAAGATCAAGAAGGGCCGTCGCGAAGAGTACATCAAGGACGAACGGGAGTTTGTGAAGGTGATGGTGAGCCGCGCCTCCGATGGCATGATTGTTCGCCATGGTGAAGCAGCCAGCCGCATTGAAGGCCCGGATCTCACGCGCTTCATGGCCATTCTCGATGAGTATCTGGGTTTTGTGGAACGGGTCGACAAGCGGATGCGCAACGAGAAACTGACGGAGTTGCTGGCTCGCGCCGAGCTTATCCATCGCGCCGACTTCACCTCGAAGGCGGAGAGCGACGTACCACCGAAGCTGATTGCCCTGCACGAGAAGTTGGCTGAGCTGTCTGACGAGTTTGGCTTCAAGGCGCTCAGTGACCTGGTGGAAGATGAAGAGCACCACACCTGGAGCATCAACTTTACCGACGCCCAGGGGGCTACACGCAACATCGACTGGAGTTTGGCGTCGAGCCCGGAATTCAAGCAGATGATGTCGAAGTACATGCTCATCAAGGAGTTCCTGGAGCCGCCTTTCCTGATCGAGTTTGCCACCAAGGGGCCTGCGCCCGAGACGCTTTTCGAGACGGCAGAACCCGCCGCAGAGGCTGCTGCCGAAACCGAAGAAGTGAAGGCGGAAGCCAAACAGGCACGGCGCCTGGCGCGCTCTCTGCAGGAGCCCGTCGAAAAACAAACAGCCCGTGAGTTGTTTGCCTATATTGTCGAACAGGGCAAGAAGGGCTACGACGTGCAGCGCTACAAGGGGCTGGGCGAGATGACTGCCACGCAACTCTGGGAGACCACCATGGACCCGGAGCATCGCACGCTGCTGCAGGTCAAGCTCGAGGACATTGCGGAAACCGAAGCCATCTTTACCACGCTGATGGGCGAAGATGTGGAGGCGCGCCGCAAGTTCATTGAAGATAATGCACTGGACGTGAAGAACCTGGATATCTAGTGCGATCCGGTTGCAGGTTTGCGGAAATAGTGTCCTGATTTGCGCAAAACTGGCTCGAACAACCTTGAGAATCGATGAATCTGGAGAGAGGGGTTTCCCTTCTCTCCAGCGCGCCGCGAGACAACTTATTGATTCTACTTATACAAAAGACGGAACAAGTCATACCTCCATTTGAATGATGGTATTTGCATATCGTCTTGAATTCGCATCAAATTAAGCAACTGTTCCAGACCAGGGCGAGTGCCGAAAGTCAGGCAGCTACCCGCGGCCGGTAATCACAACCATGCTTCTTACAGAATCCAGAACCAACGATTGGTCTCCCGGTGTTGTCTTCCAAGAGCCCATCGGCGGTTAGAACCTTGCCCGTTCCACTCCTATTCCGTTCAGGAAGAATGGGCTGGACGCGACCCGTCAGGCACGCTGCCAGAAGCAGCTCCGAAGGGGACAACCAACTGGACAGTGCCGGGGGATCTGGGAGCCGGCCACGGAATGGGTCGGCGATGCTCGCGGTTTCAGGAAAGTGTTGTTGGTGGTACTAGCTCCGCGGGTGGTGTCGCCTTGGCCAGCGCAAGTATTGCTCCTGCAAACAGCAGCGTGTCGGCAAAGTAGTTGATCCCCTCGATCTTGACGGCAGTGCTTGGGTCGGCTAGCGAAGCGATCAGGATAGGCACATAGATGAACACAACCAGCAGCACGATCCAGGTGCCGAGACAAGTTGCCGCCATCCGCGTCTTCCTGGCCGAGAGCATGGCTGCCGCGCCGGCCATGAGCATTGCGCCAGTCAGATAACCGATGACCGGGCGCGCGGGAATCCACACAGGCATCAATTGTTCGAGCGGGACGCCAGGACGCGCGAGCGGGTGCAGGAAATGTTCGACTCCAAAAAACAGAGCGGCGAGGCCGATCAATACGCGGCCCACAGTTACCAGCTTGCGCGCGACCTGGCCCTGTGTCGCGCCCTGCATCGCGTTACCAGCAAGAAGCCAGCCGCCGGCGGCGAACCCCATCTCTCGAATCACAAGCGTCCATCCGAATCTATCTCCGGGGCCGGCGAGGGCCGCCGGGAATTCCAACATGGCCACAAAAAGAAACATCATGATCCCGAACAGGAGGCCGGACCAGCGCACCAGAATGTTTGTGGCGATGCTCAACGAAGCGGCGAGTAGCGCAATTCCCACGAAATACGCCCAAAACAATCGCCACGGCATATAGGAGGGAACGGCGGAAAGGACGAGCTCCGCGCCTGCAATATGCAGGGCACCGAAGACCGCCAAGGGGACAGCGAAGCATAAGTTGCTCAAGGCTACAATCTTGTCCAGGCCGCCAGCCCGAGCGACAGCAGCCTTTGCGCTCCAAAGCGCAACCGCGAAAAGCAGGATTCCAATGCTGCACATCGCGATCACGGTACGTGAGATCCCGAAAAATGAGTCGATCAGATTCGAGTGCATGAGCCATACCAGAAGTAGGTTCGCGCACCCAATCGTTGAGCACGCTTTGCTGATCACTATAGCTCAAAACTGCACAACGAGGTGCAGGCAATGGCTTTTCTCACCGGTCGATTTCCTCAGCGGCCGACTGGCCACGGTCTGAATTTAGAATTCTCTGTCTTTCTCAACTAACGGTTCGATCTTAACCATATATGCGCCTCGTGTAAACTTATGATGGAGGAACTTGAATGAGCACGAAACAACTACTGGCTGAAATCGATCGCGGCATCAATGCCTTGCAGAAGGCACGTGCCTTGTGTTTGAAAGGCGACACCGTTGCAACAAAAGCTAAGGGAACCGCGTCCAAGACAGTCAAGGCAACAAAGGCGCCTGCAAAAAAGGCGGCTAAAGGCGGTATGAGCGAAGAGGGTCGCGCCAAAATCGCCGCTGCTCAGCAAAAGCGTTGGGCAAAGGTGAAGCGGGAAAAGAAGAGGGCTGCCAAGGCCGCTAAGGCTGCAGTTGTCGTTCCCGCAGCACAGTAACTCCATCTCGCACGCACAAATATTGGCCCTGAAGGTATCGACCTCAGGGCCAATATCTCTGGCGTTCGCTGTTTCAGTATGCAGACACGGTTCAAAACAAGCCCGCAAGCGCAACTTTGTACGCAGGACCGCCCCGAATGGTGGCGGTGACGAATTCCTGTCAGCCGCCCGAGTCGGCATCGAGATCCAGTAAGCCTCGAGGGAACCTGACTTAGACCGGTTCCACGATGCGTGTGTCCTTTGTAGCGCTGCGGAATGTGGCTTTTTTCTTGCGGAAATGGCTACTTAAAGGCATTGCTTTCCAGTCACATCAATCGGGGAACCGACGTGGAGGTGTTCATCGTCGGCTTGTCCAAGGTAACTGAAGGATGGGTTGCCAGCCCCGCGCTGCCAAGATCCTGGTGACTCTTGCAATGGTAGTTCTTAACGTGGCGTATTTTTTCGTCGCCGACGGTCGCTCTCCTTCATGATTTCCCTCAAATCCGCAGCCGGCCGTATCTCTTTCGTTCCCAACTTCATACCTGGATGTTGCGCGATAAGTTGAATGGCATGATTGAGGTCTCGCGCGTCAAGAATCAGAAGGCCGCCGAGTTGTTCCTTGGTTTCCGCGTAGGGGCCGTCGGTGGTCGCGACCTTGCCGTTTTTCCAGTACAGGGTTACCGCGGTCTCCTGAGGCTGAAGAGGCACTTCGACGGCAACATGTCCGTTGGCGCGCAGATGGTCGTTGTACTCAAAACAGTCGTCGAATACTTTGTTTCGCTCGCTCTCAGACATGTTTTCGAACTTGCCGGGTTCCAAGTAGCCCAAACAGATGTATTTCATCCCAACCCTCCTGGTTTCCCGTGGCTCAGAGAGATGTAGCCGGTCATGCGGGCATCAGATAGCCGGTCGGGAAACCGAAGAATCGATAGCCACTGTTTTCAAATGTCCGCAGATCAAAAGCGCAGGCCGCCCCGGAAGAATGTTCATAGACTTCCGGTGGGGACTGCGCCGGCTCGCTCGTAATTCACGAGAATCACGCCTTTTGAGGTGACCGTGCTTTCCGTCACCTTGAATGCCGCCGGGATCGTTCCATCGGCAAACAATCGTTTCCCACTGCCCAGCGTGATTGGAAATACCTTCAGCCAGAACGCATCGACCAAATCATTCTTCATAAGGGTCTGAACCAGAGTTGCGCTTCCATACACGTGCAAATCAGGCCCTTCCTGCTGTTTGAGTTCGATGATTTGTTCGGCAATGTCTCCGTTGAGAAAGACCGTTGGCTGCCATTCGTGGGAAGTGACGGTATTTGAAGCCACGTACTTGGTAGCTGTGTTGACGGCCGGCCAAATGTCACCATGTTGTGGCCAGAATTGTGACCAAAGGTCGAAGGTTCTGCGCCCCAACAGCAAGTCAAACGGCAGGTTCATCTGCTTTTTCATGGCCGCTCCGCTTACAGCGTCTGAATGGGGGCCGATCCACCCGCCATACGCGAAGCCTCCGCTGGTATCTTCCTGTGGGCCGCCTGGGGCCTGCACGACCCCATCCAGGGAGACAAACTCGAGCACATTGATTTTTCTCATCTCCGCGTTCCTTTCGAGTCCTATTTGCTTTTTGTCGCAGCAGCCAAAACAGAGGTATTCACTGTTTTTCTCTTCATAGCGTATGGAACGAACCGGCAGCAGAACGGTGCGCCGGCTCGTTCATCCCGTCACCGCGGAGCTTGATCCCAAGCCGCGGTGCGAAGGTTGTTTACTTGCTTTCGCCAGGTTCCAGTTCCGGAGCCGGGAAGAAAAGAAGCTCGCGCACCTCGCCAACCGCATCGCAGAAGATGGCACCCTTGCGCGCCCACGCGAGGGCCTCGTCCATATCGGCGCATTCCAGTATCCAAAATCCGCCCATGTGTTCCTTGGTCTCGGTGTACGGCCCGTCGGTAACGAGCACTTTGCGGTCGGGCTGGACCCGCAGCGTTTTCGCGCTGGCAGCCGGGGAAATGCCGCAGGCGAACTTCCTCACGCCGGCAGCAATCAATTCGCGGTTGAGAGCGTGGATCTCCTCGATCATCGCTTCGGTTACGACGGACGGGTCGAAGTCGTCGGGTAGGTAGTTAGCAACCAGATACTGTGGCATATTCTCTCCTTTGTTCTGTGTCGGTATTCGGGCGAACCGATAGCCCTGCCTTCACCCTATAGTCGAACGGCCTGGCCTGAATTCGACACATCCACCAAAGAATTCTGCTTCTTTTGCGTTTTGCTCGAGGCGACCGGAGGTGACCGCTCCATCAATGCTTGGCGTGGACAACGCGAACACCAAGGTGTCCGGGCGCGAGTCCTTGAACCGCGTCACCGAACCTGGACGCGATCTGCTCGAAACCGATATCTTCAATGTCACTAAACCCGTGCGTGCGCAGAAACGCTGCCATGTCCTCCGGCACGAAGCGGCTGGCCGAACGCTCCCCAATCTTCTCAAGCTGCTCGGTCCGCTGCTTTTCCAATTGCCTTAACTCTTCAGAGAACGCCTCGGGAGGTTCCATGTAGTCGAATACCACCTCCGAGTCCTGGATGGACGTCATGTAGTCCAGAGTGCGGCCAATAGCGTCCTGTGTCAGATAGGGCACAACTCCGAGCCAGGTGAAAAATGCGGGCGAGTTCTGCTGAAATTCTGCAGCGGCGAGCTTCTCTCCCACATCTTCCCGATCGAAATCGACCGGCACGAGAACAAGCCCGGCCGGAAGTGCGATTTGAGCATCGGCCAGGCGTTCGAGCTTACCGGCCTGCGTTGCGGGGTGGTCCAGCTCGTAGATACGGATCTCCAGCGCGCTATGGGGATTCCGGAGCGCGAACGTGTCGAGTCCGGCGCCAAGGATGACGATCTGGCGAACCCCTCGTTCGACGGCCTTCGCCAACGCATCTTCCGCGATCCGGGCTCGCGCGGCGTTGAACAGACGTCCAAGACTGGCTGCGGGATGTGCGTTCGCAAATTGGAGCACGTCGTCTTCGTCCTCACCCAGAATCTTCATGGCAAATGGGTCACGGAGGATTGAGCCCCGATCGAGGAGCTGATGAGCAGCTCGTTGGCGGGCGGGTATCAGGGCTGTGCGGCTGGGCTCGTTCGGCTTCATCTTCGAGGTCTCCGTTCTTATTCATAACCGATCGCTAACTGATCGCACGAGTTGCCGAGGGCCAGGTTCGCGCCGTGAGATTCTCTTACTTCAGCTGTCGGATCCGCTCTTGCAGGAATTGCCGCTCGGGTTCCTGTTCGGTCAGGGCCAGGGCCTTCTCATAAGAGGACCGCGCCTCGCCTGCCTTGCCGAGTCTGCGGTACATATCCGCACGGGCTGAATGCGCCAGGTAGTAGTTTGCCAATTCGCCTTGTTCCAACACCGCGTCGATATGCGTTAGACCTGCCTCCGGGCCATCGCGCATGGCAATTGCGACGGCACGATTGAGATGGACAACCGGCGACGGCTGAATTCGTACCAACTGGTCGTAAATCGCGACAATTTGCCGCCAGTCGGTTTCAGCGACCGACTGCGCCTCCGCATGAACGGCCGCAATCGCAGCCTGTAGCGTATACGAGCCGAAGCGGCGGGACTCCAAGGCTTTCTCCAGCAATGCCACTCCCTCCGCGATCTGTTTGCTGTTCCAGCGCGAGCGGTCTTGATTCTCCAGCAAGATCAGCTCCCCGGTCGGAGAGGTTCTTGCGGCATGGCGGGATTCCTGGATCAACATCAAGGAGAGGAGCCCCATGACTTCCGGCTCTGGCTGAAGGTCGACCAGCAGCCGGCCCAGCCGAATCGCCTCGCCGGTCAGTTCGGCGCGCGTTACTTCCGCGCCCGCCGCTGCCGAATAGCCCTCGTTAAAGACGAGATAGATGACCTGGAGCACAGCGCCGAGCCGCTCCGGCAATTCCTGCGGCGCCGGCACCTCGTAGGGCACCTTTGCCTCTCGAATCTTTGCCTTTGCGCGCACAATGCGCTGGGCCAGCGTGCGGGGAGCGATGAGGAAGGCCTTTGCGATTTCCTCTGTTGTCAGTCCGCAGACCTCGTGCAAGGTGAGCGCAA
>Ga0181520_10011520_pt1 | contig 11598 bp, 11 predicted proteins | sample PEATcosm2014_Bin_29_FD_132451 | JGI IMG/M metagenome (GOLD analysis project Ga0181520, IMG submission 132451) | Peatland microbial communities from MTU Mesocosm Facility, Houghton, MI, USA - PEATcosm2014_Bin02_30_metaG | ecosystem: Environmental > Terrestrial > Soil > Wetlands > Peat | place...
AGGTCAGCTTCTTACCACCTCTGGCGGGTTATTGTTTGGAAACACTTCAACAAACACAGAAACAAACATATTCTACTATAATGGCGCCTATTCTTTTTCTACATATAATCCCAGCGCAGGATATTTACCTGATCCTAGTGGTTGGGGTATTCCGGGTAAGTTTACCATTTCCCCCGCTTTCCCCAATCTGTTTATCCTCAAGTCGGTCAACAAGACGAGCGCCAACCCCGGTAATGTCCTTATCTATACGGTTCAGGTGAAAAACACCGGTACTGGACCCTCTTATGCGACTACCCTGACCGATAGCCTTGGAAACTATAATGCATTAGCCATATCCGCCTATTCGGGCTCCCCGTTCAGTTTAACGGATGGCAGCCCTTCGTCGGGGCTCACGCTTGGTACACCGCAATATTCATCGAATGGCGGCGCCACCTATACCTATACACTGGTATCGGGAGCGGGTGGAGCGCCGGCCGGTTATGACGGAGTGGTCACCAACTGGAAAATTATTATGAACGGAAATATGAATGGAAACGGAGGTAATTTCACGCTCAACTACCAGGTTAAAGTCAAGTAACTAAATACACAAATATTTGTGCAATAAATAAGTAATAAATTAAAAAGAAGAATATTATGAAATAATTTATTCCATAATTGATAGACATACAAAAGTGTTTTTTTATACTGCCGTATCCTTGTAACTAAATTAGTAATCCGAATAAAAAATAAGAGGAGGTAAAATTTATGAAAAAGAGTTTCACTTTAATGTCGCTGATTACGGTAATTGCAGTTTTGTCATTTTTAATTGTTTCTGCAACTCCTGTAAAAGCAAGTCCGGCAATGACCGAGGAAAAAGCTATGCATCCCCGTATTGTGAAAGCAATTGATGCTCTGGAAGATGCCGTTGCCTACATGAAAGCAGCGCCCCATGATTTCGGCGGGCACCGAGCTAAGGCAATAGAAGATTCCGAAAAAGCAATAAAACAGCTCAGAGAAGCCCTCAAATACAGGGAAGTGCGAGACAGAAAATAAAATGAGATAGAAATATCTTATCTTCTAAAGGCGGAATAAAATCCGTCTTTTTTTATAGTAATCGAATGAACCTTTCTTCTGTAATCCTCATTTTACAGATGTCTATTTTTATGCTAATTTACAACCAATAATCGTTAAAAAATAACGTCTTCATTAAAATTGTTACAAAGTAATTTTGCGGCGTTGGAAATATTAGTACAAAACCATATAAACATTGTTATATGAGTAAAACATGGAATTAGCTCTGGCAATAATCGTATTTGTTGTTATTGTTCTCGTTGCTTTTCTCTTTCTATACCAACCAGATAACACTGAGGACTTGGTAGGAACTACAAAGGATCTTGAAAACTACATCGGAATAATGATGTTAAGCGCTGAAAAATATGCTTTCGTGATAGCGACGGTTAAAGGGACGAGGGATTTTGTACAATTCAGTGGAAACACAAAAAATATACGACTGGATTTTCCGCTCATAACCGATAGGCAAAAGAGTATGGAAGTGGCTTTCAGAACTACAGCAAAGGAAATGGATCTGAAAATAATTGAAAACCGGGGAACAGGCGGCGAGGTATTCTTGGACATCGACCTCAAAGGGACTACAGCCGAGATTTCCGTTGCTGCGCGGACATTCATGGAAAGATTCTTTGGTATAACGCAGGATACAAAAATAAAATATAGGCTAAATATCTGATCACAGAACCATGCAATACGGCCGATCAATTCGCTCCGGCTTATTTCTATATTATATCATAATGGAAATAATAATATGAAAGACATTAAATACTATTCAAAAGATTTATTACAGCTTCAACCTGACGTCGAAGGCGCAAAAATGTGGGCTGTTGCCTTAGAAAAAACAATGCTTACTTATTTTGAGATAGAATCTAACAGCAAATTTGATATGCATTCACATACGAGCGAACAGATTACAATGGTTCTTGAAGGGGAATTATTTTTCAAAATAAAAGATAAAGAAATATGCGTAAAAGCAGGCGAGGTAATTGCTATACCTTCAAATCTTTATCATGGTGTTTATACAAAGAACAAATTTGTTAAAGCTATTGACGCATGGTCACCAATAAGAGAAGAATACAAAATAAACGACATATAACAAAACCTAATAAAATTTTTACGAAATATTTATTTGAATAGGTTGTCTGATAATGTTTTGAACGGCAGAATATAACTCTACTTCTGTTTCCGGGGTTCTGATCGAAACTATCAACGAGTATCGCGCACGCTTATTCCATCTCTCATGTTTATGGTTTTCTCGCCACCAACCAATAATTGGACAAATACCTATATGCCCCCGTTCTGCAAGTGCGGCTGCGGTTCCTTTCCAAGTGTCTGAATGAATAGAACCGAGCTTTCTCAGTTGGGGGCCCAGATACCATTCAGTATCACTGGGTGATTCCGAAATACGTCCAGATTCTTCATCTCTTGCAGCCCGATTTATTCTGCTTCTGAAAGAGTCAAGATTCTCTAATGGTCTCTTGACATCAAATATCAATCCATGGCTCTGATAACTATACTTACGTCCCCAACCGCGTCGAGCTGGATTAGGCTCAATAAAGTAAGAAAGTGTTACTCGCATTTGCACTGGCGTTTCACCCAAATCCTGTAGTACTTCGTTCGGCCATGGTATTTCATGAATATTAAGGTCTCGAGTTGTATATAATGAACCTCTTTTATCGAATGGTTGTAATGAATCTTGGGCAATTAATGTGACAGAGTTTTGTGCACTCCAAAGTGCCCGCTCTAAATTTGGAAGACCGAATCCGCAGTATCGTAAGAGGTTTTCGTATTCGTGTCTTGTTCGTGGATTAAATCTGGCATACATCGGTTCTGTCCATTCGGCTGAATGTATCATCAGTGCTCGAATTGTTTCAGGCCAATATTCGGGATATTGAGCTTGAAGTCTCGCTGCCATTTGTGATGCCAATGCTGTAGAAGCACTTGTATCACCGGTGACCACCAAGGGTCTTCCAACAGCATGTTGATAATAGGTAGATAGGAGCTGGAGACTATCTACATAATCTGCATTGCCTATTGCAGGATTAATCGCCATGTTACCACCCTCCATCACTATATCAGGTTTGATCGGCCAAGGTCTTTGCCATGTCATAGAAGTGCAGCTCGATGGACTAATATCACCTGGCGGAGCTACCAATTGCCAGCCTGGATATTCCACGGGGTCGAGGTGATCCTTTCCCGTATAAGCCCCTACAGTAATGGCATTCCATGCTTGGCCGGGATCATGTATACCAAAATCAGCCATGTTATTTGCTGGATAATAGTGTCGGTAATTCTCTGGTGTATTTCCAGCTGCTACTATTATTAGTCTTTGCTGATCGTCATCGGCGCCTGCACATAGATTATCAATGCGTGCGGACCATGAAGATGGGCGTCCTCGGTCCCTATGGTCTGTGGCACTTACTGCCATACATATTATTCTTTGTTTATCTGGATTTTGCACTTCGGCTCTGGCAATGGCTTCAGCAGTGATATCACCATAAAGGTGCGGAGGGTTTGCACCTCTAGGTGGTATTATTTTTACTGACTCAAGCTTATGAGATAGTTCAATAGTTTCAGAATGTACAAGAGCTTCAGTGAGATCCCCATATACAGCAAGACCGGCCATCTCTGTTCCGTGACCTTGATGGTCCATTACGGTCCAAGTAGGATCATATGCGTGCATATCCGTTAAATCTAAAACCGAATTTAACAGGGGGTGGCTATTATTAATCCCGGTGTCCAAGATGCATAGCATAGGACAATCGGCAGAAGGAAGAATTGATCGATTCTGTAAATCTCTTATCCAATCTCTCTGATCTGGGGTGGTCATTCCAGTAAAAAAATCAGCCGTCTCTTTCGCTAATCGTAATTCTGCAATACAGTTAAGGAGGTTAATAGACCTACTCATTTGCGACTTCGTACCATAAGTAGCAACCACCGTTCTATCTGGAAAACAAATTTCTTTTGGATTAACTGTCATGCCGAGCCTACTGGCATGTTCCTTAAAAAAATCAACGATTGCTTTAGGATCATCACTCGTACGCAACCAAACTTCCCACCAGATTCCTCTTTGGTCTTCTATTGGAAACACATCCCTTTCATCAGTCCAAAGTGCATTCAAGGCCGCTCGTTGGATTTCTGATATGCTTTCGACCAGTTCTCTATTTTGCGGGCGCCCCTTTTTTGTATCCTTTTCAAGATAATCAGCGATCTTCTTAGTTAAGATGGGTAATTTCCCCTCGGGAACAAAGACTGTAGCGTAATTCTTATTTTCAACTTGCTGAACAGCGAGAAGTTCGATTCCACTTTTAATTGCCTCAAGACTTTCAAATTTAAGAGTAAAATCAGGCTCACTTTCAAACTGAATGTATGTCCCGTTGCCTACATCTATTCCAAAAGCTTTTTGTTCAGCGATGATAGTACTTGTCTCTGCACGTAGACGATCGAATTGATGCAAAAGTTTTTGTCCATGTGTTTGTCTCTGTCTCGGTGGTAGTTGAAAAGTCTTGCCATATGAAGGAATAGGGGTATAGAGTTCGGTATGGGCGGTATCCTTTATTAAGAGGTGCGAAAACTTATTAGATTCATTTTTCGGCATCAGTTTTGAGGTTCAGGATAAACACTTTTATTTATTTATAAATGCTTTTCGTTCGGTTAAAAATTTAGATAAATCATCATGCATTAATATTTCATGATCAGAAATAATGGCATCTCTGATAGCATCTTCACATACTTTGCTAAGATCCGCATAACTGAGTCCAAAAGCTTCTTCCGCAAGTTTCTTCCACGCAATCCGTATGGTTTTGATAACTGAAAGCCTGCTTTTTAGCAGTTTCATGATTAACGGTTTATCCGGCAAAGCATATTCGATTATATCGTCAAAACGACGGAAAAGAGCATAATCCAAAACTTTTGGGTGATTGGTTGCAGCTAGAATTATACTATCAGAATCATCCTGCTCAATCATCTGGAGAAAGCTGCTCAGAATCCTACGTATTTCACCGACGTCATTGACTTGACCTCGTTGAGATCCGATTGAATCAAACTCATCAAAAAGATAAACACCTCTCGACTGAGTTATAGCATCAAAAATTAGTCTTAGCTTTGCAGCGGTTTCTCCCATATATTTTGTAATAAGGCTTTCCAATCTAACCACAAGAAGAGGCAACCCTAATTCACCTGCTAATACACTTGCAGACATGGTTTTGCCTGTCCCAGGAGGACCGACAAGCAAAAGCTTTTTTCTTGGGGCAAGGCCATGAGAACGAATTTTTATCATCTGGCGCTGTTCTTTAATTATACGATTAAGACGTTCCTCTATACTTTTTTCGAGTATCATATCGGACATACGTAGTTTCGGATATGACGCTGAAAGGAGTGCAGAAAGTTCTCCGCGCGGTTTAGCCAAAGGAATGGGTTTACCTATAATACCTTCACTTACTTTTTTCTTTTTCGCCTCATCAATTAAAGCGCGTAATTCTTGTGCAAGATTACCATGGCCACGCTTTGCCTCACTGGCAGCAACTTGCATGGCCACTGAATAAAAATGGGAATCATCCCCGTCAACGTGAGATTTGACAAGCGCTTTTAATTGTTCTGCATCAGCCATAATAAATCTCAACCTTATATATTTTATTTTTATATCTTATGTTACATTATAAAATCAACAATAATATAAAAATCTTGTGTAAAATCTGTCTTTAGATTTTCCTTTTTACTGTATAGTTAATTCATTTAATTAAACAAAAACCCCGTACTATTTTGAGATGCGGGGTTTTATAATCATTCCATACTACCCTCATAAAAGATTAAAGGGTTGGTAACTCTTCTATACAAACAACGAATATCTTCTTTATTATCACGATTCTCGCGAGAAATCTACCATAAATAAAAGAATTTATACAAAACTCATTAGAAAAACTTTTCCTTTTAAAAAGAAATAGATTGTTAGGTCTTTTAGTTCCAATTGGCATTCAATGATCTCGATTATTATGTTGCATTTGAAGTTTTGTCTGTTGATAAAAAAATAATTCTGACCATTTCAATGAAGAACCATGTACATCCTTTTTTTTCAGAAAATAAAGATTATACTGCTTATAAATATTCACCTGTTATATTTATCACACTGCCGATCTTTGTCCACTTCGCGGTCGCGGTGCCAAAATCAAGCGGATGTTTTGGGCTTTATCTCTTCTGATTTCACTTCGTCCGTCTTAATCTCTTCCGGCTTAGCTTCTTCCGGCGTGGTTGCGCTTGACTGCGGCGCTGCATCATGTTCGGGTTCTACTTCTACATGCAGGGCATATTTAGGCGTCCCGTCATATTTAGGTTCCGCGGTATTCTCGGGTTTTGTTTCTTCTTTTAAGGCATCTTTGAGTTCATCGGTGATGCCCTCGGTGGCCTTTTTGAATTCGGTGAATGCTCTACCCAGTGTTCTGGCCATCTCGGGCAGTTTTTTCGGCCCGACGACAATAAGCGCGACGACCGCGATAACGATTATGTCCTGCATGCTGCCCAACATGAATTGATTTCTCCTTATTTTAACAATAACCTTCTATAGTATAGCACAAAAAATCAAATTTTGGGGAAATAAGGAAGGCTTAAACAAAACAGTTAAAATTTCGGCAAAATTCCGGTCTCGTAAGCGAAACAGGGAATTTTTTTCATGGCTGCTTTTAAAATTCCTCATTTGAATGTGAGACCGAAGCGTTCCCAGCGGGGCCTATTTTTATCGCTGTCCCAGGACCAGTATATGATAAAGGCTTTCCCTTCAACATTCTGCAAATCCACAAAGCCCCAGTAGCGGCTGTCCATGCTTTGGTCGCGATTGTCGCCCATCACAAAAATAGAATTTTCGGGGACGGTGACAGGCCCGAAATTGTCGCGAGGTTCTGCAGATTGCGGTAAGACGTTACTATCGCTGAAAACGCCGTAGGAATCTTTATATTCTTTGTCATTGATAAAAACTTTCTTATTTATAATTTCTATTTTATCGCCGGCAAGGCCGATAACCCGCTTGATTAAAGACATGGATCTGTCCTCGGGGTAAATAAAAACGATAAGATCATTCCTTTTCGGGTCGGTAACGGGAATAATGGTTTTTCTTAATATGGGAATTTTTACACCGTAGATAACTTCATTGACTAAAATGCTGTCACCAACGAGCAATGCCGGTTCCATGGAACCGGAAGTTATATTGAATGCATTGGTCTTTACGCCTGCGGATAAGAGCGCTGATATCAGGGATAAGATAACAAAGTAACCCAAATAAACGAACCATCTGTTGTATTTTGCCGGTTCGTAGTTTTCTTTTCTTCTTTTTGCGATTGAAAATGCGTCAACCACACAAAAGACGAAAATAGCAAAGCCGCCGATTAAAAATATAATGATAATAAAAATGTTGGGGACCGCAAGTAAAATAATGCTGCAGAGAAGAGCCCAAAACGACCAGATGCCGAAGAGTATCAATCCTCTTTTTGGACTCCCGGCATAGAGATGACCAAGGCCCGTCATAAGTAATGTAAGTAAAGCGGCTATCCATGGACGTCTGGGTTTATTGTTCACGGCTTTCCTTTATTTCTCCCGAAGGCTTAGGAAATATACAAGCAGGTATATGACAATTATGCCGTCCATTATAGCCGCGCCTTTGAAACCCGCGCCGAATGCCTGACGGGCGTGGAAGAGATAAAGGAATACAAAGCATACTTTTTCGATAATGATGAAAAGCAGGATGGGTAGACGCCATTCGGCCATAAACGCGGCTATGATCATGAAGATGCCTGCCAGTAAAACCATCACGCCCCAGTGCTGGACGAACATGATATAATTTTCGTCAAATGGCAGTTTTGAAAGGTTCTCTACGGCAAATATCGGCAGGAACGCGTATATGCCTCCCATGCAGGTACACAATCCGGCAATGACTAAAAACGGTTTGATGGTTTTGTCTATGAAGCTTTTCATGGTTCGCCTCCTTTAATGACTGTTTTTATAATGCTTGATAATCTGTAAACGCTTATGTCTTAAATGGGCGGTGTTTTTACTCTTTTATTTCTATGATTATACAATAATATAAACGTGGTTAACAACTGAAATAAACGGGAATGAGGAGGTGAAGGGAAAACGTAGTCCGGGTCTTCAGACCCGTTAACCCGGTGCACCTAAAGGTACGCACTACATTATATTTTTATCCACCTCCGTCGCTTAGCGACACCACGGTTTCCGGAGCGATTTCAAAATAAAATAATTATTGTTGACTATTTTTCCACTTTTTGTAAGAGTATTTTACGTAACGATTGTTCCTATTACTATTCTTTCCTTTTTAGCACAGACCATTCTCTTCTACTATTTATAAAAACACTTTAATATTTTTCATAAAATAATAATTGGTATGGCTTCACCGGAATCCCACGCAAATTTTTTTGTTTGATTAATTAAAATGACAAAATTTTAATTTTTTCATAGTGGGGATAAAATGATTAACAGATATTTATATTTATTATTAATTCTCCTTTCTTTGTTATTCCCCAGTTCATCTTATGGCGGCTGCAGGTCCGATTGCCGCGAAAACTACGATTCTGCAAGAGAAGATTGTATTTCCATGTATGACGATCCGGATGACGCCGATGATCTTCGTACTTGTATCGATGACGCGAAATCCGAGTACGACGATTGTTTAGAAGAATGCAGATCTTAAAATGTTTGATATCTTTTAATCATTTTAATCGAAAGGAGAAAAAAATGAAGTCTGTATTTTATGCTCTGATTGTAAGTATTCTGTTAACAGCGGTCATCGCATTTTCTGCTGATTCTATTTCACCTGAAGAAGCGATAAACCATGTCGGTCAACAGGCAATTGTATGCGGATCTGTTGCCAGTGCGCATTATTCCTACCGGAGTAAGGGACAACCTACTTTTCTGAATCTCAACAAGCCTTATCCAAATCCTGTATTTACTGTATTAATTTGGGGTTCCGATAGAAGTAAGTTCCACGATGCTCCTGAAAAATATTATAAAAATAAAAGAATATGCGTATCAGGCTTGATTGAACAATATAAAGGAACTTCGGAAATCATTGTAAGGAATCCCGGCCAAATGGAGGAAATGAAATAAAATAAAAGGAAGTGAAAAAATGAAAAAAATTGCACTTATTATCCTACTTATTTTATCAGTTTTATTGTTGGCATTGACGGTGGTTAATAGGCGAGGTTGCTGTTCTCATCATGGCGGAGTTTGTGGTTGTTCTAATGGCCGCGCTTTGTGTTGTGATGGCATATTGAGTCCGACATGTGGATGCGATTAAAGATGATTATTCCTATCAGGATTGCATTTCTTGTTCTTTTTATCTCTATCCACCTACGTCGTTTCGCGACACCATGGCCTGCGGTTCGTCATTGGAAAGGACTGGATTCCCGCCTTCGTACCCAAAGGGCATCAGGCGACGGGAATGACAGAGGAGATGAGATTACCACGCCGCATGAGATGCGGCCCGTAATGACAGAGATGTTGAAATCCGGACAGTACGTTTAAGCGAAGGAGGCTGGTCTCATCCCGACATCCGCTATTCCTTTCATTTGGAGAATAACGCCCTCGACTCTTGTCAAAATCAAGTTTCAGTCGTAAATTGAAGATTACATCCGTAATAAACACAGTTCACGCCCCGACAACACCGGCGCCGCATTATATTTTGCAGTTAAGATTTCCTTGACACATAACTCCATGTTTCATATACTTCCCCTCGAAAAAAAAGAAGTTCTAATCAAAGAACACATAAATTAATGGCAGGGGTGGCTTGCAAGAGCCTGAGATTATACCCTTTGAACCTGATCCGGATAATGCCGGCGTAGGGAGATAAAGTAAGGTATAGTTATCCGTTTCCCCTGAAAGGTAACGGATTTTTTTTATAGGCTTTTTGTCTGTTCGCCCTCCAAACTAACCGGGAGGTAGATATGTTAAACGAAGTTACAATCAGTCGCGCAATTCTCGAAACCTATTTCAAAAAACTAAACAGCTGTCTGGAACTTGATGTTGCCATTGTAGGAGGAGGCCCTTCGGGTCTGGTGGCAGGATATTATCTTGCCAGGGCCGGAAAGAAGGTAGCGCTGTTTGAACGCAAACTCTCTATCGGCGGCGGTCTTTGGGGCGGCGGCATGATGTTCAATTCCATCGTGGTTCAGGAGGCCGGTAAACTCCTGCTGGATGAATTTGATCTTCACGGTGAGGAATATGCCTCAGGCTATTATGTTCTGGATGCGGTCGATGTTACAACGACCCTGATCCACAAAGCCGTGCGGACGGGCTTGCAGGTCTTCAACCTGATTGCCATGGAGGATGTGGTCATCAAGCATGAACGCGTAGCCGGTCTGGTGATAAACTGGGGCGCGGTTGATACCTTGAAGTGGCACGTGGACCCGATTACCCTGCATGCCAGATATGTCATTGACGGCACGGGCCATCCCGCCAACGTAGCCGAAGTACTGGTGCGTAAAATGGGCGTCAAATTAAATACGAGCACCGGTGGAATCGTGGGTGAAAAATCCATGGAGGCCGAGCAGGGCGAATTACAAACGGTTGCGAATACCCGTGAGGTTTATCCCGGTCTGTATGTCAGCGGCATGGCTGCCAATGCCGTCTATGGCGGATATCGCATGGGCCCGGTCTTCGGCGGCATGCTGCTCTCGGGCCAAAAGGCCGCGCAAGAAATTCTGGCACAACTATGAGTTTGAACCCCGGCAAAGGAAAACTTCATTTGTCATTGCGGTCCGGTCTCTACCTGGTATTGACCGAGCCGCGTGACGGATATGAACGCGTATGCGAATGGGCTGTCAAGGCCGGTCTGCCGTGCGTACAACTGCGCTATAAGGGTCAGGATGAATGTGAACACCTCAGTCTGGCCCATAAACTGCGTCGAATCACCGCAGGCACAGACACGCTCTTCATTGTAAATGACCGTCCCGATATCGCTCTCATGTCTCGGGCAGACGGCCTGCATCTGGGTCAGAATGATCTTCCGGTTGCCGAGGTGAGGCGTTTGATTGGTCCTGATCTATTGCTGGGGCTTTCCACGCACAACCTGGAGCAAGTGGCGCGGGCGAATGATGCGCCGGTGAATTACATCGGTTTCGGGCCGATATATACTACCAACTCAAAGACCGAACCCGATCCGGTCGTTGGCCCTGAGGCCATTAAGGCCGCGTATGCGATTAGCCGCCATCCCATAGTTGCCATCGGCGGGTTGAATCTGGAACGGATCGTTCAACTGGGAACCTATGCGCATAATGTTGCGGTTATCCGGGCCGTTTGCGATGCACCGGAACCTTTGATTACCATGCAACAAACACATGCCGGGTATATGGCTTTGTTGAATGGTGGATAAAATAAATTGCTTCTCAATTTCCATCCCCTGCTCCCATTGGCGGGGGTTTAAGGGGATGGAACCAAAACGAAGGCCTTGTCTTCAGACCCGCCTACTCGGCGCACCTAAAGGTACGCACTACGAATACCAGCACATGCCTTGGCATGATTTATTTGAAGAGGCACCAGAGGCGTATATAT
>Ga0181520_10011521_pt1 | contig 11598 bp, 8 predicted proteins | sample PEATcosm2014_Bin_29_FD_132451 | JGI IMG/M metagenome (GOLD analysis project Ga0181520, IMG submission 132451) | Peatland microbial communities from MTU Mesocosm Facility, Houghton, MI, USA - PEATcosm2014_Bin02_30_metaG | ecosystem: Environmental > Terrestrial > Soil > Wetlands > Peat | place...
GGCCGATAAGAGAACTGTGGGATGCCCTATGCGCTCGATTCCCTGGGCTGGAATGCATCGCGTTCCGGGAAGGGTCGAATCGGTAGTGGTTTCGAAATGAAGACTTGCGTGGTGATCGCCGCCCGCCAGGACACTCGCGATCTCATGGCCGCCTCACTCCAGGCAAGGGGGCTGGACGCAGCCTTGTTGGCTTCATTGGGAGAGTTGCGCTGCGCCCTGGAGAGAGTTCCTGCGTGTGGGATTCTGTTGGAACTGGCCGCTGCGATCAGAGCTTCGAAGCAGGTTAAAGAAGACGCACGTGAGCTGTTTGAACTTTATCCTTTTGCCAAATTCCGCCTGGCCTGTAGTGAAGCATCGATCCTTGGCGATACCCTGGATTCCTTTGCGCAGAAATGCCTGGCGTTTGAGCCAAGGAAAATCCCGGCGAGCGTCAGGGAATCCAGGTTTCTTGCCGTCTACCTGTCCGCTGACGAGACCTTCACGGATGCCGAGAAGGTGGTGACCGCGGACATCTCCGCTCGCGGATGCTTTCTGTACAGTGCGCGGGAGTGGACGCCCGGCAGCCGTGTATGGCTAAAGTTTCTCGGCGTTGAAGCAGTCTTTTGCGGCAGCGTGTGCTCAACGCGGCCCTGGGGCAACAACAAGCTGCTGCCCGGCATTGGTGTCAGGCTCGACACGAGTTTCCCGGAAATCGCATGACGTGCTTGTCCGCAACCTCAAAGCCGCGGAAGGGGGACGGGTTCCCGCTTCCGATGGCGCGCGACCTCCGTTGAATCCCGGTTCATTCTCCGTATACGGGAATGTGATTTAATGAGTGGCGTTCGATCCCCATTTCAAAGGAGGTCACATGCCTACCATCACAACCAAAGACGGCTTGGAAATTTTCTATAAGGACTGGGGAACTGGCCAGCCCATTGTCTTCAGCCATGGATGGCCGCTATCAGCCGATGACTGGGACGCGCAGATGCTGTTCTTCCTCAAACGCGGCTATCGCGTGATTGCCCATGATCGCCGCGGCCACGGGCGTTCCAGCCAAACCGCCGATGGGCACGATCTGGACCATTATGCCGATGACCTGGCCGCTCTAACGGCTCATCTCGATCTAAGAAACGCGATCCATGTGGGCCACTCTACCGGAGGCGGCGAAGTGACGCGCTATCTGGGTCGGCACGGCGAAAGCCGTGTGGCCAAAGCGGCGCTGATCAGCGCGATACCTCCGTTGATGGTGAAGACGGCGGCCAATCCGCTGGGACTGCCCAAGGCGGTGTTTGACGATCTGCAGGCGCAACTGGCGGCCAATCGCTCGCAGTTCTATCTCGACCTGCCGACCGGACCTTTCTATGGCTTCAACCGGCCGGGCGTGAAATCCCTTGAGTCCGCGATCAGGAATTGGTGGCGCCAGGGAATGATGGGTGGCGCCAAGGCGCACTATGACGGCATTGTGGCCTTCTCCCAGACCGATTTCACTGAGGACTTGAAGAAGATCACCGTTCCGGTGCTGGTAATCCATAGCGAAGACGACCAGATCGTTCCTTACGTCGCATCCGGGCCGTTGACCGCGAAGTTGTTGAAGAACGGAACCCTGAAAACCTACAAGGATTTCCCGCACGGCATGATCACTACGCAAGCGGAGACGGTCAACGCAGATCTGCTGGCGTTCTTCAAGGGCTAAAGAGATTGGGGCTACAGCAGTTTCGGAATTGGTGTAGACCGAATGCACTCAGCAAAGTGGCATTTTCATCAAGAAAATGCCGCCTTTTAATGCTCTCAAAAAGTCTACGTTAATTCCGAAACTGCTCTAAGGGGTCTTCTTTCCCGCTGGCGGTTTTGCCGGATCGAGGTGCGATTGCACGCCAGGCTTGCGCATGGGGCTAGCCGCGTTTGTCCGCTGCGCCGGAGTCGCGCTTGTGCCTGAGCCATTTGGCGAGGCCGAGCGCGAGCAGCATCAGGCCGAAGGGAATGCACATGAGCGCAACGATGAGCGCGAACCAGCCGGCGTTGCTGCTGGCGCCCAGGCGCGAGTAGCCCCCGAGCACGGTGACCAGCAGAAGCACGCAAAGCACACCCGTTCCCACCATCGAGCCGCCCCATTGAAGAAGCTGCCGCGTGCCATCGTCTGGTTGCGTGGGTCCTTGCGTGGGGCGATTCGGTTCGGAGATCGGCGGGGTTGAGGGCATGGCTTTCTAGTGCGCAGATTCTAACTTCCCATTGCCAGTCGCAGCATGACGTAGGTGATGACGCCGGTGACAGAGACATAGAGCCAGATGGGAAACGTCCAGCGCGCGATGCGGCGGTGCTGCGGGATCCGGCCCGACAGCGAGAAGAAAAACGTCACGAGGATCAGGGGCAGGGCGACGACGGCAAGGATGATGTGGCTCGCAAGCAGCCAGAGATAAAACGTGCGGAAGGCTGCGTGGAGCGGATAGCGCACGTCTCCGTGAAGCGCGTGGTGGGCGATGTAGCCCACGAGAAAGAGGGTGGAGAAGACGAAGGCCGTGATCATGGACGCACGATGCTGCTTGATCTTGTGCGCGCGAATGAAGGTGAAGCCGATGAGAAGCGCGGTCGCGGCGAGTCCGTTGAAGACCGCGTTTATGGCGGGGAGAAAGGCGTATTGTGCGCTCGTGGCAGCGGCGGGATGAATATAGATAAGCCAGAAGAGGAACAGCGAGGCTGCGGCGCTGATGACCAGGATGGCGACGATGGCTGACGCGGCGCTGGACCGGGAAGCGGAAGTTGGGGCGGTGACGGTCATGCTCGCTAACCTTTCGCGCGGGCGCAGAGCATGAGCGTGGTGAAGAGCAGCGGCAGGTAGAGGACGCTCACTTTGAGGAGGTCGCGAGCCAGCTTGCGGCTTTCGTCCTCAGACTTGGCGCGGAGGATGCGCGCGAAGCGGATAGTGTATGCGAGATAGACGAGGCCAAGCGGAACGGCAGCGTATGCGTAGGCGACGCCGGTGAGCCCGAGACGCCACGGGGCGAGCGAGACGGGAATCATGAGCACGGCGTAGAAGAGTGCTTCGACGACGGTGGACCATCCGTCAGGCTGAACGACGGGCAACATGCGAATGCCGGCGCGCGCGTAGTCGTCGCGGTAGAGCCAGGCAATGGACATGAAGTGAGGGAATTGCCAGACGAAGAGGATAGCGAAGAGCGCAACGGCCGGCCACTCGATCCGGTCGCGCACCGCGGTCCAGCCGAGCATGGGGCCCATTGCGCCGGGAAATGCGCCGATGAAGGTGGCCATGGTGGTGACGCGCTTGAGCGGCGTGTAGATGGCCACGTAGGTGAAAGCCGTGAGAAGCGCGAGGGAGACGGTGAGCAGGTTGGTGCAGAGCGCCAGCCACACAGCGCCGAGGGCGACAGCGCCGAGGCCTGCGAGAATCCCGATCGAAAGAGGCCAGCGGCCCGATGCGAGCGGACGATCGGCTGTGCGCTTCATGCGCGCATCGGAGGTGCGCTCGAGAGCCTGGTTAAGAGCGCCCGCGCCAGCGGAGATGAGGCCGATGCCGAGGAGCGTGTCGAGCAGGCCGCGCTGCAGGGTGGAAATACCTGACTGCATGGATCCCAGGTAAAAGCCGCCCCAGCCAGTGACGAGGACCAGGCCGACCACTTTGACTTTGAAGAGCTCGCGCAGATCGTGGATGAGCGTGGCCGTTGCGCCGGGCGCAGGCGCATGAAGGGCGTGCGGCGCTGAATCGGCCTGAGGCGCGGCAAACTCCGATCGGGCGGCGGCTTGGGAAGCGGGAGTCATGGGAACGAAGTAGAAGTGCGGCGGCGCGAGCCAAAACGCGGCCTTTAAAACGCGGCCTTTGTCTTGATCATAGCAAGCGGAGCGGCGAGCAGAGTTACCGGAGTGAGCGGCGATCTCGGAGTTCGGTGGGGGCGTGTGCGACTGCGAGCGAACAAGTCGGCGGAAAGGAAGCGGAAAATTGTTTTGACTGTGCGCGCTTGCATCGTGTAATTTCCGGGCATCGGCGCTCACTCATCCCCCGGGGTAATTCCGAGCGCCCGGAGGTACTAAAGATGCGGATGATGATGACGGTTGAATTTCCCCTTGAACCATTCAACACAGTAGTTCGCAATGGAACGGCGGGATCCATCATGAAGAAGATTCTCGACGACGCCAAGCCCGAGGCTGCTTACTTCGGCGAGCGGGACGGAAAGCGCGGCGGCGTCCTGATTGTCGACGTGGCCAAGCCATCTGACGTTCCCCGCCTGGCCGAGCCGTGGTTCCTGAATTTCAACGCCGAAGTGAGGTTCAGGGTCGTTATGACGCCCCAGGATCTCGCCGAGTCAAACCTCGAGGCGCTGGGCAAGAAGTGGGGCTGAGGCGCCGGTGCGGCGGTTGTAAGAGCGACAAGCAGTGACGCGGGAGCTGGAACCATCGGCTCCCGTTTCGTGTTTTGAGCGGCCTGCTGGGCGGCGCTGCGAAGGCGCGCCAAGCCCGTGGTAACTCTCCGACGTGGCATCCGAGGTACCACATCGATGCCCGGTTTGGGGGATGTGCGGCGGCCCGCCGCAGTCCTGTAAAATAAAGAGCAACCGGATGATCGAAACCCATTCAGCGGCTGCTCCCACGGCATCCCGTGCAACGCGGGACCCGGAGTCGCGGGCGTTCGGAAACCCTTCAACCCCATCACCAGTGATTCAGGTTCAGGGCCTGGGCAAAACGTACCAGACAGCAAGGGGTGCGCTGCATCTTTTCGAGGATCTCAATCTCGAAGTCGAGACCGGCGAAATGGTGGCGATTGTTGGCCAGTCGGGCGCAGGAAAGAGCACTCTTTTGCACATTTTGGGGGCGCTTGATTCGCCTTCCGCGGGAACCGTATACTGCGCCTCAACCAATGTGGCAAAGCTGAGCGCGAGAGAGGCTGCAGCCTTTCGAAATCGTGAGATCGGGTACGTGTGGCAGTTCCATTATTTGCTGCCCGAGTTCACGGCGCTGGAGAACGTGGCGATGCCGCTGCTGGCGCGAGGCGCAAGGAAGAACGAGGCTCTGCAAACGGCGGAGAAGTGGCTGAGCGAGGTGGATTTAGGAGATCGCGGCGACCATCGGCCAGGAGAACTTTCAGGGGGAGAGCAGCAACGCGTAGCGCTGGCACGAGCACTGGTTTGCGGCCCCAGGCTGCTGCTGGCCGACGAGCCGACCGGGGACCTGGACAACTCGACGGCTGGGCGCGTGTTTGACTTGATCGAACGCCTGCACCGAAGTCATGGGCTAACGTCGATTTTGGTAACGCATAATTTGGACTTGGCCGCCCGATGTCGGCGTGTTTTGAGGCTCGGAAACGGTAGACTGACAGAGATCACAGACGCTGGGTCGAAGCCATTGCATGCTGGAAACTCAGCATAGAAAAAGCAGCGATTTTGCCGAATTTTGAGTCTTATTCAGTAGGGGCCTGATCAGGAGTTCTTTCCGATGCGGGCTTGCTGAGGTCGGGGTGGTAGTCGGCGGCAGAATTTGGGCCGGTTGACGACAGGTTGCAAGCGGATTCAAGACCATCCAAAAGAGCTGTTCGGGGCGCGGGTCGTTTCTCTCTTGGGGTCCCGGCGGCGAAGCAACAGAAGGGCGAACGCGAGTCGGGCCGAGGCCGGGAAAACAGCCGGACGGCTACTGCAGGCGATCACCTGGATCAGGGAGTTCATCATGTTCGAGCGGTATACGGAGAAGGCGCGGCGCGTCATCTTCTTCGCGCGGTACGAGGCCAGCCAGTTCGGCTCGCCTTATATCGAGACAGAGCACCTGTTGCTTGGGCTGCTGCGCGAAGACAAAGCGTTAACCAACCGATTCCTCCGCTCGCACGCATCGGTGGAATCGATTCGGAAGCAAATTGAAGCGCACACCACGATCCGCGAGAAAGTGTCGACGAGTGTTGACCTGCCGCTTTCGAACGAGTGCAAGCGGGTACTGGCGTATGCCGCGGAGGAAGCCGAGCGGCTGGGCCACAAACACATTGGGACGGAACATCTGCTGCTCGGCCTGTTAAGAGAAGAAAAATGCTTTGCGTCGGAGATCTTGCAGGAGCGCGGCCTCAAGCTGACGCAAATTCGCGATGAGCTGGCGCGCGTGACGCAGGAAAAGGCGCCGCCGCAGCAACGGCAGCGCGAGTCGAGCCTGCTGGCGGAGTTCAGCCGCGACCTGACGCAGGCTGCGATGGACGGACAACTCGATCCGCTCGTAGGGCGTGAAGGCGAGCTGGAGCGCTCGGTGCAGATTCTGTGCCGGCGCACGAAGAACAATCCAGTGCTGATCGGCGAGCCGGGCGTGGGCAAGACGGCGATTGTCGAAGGACTGGCGCAGCGCATTGCGGATGGCGAAGTGCCGAGCTTTCTGGCCGACAAGCGCGTGCTGGCGCTGGACCTTTCGCTGATCGTGGCCGGAACAAAATATCGCGGCCAGTTCGAAGAGCGGTTGAAGACCATCATGAAAGAACTGATGGAGAGCCAGAACTCAATCGTATTCATCGACGAGCTTCACACGCTTGTCGGCGCGGGATCGGCCGAGGGGTCGCTCGACGCGGCGAACATTCTTAAGCCGGCTCTGTCGCGCGGCGAGATTCAGTGCATCGGCGCAACCACCCCGGCCGAGTATCGCAAATCGATCGAGAAGGACCGCTCGCTGGAGCGGCGCTTCCAGGCTGTGAAAGTGCCGCCGCCCAACGAGGCAGAGGCGATCAAGATCATCATGGGCATCAAGGACCGCTACGAAAAGTTCCATGCGGTCAGCTACACCGATGCCGCGGTGGAGTTCGCCGTGTCGCATTCGAGCCGCTACATTCCCGACCGTTTTCTGCCCGACAAGGCCATCGATTTGATCGACGAAGCGGGCGCGCGCGTCAAGCTGCGCCAGACCTCGCTGCCGGAAGAGATCACCGAAGTGCAGAAGCGGATCAAGTTCATCGTGCACCGCATGGATTCGGCGATTGCGAATCATGAATTCGAGAAGGCGCGGTTCTACTCCGACGAGGAGCGCAAGGAGCGCGAGAACCTGCGCGCACTCCGCGACAAGTACCACCTTGACGATTCGGCGGCAGGAATTGTTGGCCGCGAGGATATCGAAGACGTGGTGAGCCGCTGGACGGGCGTGCCTGTGACCAGCATCAAGGAAGAAGAGACGCAGAAGCTGCTGCGCGTTGAAGAAGAGCTGCACAAGCGCGTGATCTCGCAGGAGAAGGCGATTTCGGCGCTGGCTCGCGCGATCCGGCGTTCGAGAGCCGGATTGAAGTCGCCGCATCGGCCAATCGGTAGCTTCCTGTTCCTCGGACCCACAGGCGTGGGCAAGACGGAGATGGCGCGCACGCTGGCCAATTTCCTCTTCGGATCGGATAAAGCGCTCATCCGCTTCGATATGTCGGAGTTCATGGAGAAGCATTCGGTGTCGAAGCTGATTGGCTCGCCTCCGGGCTACGTGGGCTACGAGGAGGGCGGCCAGTTGACCGAGCGTGTCAAGCGCTCGCCATACTCCGTCGTGCTGCTCGACGAAATCGAGAAGGCGCACCCGGATGTGTTCAACATTCTGTTGCAAGTGTTTGAAGATGGGCAATTGACCGACGGCCTGGGCAATACCGTCGACTTCAAGAACACCATCATCATCATGACCTCCAACATCGGGGCGCGGCACCTGATGAAGAAGCAGGGGCTGGGCTTCCAGAGCGAGCGCGAGGACATCGTGAGCGATAAGGTCGAGGAACTGGTGAAGAACGAGGTGAAGAAGACCTTCAACCCCGAGTTCCTGAACCGGCTCGACGAGGTGATCCTGTTCCAATCGCTGAACGATGTCGATCTGATGCAGATCGTGGAGTTGATGGTTCAGCAGTTGAATGCCAACCTGGCGCAGAAGTCGATCACCATCTCGGTGAACGACGATGCCAAGAAATGGATTCTCGACAAGACTCTGGTCGACCGCAGCTACGGCGCGCGCCCGTTGCGCCGCGCACTGCAGCGGTACATCGAAGATCCGCTCTCGGAGGCGCTGATTGCCGGGCAGATTCAGGAACGGCCGGCGTTTCTCGAGGTCTATCTCGACCAAAACCAGCTCTTCTATCGGCCGGTAAGCGCGGACGAAACCGCAACCGACGAGAAGGCTGCAGGCGTGCTGTTGTTCAGCGCCTAGTCTCCAACAAGCCCAAAAGAAAAACCCCCGGGCAAGCCCGGGGGTTTTGTTTTCTTGCGGCGTCCCTCGAGAAGTTGACTGCACGGGAATTGAGAATCGCTGAGTGATATACTGCCCATCACGAGGGGTCTCACGATGACTCAAGGCTGGCATCGGCGCGGATGGGCTCTGATTGCGGTAATTGCAATCATGGCAGCTTTGGCTCTGCTGTTGATCCCGCACGGCCATTCCGCGGACACTGGGGCGTGGTTAGCAATACTAGCCATTCTTCCGTTTGTCGGGGTAATCTCCCCGCTCAGTCTGCTGTCGCCGACGGCCTACATGTATCTGGGCCGTACTCCCGACTCTCCTTTCCTTCCCGCATCCTTCCAACGGCCACCTCCTATCCCGCTCGGTTAAATCTCTGAGAAATTGATTTGGCTTCGCATGGCAGCTTCGGCTGCTTTGCGCCGCCTTCTATTCCCTCATGAAGTTTTGCCAGTCGGGAGAGGTGTCAATGAGTGCCAATCTTCTAACTCTCATTGCGGAGTTCGCATCCGGAGCTCCATTTTTTGCGATCGCTGCAATTTTTATCCACTACTGTCTGCGCCGTGCTGCCTGGAAGCGCAAGAAGCGGCGCGGAGAAAAGAATCCAGGCTTTTGTCCTTCTTCCGCGGCACTCGGAATGATGCTGTTGTTCATGCAGGTATTTGTCCGGCCAAGCTTGCAACATGTATTGGAGGAGAGGCAAGAGGAGGACGCTGACGAAGACGATCAGGGCGATCCCGAAAGCAAGGAGAAGCACCTGGATCGGCAACTCAAGCGGATTCGACGAGGCGAACAAGTTGGCGATCTTGTCTTGCGCCTGTGACCCGAGCTCGGAGAACGCGTGACCGCGGCACCTCACAGAGAGCCATGAAGGGCTCCCATCACCCCCAGCCATTTACACTAAGAAGCGGAGAAACCTGTGTTTTTCGATAAGATTCTGACCAAAATCTTCGGCACTGCGAACGAGCGGCTACTCAAGCGGCTCAGGCCTATCGTGATTACAATCAGCGCGATGGAGCCGGAGACCCAAAAACTTTCAGACGAAGAGCTGAGGGCGAAGACCGCTGAGTTCAAGGCTCGGATTGCGGCCCGGCTCGATGGAATTACAGAGGCCGAAGAAATCAAAACAGCCGAGCGGGAAGTTCTCGATGAGATTCTTCCCGAGGCTTTCGCGGTGGTGCGCGAGGCCGGCTGGCGCGCCGTCCAAATGCGGCACTTCGATGTGCAGTTGATCGGCGGAATGGTGCTGCACCAGGGCAGGATTTCCGAAATGAAGACCGGCGAAGGCAAGACGCTGGTGGCGACGCTGGCCTGCTACTTGAATGCGCTGGCCGGTCACGGCGTGCACGTGGTCACGGTGAACGACTACCTGGCCAAGCGCGACGCCGAGTGGATGGGCAAGATCTACGAATTCCTCGGACTCACTGTCGGCGTCATCGTTCACGATCTCGACGACAACGAGCGCCGCGCCGCCTACGCCGCCGACATCACCTACGGCACGAACAACGAGTTCGGCTTCGACTACCTGCGCGACAATATGAAGTTCGAGATCAAGGATTGCGTGCAGCGCGGGCATTACTACGCCATCGTGGACGAGGTGGACTCAATTCTGATCGACGAGGCGCGGACCCCGCTCATCATCTCAGGTCCTACCGAACAGACGACAGACAAGTACGCGCGCGTGCGGCGGATTATTCCACAGTTAGAGATGGGCGAAGAGGTGGAGTGGAGCGACACGCTGCGCCAGCAACAGTTGGGCATCCGGCTTGGCGAAGGCGAAAAGTTCATGAGCGGCGATTATTTCGTCGACGAAAAGCAGCGGACGATCGGCGTCACAGACTCGGGATGGGAAACGATCGAGAAGGCGCTGGGCATCGGCAACATCGCGGACGCCGAAAACTGGGAGCTGAAACATTACGTCGAGACGGGGATCAAGGCGCATGCGCTTTACAAGCGCGACGTGGACTACGTGGTGAAGGATGGCGAGGTCATCATTGTCGACACGTTCACGGGCCGTCTCATGCCCGGACGCCGCTGGAGCGATGGACTGCATCAGTCGATCGAGGCCAAGGAAGGCGTGAACATCCGCAAGGAAGACCAGACGCTGGCCACGATTACATTCCAGAATTACTTCCGGCTTTATCAAAAGCTGAGCGGAATGACAGGAACGGCGGAGACCGAGGCGGCCGAGTTCGAGAAGATTTACAAGCTCGAGATCGTGGTCGTTCCGACGAACATGGCGATGCGACGGCTGGAAAATCCGGACGTGGTTTTTCGCACGGAAAAGGAAAAGTACAAGGCGGTAGCGGAAAACATCGAGGAGCTGCACGCGAAGGGCCAGCCGGCGCTGGTAGGCACCGTATCCATCGAAAAATCGGAGCGGCTTTCGGCGATCCTGCAGCGAAAGGGCGTCAAGCACGTGGTGCTGAACGCGAAGTTCCACGAGCGCGAGGCGGAGATTGTGGCGCAGGCCGGACGGTCGGGAATGGTGACAATTGCCACTAATATGGCGGGCCGCGGAACGGATATTCTGCTCGGCGGCAACGCGGATTTCATGACGCGCAAGGAACTGGTCGACAAGAAAAAGGCGCGGGCCATCAGCGTGGCCGAGGGCGCCATCAATCCTATGGCGCCGGCAGGATTCCAGCGCTTCTACTATCAGGGCCAGGAGTTCGAAATCTCCGACGCGGACTGGAAGGAGACCAATGCGGTGCACGCCGCGGCCGCGCAGAAAGAGCACGAGGCGGTGATCGCGGCGGGAGGGTTGTTCATCCTGGGCACGGAGCGGCACGAATCGCGGCGCATCGACAACCAGTTGCGTGGACGCGCCGGCCGCCAGGGCGATCCCGGCGAGTCGCGTTTCTTTCTTTCGCTCGAAGACGATCTGGTCCGCATTTTTGCGCGCGGATTTGCCAACACGGTGATGCAAAAAGTGATGGTCGAAGATGAGGCCATCGAGTCAAAGATGATTTCCAGGCGCATTGAGGGCGCGCAGAAGGCGGTCGAGGCGCAGAACTTCGAGTCGCGCAAACACCTGCTGGAATACGACGACGTGATGAACAAGCAGCGCGAGGCTGTTTATGGCCTGCGCCGGCAACTGCTGGAGGGCGTGGAGCAGCGCGAGCTGATTCTGGAGGATTACGTGGGCGGAATCCTTTCCCACCTCCTCGACGAGTTTGCCGGCGAGCGCGTTCGGCAGGATCAGTGGGACTTCAAAGGACTGGGAGAGAAACTCGTCGATCATTTTGGATTCAATCTCGCTGCTTCCGGCCTCAAGCCGGAAACGCTCAGCCGGCACGAGCTGGGTGAGGAGATCTTTGCCAAGCTGACCGAAGCCTACGAGGCTAAGGAGAAGATTCTGGGCGCGGCCACGATGCGCTACCACGAGCGGATGGTGATGCTCAGCGTGATCGACGGCCTGTGGAAGGATCACCTGCTCTCGATGGACCACCTGAA
>Ga0181520_10011522_pt1 | contig 11597 bp, 7 predicted proteins | sample PEATcosm2014_Bin_29_FD_132451 | JGI IMG/M metagenome (GOLD analysis project Ga0181520, IMG submission 132451) | Peatland microbial communities from MTU Mesocosm Facility, Houghton, MI, USA - PEATcosm2014_Bin02_30_metaG | ecosystem: Environmental > Terrestrial > Soil > Wetlands > Peat | place...
CGAAAGCGTCACGTCGCTGGCTGAAGCCGCCGAGGCGCGCGACGTCTACCTCCGCGTGCTCGAAGCGCAGCACGAGGCCGGCATCGAGGGCAATGTCTCGCTCAAGCTGACCCAGTTCGGCCTGGATTTCTCGGCCGATGAGTGCCGCGCCAACGTGGAGCGACTCGCGGCGCAGGCGGCTCGTCTGGGGAGCTTCGTGCGCGTGGACATGGAATCGAGCGAGTACACCCAGCGCACCCTCGATTTGGTGAGCGATCTCCACGGCCGTTACGGCTCGGTGGGCGTGGTCGCGCAGGCGTACCTCTTCCGAAGCCAGGCCGACGTTGAAAACCTCTGCGAGCGGAAGATTCGCGTGCGGCTCTGTAAGGGCGCGTATCTCGAACCGCCCGAGGTGGCGTTTTCACGCAAGGCGGACGTGGATCGCAGCTACGTCGAGCTGATGAAGACCCTGCTCGACCGCGGGACGTATCCGGCCATCGCCACGCACGATGAGAGAATGATCGCCGAAGCCAAGGCCCACGTGGCGGCGCGCAAGATTCCGCGGGAGGCCTTCGAATTTCAAATGCTCTATGGCATCCGCCGCGATCTGCAGCGCCGCCTGGTGGCGGAAGGCTATCGGCTGCGCCTGTACGTGCCCTTCGGTAGAGCCTGGTATCCATACTATATGCGGCGCCTCGCGGAACGTCCCGCCAATGTTTTGTTCATTTTGCGGAACCTGTGGCGGCCGTGAGATTCGCAACTTCCGCGCGGTCCGGGGAATCAGTAATATATGCGATATTGGGGCTACCTGGCCGGCAAACTGGGCGTGGCGGCCGCGATGTTCTATGGGATGCTGAGATGGCTGGGCTGGATGTGGCCCTCGAATCTGCACGCATCGTCGCTGGCGCTATTGGGCGACGGCAACCGCGTGCTGCTCTGCAATCTGGCTTACATGATCTGCTTTTTGATCGCCTGTGGGGTGATGTACCTGGTGATCTGGGACCAGCGCTACCGCTGCCGCGTGTGCCTGCGGCGCCTGCGCATGCCCATCCAGACCGGTTCGTGGGGCCGCATGTTGCAGTTCGGGCGGCCGCGGATCGAATATATTTGTTTGTACGGGCATGGAACGCTGAAAGAGGATGAATTGCAGATCTCCGGTCTCGCAAATGCCGAATGGACGCCGAATTCCGACGATTTCTGGGAAGAGCTGACCGCTGCCAGCAAAGAGTCGGGCGATCGGCCATGAAGGGCGTCTCGCGCTGGCGCATCGCGGCCGCGGTGTTCGTGCTGGCGGCCCTGGTGGGCTTCGCGGTCCTGATCGCGCCCATTTATCTGCATAATCTCCAACTCCAGGAATTCGTCACGGGAGTCGCCCAGCGGGATGCCAGCCAGCCGCCGCCGGACGATGTCCTGCGCTCCCAGGTGCTGGATAAAGCCCATGCGCTCGAGCTGCCCGTGACCGAAGACGAAGTGCACGTGCTGCATTCGAGTGAGGGGCTGCGCATCGAGGTGCGCTATTTCGTGAGGGTGGATCTGCCTGGATACACGGTGAACCTGCACTTTTACCCCGGCGCGGGCAGCCGCTGATAGGCAAATGAATCTTCCCGCTATCTTCCTCGGCCATGGCAATCCGATGAACGCGCTGGCGGAGAACGCGTATACCGTCGGGTGGCGGCGGATTGGAATCGAGACGCCGAAGCCGAAGGCGATTCTCTCCATTTCAGCGCACTGGTTCGTTCCCGGAACGGGTGTTACGGTCGCCACTTCGCCGCGGACGATCCATGATTTCGGCGGCTTTCCGCCGGAGTTGTATCAGGTTCAGTACCCGGCGCCGGGCGATCCGGAGCTGGCGCGGCGTGTGCAGAAATTACTGCAGCCCCTGCCGGTCGAGCTCGATACTTCGTGGGGGCTCGATCACGGCACGTGGTCGGTGCTGTGCCACGCCTATCCTCACGCCGATATCCCAGTGGTGCAGCTCAGCATCGATGAAGCCGAACCCGCGGCATTCCACTTTGAGGTGGGTCGGAAGCTCGCGCCGTTGCGCGACGAGGGTATTCTCATCGTGGGGAGCGGCAACCTGGTTCACAATCTGCACGCCTACGCCTGGGGACGCCACGCGGCCGAGCCGTACGATTGGGCCGTTCGCTTTGAGAAACGAGCCAGGGAACTGATGCTCGCGGAGGAGAACGGGCCCTTGATCGCTTACGAGCGTCTCGGGCGGGAAGCCATGCTCTCGATTCCGACACCTGACCACTATCTGCCGCTGCTTTATGTGCTCGGTACGCGGCAGCAGGGGGAACGGATCACGTTCCCGGTGGAAGGCGTCGATGGAGGGTCTATTTCCATGTTGAGCGTTCAGGTGGCACATTCCCCCAATCAGTCAAGCTGAACGCGGAGATGCGGTAATGCCCTGGCGCTGGCGACGCCGTTCGCGCGTGGCTAGTAAATGACCTTCAGCGAAAACTGGACCTGACGGGACGGGCCGGCGGTGCGGTTAATCATGCCGAAGCCGGGCCCCAGCACGATATTCGCCGGCAGCCCGAAATTCACGATGTTGAAGATGTTGAAGCACTCCGCCCGGAGCTGCATGACGATCCGTTCCGGGTTGCCAGCCGGCCCGATGGGGGTGTCTTTGACGAGCGAAACATCGAATTGATGAAACGCCGGCCCGCGAAACGTGTTGCGGCCCAGAGTGCCGAATCGCCCATGGTTGGGTCCCGTGCCGCCGGCCGTTCCGAGCGGGATGGAAAAGTAGGACGCGTTGTTCGCGCCCAACCCGAAATAGTCCTCGCGGACCGCGCGACTGGTGGAGAGCGTGGGAGACCCAATCTGGTCCGGACGATCCGCGCCGTTCGAACCCACTCCGGTCTGCTGAATCCCCGAGTACACCGTAAACGGAGCGCCGGTCATCATGGTTCCCATACCTATCAACTGCCACCCGCCCGCCGCGCGTTTCCCCAGGACCCGAAGGGGCGTGCGTTCCAGCCGCAGTTCCTGAATCGCGCTGAAGGAGAAGCTGTGAGTGATGTCGAAAGTGGACGGTCCCTTTTCGGCGCGCAGGTCGCTCGGGTTCTGCGGAGCCGTTTGCAGAATGGTGCCGGAGGAGCCGGACAGAAAGCCGCCCAGCACGGCACTGGTGTCGTCGATGGACTTACTGAAGGTGTAACTGGCCTGGAAGCCGAGACCCGCGCGCAGGGAGTTCTTGCTCACCGATGTCTGCAACGAATGGTAGGTGGAGTGGGATCCATTCTCCATTGTGACGATGGAGGCGAATCCGCTCTCGGCCCGCCCGGAGGCGTCGAAGTTCGTGTACGGCGCAAACGCCGGGTCCGCACCGGCGTAACCGTTTGGAAAACCCAGCCGGGGCAGCTTGACTCCGGCGGTCCCAACATAGGCTGCATTCAGCGTCACATCGGAGAGGCGCCGCTCGATGGAAGCGGTCCAGCTCCCGATGTATCCGTTATGGAAGGACGGATCGATGGCCTGCGCGGAAATGGGATGCTCCAGCTTGTCCGTGCTGAGCGAAGCCAGGTCTTGCTCGAAGCGAAGCAGGTCCATCTCGGTGTTGGGTGCCACATCCGTGGAACGGCCGTTGGGAAAAAGCAGGGCGCCACCGGTCGTGTACATCTGGGGCAAGGGAACGGCCGTGACGGTGTTTGAGAACGGAACCGGCGAACCCGGCGCGGCGGTGCTGAAGGGCCCCACAACATACGGGACGCCGCCGGTAACGAAATTCTGCTGCCACAGATTCAGCAGAAGCGTGGTGATTCCGGCCCCGGCCCGGACCACCGTCCGGTTATCCACTTTCCAGTCCGCAGCGAATCGCGGGGCCAGCCCCTTCCAGTACGTCGGGTAGGGGGGCTGGTTGTTCACGATCATGTGCGCCCCGTTTGGGCTGAACTCTACCCCGGAGGTGAGTTGGGCCGCTTCGGCAACCGGGGTTTCCACCTCATAACGCAGCCCGTAATTGAGCGTCACGCGGCTGGAAACCTTCCAGTTGTCCTGGAGGAAGACGCCGTATGCGCTGCGCCGCACCGCCGCGTCGTCCATTCGTTCACCCTGCGGAAACAGCGAGGGCGCCGCGGTAATCGTGTAGGAAAACGGCGTCGCCGTGAGCAATCCGGTCAGCGAATCCGGCAGTTGTTCACCGGGGGCGATGTTGTGTGCGCCGCTCGCGGAGCGGATGGCCACCGGCGAGTAGGCCGCCCCGCCACCGAAGGTGTAGGTCCCCGCGGGATTGGTGCCGAAAATGGTCGAGTCGCGGTTGAAACGCGCCTCGGCTCCGGCTTTCAAAGAGTGCCTGCCGCGAACCCAGGTGAAGTTCTGGCGAACCTGAAAGAGATTGCCGTACGATCCCATGACGGATCCCGACGCCGTGTTAAATCCTTCGTACAGGCCATCGGTGAACGTGATGCCCGGTTGAGTGTGGTTCTGAGAAAGGAAGTTCGGAGTCGAGCGCTCGTACCCGACGTAGGATTCCGAGGTAAACGTGGCCGAGGGCGTTCGGATGTAGGAGATGCCCGCGTTGCGCTGGTGGTCGAAGAAACGCACGGCGAAGCTCGGGTCGATGGCCGTCTGGCTGGGGTTCGTCAGCGGTCCTTCCACCTGGTTAAGACTGAAACGTCCGGATAACGACGCCTGGCCCGAAAACTTGTGATCGATGCGAATGGAGAACTGGTCCGTCACCGTACTCACCTTCGACGAGGTCTCGTAAGTGCGCGCGCCATACGGTCCTTGAGGATCGTTCGGCATGGGGTAGCGCGCCAGAATCGGAGCAATGCGCGGATCCACGGGAACGTAGAGCGTGTCGCCTGGGAACGCCGTGGTGTCGCGGCCCTGGCGTTCGTCCGCGGTCGGCACGGGGATGACCTGGGTGGTCCCCAGCACCTGCCGGAAGCCCTGGTACTGGCCAAAATAGAAGGTGCGGTTGCGCCCCTTGTACAAGCCTGGCAAGTTGAGGGGGCCCCCGTTTGCGAAGCCGAACTCGTTGCGGACGAACGGCGGAATCCGCTCGGGCTGGGCGATCGACTGGCGGTCGAAGAAGTTGCGCGCGTCGAAGGCGGCGTTGCGGACGAACTCGAACACGCTGCCATGCAGGTCGTTGGTCCCGGATTTGGTGACGATCTCGGTGAATCCGGCGGCCCCATGCCCGATTTCGGCGGGCATCACGCCGGCGTTGGACTTGATCTCCTGAATCGCATCCACGTTGAAGTTAGAGAAAGTCGCGCCGCCCATTTCGGGATCGGTGGTATCGATGCCATCCATCGCGAAGACGGTGGTAATGCCGCGTTGTCCGTTGACGGTGAATTGCTGCGTGAAGTTGGCCGCTCCATTGGTGTCGGTTTGCGTACCGGCGGCGAGCAGAAGCAACTGGCTGAAGTCGCGCTTATTGAGTGGCAGGGCCGCCACCTGGCGGCTGGTGAGATCCTCCCCTCCGGTGGATGCCGCAGAGCCCGGCGCGGAATGATCGGCGGCCGCGGGTGCGGTTGGCGTCTCTTCGGCCGGGTGTTGCGTTTCGGATTGCGCGAAGGCGGCCGACGCCCCCAGCGGAACAAAAGCCGCAGCCGCGGCGGCCATCTTGAGGGTGGGTTCCGACATGAATGAACTAGTGTAGTGCGCTTTCGCAGGACAGGGAGAAACCCGGCGCGGGCAGCGTACCGGAGGATAAGATAAGTGAAGCACTGGGACCGATGGCCCCTGGCTAGCGCCGCGGGGCGCTTGAGGAGATGGTATGCGTGCCAACGATTTGCCAAGACGCGGTTTTCTGCAGTCCATGCTTTCGGTTCCGCTCGCCGTTTCGGCGGTAAACGCGCAAGAGGCGCCGCTGCCCTCCCGCGTGCGCCTCGAGAGCTTCGACTATTCGGGTGTCCGGCTGCTGCCGGGCCGTCTGCGCGACCAGTACCAGGCTACGCGCGATTTCTACGCGGCGTTGCCGGAAGACGATCTGGTGCATGGCTTCAGGGTGCAGGCCGGCCTGCCCGCACCGGGGAAGCAACTGGACGGCTGGTGCAGTACCAACTCGGACGTCGTATTCGGTCAATGGCTCAGCGGCATGGCACGCATGGCCAAGTCAGGCGGCGACACCGCCCTGCGCGACAAGGCCGGCCGGCTGATGGCCGCGTGGGCGCAATGCTTCGAAAAGACCGGCAGCGTGGGCGGTCACTACTCCTTCGATAAATTCTTCTGCGGGCTGCTGGATCTGCACCTCTACGCCGGGAATCCCGATGCCCTGCCTCTGCTGCGGCGCATCACCGCCGCGGCCAGCAAGAACCTGCCACGGGCACGCCAGCTCGCCACACCCGCCGATCAGCAGGCCGCCGCGGGTGGAAATTCGGAATGGTACACGCTGAGCGAAAACCTCTACCGCGCATTTCTCGCCACCGGCGATGCGGTCTTCAAAGATTTCGGCGACACCTGGCGTTATGAGGCTTACTGGTCGAGGTTTATCGAAACCTCCAGCCCTCCGCCTCTCCGGGTGCATGCGTATAGCCACGTCAACTCGCTCAACGGTCTGCCGCTGGCCTACGCGGTGAGCGGCGACGAGCGGTATCTGCGAATGGTCCGCAACGCCTGGGACTTTGTCCGCAATAGCCAGATGTTCGCCACCGGCGGATTTGGGCCGGGCGAACGCCTGGTGGGTTACCAGGGCGATCTGGGCCGCGCGCTCGAAATGCACGCCGATACCGCCGAAGTGCCTTGCGGCTCCTGGGCGGGATTCAAGCTGTCGCGCTACATGCTCAACTACACCGGAGAGGCGCGCTACGGCGATTGGATCGAGCGGCTGTTATATAACGGCATCGGCGCGGCGCTGCCCATGACTGGCAATGGCGAGACCTTCTATTACGGAGACTACCGCACGGGGAGCGGGACGAAATACTATCTGTGGGATCACTGGCCGTGCTGTTCCGGAACTTATATCCAAGCCGTGGCGGATTACCTTAATCTGATCTATTTCCGCGATCGATCCGGCCTGTATATCAACTTGTTCGTCCCCTCGGAAGTGACCTGGCAGCAATCCGGACAGACCGTCAAACTGACGCAGGAGACCGAGTACCCCGAAAGCGAGGAGATCCGCATACGGATCGAGACGGCGAATCCGGTTTCCGCGGCGATCCGGTTCCGCGTGCCTGAATGGGCGAGCAGCGCTACCGTGCAGGTGAATGGTGCGGCGGCGGCCATCGAGACCCGTCCCTCGACGTGGGCGGCTTTGTCGCGAACGTGGCAGAACGGAGACCGCATTGCGATCCGCATCCCCATGCAACTGCGCGCGGAGCCCGTGGATCAGGACCATCCGGACCGTCTGGCGATCCTCTATGGGCCGGTAGTTCTGGTGGAAGACCTGCGGTTCAACCTGGGTTTGCAGATGCCTCCCGGGCGCCACCAGCCCGCGGACTTAGCCGCGCGGCTGCGCCCTGAAGTAGGGCATCCGTTGAGCTTCCAGGTGGTCGATCCTCCGGGCCAGGCGATCCACTCAGGCCGCTTTTATCCTTATTACCAAGCGCCGGCGAATCTGCCGTACCGCATGTATCACGACTTCACGCATAGCGAACTGGCATAGAGCCTACTATGGAAAGATCCATGAAACGTCTCAGACTCGTAGTGGCGCTGAGCGGCTTCGCGTTTGCGAGCCTGGCGCAGACCCTGGCGCCCATGCGCCCGCCGGCTGTTCCGCTGGTGACTCACGACCCCTACTTCAGCATATGGTCCGCCGCCGACCGCTTGACGGCCGCCGGCACGACCCACTGGACCGGCAAGCCCAACAGCCTATCCGCGCTGGTGCGCATCGATGGCAAAGCCTATAGCTTGATCGGCGCTGCCGCCGGCCGCGGGACGCCGTCTCCGGACGCGATGCCGCAGACTCGCATGGAGGTGCTGCCGGCCCGCACGATTTACGAATTCGCGGGCGCCGGAGTGAAGGTTGTCCTGACGTTTCTGACACCCGCTCTCCCGGACGATCTGGAGGTGCTCTCGCGGCCTCTGACGTATATCGATTGGGCCCTCAACTCGACTGATGGAAGCAGCCACGCCGCCTCCATCTATTTCGACGCGGGAGCGGATCTGGTGGTGAATACCCCCGATCAAGCTGTCTTGGCGTCGCGTTTTCAGGTGGACGGCGAAACCGTCCTGCGTATGGGATCGCGCGAGCAGGCGATTCTGGCCAAACGCGGAGACGACCTGCGGATCGACTGGGGCTATCTTTATCTCGCGGCCGGCAAGGCCGAGGGCGTTACCCAGGCGATCGTGAGCCGGCAGGAGGCGCGCGCGGCATTCGCCAACACGGGGCGCCTGCCCGATAGCGACGATCTTTCGGACGGCTCTCGCGCGGGACGAGCGCCGGGGCCGGTGCTGGCTTGGGCCTTCGACCTCGGGAAGATCGCGTCGCAGCCCGTTTCGCGCTATCTCATGATTGCCTACGACGACATCTACTCGATCGAGTATTTCGAACGGCGCGAACGGGCCTGGTGGCGTCGCAACGGCGCGGATGCCGCCGAGTTGCTGCGCATGGGGCAGCGCGATCATGACGCGCTCTTTGAAAAGACCCGAGCTTTCGATGGCCGGCTTACGGCCGACCTGCGCCAGGCCGGCGGCGAGGAGTACGCCCGGCTGGCATCGCTGGCCTACCGGCAAGCGCTGGCGGCCCACAAGCTGGTGGCCGATGCCGATGGCACGGCCCTGTTCTTCCCCAAGGAGAATTTCAGCAACGGCTGCATCGCCACGGTGGATGTGATCTACCCCAGCTCGCCCTTCACGTTGCTGTTTAATCCGCGGCTGCTGCGCGCGCAGCTCGAGCCCGTGCTGCAATACGCCAGCATGAGCCGCTGGCGCTGGCCCTTTGCGCCGCACGATCTCGGCACATACCCGCAGGCCAACGGCCAGGTTTACGGCGGCGGCGAGCGCACCGAGGAAAATCAGATGCCGGTGGAAGAGAGCGGGAACATGCTCATCATGCTGGCCGCGCTGGCGAAGATCGAAGGCCATGCGGACTATGCCGCCAAGTATTGGCCGGAGCTGACGAGATGGGCCGAGTATCTCAAGGAGAAAGGTCTCGATCCTGAAAATCAGCTTTCCACGGACGATTTTGCCGGCCACCTCGCGCACAACGCCAATCTCTCGATCAAAGCGATCCTGGCGCTGGGTTCCTACGGCATGCTGGCCGAGATGACCGGCCGTAAGGACGTCGCCGCGCAATACCGCCAAACCGCGCAGGGCTTCGTCAAGAAGTGGATCGCGCTGGCGGACGACGGAGATCACTACCGGTTGGCTTTCGACAAACCCGGAACCTGGAGCCAGAAGTACAACCTAGTCTGGGACAAGCTGCTGGGCTTGAATCTGTTTCCTCCCGAAGTTGCGCGCAAAGAGATCGCCTTCTATCTCACCAAGCAGAACCGTTACGGCTTGCCGCTCGACAATCGACGGACCTATACGAAGCTGGACTGGATCCTCTGGACCGCTACCCTGGCGGAGAATCAGTCCGATTTCGAGAAGCTGGTTTCGCCGGCCTACCGCTTCGCCAACGAATCGGAAAGCCGCGTGCCCCTGACCGACTGGTACGATACCGTCACGGCGAAACAGCAGGGCTTCCAGGCGCGTTCGGTAGTGGGTGGTCTCTTCGTCAAGATGCTGGCGGACCCGGCTGTGTGGACGAATTACGCCGGCCAGGCGCTTGCCCATTAAGACACGCTTCGCCGCCCTTCGAAGCGGTATGATACGTAGCTAATATGGCTCGTTCGTCAACGGCTTTCAGCTCGCGCCGCGCCTTTCTAGGCACGGTGCTGGGCGGCGCGGCGCTCGCTCCCGCCACGGCTCAGCAAATCTCGCCGGCCGCCACATCCCGCGACTGGTCGGGCCAGCAGCCCGTCCACTATCCCGATCCGGATCTCGTGGCGCTCGACAAGCGTTTCGGCCCCTACATGATCGGGAACACGATCATCCAGCGGCTGTTCACGGGAACGCTGTGGGCGGAGGGGCCGGCGTGGAACGGAGTGGGCCGCTACCTGGTCTGGAGCGACATCCCCAACAACCGGCAGATGCGCTGGATCGAAGACGATGGCCGCGTCACGGTGTTCCGCAATCCATCCAACAACAGCAACGGGAACACCTTCGATTTCGAAGGCCGCCAGGTTTCCTGCGAGCACGCCAACCGCCGCGTGGTCCGCTACGAGCCCAGCGGCGGCGTCACCGTGATCGCCGACAAGTTCGAGAACAAGCGCCTCAATTCGCCTAACGATATCGTGGTGCATCCCGATGGCGGCGTCTGGTTCACCGACCCCCTTTACGGCATCATGGGCAACTACGAAGGGCTCAAGGCGGCGTCGGAGCTGAAGCCGGCGGTTTACCGGGCGGATCCCAAAACCGGCCGCATCGCCAAAGTGGCCGACGAACTCGACCAGCCCAACGGCATCTGTTTTTCGCCGGATTATAAGAAGATCTACATAGCCGACACCGGCACGCCCGCCGAGACGCGAATCTACGACCTGGACGGCGAGCGACTCCGCAACGGCCGGCGCTTCGTGCAACTGAGTGTCCCTGGCAGTGGAGGGCGGGCGGCAGCCGACGGCTTTCGCTGCGACGTGGACGGAAACCTCTGGTGCGGAGCCGCTCCGGGCGTTCAGGTGGTGACGCCCAACGGCGAAACCATCGGCATAATTCGACTGCCCGAGACGTGCGCCAATATCAGCTTCGGCGGCACCAAGCGGAACCGGCTGTTTATGGCCGCCAGCCAGTCGCTGTACGCGGTTTACGTGAACACTTCCGGCGCGCATATCGCTTAGCCGGGGCTTCCACGCCCCTCCTGAAGCTCCAGTTTCGCCGTCGTCCGCACTTCGGCGACAGTGCGTTCGAACCCTCCGGAAAAGCCGGTTCAGCGTTTAGAATAGATCTAAACGGAGGTGTTTCATGCTGGGATCTACCGATATTCCGCGGCGCGAATTTCTGGGCGCCGTTTCTTTGGCCGCGCTCGTTTCGGGTCATATGGCCGCAGCCGACGAACGCAGCGGCGAGATGATTTACCGCCAGCTCGGCCGCACCGGGGAGCGCGTCTCCGCTATAGGCCTGGGCGGCTACCACATCGGCGTGCCGGCCGACGAGCAGGAGTCCATCCGGCTGATCCGTTCCGCCATCGACCGCGGCATCAACTTTCTCGACAATAGCTGGGATTACATGGATGGCAAGTGCGAGGTCTGGATGGGCAAGGCCCTGCGCGACGGCTACCGGCAAAAGGTTTTCCTGATGACCAAGTTCGACGGGCGGACCAAGGCGTCCACGGCCAAGCAGATCGACGAATCGCTTGCGCGCTTGCAGACCGATCATGTCGACCTGATGCAGTTTCACGAGAACATCCGCCTGGAAGATCCGGACCGCTTCTTCAATGACGGCGTGGTGGATGCTCTTCTGGAAGCCAAGAAGGCCGGGAAGATTCGTTATATCGGCTTTACCGGCCACAAAGATCCGGTGGTGCACCTGCGCATGCTGGAGATGGCGGAGGCGCACCATTTCCATTTCGATACGGCGCAGATGCCACTCAACATATTGGATGCCCAGTTTCGCAGCTTCGCGCATCAGGTGGTGCCCAAACTGGTGGAGCAAAAGATCGGCGTGCTCGGTATGAAGCCCATGGC
>Ga0181520_10011523_pt1 | contig 11596 bp, 8 predicted proteins | sample PEATcosm2014_Bin_29_FD_132451 | JGI IMG/M metagenome (GOLD analysis project Ga0181520, IMG submission 132451) | Peatland microbial communities from MTU Mesocosm Facility, Houghton, MI, USA - PEATcosm2014_Bin02_30_metaG | ecosystem: Environmental > Terrestrial > Soil > Wetlands > Peat | place...
CGAAGGCCACGTCCGCTTCACTCCCGACCAGCACCGCAAAACCTACATGGAGTGGATGTCCAAGCTCTACGACTGGTGCATCTCCCGCCAGCTCTGGTGGGGACACCGCATTCCCGCCTGGCATTGCGCCGCCTGCTCCGCCATCACCGTCGCCCGCGAAACCCCCACCGCCTGCGCCACCTGCGGCAGCTCCGACATCACCCAGTCCACCGACGTCCTCGACACCTGGTTCTCCTCCGGCATGCTCCCCTTCACCGTCTTCGGCTGGCCCGGTTCATCTTCAACGGACAACGGAGAACGGACAACGGACACCGCCCTCACCCCTGACCTCGCCGCCTTCTACCCCACCACTCAGCTCGTCACCGGCTTCGACATCCTCTTCTTCTGGGTCGCGCGCATGATCATGCTCGGCTGCCACTTCATGCTGGACGTCCCCATGCCCGACGGCAGCCCGCGCACGCTTGCCGACGCGGTCCCCTTCCGCGACGTGTACATCCACGCCCTCGTCCGCGACGCCAACCGCGAAAAAATGTCCAAGACCAAGGGCAACGTCGTCGACCCCATCGAGATCATCACCAAGTACGGCACCGACGCCGTCCGCTTCACCCTCGCCAGCATGGCCTCGCCCGGCACCGACATCGCCTTCTCCGAAGCCCGCACCGAGGGCTATCGCGCCTTCGCCAACAAGATCTGGAACGCCGCCCGCTTCCTCTTCATGAACCTCGACCGCGCCCGCGAAGCCAACCTCGAAGTCGAACTCCCAACAAATTCCGCCATCTCGAACTCTTATGATGCCGTCATCTCGACCGGAGGCGGCGCTTCTGCCGCCGCAGTGGAGAGACCCCCGCATTTTCCTTCCACCGCCTCAGACGCCCCCATCACCCTCGCCCTCTCCGACGCCGTCGAATCCCGCTGGATCCTCGCCCGCCTTTCCCAAACCGCCGCGTCCGCCAACGCCTCGCTCGCCGACTACCGCTTTGACGAAGCCGCCAACACCATCTACCAGTTCTTCTGGGGCGACCTCTGCGACTGGTACCTCGAAATCGTCAAGCTCCGCCTCAACTTCGAAGTCGCCGCCGAAGCCATCCCCACCAGCGACACCGACGAAGAGTCCCTCGCCGAAACCGCCGCCGCCCTCACCACCCTGGTCGCCGTCTTCGAAGCCTCCCTGCGCCTGCTCTCGCCTTTCATGCCCTTCCTCACCGAAGAGATCTGGCACGCCCTCTACGCCGGCGTCCCTCCCGCCAAATCCATCGCCCTCACCCGCTACCCGCAGGCGCAGGACTACCCGCACGACCAGGCCGCCCTCGCCGAAATGGCAACCCTGCAGGAACTCATCACCACCGTCAGAGGATTGCGGAAAGAATTAGGCGTCCCCGAAAAGGAGTCCGCGCCCATCCGCATCCACGCCGCCGCGGCCATCCTCGATCCGCTGCAATTCAGCCAGGACATCCTCGCCCGCCTCGCCCGCGTCGAGTCCATCCAAATCTCCGCCGGGCAACTCTCCGGCAGCAACGCCCGCAGCACGCCCAGCTTCGACGTCGCCGTGGTCTACGAAAAGAAGATCGACGTCGCCGCCGAACGCGAACGCCTCACCAAAGACCTCGCCAAATACGAAAAGATTCTCGCCGCCAACGTCGCCCGCCTCGCCGACGAAAAATTCATCGGCAAAGCCCCGCCGCACATCGTCGAAGGCCTCCGCAAACAAACCGCCGAAACCCGCACCCTCGCCGACAAAACCCGCGCCGCCCTCGCCGCGCTCCCACCACAATAGGCCGCCGACGCTCGTCATTCTGACTCGAAGAGTCAGAATCTCCGACGTTGCCTTTTGGTTTGTCATTCCCGGAGGGAATCTGCTTTTGCGTTTGTCATTCTGAGCGCAGCGAAGAATCCCCGTATTTGCCTATCTCGCCCACTCCACTCGCCTTCGCCCCTCACACCCCAAACTGCCGCAGATGATGGTCCAGATGCTTGTACATCAAGATCGCCCACTCCTCCGGCGTCATCTTCCCAAAGAAGCTATGCGGATTCCGCGTACATCCTGCCGCCCCTCCCGCCGCAAACCGGTCGATCAGTCTCCGTAGCCGCTCCCGCTCCTGCCCGAAGTCCCGCTCGCCCGCCACCAGAAGGCTCTTCGCCGTCGGCGAATTCTTCCGCATCGGGTCATCGTTCCGAAACACCAGCGGCTTGATCACCCGCCCCAGCATCCGCGCGGGCAGCGGCCCCTTTTCCGGCACCACCTCGCCCACCGCCCACTGCAGGCTCACCGAGCAGTGTGCCAGCATCTGCGCCGCGGTCATCGTCCCCCAGCGCCGCTCGCTCTGCGGCTCCAACTCCCCCAGCCGCGTTTTCACCTCATCCGCCACCGCCGCGTCAAACAGGTTCTTCACCAACCATGCCTCCTCTCCTTCCCCGGCCCACTCATCCGCGCCCGGGATTTGATCGTCTCGATCGGTAACCCACGTTCTCTCCCTCGTGAGCATCAACCCTACCACCGCCCTATCGCCTCCACCCTCCCACGTCCCGCGTCATCAGATATTCATTCGACATCTTTCCCCCTCTCAAGTTAGCCTCTTCCTGCTTGCGACACCACGACAATGAGGAGATCCACGATGGTCACGAAGCGTAAGACCCCCGCCAAAGCCGCGAAAGCCACCAAGGCCGCCCACCCCGCAACGCCCGCCAGCACCCCATCCCCGCGTCCCGCCAGCGGAACCCCGGTCAACGGCCCCATCTTCGCCGAACCGGCCGTCACCCAGGACCCCACCAAATACAAGGTCCCCCACGCATCCGATTCCGTCGCCTACAAGGAGATGGACGCCTTAACCAAGGCCAAGAAGTTCCTGCCCATCCCCTTTCCCACCGTCGCCGGCGTCGCCGAGCCCATCCTCACCCTGGCTGCCGCGCTCGGCCCCAAAGGGCCCGCCGCCGTCAAGGCCATCCAAGCCGCCAAACAAATCGTATTCCATACCGCCGGCGACACCGGCAACACCCGCGGTCCCGGCGTCGAATACACCGTAGCCGACAAGATGGTCAGCGACTTCTCCGGCGAAGCTCCCGCCGCCGTCCCCCAGTTCCTCTACAACCTCGGCGACATCGTCTACTCCTTCGGCGAGCATCAGTACTACTACGACCAGTTCTACGACGCCTTCCGCGATTACCCCGCGCCCATCTTCGCCATCCCCGGCAACCACGACGGCATCGTCCTGCCGCCGGGCAAGCCCGAAGACACCCTCTCCGCCTTCCTCACCAACTTCTGCACCCCCGGCTTCGCCCACTCGCAGGATGCCGGCGTAGTCTCGCGCAGCACCATGATCCAGCCCGGCGTCTACTTCACCCTGGATACGCCGCTGGTCCGCATCCTCGGCATCTACTCCAACATGCTCGAGAACCCGGGCGTCATCTCGTCCACCCCGGACCCCACCAAGGCCGGCAAGCTCAAGTTCCCCAACATCCCCGACGTCCAGCTCGCTTACCTTAAAGCCGCGCTCACCCGCGTCACCACCGACGATTTCAAGGGCGCCGTCCTCATCGCCGTCCACCACCCGCCCTACGCCTGGGGAGGAACCCACTCCAGCTCGCTGGTCATGCTCAAGGAAATCGATGCCATTTGCAAAGAGACCGGAGTCTGGCCCCACGCCGTCCTCAGCGGCCACTCCCACAACTACCAGCGCTTCACCCGCACCATCGGACAGCGCCAGATTCCGTACCTGGTCGTCGGCTGCGGTGGCCACGGCCCGTTGCAGAAGCTGAATAAGGGCGTCACCATCCGCACGCCGCAGTCCATGCCCGTCTTCGCCCAGCCCGAAGCCAACGACAGCGTCAGCTTCAACAGCTACGACGACGCCAACTTCGGCTACTGCCGCGTCCTGGTTGACTCCACCCAGCTCCGCATCGAGTACCACCCCGCCTCCGACGGCCCCTCCACCAAAACCCCCGACGACTCCGTCACCGTCGCCCTCGCCACCGGCACCCTCACCACCTACACCCCGCCAGCCTGATCCATTGGCGGATGCTCTGGATCAAAGTTGAATCCGTCATCCTGAGCGGAGTCTCTCGCAGCTTTATCGCGAGAGACGCAGTCGAAGGACCTGCCGCACCGTTTGCCAAGCCATGACGCACGGCCCTTTTCAGGCGATCCCGATGCGTCAGAGTAAAATTCCCCACACGATGACCAAGCCCTCGGCCCCCGCTCTGAACTCCCTCCGCAAATCCCTCCTTCTCACCGCAGCATCCATCTTCCTCGCCTGCCCGACACTGCTCGCCCAAACAACTCCGGCCACCCCCACCCCTTCCTTCGATGCCGCCACCATCAAGCCGCACAAACCAGACCCAATGCCGGTGGGACTTGGCTACGTCGGGAATACGCCAGATGGAATTAAGGGAGTGGACGTAACCGTCATATCGCTGGTGATGTATGCGTATGGCGTGCCGGTCGATACCCGGGTGGTTGGCGGCCCAGAGTGGGCGAAGTCCGAGCGCTATGATGTTGAGGCGAAGATGAGCGCCGAGGACATTGCGGCGATGAAAGCGCTCAGCCCGGCAGAGAAGCAGGCGCACAGCCAAGAGATGATGCTGACACTGCTGGCTGAGCGTTTCCAATTGAAAGCGCACTCCGAGACCCGGCAGAACCCGATCTACGAGCTGGTGGTCGCCAAGGGCGGCGCGAAGATACGAGATGCATCGAACGACACGACTCCTCTGCAAACGGGCAGAGACGGCAAGTCGTTTAGTGGCCTTCGTGAGACCAGCGCGACAACCTCAGTGGCCCAGAACTATTCCCTGAAATCCTTTGCCGATTACCTGTCGATACCAGCTTTTGGGATCGGACGTCCTGTAGTGGATAAGACCGGACTTACCGGCACCTATAACTTCACGCTGAACTGGTCGATCTATGCACGCAGCGCGAGGCCCGCACCGGAGACCGGTGCCAGCGATCCGGCGGACGAGGGAAGCTTCCTCACCACAGCGCTCAAAGAGATCGGCCTGGATCTGCGTCCGGCGATGGGCGGAGTCGAGTATATCGTCATCGACCACGTCGAGCACCCCACCGCCAACTAGTGTCTGGCCACGCCACTCGGCCCAGGCCGTTCTGCGTTCTCTGTTCTGCGTTCTTCGTTCAAAAGCCACCTGAGCCGGCGTCTCGCAACGAACAACGCACAACGTAGAACGAACCACGTAAAATCCCTCCATGGACTGGAAATCCCGCCGCATCACCACCCTCCTCGAAGCCGCCCTGCTCGAGGACAAAGCCGCCCAGGACATCACCACGGCGCTCACCGTCGACCCCGCCCTGCGCGCGACCGCGACCATCATCGCCAAGGAGCCCTGTGTCGTCTCCGGCATCGGCTGCATCTCCGCCTTCCTCACCCTCTTCGGAAAAATGAAACCCTCCGGCCGCTTCGAGGTCGTCTCCCACCCCGAGATCTTCGACGGCGTGCGCGTGCGCAAAGGCCAGTCCATCGCCGTCATCCGCGCCAACGCCGCCAGCATCCTCTCCACCGAGCGCGTCATCCTCAACCTCATGCAGCGCATGTCCGGCATCGCCACCCTCACCAACGAATTCGTCCGCGCCGTCGCCGCCGCCAATTCCAAGACAAAAATCCTCGACACCCGCAAGACCATCCCCGGCCTGCGCGCGCTGGATAAATACGCCGTCTGCTGCGGCGGCGGCGTCAACCACCGCCTCGACCTGCAGGACGGCATCCTCATCAAGAACAACCACATCTCGCTCGGCGGAGGCCTGCCCGCCGTCCTCGCCCGCGCGCTTGCCGGCCGCGAGCCCCGCCAGAAGGTCCAGGTTGAGGTCCGCACCCCCGTCGAACTTCAGCAGGCCATCGCCGGCCACGCCGACTCCATCCTGCTCGACAACATGACCCCCAAGGAAGTCGCCGCTGCGGTCAAGCAAATCCGCGCCGGCCTGCCCAAGGCCGCCATCGAAGCCTCCGGCAACATGAACCTCAAGACCGTCGCCAAGTACGCCAAGACCGGTGTCGACTTCATCTCCGTTGGCGCGCTCACCCACTCCGCCACCGCCGTCGACCTCAGCATGCGCATCACCGCCGACCTCACCTGACGCCAGCCGTCCGTCCTCCGCCATCGCTCCATTCCCGCGCTGTCTCTCGCGGCTGCACTTACCGCCATCGCCCTTTTTCGCATGCCCCATCAGGCATGGATGGTGAAGGCGTAGGCGTAGGGGTTGGGCGGATCGGCGGGCAGGGTGAGATGCAGGCCATTGCCATCCTGCTCGAAGGCGATCCGGCCGGCGCCGAACAACTCCACCCGCTGGACTGGACGCGGCAGCGCCGCCGATCCCCGGGCGAGCGTCTTGATGTGCAGCTTGCCATCGTTCGGCCACACCAAGGCGAACGCGTAGAGGGTATCGCCTTTGGTGACGAAGCGAATGTCTTCGGCAGTGTATGCCCGCTGCTTCTTTTCGTTGAAGGTGCCGGCAGCGGCGGCGTCGGGCGGTCCTTCGCCAAAGACGCTGAAGGGACGGGTGCCGTAGATCGCGCTGCCATGCACCTGCATCCACGACGCGAGCTCGGTCAGGAAGGCGTGCTCGTCCTCATCGATCGTGCCGTCGCCGCGCAGGGGAATGCTCAGCAGCAGATTCCCATTGCGGCTGACGATGTCGATCAGCGAGTGGATCACGAAGGTCGGTGTCTTGTACGTGTGCGAGTCAAGCAGCGCGCGCGAGTAATACCAGTCGCCGATGCAGGTATCGGTCTGCCACGGCTGGGCGAGGATTCCGTTGGCCTTGCCGCGTTCGATATCCAGGGTGACCGAGCCGACATGTTCGGGCTTGATGTCCTTCGCCGTCACGACCACATCCACCTTGCCGTGCTTGCGCACGCTCGAATTGTAGTAATGGGTGACGAGGTCGATGCCATACTGGCCCAGCGGCAGCTCGCTATCGTCGAAGTAGAGCAGGTCGGCATCGTAGGTATCCACCAGGTCCTGGCAGCGCAGGAACCAGTTTTCCGCGAAGCCGGGATTCATCGCCGGCACGCCTTCGTTCCACGGGCGGTCGTTGGCCTCATGCCACTGGTTGGCCGCGGCTATGGTAGTCATGCCATCCGGCATCACGATATTGCGGCCGGTGTAGAGCTTCTGCGGATCGAGGCCCTCCCACCATTTGCCTTTGCCATCTGCCTTGGTCAGGGTATAGGCGTCGTAACGGACGCCCTGCATGGGGCCCTCGGGATCGTAATCGTACGCAACCTGAAGCCAGTGCCAGGCGTGTGCACCGTGGTTGGAGACGCCGAAACGCAGTCCTCGCTTGCGCGCTTCGCGGGCCCACACCGCCATGATGTCGCGTTTGGGGCCGACCTTGACGGAGTTCCACTCATGAAAGCGCGAGTTGTAGATGTCGAAGTTGTCATGGTGCTGCGCCAGTGCGACAAAGTACTTCGCCCCAGCGGAGACATACAGCTCCATCAACTGTTCCGGCTGCCAGCGCTCGGCCTTCCAAGTGCCATTCAGCTCGACCGCCCCGAACTTCGAGGGGTGTCCGTAGTTGGCGACGTGAAACTTGTTCTGCCTTGAGCCCTGCAGATAGAGGTTCCGCGTGTACCAGTCGCCCTGCTCCGGCATCGACTCCGGCCCCCAGCACGACCATATCCCAAACTTCGCGTCGCGGAACCATTCGGGAGTCTCGTAGCCGGCCCGGAGCGAATCCCATGCAGGCTGGAACGGACCCGGAGCAATGTGATGCGGACTGGCAGTCTGGGCCAGGAGCGCCCTTGGAATTGCGGCAGCCGGTGCGGCGGCTGCGATGGACTTCAGAAGGCTTCGGCGAGTGAGCTTCGATATTGGCATGTCGGGAGAATTATAGAAGGGCCGTTCGCTCCTCCCCGTGATTCCCCGGCCCTTCCACCCCGCCCCGAAAAACCCGGTAAACTGAGAGGTGGCTTCTGCCCCTGGAGTACGCTGTTCTGAACATGTCCCAACCCTCCCCAACCTTCGACCTCGCTGCCGTCGAAGCCGCCATCGCCGGCACCCAGTTTGCCGGCAAGCTCACTCACCTCGCCACCGCCCCTTCCACCAACGATCTCGCCCTTAAAGCCGCCCTCGCCGGCGCCCGCAGCGGTGTCTGGATCGCCGACCGCCAGATCGCCGGCCGCGGCCGCGGCCGCCACACCTGGCACTCCCCCGCCGGCGCCGGCATCTATATGAGCGTCCTCGCCGCCCCGCGCATCCCCTTGCAGTCCGCGCTCGCGCTCTCCCTGCGCGTGGCCGTCGCCGTGCAGTCCGCCATCGCCTCCACCTGCGGCTTTCGCATCCGCGAAGAGATCGATATCCGCTGGCCGAACGACCTCATCCTCAACCGCCGCAAGGTCGGCGGCATCCTCATCGACACCGCCTCCAACCCCGCCACCGCCACCGAGCCCGCGCGCCTCCGCTACGCCGTCATCGGCATCGGCCTCAACGTCAACCAGACCAGCTTTCCACCCGAACTCGACGCCATCGCCACCTCCATCCGCCGCGAACGATCCGAAGCGTCCAGCACGGTGCGAAGTGCCGTCGAGGACAGCACGAAGTCCCGCGAAGCGCTCACTGCCGCCATCCTCGTCGCCCTCGACGCCGAGATCCGCGCCCTCGCCACCGGCAGCCCCCAACCCGCAACCTGCAACTGCCCCGACCCGACCGCCTGCAGCACCTGGATCACCGGCAAACGCGTCCGCGTCGAGGCCCGCGACGGCGACCCCGGCTATACTGGCACCACCGCCGGACTCGACCCGCAGGGCTTCCTGCTGGTCGCCGGAGACGACGGCCAGATCCGCACCGTCCTCTCCGGAGGCCTCCGCGAACTCTGACCACCCCGTCATTCTGACTCGCAGAGTCAGAATCTCTGCCGTTGCTTTTCGCCTCGTCCCTAGTACCTAGTCCCTAGCCCCTAGCCCCTAGTCCCTAGTCCCTAGCCCCTAGTCCCTAGCCTCTATGCTCCTCGCCATCGACGTCGGCAACACCAACACGGTCCTCGGTCTCTACCGCCTCGCCACCGCCGGCGAACCCGCCACTCTGGTCGCCGACTGGCGCGTCACCACCCACCGCTCCCTCACCGTCGACGAGGTCGGCCTCATCCTGCGCGACCTCTTCACCCTGCGCTCGCTCGATATCGCTCAGGTCAGCGGCGTGGTCGTCTCCTCCGTCGTTCCCCCGCTCGACTCCACCCTGCGCCGCGCCATCGAGCTCTACTTCCACGTCAAACCCCTCTTCGTCGAGCCCGGCATCCGCACCGGCCTGCCCATCCTCACCGACAACCCCTCCGAGGTCGGCGCCGACCGCATCGTCAACTGCGTCGCCGCCATCGAAATCTTCCGGACCGCCGCGCCTTCAACCCACAACGGAGAACGCTCAACCGGCAACGCCCCCATCATCGTCGTCGACTTCGGCACCGCCACCACCTTCGACGTCATCAGCCCCAAAGGCGAGTTCCTCGGCGGAGCCATCGCCCCCGGCCTCGGCATCTCCGCCGAAGCCCTCTTCTCCCGCGCCGCCCGCCTGCCCCGCGTCGACATCCGCAAGCCCGCCAAGGTCGTCGGCACCGGCACCGTCGACAACCTCCAGATCGGCCTCTACTACGGCTACATCGGCCTGGTCGACGGCATCCTCGCCCGCATGATCGACGAGCTCGGCCCCGCCACCCGCACCATCGCCACCGGAGGCCTCGCCCGCCTCATCGCCGGCGGCTCAAAATTCATCGGCCAGGTCGACGAACTCCTCACCCTCACCGGCCTCCGCATCATCTACGAGCGCAACCTCGACCACCACCACCACGGCCGCCACCCCAAACCCGCCCACAGCTAGCGCGCCTGAACGTGTCGTACCGACCCTGGGTTTCCGGAGTAGCAGCGGGCTTTAGCCCGGTCTTCCGCTTCCCCGCTCGGATTCAGACGCGTTTGCGCGCCCGTCTCTGCGGCGCACTGCGCTCAACAAACCTAGAACGCGTGCAGAAACTCAAGGCCAATCACGCCGCTCATCGACATCTTCTGGGCGATCAGACAGAATGCCAGGCAGAGAGCCGCACTCCATAAGCATGCAAACAAACCCAGGGTCATCCACGCGACGTTCCTTGTGCGAGGCTTGGGGCGGAGAGCGTTCCTGTAGATTTCAATATCGCCGAAGGCTCCGGCCTCTAGCTTGTCGGTCAGAATCTTCTCCCATCGGTCCATCCAATGGCGCCCGCCTTTGATTGCGAAATACCAGATCACGCATAGACACAGGCCAAATGCGGGCTCCACTGCCAGCGCGATCAGCTTGTACCACTGCTCGCCGCCAAGGTCCGCGGGCACGTCTTTCAGCTGATTTCCCAGAAATCCCAGCAGCGCGGCGTGGGCCACCAGGAGCAGCTGCGAGCGCGTCCAATAGATCGCATTGTCTGAGGCAAGGTATCGCATCACTACGTCATACCGCTTCAGAGCCAATTCGCAGTCGTCCCTCACCGCGCGGTCATTCGTGGCAGGACTTGGTTCCTGCGGCCCTCCTTCGTTTTCTTCCAAGAGTCTCTCCTCGCTATCGAATTTCTGCTGTGGTCAGACAATCCGTAGGCCAAATAGCCCCGGCCTGCCTCCCCTACCGCACCACCAGCAACTCCGTCTCATACGGCTGCAGCGCCACCTTCACCGTAACCCCGCCCTTTGCCGCGGCTGCCGCGGCTTTCGCCACCGTCCCCGTCTGCGGGTCCCACACCTCCGCCGTCCTGCCCGCCGTCTTCAGCGTCACCGCGTGCTCGCTCGCCTGCGCGCCCTCGTTGAAGAACAGGTAGACACTCGCATCCTTCAGCCGCCGCGTCATCACCTTCAGTCCCGGATCGGCTGCGTCGAGCGCGACCTCCCGCGGACCCACCACCGCATTTACCGCCGCCTCAATCGCCGCCGGCACCGCCAGCGGCTGCGGGGGCGCGGCCGGCGGAGCACCCGGCGGAGTCGGCGTCGGCGGAAGCTGCGCGCTCGTCTCCACCCTCGCCCACGCAAAATCGGCTGCCGTCGCCGCGCGCGCATCCAGAATCGTCTTGCGCGAGATCAGCGCCGGCGTCCGCCCCAGGAACAGCACCTTCCCGCCGCCCTTCGCAAACGCCCGCAGCCGCTCCAGCTCCACCTCCGACAGCACCGCCAGCGACGGCAGAATCACCACGCGATACTTGTTCCCGCTCATCGTCTCCAGCACGCCCGGCCCCGCCTTCAGGTCCGTCGCCAGCGCATTCAGCCCGATGATGTCGAAATCAATCTGCCGCTCCGCCAGCATCCGCTCGGTCGACACATACGCCACATCGCTCGCCGCATCGCCCAGCCACAGCGAGCTCGACGGCAGGTACAGCGCAACCTCCGCACCCGGCCTGCCCATCGCCATCACATACGTCAGCCGCCGGATGTAGTCCATCAGCGCCGGCCAGCCCGGATCGGCCATCGCCGCCGGCACCCTCGGCCTCGGCGGCACTGCCGTCGCCGCTCCCGCCACAGCAGGCGGTGGTCCCATCGGCCCGCTCGAAGCCCCGTACGACATCCCCTCCGTCAGCGTAATCCCGCGCACAATCTGCTCATTCAACACATAGCGCGCCATCGCCAGGTCCGGCGCTGGCCGGTACGCCCCA
>Ga0181520_10011527_pt1 | contig 11591 bp, 6 predicted proteins | sample PEATcosm2014_Bin_29_FD_132451 | JGI IMG/M metagenome (GOLD analysis project Ga0181520, IMG submission 132451) | Peatland microbial communities from MTU Mesocosm Facility, Houghton, MI, USA - PEATcosm2014_Bin02_30_metaG | ecosystem: Environmental > Terrestrial > Soil > Wetlands > Peat | place...
ACCGGGGCCGACAGGTATCGACGAATGCGAGCGGAGTACCTGCAAGAAGTGATCCAGGCCCACGACACCCGGACGCCGCCGAAGGACGTGCCGTTCGACCTCCAGGCGGTGGCTATCGGAGACATCGCCATCGTCGGCCTACCCGGCGAGGTCTTCGTGGAATACGCGCTCCACGCCGAGGCCGTGTCTCCGTTCGCGCACACGCTCGCTCTGGGATACACGAATGGCGTATCGGCCTACGTGCCGACGGCGGCCGAGATCCCCTTCGGCGGGTACGAGGTCGATATGGCGCCATGCTACTACGGGCATCTGCCCTTCGACACGTCAGTCGAGGCACGGCTGAATGAGGCCGTCGAGGGCTTATTGAAGGACTTGCAGCGGTAGCACCCCGGCGACGGGACACACGTGATATTGCATTGAGACGACGGAGGACGAACCTCGTGAGAATGCCAATCTTGCTGTTGACGGTCGTGGCGCTTGCAGTAGCCGGCGCTTGCCATGCTGCGCCGAAGTCCATTGCCGCGGTGCGAGCCGCAGCGCCACCGAAGATCGACGGCGTCCTCGATGATGCCTGCTGGCAGAATGCCCCGGCAATCACCGACTTCGTGCTTCTCGGCAAGGAGGACCCGGCGAAGGAGCAGACCATCGCCAAGGTGGCCTATGACGACACTGCGCTCTACATCGGCATCACCTGCCACGAGAGCCAGATGGGCAAGCTCGTCGCCACACAGACCAAGCGAAGCGATCTGGTCCCTGCCGATGACTGCGTCGAGGTGTTCCTCGACCCGAACCACGACCGGTTCAACTACTTCCATTTCATCGTGAATGCCGCCGGCGCGCAGTTCGATGAATCGGGCGACGGCGCGGGTGTGGCTGCGGACTGGAATGCCGTGTGGGAGGCGAAGACCACCCGAGGCCCCGACTCCTGGACGGCGGAGATCGCGATCCCTCTTGCGGTCCTGGGCATCTCCAGCAAGGTCGGAGAAACCTGGGGCTTCGATGTGTGCCGCTCGGAGAAGCCCTCCGGCGAGCTGTCCTGTTGGTCGCAGACGGGCGCGAAGTTCGCCGTGCCGTCCGCCTTCGGCGACCTCACCGGCATCAAGGCCGACTTTGCGCCATATCTGGTCACTCTCGGGGTCCAGAATTGGGGGGCGGGCATCCTCGGAGGCAACACCGCCGACGTCAAGGTGACCAATGACGGCAAGGCGGAGCGGGACATCAGCCTGCGCCTGACCGTCACCCCTCCCACCGAGGCCGCGCGAGTCACCGAAGTGCCTCTGGGCAAGATCGCGCCGGGATCGACCAAGATCGGCAGCATCGGCTACCAGCTCTTCGAGCAGGGCGAGCACATCATCAACGCCGAAGCCCTCGACGCAGCAGCGGGAACCAAGTCCTGTGCGGCCACCGGCAAACGGATGCCCGTCGCGCCGCTGGCGGAGTTCGATGTCTTCAAGTCCTTCTACCGCGACGACGTCGCCGTGCGCTATCAGGTGAACGCGCAGGCGAAGGACCTCGGCAAATACAGCATCGCCGCCAGCCTCAGCGCCGCGGCTGCCGGATCGCCGGTTTTGGCGACGAAACGCCTCGACAAGCTGGCGAAGGGCGCGGGAGACGTGCGCTTCGACACCTCGAAGCTCGACCCGGGTGATTACCGCGTCCGGGTCGATGTCGTCGATGCCACCGGCAAGTCCGCGGCGGGCAAGGACCTGCAGTTCCCGATCCTGCGCACACCTGCGGCCGGCCGGATCGTTGACATCGACAGCCAGAACTTCATCCGGGTGAACGGCAAGCGAGTCTTCCCGGTGGGCTGCTATGCCTCGCCGGCCAGCGAGAAAGGTATGCAGGCCCTGGCGGACGCTGGCTTCACGCACACGCAATCGAACGTGCTGCCGCCGGCGGTGCTCAAGACGATGCTCGACAAGGCCCAGCAGCACAACATCAAGGTCTGGGTGTCGGTGTCCTCCATGCTGGACTTCTCGAAGGACGCCGAGAAGAAGAAGCAGGATTTGCGGGACCTCGTCGCCGCAGTCGGCAACCACCCGGCGCTTCTGATGTGGGAGAGCATCGACGAACCGGCCTGGGGCAGCCAGAATGCCGACGGGCTGTACGAGGGCTACAAGTTCCTCCGGGCGCTCGACCCGAACCGCCCGATCTGGACCAACCACGCCCCGCGTAACTTCATCTCGACGCTGGCCTACTACAACCGGGCCACCGACATCGCCGGCTGCGACATCTACCCGGTCCCCGAGCCGCAGTCGCACTCGAACCTGCCGAATCGCACCATCCACGTGACAGGCGACGAGACCGACAAGTCCATCGCGTCGGTCAATGGCGACAAGCCGGTCATCATGGTGCTGCAGGGCTTCGGCTGGGCCGAATTGGGCGGGAAGAAGGGGGCCGCGAACGGCGCGATCCTGCCCACGTTCACCGAATCGCGCTTCATGGCCTACGACGCGATCGTCCATGGCGCGCGCGGGATCAACTACTGGGGGACCGCCTATACCGAGCGCCCGTCGAAGTTCTACTCCGAGTTGAAGTCGCTCGTCAGCGAGCTTTCGGCCATGCAGCCGGTGCTGACGGCGGATGTCGTTGCGGGCGGCGCAGCGGGCACCGTGAAGTCACCCGAGAATGCGGTGCAGATGCAGCGCCGGAACGTAAACGGCAAGACCTGCATCATCGCCATCAACACGCTGAAGAAGGAGCAGCGGGCAACCTTCACGATCCCCGCGCTTCCAGCCAACAGGGTGCGCGTCCTGTTCGAGAATCGTGAGATACCCATCGAGGACAGCCGGTTCGTCGATGCTTTCGGCCCCTACGCGACCCACATCTACACCGACGACCTCACCTTCAACCCGCAGCGCAAGGAGTTCACGGCGGAATTGGCCGCTGCGCCCAAATCCGATGTCCCGATGCGCGAGCCGGGCAACCTCATCGCCAACGGCTCGTTCGAGATCGCTGCCAACGATGACCTCATGCCGGACGGCTGGTCGGCCAACTACCCGTTCACGGCGCAGCTTTCCGAGGAGCAGGCACACGCGGGCAAGCGCAGCTTGATGCTCACGAGCACCGCCAAGGACTTCGCGCCGCTGGTAGTGCAGTACGGCATCCCCGACCTCAAGCCGGACGGGAAGTATGTGCTGTCGGCGTGGGTGAAGACGGACCGGCCGGGCCTGGAATTCCGCATCTACGTCGAGTGGGCGGCCTGGCATGGCGCGGTACTACCCTGGACCGCCGGAACGGGAGAGTGGCAGCGTGTCGAGGTGCCGTTCAGCTCCGAACCATCGGCGGTGGGAACGATCTACTCGGTCCTGCAGATCAGGGGAGAAGGCAAGGGCTGGTTCGACGAAGTGGCGATACGGGAGAGGTGAGAGGGTATGGGTGTGGACGTCTAATCCGACCGGTTCCTTTGAACATGCGGCGGCGCGATTTATCGCGCCAAATGGGTGCCAGATCATTCTTCGCCCATTACGCTCGGCTGGGAGCAAGCACTCCCTCGAAGTAGAAACATCGGTGGCTATACGATGCGCGCTCCGCGCGATAAATCACGCTGCCACATGGTCTTGGGGGAAGTATCGCCAAATACATGCGGGATTGTAACCTTTCATGCCGTTGTTGACCGCCAACAACCTGACCAAGTACTACGGATCGGAGATGATCCTCGACGACATCTCGTTCGCGATCGACGAACGGGATCGCGTCGGGCTGATCGGCGCCAACGGGACCGGAAAGACGACCCTGTGCCGCCTGCTTCTTGGCGAGATCAAGGCCGAACTAGGCGACATCCACTTCGCTCGCGGAGCGACGGTCGGCTATCTGGCCCAGGATCAGCCCTTCGCCGAAGGGACTACACTCTGGCAGGCCGCCACTGATGATGTATTCGCGCATTTCCGCGAGATGGAGGCGCGGCTGGCGGCGCTCGAGCATGAAATGTCGGATTGCCAGGGGCCGGAGGCGGCGCTGGAGGCGATCCTGAATCGCTACTCCCGCCTGCGTGAGGAGTACGAGCACGGCGGCGGGTACGACTACGAGCAGAAAGCCGGGGCGGTCCTGACAGGTGTGGGCTTCCGCCCGGCGGATTTCGAGCGGGAGGCCGCAAGCCTCAGCGGCGGCGAGAAGCAGCGCGCCGGTCTGGCGAAGATCCTCCTGCAGAAGCCGGACTTGCTCCTACTGGACGAGCCCACCAATCACCTCGACATCGCCGGCACCGAGTGGCTGGAGGGGTATCTGCGCGACTACCCCGGAGCGGTGATCGTGATCTCTCACGACCGGCGCTTCCTGGACAACGTGGTGCGCCGCATCCTCGAACTGGAAGCCTGCGACATCGACGAATACGGCGGGAACTACTCGACCTACCTCGACGAGAAACAGCGCCGGATGCTGCACCGAGAGCGCGCTTATGAGAAACAGCAGCGCGAGCTGAACAAGCAGATGGCGTTCATCCGCTGGGCGCTGGGCACGCAGCAGGCGAAGCTGGTGCGGCGCGCGAAAAGCCGCCTGAAGCTGGTCGATAAGATGGACGAGATCGACCCGCCGCCGTCAGCCCGTCGAACGATGAGCCTGCGATTCAAGCCCAAAGTCCGCGGCGGGAATGAGATACTGGAACTCTCGCGCCTCGGCAAACGCTTCGGAGATCGCGTGCTGTTCGAGGATGTGAACCTGTTCATCCGTCGCGGGCAGAAGGTCGCGGTCGTTGGCCCGAACGGCTGCGGGAAGACCACGCTATTAAGGGTGATCCTGGGCCAGGAGCAGATGACCGAGGGGCAGGCGCGGCTGGGACGCAGCGTGGAGATCGGCTACTACGCCCAGGAGCAAGCCCCGGACAACCCCGCCAACACAGTCCTGCAGGAGTTCCGGGAGGTCGTGCCGGACGCCCAGCCCGCCGAGGTGCGAAACCTCCTGGCGCGCTTCCTGTTCGTCGGCGACGACGTGTTCAAGCGCGTGGGGGACCTGTCGGGGGGCGAGCAAAGCCGTTTGGCGCTGGCGAAACTGATCCTGCAGCGACCAACCTTCCTGGTGCTCGACGAGCCGACGAACCACCTCGACATCGACTCTCGCGGCGCGCTTGAGGGAGCGCTGCGGGAATACCAGGGCACGATTCTGGTCGTCTCCCATGACCGGTACTTCCTCGACCGTGTGGCGGACCGCATTCTCGTCATGCACGACGACACGGGAACCGTATACGAGGGCAACTACGCCGCCTACCTCGAGGCCCGCCAACAGCAGGAAGACGAGGCGCACAGGCGGGAGGAGCAGGCCAAAGAGGAAGAGAAGCGCCGGCGCGCCGAGGCCGAGAGGCATAAGGCGCGACAGAGGAAGCAGCTTCAGCAGCTACCGGAATCCGGACCGAGCCGGGAGGAGCTTGAGGCGGCGGCGACGCAGATCGAGGAGCGGCTCGCGAGAGTGCAGGCGCGGCTGCGCGCCCCCGACGTCATCGGGAACGAGCCGCTTGTTCGGGCGCTGCATGGAGAGTACGCGCGTCTGAGTGCGGAGCTTCAGCAGGTTTACGAGCAGTGGGAGGCCGTGGCCAAAGGGAACCCGGCATAGCTGACCCGAACGGCCATGTCGGCAATCGAGCACGGAGGATGCGGGAATAATGCAAGACACCGAGCAGACAGAAGGCGGGGGCAACGGCAACATCTTCACCCGCCGCGACCGCTTGACGCGCCTGCTCACCTCATGGCAGGTGACGTCCATCCTGGTGGCTTTCGTGCTGGGTTCAAGCCTGGCGAAGCTGTCCGTGGCTCCACACCAGCTCGACGGCACCGAGGCACTCGCGAATCTGGACATCGGTCGCGCCATCTCCTCGGGAGAAGGCTTCCATACGCGCGCGGTGACGCCCTTATCGCTGGCCTACGTGGCGGTGCGGGGTGATTCGGCGCCCGATGTGGAGAACCCGCCGCTGTTCCCGCTGTTGATGGCGATGCTGTTACTGCCCGTCCGTTCCCTGTCGCCCAGCACCGCCATCGCCTTCAGCATCCTGCTGCACGTTCTCACCGCCGCGTCTGTGTTCTTCTGGTCGCTGCGGCTCTCCAAAGACATGCGCATCGCCTGCATGGCCGGGCTGATGTACGGTCTCTCGCCGCTTGCCCTCGACGCCGCCGCTTCCGGAACCCCGCACACGCTGGTGTCTCTCATCGTCACGAACCTCGTCTTTTGGACGATTGCGGTACTGTCGCCCGCGCAGGAAACCGGGGAGGAACCCGCCGAGACGCCGGTCCGAGACAGGCGGCACTCGTGGCCGTCATATCTGGCAGGGGGCGCCCTGGCCGGCTTGGCGACACTTGCGGACTACCGTATGGCTCTCGTGGCCGGCATCGTACTGATTGCTTTGGCGGCGCGCAGGCAAGGGCCGGGCATCCTGGCATTTGTCGGCGGCGCCGTGCTGGTGGTCGCGCCGTGGGCCATCCGCAATATGAACGTCGGCGGCAACCCGCTCTTTTCGCTGTATTGGGCAAGGGCGATGGTTGGGACCGATTCATTCCCCGGTTTGAGCCTCTACTGCCGGGGCCTGACCGGCCAGGAGACGCTCCTCGGTCTGGCGGCCCAGCACCGCTTCGAGATCCTGACGCGGGCCGGACACACGCTGTTCCAGTCGATCTGCACCCTTCCCGGGCAGATCGGGCCGGTTTTCGCCGCGCTCGCATTGATCGGCTACCTCGGCAAGGCGGTGCCCAGAGGCGTCGTGGCGCTCACCCTCGCGGTGGTCGGCGCGATCTTGCTGACGACCGCGCTTTGGGCATCGTCGCTGCTGGGAGTCCTCGCCGCGATGCCACTGCTGGCTTACGTCGGAGGCTCGGCGTGGGCGAAGATCATGGACCGCCTCCTCCCCACCCCCGAACCTGCGCCCACGGAGGATGAGGCGGTGGCCGCTCCGCCGTCCAGGCCGCGCCTGCACGCGATCGCCTTCCTGGTCGTGGCACTCGTGGCAACCCTGAACGCCAGCCCGTTGCGTAAAGCGCCGCAGTCGTCTCAGGCCGAGATCGCGGCTCTGAGCAAGCTGCTGAACGGGATCGGCCTGCCGCCCCACAGCCGCATCCTGACCGACATCCCCTGGGACCTCACCTGTTACACCGGAAAGGTGACTTGCGCGATCCCCGTGTCCCCCGATGCGGTTGCGGAACTCGACAAGCACCTCCCCTGCGAGGTAATTGTGCTGTCCTCGGCGATGGGCGCTTTGACGCCTAGTAGCTACCTCAGCGCCTGGCACTGGGTGGGGATCAAGAAGGAAGTGCTGGCCGACTACCATCTCATCCACCGGTCGGTGGCGGGGATGATCCTGCTGCGCCCCGGCTCGCCCGCCGATACAGGCGCTGGGGCCCAACCGACCGGGGGATAGGCGGCAATACTGGCTCCAAAGGACAACCACCATGTTACAGCCGATTCGACGCGAGCAGTTCCCCGACAGCGCGGTCGTCGCGCTCCACGGCCCGTATGCGACCGGGATATTTGTGGCCCTCGGCGAACTGGGGGTCTCCGACGCCATGATCGTGTGCGGCGAGAACCTCGGCAAAAGCGACGCGGTGCGTTCCCTGATGGCCGGCGCGCCTGAAGGCGTCAAGTTCAGCATCTTCGACCAAGTCGAGCCGGACCCGTCGGACGAGACGATCAAGGCCGGGGGACTCGCAGCCTGCGATGCCGGGGCGCAGGCTGTCGTCGCGGTCGGGGGCGGCAGCTCGATGGACGCCGCCAAGGCCATCGCCGCGGAAGCGACCGACATCGGCTGGATTGCCGCGCAAGACCAGCCCGGCCAGCCGACGGCCATCGAGCGCGACCCTTTGCCGATCGTCGCCGTCCCGACCACCGCCGGCACCGCGTCCGAGGTCACGCCGTTCTCGGTCATCACCTTCGCGGCAAGCCGACGCAAGCTCGTGCTGAATCATCCGACGCTGCTCGCTCGCTTCGCAGTGCTCGACCCGGCGCTTCTGGTCTCCGGGCCGCGGTCCGTGCGCGTCGCCGCAGGCATGGATGCGCTCACCCACGCGGTGGAGTCGTTCGTGAGCAAGCAGGCGACGCCCGCGACGCGGGCACGGTGCCGGGAGGCCATCGAACTCATCGGCCGCTTCCTGCGGCGCGTGGCGAGCGATGCCAACGACATGGAGGCCGAAGAGGGGATGCAGCGAGCGGCGTTCCTCGCCGGACTGGCGTTCTCGAAAACGCGACTGGGGATCGTCCACGCGACCGCTCTGCCGCTGTCGGCGTTGTTTCACGTGCCGCACGGGCTGGCGAACGCCATCCTTCTGCCGTACGGGATGCGGTTCAACCACCTGGCGGACGCGGAGGGGTTCGCGCAGATCGCTCGAGCGCTCGGGGCCGACGTTGCCGCGATGGACGACCACGCCGCCGCGCAGGCTGCGGCCGAGACTGTGGAGGCCCTTGCCGACGACATCGGCGCTCCGCGACGCATGAGCGATGTCGGCGTGGCGCGTGAGGCCATCGAGCGCATGGCCGACGACGCGATGCCGAGCGCTCACCTGAAGGTCAACCCGCACGAGGTTGCCCGCGAGGACATCATCGCCTTGTATGACGAGGCGTTCTGATCGGCACTCCGGCGACAACCACGAGATGCTAACGATTCGGGCCAAGCCGCGGGGTGTCTGCGCCTGTGCAATAGGTGCAGACGGGGACCTCGCCAGCCCGGCGGCGACCTTGTTCCGGCGACATAACCTATGGCAAACCGATTCCTCGATCCGGTCCGAACTGATGTCGTGCTGTCGCTTTTCTACGGCGACGCGGAAATCCTCAAGCAGCAGGCGGCGCACAAGATCATCGACGCCTGGCTTGATGAGGGCGACCGCGAATATGGCCTGGTGACGCTTAGCGGCTCCGAAGGCGATGTGGGGGCCATCGCGGGTGAGGTCAACGGCATCTCGCTGCTCGCCCCGCGCAAGGTCATCGTCGTCCGCAAAGTCGACGGCTTCAGCAACTCCCAGCAGAAGGCCCTTGCCGCAACACTGGCGCACGTCCCCGGCGACGTGCGCGTGGTGATGCTTGCGGATGTGGACTCCGATTCGCGCTCGCGGTCCACGGCTCCGGTGGCCGCCGATCTGCGGAAGATCGTCGAGAAGGCCGGGCAGATCATCCCCTTTATGACCCCCTATGAGCGCGAGTTGGGCGGCTGGGTGGTCGAGGAGGCCTCGCAGGTCGGCAAGAAGATGGCCCCGCCGGTAGGCCAGGCGCTCGTCGAGACCGTCGGCGCGGACATGGACCGGCTGCACCAGGAGGTCGCCAAGTTAGCCACGTATGTGGGCGGCCACCACCAGATCACTCTCGAGGACGTGAAAGCCGTCGCCTGCCGCTCGGCGGATACGGATGTCTTCGCGCTCGTCGATGCGATCGGCAAGCGCGACACGCGGGCGGCGCTGGACATGCTGCCCCTGTTCCTGCCGGTCGGGGCTCCCTCGGGCGCTGCGCTGCAAATATTGGCGATGATCTCGCGTCAACTGCGGCTGATCTGGCAGGCGCGCATGGTCATCGAGGCGGGCTTGCGCCTGGAAGACCTCCGCGACACGCCCCCTGCCCTCACCGGCATGTTGCCGGAAAACCAGCACATCATCTCGTCGGTCAAAGGCCGGCGTTTCCTGGCGACCAAGTACACCCAGCAGGCCAGGAACTTCTCGGACGAGACGCTCGCTAGAGCCATCGAGGCGGTCTACCTGACCGATCTGGCGCTGAAGGGGCAAACCGAGGAGCAGATGGACGACCGGATGGCCATGGAATTGCTGCTGGTCTCGCTTTGTACGGGGTGATAGGATGGCTGGCGGAAAGAAACCTCCTGAGGCTCCGTCGCCCAGGCCCCTCGATCTGGTCGCAATCCTCTGGGTCGTCGGCATCTGCGCGCTGTTTCTGCGCATGGTGGTGCAGGCGGCCTTCAACAGCTAATGCATGTACTGACCGGCATTGCCCTGTTCTTGTGCACCTCGGCTGCGGCGACGCTGCTGGGTGACGCGCTGCTTGTGCGCGACCGCGTCCGCCAACGCAGCGCCGGTGATCTCGTCTTCGCCTGGGCGGCGGGGATGCTGGCGGTCGCGTATGCCATCGCCGCGGTCGGGCTCGCGGGCTACATGCGCGCCCCCGTGCTTCTGGGCGTGGTCGCATTGGCCGGTCTGCTGGGCACCCGCCGAGCCGCCCCCCTAGCGCGGGTCTCTGCAAGCCTGGTGCGACGAGGGTTCAGCGCACTGGTCCGCTCCCCGCAGCGGGCCGTGTACTGGCTGCTGGCGGCGTTTCTTGCGCTCACCTTCCTCGCGGCCCTCACTCCCCCCGACGACCGCGACTGGGACGGGACAAGCGAGCACCTCGTCCAGGCGAAGGCCTACGTCCGCGACGGTCTGTATCACCCGCTGTGGTACGACCACCACTCGCATTTCCCCGCCGCCATCCAGATGCTCTTCTCACTCGGCCTGTCCTGCGGCAGTGTCAGCGGCGCGAAGCTCTTCCATTGGGGCTATGGGGTCATCGCCCTCGCGGCGGCCTTCCTGATCGCCCGGAGGCACCTGCACGTCCGCGCCGGCCCCTGGGCGGCGCTGATCCTGCTCTCGACGCCAGCGTTTTCCTGGCTCACGAGCGTCGCATACGTGGACCTCGGCGTAGCGGCATACGGGCTATTGGCCCTGCTGGGGTTCCTGGAATGGAGGCACGGTCTCCTACCCCTGCCGAACCCTGTAGGGGCGCAATTCATTGCGCCCGCCGTTGGCGGCGCACAGGCCTCTCCCCCCCTGCAGACACAGGGCGCGATGAATCGCGCCCCTACACGCGGCAAGAAGGGGGAGACGGCTAACGGCGCCGCTGCCGTTCCCATTGCCGTTGATTCTGCGTTCAGCGTTCAGCGTTCAGCGTTCCCCTTCCTCCCCGCGCTCATGGCCGCAGGGGCGATGGCGGTGAAAATGCAGGGCATCGCCCTCTTCGGTGTGCTCCTCGCCGCCTTCGCGTGGGAGAGCCTGCGACGGCGAACACTGCGCCCCGTTGTCGCCTTCGGCGTCATGGCAGGGCTTATCGCCTGCCCGTGGTATATCAAATCCTGGATCACGACGGGCAACCCCGTGTACCCGTTCGCGTACTCGATCTTCGGCGGGGTGCAGTGGTCTGCCGAGCAGGCGCGCGATTACTCCCGCCAGCAGATCGCCTTCGGGATCGGAACGCTTCCCAGCGACGCGGAACTCGCGAAGATGGGGCCGCTGCAAAGGCGCTTCGTCGGCCCGAGAACGCCGCTGCACCTGCTGTTGGCCCCGATCAACCTGACTTTCCAGCCGTGGGCCTTCACTACCAACATGGGCAAGCTGCAGTCCATCCTGTTCGAGTCGACCGGCCCGCTATACCTGGCGCTATTGCCGCTGTTTTGGTTCATCCGGCGGAAGACGTCTTCGGGCAAGCCCGGCGCGCGGACGGTGGCGGCGCTCATCCTGTGGCTATTTCTGATCCTGTGGGTATGGTGGCTGTGGTCGATGCAACTTGGGCGCTACCTGCTGCCCAGCATCGCGCTCATCACGCCGGTGCTCGGGTATGCCGTGGCAATGGCAGGTGACGAAGAAGAGGGGGCGCTCGTCGGCTCGGTTGTGCGCTGCACCGTCTGGGCCTGGGGGCTGCTGGGCCTGCTG
>Ga0181520_10011529_pt1 | contig 11589 bp, 9 predicted proteins | sample PEATcosm2014_Bin_29_FD_132451 | JGI IMG/M metagenome (GOLD analysis project Ga0181520, IMG submission 132451) | Peatland microbial communities from MTU Mesocosm Facility, Houghton, MI, USA - PEATcosm2014_Bin02_30_metaG | ecosystem: Environmental > Terrestrial > Soil > Wetlands > Peat | place...
ATGCGCTCGTAACACACTTCGAGGACGATCAGGTATTCTGTACCGCCTGGTGACTCGAGAGCTACGCGGTCGCCAGCCGCCGACTTCATCAACGCGCGTCCCAGGGGCGACACCCAACTGATGTGGTTGCGTTTGAGATCGACCTCGTCGGTGCCCACGATGCTCACCGCCCGCTCTGTTCCTGCGGCATTGGCATAGCGAACGGTCGCTCCGAAGAATGCCCGCGCCGCCGCCTGCCCCGCTCTCGGACTTTCCGGGTCCACCTCTTCCGCGGCATTGATTCGCTTCGTGAGAAAGCGAATGCGCCCATCGATCTGGCGCAGCCGGCGCTTGCCGTACTGATAGTCAGCGTTTTCACTGCGATCGCCGTTGGCCGCAGCCCATGCCACCATCTTCGTTACGGCCGGGCGTTCCCTGGTGAGCAGAAACCGGTGTTCATCTTTGAGGCGCTGCAGGCCGCTAGGAGTTATGTAGCTCTTGCCTCGCGTCGCGGGCTCGTCTCCCTGCGGTTTTCTAGTAAACCCTTTTCGCATGTCATTGTGCTTCAAGCTCGAATCCAGTGGGTCCCACAGGACTCTCAGGAAATGGATAGTGCCATGCCTGTTTATACGTTGTCGCCTTGGTTTTGTTCTGAAATTGGCGCAACGCCCCAAAAGAGCATGCCGACGCCGCGCAAATTTCCTGAGAATGGTCTGCGTAAACGCTACACCTTTACAGAGGATCTATTTTAGTCGGCGTTCATTCTTCCAGGTTACTGACAGTCCGAGTCGCGAAAAGGGTCGGAACCATCGAAGGAAACCGTTCGACCGTGATAGAATGCCTCCATCCCACGGTGGAGAATCCAGTGGGTGATATTCCCCTACAACGAATTACTTTCGGCGAGCTTCAACTCGATGTCCGGGCGGGCGAGTTGCGCAAGGGCGGGCTGCGCATTCGTCTCCAAGAACAGCCCCTTCAAATTCTCCTCATGCTGCTGGAACATCCCGGCGAAGTGGTGACCCGGGAGGAAGTCCGCAAGCGCTTGTGGCCGAACGATACGGTCGTCGAGTTCGAGCACAGCATCGGCACCGCGATCATGAAGCTGCGGCAAGCGTTGGGGGATGACGCTGACACTCAGCGCTACGTTGAAACCCTTCCACGCCGCGGCTACCGGTTCATTTTTCCGGTGGATACTCCGGTCGATGCGGTCGCAGAGTCTTCTGAATCTGCTCCTGATGTCGCGCCGCCGAAGCCTGCCCTTGAACAAGAAATGGCGGGTGCGCCTTTGGCCATCTCAGAAGGGATCGCCGGCCAAGGCCGGCCCGCCACCGCCGCTCCCGAACCCGCAGCAGGTTTCACTCATTCCGATCTGATTGGCCGGACCGTGTCCCATTACCGCATCATCGAGAAGCTGGGTGGGGGCGGCATGGGGATTGTGTACAGGGCCGAAGATGTAAGACTCGGCCGGAAGGTGGGGTTAAAATTCCTGCCTACGGGGTTGGCGCGAAATCCCACGGCGCTGGCGCGATTCCAGCGCGAGGCGCGTGCCGCCTCGGCGCTCAACTATCCGCACATCTGCACGGTCTATGAGGTCGACGAGGTGGATGGCCAGCCCTTCCTGGCGATGGAGTTGATGGAGGGCTGCACCCTGAAGCACCTCATCAACGGCAAGCCTCTGCCGGCGGGCCAACTCCTTGATCTGGGGATGGAGATTGCCGAGGCGCTGGAAGCCGCGCACGCGGAGGGCATCATCCATCGCGACATCAAGCCGGCGAACATTTTTGTGACCAAGCGCGGGGAAGCCAAGGTCCTGGATTTCGGGCTGGCGAAGTTCCAAGTGTCAGGAACTGGAGGGCAAGGGCCGGGAAACCATCCATTGGCAGAGGACAGCCCTCGCCCCCCCGGGGATGAGGGCGCCGAGCGTGGCGACGCGGGTGGGGGGGCATCACCGCCCGACACTCCCACTCTTTCCATCGAACGGGACGATATCACCATCGCCGGCGCGGCAATGGGGACGGCAGCGTACATGTCGCCGGAACAGGCACGGGGCCAAAAGATGGACGCGCGCACCGACCTGTTCAGCTTCGGCGCGGTGCTTTACGAAATGGCCACGGGCCAGCAGGCTTTTACCGGCGAGACTTCGGGCCAGATTTGGGAAGCGATTCTGACGCGCCAGGCAACGCCGCCACAGCACCTAAATCCCGCCATCGACCCGCGGCTCCTGGCGATCATCGAAAAGGCATTGGAGAAAGACCGCGACTTGCGCTATCAGCACGCCTCAGACATTTGCACCGACCTGAAGCGCCTGAAGCGCGATACGCATTCGAGACGGTTCGGCGCCACAAGACCTGTGGGAAATGCTGAACCTTCATCAGGCGCGGGGACAGGCGACCCTGCGGCGCCGGTCGTCTCCAAACCCGTGCGGCCCGGATGGAAACGGTGGGCAGTCGCCGTCGGCGGCTTCGGTCTTGTCGTCATCGCGCTACTCATCTATTTTCAATCGCGTCCCCTCACCCCACCGAAAGTATCGGGCTACGTCCAGGTCACTCACGACGGCAATCAAGAGAGCCTCGTAGGGACGGACGGGGCACGACTTTACTTTAATAAGTGGGCTTCTTTGGGTTGGAGCATCGCGCAGGTGTCGGGCTCTGGTGGAGAGGTGGAGCCCGTCCCAGTTCCCGCCCCGAGCATGTCACTGCTCGCCGTTTCCCCCGACGGGGCAAGACTGCTCATCGCGGACGAGGCGGTTGTGCCGGAGGGTGATGCACAGCTTTGGACCGTGCCAGTGCTCGGCGGGGCACGTCGCAGACTGGGAGAGGCCGTTGGACGGGCCGCCGCCTGGTCTCCCGACGGCCAAATGATCGTTTACGCCAACGGACACGACTTATTCCTGGGGAAGAGCGATGGCGCCGAACCCCGCAAGCTTGTCTCCGCGCCCGACGACGCTTCAGATCCCGCTTGGTCGCCGGACGGCACGCTGATTCGATTCAGCGTCGGGGGCTTTCTGACTACTCAAAGGTCGCTTTGGCAGGCTTCGATCAACGGGACGGGCCTCCATCCCCTGTTTCCCGCCTGGCACACTCCTCCCGACGAATGTTGCGGCAAATGGACTCCCGACGGGAAATATTTCGTTTTCCAGTCACAAGGCAATATCTGGGCCCTTGCTGAAAACACTAATTTATTTGGAAAAGCCAACAGCAAACCCCTGCAATTGACCTCCGGGCCGATGATTTTCTCCTCGCCTCTGCCGAGCAAGGATAACAAAAAGCTGTTCGTGGTGGGAGCACTGGCGCGCGGGGAATTGGCTCGCTATGATGCGAAGTCCGCAGACTTCGTTCCATTCCTTTCCGGAATTTCAGCGGATATGGTCAGCTTCTCTAAAGATGGGCAGTGGGTGGCCTATGTCAGCTTCCCGGAGGGAACACTCTGGACAAGCAAATTGGACGGCAGCCAGCGACTCCAGCTCAGCTACCCGCCGCTCTATTCCCAGTTGCCTCGCTGGTCACCCGATGGCAAGCAGCTCGTTTACTCCGCATTGACCAACTACCCCCTAATTGACCCACTTCGAAACAGCTTCGACGTTTCGCCCGGCCAGAAGCCGAACTTGTATACAGTTTCGATCGATGGGGGAACGCCGCGCCAAATCATCCCCGAGGACGTCCAGGGAGAATGGGACCCCACTTGGTCGCCCGACGGAACAAGAATTGTCTTCTGTGGCGGTCATGGCCCTAACGCCACTATCCGGATCCTCGACGTTAAGACTCATCAAATTTCGACCCTGCCTGGCTCAAAAGGCCTCTTCTCGCCCCGCTGGTCGCCCGACGGACGCAATGTCGTCGCCAATTCTTTTGATTCCCAAAACGGCTTTATGCTTTTCGATTTCGCCGCTCAAAGATGGGAGGAAATCGGTAAGGGAACAGGGGAACCTGATTTCCTCAATTGGTCGAGAACCGGAGAGTATGTTTACTTCTTGCATGTGGGGGTGGACCAGCCGTCCGTAATGCGGGTGCGCATTCGCGACCGGAAGCTCGAGCGGGTGGCCGATCTGAAATACTTCCGGCAAACAGGCTATTGGGGTATCTGGCTGGGCCTGGCTCCCGACGATTCACCTCTTCTGCTTCGCGACACGGGCACCCAGGAAATCTACGCCCTCGATTGGGAAGCGCCCTGAAGGGCAGTGACGAGTGATGGGTTGTATCGGAGCCTCAAGCCAGCGGCTTATGTGTAGATAAAACGCAGAAGGAGAAAACGAGAATGGACTCCAAGGTTGCGGTCCCTGATCCCAAACCATTCCTGCCTCATCCCAATTTCAGTGATGAGGTGAACCGAAACATCGTACAGTCGGAGATTGAAGGTGGTGTATGCCTGGACGATTTATCCGAGGGCACGCGGTTGGAGGTGGAGACGCAGCATCGTTGGTACACCATCTTAATTCGAGATCGCGGCGAGGATCTGATTTGGGGCCACCCGCAGTATTGTCCCGAGCCTGTCGCGGTGAGAATCGCGGGGTCGACATGGGGCGGCTCGATGCTGAAGCTACGGTTTATCGGGCGAGGGATGCACCTGGAATTCTGGCATCCCGTATTTCGCACCATCAAGACATCACGGATTGTGGACATCCGCGCCTCGGACCAGCTCGCGAGCCCCGATTGCGCAGCCAGGACACTGACCGTGCGCCACATGGTTCCGAGACCTCCTGCGCGGCATGAACTTCCCTAACTAATACTCGACACTCAATCCCACCGCCGCCCACTGATTCCGAGGAAATAGATCCTGCCTTGTCGCCTAGCGTTTACTATCCACCGACGACGCTACTACGGCGGGCACTTGGCCGTATTACGGCCTAACCGTGCTTCTGGAGACGGGCTGTGATGGGGCCGGAGCGGCGAAACCACATCCGAAATGTGCGTTGGGATATCAGCGTGTACCCGCACCCGGGGTCTGGTAGAATAGCCTGGATGGAAAAGCCTTTGAGCGCCGAAGAACTGTTTCCCCTGGTGGACCGCCTGTCGCCGCAGGAGCGACTCCGCCTGCTGCGACTGATCAGCTTACGGCCAGCGGCTGACGATCGCGACGCCTACGTTGCTCTCCCTCCTCGCCACGACGAGTTCTCGAGTGACACGGACCTGCTGGCTTGGGAGGCTGACGGCCGGGAGGGGATCGGTTGAACCGCGGCGAAATCCGCTGGTACACCTTTCGCCCGCCGGATAAGCGTCGGCCCGTTTTGATCCTCACCCGAAGCGACGTGATTGATCAATTGAACGAAATCATCGTCGCCCCCGCGACGCGGACCATCCGTGGACTCGCGACAGAAGTCATCCTTTCGCCCGAGGATGGCATGCCCGTCTTATGCGCCCTCAACTTTGACCACGTTTCCCTGGCCCAACGCGAACGGGTCGGCGCAGCGCTCTGCGATCTCCCGGAATCGAGATGGCCCGAAGTGCGGCGTGCGCTTCCGGTTGCGTGCGGTTTTGAAGCGGGGTAGCGCGTGAGCGCAGTACGCCGGCCCTCAGAAACAAACGCAGTCCGAAATCCGACCCAGCAAGTGAAGGGCAATGTAACAATCCACTCCGTCGTATAACGGCGTAACCGTGCCTCTGGAGACGGGCTGTGACGGGGCCGGAGCGGCGAAACCACATCCGAAATGTAGAAACTCCAGGTAGCCGCAGGTCAAAACCTGCGGCTACTCAACGTTGGCCCCTTCGGCGCCTAACGAGGAAGTGCCTATCTTAGTTCCAGTACGGAGGTCCAACAAATGCCGCTGTACGTCGGTAACACGCGTGTGAGCAAGGAGAATCGGCACAATAGCAGTTCCCTTACGTCGCTGGCCGTGGCTTGGGCGCAGATTCAGCCATTGCTTCTTCAAAAGGGGGGTAAGGGGCTGGACACCGGCGCCAAGATTGTGCTGGCCAATTGGCGCGGTGACGCGGAAACACGCAGATTCCCGGATTGGGGAGGACTGGCCGGGGCGATTAAGCAGGAACTGGGAAAACGCGAGAACTACTTCTTCCAAGAAGCGGGCGAAAACATCAACATCGAGACGGTAATCTTCAAAACGGAAGTGCCCACCAGCAGTATTGGATGGTCGCAGACCGAATTCTTTGCGAACCTGGGCAACCCCATCAACATGCGCTGGACGAATGATCGGTACACGAGCCGTGGCCTGTCCGACATGCTGACGATGGACTTTATTAAGAGCCACCCCATTGCCTTGGCCGCGGTGGCGGGAGGGCTGAAACGGCGCGCGGAACAAGAATACCTGATGATGAACATGGTGAAAGGCGCGATGTGGGACGCAGCGGAAGTGGCCGACGAGTTCAAGCTGGGGATTGCGGTCCGCGGCACCGGCCTGCTGGCGCATATGGGAATCGAATCCGGAGATCCAACGAAAGCGCAGGAGTTCAAGAACAAGACCTCCAAAGAAGTGGACCTGATTCTCTGTGAGGAGATGGAATGGAGCCAACTCGGCGCGGTAGTCCATTACGATCCCCGGGCGGAGTGGAGCTCCGCGGCGGCGAAGCTCCAGGCGGACCGCGCGAAACCACCCATGTTTGTCCGGCCGGCAGACAAGAATGATTGGGAAAAGAAGAAACTGGCGATTCCCGACCGGCTGAATAAGCTGGGCAAGAGAATCAAGCTCCCGCCCGAAAATCAATACGCCAAGTTCCTTGCTGGATTGGAAGCCACTTTCATGTCTCGATCCAAGGAGTACATGGAAGAGGATTACGAATACCGCAAGGGACATTACGCGCCCTACACCGAGTTGGTGGGGCCGTACGTCCGGCTGAAATCGCGGTCCGACGTGAACATGGTGGGCGATCATGACCTGTTCGCCTTCACCGAGCCCGGACCCAATGACTACGGCAAGTTCATGCATGGAAGTAATAATCTTGTGGCGCTGGCGCAAAAGGCCTTGCAGAACAAGCCGACGTTCCAGGCCCAGCACGGCGGCATCTGGTACTGGGAACCTGGCACGGAATTCAATGTCGGGATTAAGGCGAAGATCATGGGCGCGCACGGACCCGATGGCGACGAACCGCTGGTCTACATCCGGCCTGGCAAGCAGGTCACCGCCGCGTATTACGTCCCCGCCGAGGACAAGCTTGCTTCGGTGTGGTCCAACCCGGACTGGACCAAATGGATGGCGAAGACTCATAGCGGTGAGTTGTTGTTGACGCCCGTAAAGATCGACGCGGAGTAATTTATCGCCCTGCCGATAACCGCGCTTGGGGCGGATCTGTTCTGTTGGCTCGTGGTTAGTTCCTTATGGTCATGGAAAGACTACCCCATCGGGAAGACCGCACACTTATCTCCCCCGTTGCCTCCGCTACCGCGCGTCCACGTCGGCGCTGTTCGCCCGACGGAAGAAGTCTAAAATCAAATTCAGTTCTTGCTCGCTGTAGGAGGACAGTGTGCAGCCTTCAAGAACTTCAGTCAGCCGCAGCTCGCCGTGCGCGAGATGTATCGCATCCTGAAAAAGGCCGGCCGGGCGGTGATCATCGACATGCGGCGGGATGCTTCGCGGGAATCCGTCAACGCCATGGTGAACCAACTCGGCATGGGCCCTGTAAGCCGCATCTTCACCAAGCTGACCTTTCGATTCATGCTCCTCCGGCGCGCCTATACCCGCAGCGAATTTGAGTCGTTCGTTTCCCAAACCGGGTTCGACCACGCCGACATCGAAGAGTCCCCCACCGGGCTCGAAATCAGGCTACGGAAGTAAAGCCGCGGCCATCTGCCCGCCGTCGACGCCGGGCGGAGCGAACTCCCTCCCTTCGACCAGCCAGAAAAACCTCTGTGATCGGGACGATCTGGTAACCCGCCCAGTAGACCTCTGTGGCCCCACCCACCCTTCGACGCATCAAAATTGCGAAGCTTTTGGCTAAGTTATTGCAAATAAGGGTGAAAGTCGACTCCCTTCGTTGAAGATGACGGGGGCGCTCGGATGCATTGTCCGCTTCCCGCCCGGCATGCAGGTTCGCGCGAGCCTGATCGATCGCCCGATCGCCGGATTCCCCGATCACCCGATGGTTTATCGTGGCCCGATTCGTGCAGACAATCTGACAAGGTGAGTTAATGCCCGCGGAAGGACAAAAAGTCGCAAACGGCCGGCTCTACCCGCCTCCTACAACTGCCCCTGGGACTATTCGGGACCGGACCCAACTCAACCCCTGCGAACTAGAAATCGATCTTTTTTGCAAAGGCCTGCGCATCGACCCTTCGTGCTCGCTCGAAGCCGATGCGCGGTTCATCTCGCGGACACGCGCGGGACTCGGCAGCGGACTCGAGTTGGTCATCCCCGGTTCCATCAAGGATGTGTGGGTAAACGTCCCGGTGGAAGAGGACTTCGCGCAGCAGTCGTGCTACGTGCTGGTCCGCGATCAGGGCGAGTACTGGGTGAAGGACACCCGGCTCGACCATCGCTATGCCGTGCGCATTCCGCCGGAGCCGGGATGGTACACGCGCGAGACTCGGCGCGGCACTCCGATGCACAAGGTTGGGGTGCTGCAAGGGACTTACCTGGGAATCTACACCTCGAATTCATGCGGTTTCTGGTATCACTCACCGCCCGTGAATTGCAGGTTCTGCGCGACCGGCCTGAATGTGGGCGTGAATGAGGCGGGCCGGAAGAACATCGACGACGTGGTGGAGGTGGCGCGCGCGGCCAAGGAGGAATCCGGGGCGACGTTTGTGCATTTAAACTCCGGCTATCAGACCGACCGCGATCTGGACGAGGCGGCGCCCTACGTGAAGGCGGTCAAATCGCGTGTGGGTACTCTGGTGGGCCTGCAACTGATTCCCACGCTCGATCTCTGGAAATATGACCGGTTGATCGATCTCGGCGCGGACCACTTCAGCTTTTGCTACGAGTTTCACAACCCGGAGTATTTCGCCCGTTTCCTTCCTGGCAAGGAGGGACTGGTAGGGCAGCTAAGCTTCTTTCGCGCCCTCGAATATACGGTAAAGAAGCTGGGCAAGGGATCGTGCTCCGGTGAAATCATTGCTGGAGTTGAGCCCCTCGAAGACACCCTGCGTGCCATCGACTACATCACCGGCATCGGCGCTTTTCCCACTGTTTGTATCTTCCGGCCCACTATTGGCTCCGACATGGAACAGTGGCCGTCGCCACGCTTCGAGGACATGCTGGTGGTTTTTCGCCACGTGTACGAGGCCTGCCGCCGCAACCATATTCCGATTGACGTGACGCCCAACATCGAGGTGAGCCTGATCGTTCAGCCGGGTGACACGCGATATCTCGCGCCCAAAAACCTTCAGTCATCGACTTACCACGCCGAAATGGCATTGGCGCGCTGGCTGGCACGTCCGTATTTTGCCTGGAAAATGCGGCCGAAGAATATCACCGCTTCCGAAACTCTTACGCCACCGGGGCCTCGGGGTTAGGGCTCGGGGGTTGGGAATAAGGGGCCTGGGCGGCATTCGGGGTCTTATCCAGGGCTCTCAACGATGATTTCAAATCACGCACAACCTGGGGTAGCGGAAAAGCTCCGCGTAGAAGCTGAGGTTCATCCCATCGCCGGGGCAGTCGCCGCGGCGGCGGTCGCTTCCGCCGATCCTTTCGAAATTGAATCCATGGGGGCGGGGCTGGAATTTGTAGCTCGCGCGCCGCTTGCCAACGGCCTTGCCAATCGCGCACGAATGAAGATTCTTTCCCCCAAGCCAGGTCACACGTTGGTGTTTTTCTTTAAGAGAAGCCTGGTGCCTTACAGCCGCGACCGCTACAGCTACGGCGGCCTCGATCTGCACACGCCCTCCGCAGAGCCGCAGGAAATTGCCGCTTGGCTCGACTTCCTGACGTCCGGCTTTCACCCCGACAAGCGGCCGGATTACCTTCGCCGCGCTTTTCCTTACGAGATCCCCGAGTAGTCACCCGTTGCCTGCGCCTCATCGTCTTCGCTTTGAAGGGAAGGGCAGGGGTGGTTTTTCTAGACGCCTGGGAAGGTCTTCACACTTCGCCTTCGAGCGGGCTGTTTATCGTGCGCGCTTTTTGGCGAGGGAGAGCAGGAGTTTTGCGAGGTGGCGGGAGTCGTGGCGCGCGACACGGTCCTCGATGAGCAAGTCAGCGCAGAGTGGTTTGACGCCCAGCTTGCGCACGGCATCGAGGTCCATCTCGACGGGCGCAGCGCGCTCGGCGGCATAGCGTTTCAAAAGTGCAGCCGAGAGCGTGCCCGTGTTGAGCACGACGTGGTCGAACAGCTTACGTCCGGCGTGTTCGTGAAGCGCCCTAACGTGGTCAGCGGCGGAGTAGCCACGCGATTCGCCGGGCTGCGTCATCAGGTTACATACCAGCACTTTCACCGCGCGCGACCGTGCAATGGCTTCAGCGATGCCATTCACAAGCAGGTTCGGCACGAGAGATGTATAAAGCGACCCCGGCCCCAAGGTGATGAGATCGGCTTCGCGAATCGCCACCATGGTTTCCGGCAGCGGCTGGCAGCGGCTGGGGATGATGTGCAATCGTTGGATGGCCACTCGCGTCTTGGTGATGCTCCGTTCCCCCCGAATGATCACGCCATCGATTCGAGTAGCCTGCAAGTGGACGTCGGAGAGCGTGGCGGGGAAGATTTCGCCGCGAATGGCCAGCACCTCACTCGACAGGCGCACGGCCTTGGCAAAGTCATGTGTTAAATGCGTGAGTGCGGTGAGAAAGAGATTCCCGAAATTGTGTCCGCGCAGTCCGTGACCGCTGGAAAAACGGTAATTGAAAAGCTGGGTGAGAAGTTGTTCGTCCTCGGCGAGTGCCACCAGGCAGTTGCGAATGTCGCCCGGAGGAAGAATGCGGAAATCGCGTCGCAGGCGGCCTGAGCTTCCCCCCTCGTCGGTGACCGTTACAACGGCAGTGAGGCGCGTGACCTCAGGCCGAAGCTGGGCGGGCCGAGCAGGCTCTGTGACGTGATGCTTGAGACCACGCAGAACCGTTGACAAACCCGTACCCCCACCGATGGCGACGACTTTCATGAAAAGGAACGAATCCTTGCGATGAGCGGGCATGGCAGGCAAGGCCGAGGGGGTGCCTACGACCCTGCCAGATAAACCAGACGCCGGAAGCGAGGGTCACCGGAGAGCTCTTGAAAGTCTTCGTCGCGGCGCGCGTGGATGCGGTTTTCGGGACGCAAGGCAAAAGCCGCCTCGAGATGAGCGATGGCGTTGTCCGAATTCCCGGCAAGGGAATGCGATACCGCCAAAGCATAGTGGATGTGGTCTTGATGCGGCTTCATCCTGTCGGCCTTCGTGAGGTGCTCGACGGCGCGTTCAAATTCGCGCGCATTTAGACAGGCAACCCCCAACGTGTAGTAATCGTCGGCCGACTTGGGAAGTGACTTAGGACGGCCAGTCCTTTGCCGGCATAATCGTAAGTGCACGTAGGCACGTTCGGCCACGTCGCGCGCATCGCTCTGAACTAGTTTCTCGAAGATCTCTGCAGCTTTATCGTAATTCTGTTTTTGAAAAGCTCGCACACCCGTTTCAAAATTCTTGACGGCGGTCTGATATTGAACGTCAACCTGCGGCCTCTTGGGAATTGGGGGCACTCTTCCCTTACGGCCCTCGTTGGTCCCTCCAGCGAAAGCCGACCTGACCGCTTCACTGTGA
>Ga0181520_10011530_pt1 | contig 11589 bp, 10 predicted proteins | sample PEATcosm2014_Bin_29_FD_132451 | JGI IMG/M metagenome (GOLD analysis project Ga0181520, IMG submission 132451) | Peatland microbial communities from MTU Mesocosm Facility, Houghton, MI, USA - PEATcosm2014_Bin02_30_metaG | ecosystem: Environmental > Terrestrial > Soil > Wetlands > Peat | place...
CGCAACGCTGCAGGATTTCGCGGTCGTGCATGAGAAATGCGTCGGCAATCGCGCCAAGCCGGGCCAATGCTTCGTCGTTGTCGATGGCAATGGGTTCTTCGCTGAGATTTGCAGAGGTCATCACCAACGCCCGCACACGCGAATCGGCAAACAACAGATGCTGCAGCGGCGCATAGGGCAAGTAGACACCGAGCCAGGGAATACCGGGAGCGACGCCGGCGGCGATCCCGCTACCAGCTTTGGCTCGCGCCAGCACAATGGGCCGCGCGGAGGTCTGCAGCAGAGATTCTTCTTGTGGAGTCAGCAAACAAATGGCCCGCGCTGCATCGAGATCCCTCACCATCACTGCCAGAGGTTTGCCGTAGCGATGCTTGCGTTCGCGCAGACGCATGACCGCGGATTCGTTGGTCGCGTCAACACTGAGGTGAAAGCCTCCAATTCCCTTGATGGCGATGACTTCGCCTGCAAGCAACAATCCTATAGTTCGACTGGTTGCATCGAATTGGTCCCGGTGGAGTTGCGGACTCGAAGCTTCTGCAAAACATTCCTCCGCAGATAAAGCCACTGTCGATTCGGTGGGCGTTACGCGGGGGTTGAACCCCCCGCCTCCCTCCAGCCAGACACGCGGCCCGCAGTCCCAACACGCATTGGGTTGCGCATGGAATCGCCGATTGAGCGGATCGTCGTACTCCGCCTGGCAGGCGGCGCACATTTTGAATGCGGCCATCGAAGTCTGCGGACGGTCGTAGGGAATGCGGCGCGTGATGGTGAAGCGCGGGCCACAGTTGGTGCAGTTCAGAAAAGGATATCGGTAGCGGCGATCGGCCGGATCAAGCAACTCGCGCAGACAATCTTGGCAAGTCGCCGCGTCAGCCGGAATTCCGGTGCTGACGCGGCCCAGGACCTCGCTGGCAATAATGCGAAAGCAGGAATCGCCGAGAAGCGCAATCTCACGCACCGTGACCGCATCGACGCGCGAGAGCGGAGGCGCCTCGGCCCGCAAGCGAACGACGAATTCATTGACATGAGAGGCCGGCCCTTCCACCTCGATAGTCACACCATCGGTATCGTTGCCGATGGTTCCGGTCAGTCCTTCGGCGATGGCCAGCTTATAGACAAACGGCCTGAATCCAACTCCTTGCACCACGCCCCTCACCAGCACCTGCAGTCTCAACAGCGCGCCTTCGTGCTTTGCTTGCCCGAGCTGGATGGTTCCGATCACCGTAACGCCTCACACCGAAAACCAGCATACCGCATATGCACCGCCGCCCTCACGCATTGTGCAGATGCGGCCTCAGATGGTCCCTTTGCAGGCAACCAAACGCTCCGTTTGGCCATTTAACTGAAGAGCAGAGGCCGAGCACTTTGCGTTTCATTCTGGCATTCCGATATGTCGCGGGCCTGCCTGAGAACGATCGCGCATTGGTCAAAACCTGAGCGAAGCAAAGGCGTTTTTCAAGAGATCAAGAACAGGAGAGGTGAACTGTGAAGAAACTGATGGTTTTAAGCACCGTACTGGGCCTGGCAACTCTGGGCTGGGCAGGCTCCCCCCGCGAAGCCGCTACGGACCGGTTGCAACATGCGGGCGAAGTGCTGCGCGAGGTGATGGCAGCGCCGGACAAGGGCATTCCGGAAGAAGTGCTGGATCACGCGAAGTGCATCGCAGTCGTGCCACACATGATCAAGGGCGGATTCGTATTTGGCGCCGAGGGAGGCAGAGGCGTGGCCACCTGCCGGACCGCAAATGGCTGGAGCGCGCCGGCGTTCTTTGCCATTGAAGGAGGCAGTTGGGGCCTGCAAATCGGCGTGGAAGGCGTTGACCTGATCATGGTGATCCAGAGCGACAGGGGAATGCAACATCTGCTTGCGAGCAAGTTTCAAATCGGCGGCGATGCTTCGGCTGCTGCGGGCCCGGTTGGCCGTCATGCTTCCGCCGATACGGATTGGAAGCTGAATGCAGAGATTCTCACCTATTCCCGTGCGAAGGGCATCTTCGCAGGACTGACTCTGAATGGGGCAGCAATCCACCGGGACGACGACGCCATGCGGGCGGTATACGGACCCGATGCTTCTACACGCGCTGTTCTTGCCGGCAGCGTGCCTCCGCCACCGGAAGCCGAACCGTTCCTTCATGCCGTGCATCACGCCAAGGAACAGGCCAAGGCAGCAGCTGCTGAAACGAACTGAGCGTCAGCAAGTCAGCAACCTAGCAGATCAGAACAAGTCGTCCGACGAAATCGGTGCCGGGACGGGAATGGCCCGTGGTTTGCCGAGTTCACGGTCCCGGCAATCAATAGCCTACAAGTGGATCCGGGACGAATGGATCGTTATCCATGGGGCGCCGGGTTTGCCAGGATCAGCGGCAGGCCCGGCGATTTTTCTGGTCCGAAGCGCAGGGGCAGGCCCTGCTAGAATTCAAATGTAGATTGCTTCCTTATGGTCAAACGAGTACGAACTTCTTCGGCTTTCAAATTCGTTGGCGCGATAGCTTCTTTGTTCCTCGGGGCTGGTCTGTTGCCGGCTCAACCACTCGATACGCAGACGGTGATCCAGCAGGTCGATGCGGCGGTTAAAGCCAGGCTCGATCATGTTGAAAGCTACACCGTCACGGAACACTATGCGGTGTTTCGAGGCGACGACGAAACCCACGCTCAGGCGGAGATGACGGTGAAGACGCTTTACCAGCGTGGCACCGGCAAGACTTACACGATCCTTTCCGAGTCTGGTTCTGGGGCTATTCGAAAGTTTGTGCTAGAACCCATTCTGGATAACGAGAAACACCTCAACGAACCTGGCGTACGCGAGGGTTCGTGGCTGACTTCTGCGAATTACGAGATGCGCCTGAAGCCCGAAGCCAACCAGAAGCTGGGTGCGCACGACAGCATCGCTTTGGCCATCACCCCGCGGCGCAAGGCGCCCTATTTGCTCGATGGAACCATCTGGGTCGACTCCCAGACCTACCAAATTGTTCAGATTCAGGGCACCGGGTCGAAAGCCGCCTCAATTTTGACCCAGCCTACGCAGATGATGCGGCAATATGAAAGCGTCGAAGGATACGCCATGGGAACCCACGCCCGGGCAGTCACCAACAGCGCCCTGCTTGGCCCTACCATCGTCAAAATCGACTATTTGGACTACCACATGCAACTTTCCCCGGCGAAGTGAGACAGAAGCCGAGTCTGCTGCTAGGGTTTCCGATTCCGGTCGGGCGGGGTTCAGGCTTGCTCCCGGTCAGTGACCGGCGTCGCGCCAAATACGCCTGTTCTGCTCTATACTTCATTTCGTGATTGCAATTCTGGGTGACTGGAAACTCGATGCGGCGTTGGGGTCGTGCTTGTTGCTTGGGCTGCGCCATGGGTTCGATTACGACCATCTGGCTGCCATCTCCGACATCACGGCGGTGCAACGCAACTGGCGCAGCGGCCTGCGCCTGGGCGTGACGTATGCCTTGGGCCATGCATTCACCGTGGCTGCTCTTGGCGTCGCCGTTCTGGAAATGCATCTGGGTCTCCCCGAGGGGCTTGACCATTGGACCGAAAGGCTGATCGGGCTCACGCTCATCGTGCTGGGGTTGGGAGTAGTGGCGGGAATTCTGCGCAAGGACGCACACGGGCACAGTCACGCCCGGGTGGAAAGCCGCCTGGCCATCGCCATCAACGGCATCATCTGGCTGGTCTGGAAGGTGCGCCGATGTTTTGACCGCGCTGTACCGCGGCCCGATCGTTTTCAGTGGATGTACACCGGAAAGTCGGTCTTTCTGATCGGCATGCTGCATGGAGTAGGCGCCGAGACCCCCAGCCAGCTTGCCCTCTTCTTTCTTACCGCCAATCTGGGCGGGACTTCGCGCGGCATGATGGGCCTGGCTGCCTTTTCAGTGGGTCTGGTGGCCATGAACGCTTTGATGACCGCTTCGATGGGCGGCGCCTTCAGCGCTTCGGGGCACCACCCTCGTCTTTACTACGCCGTGGCCTGGACCGGAGCCGCTTACAGCTTCATCATCGGCATCATTTTTCTGTTCGGCATCTCCGACCGTCTGCCGGCGCTTGGATAGTTCGCTCGCGCTCTGCCTGCAAACGATTCAATGGCTTAGATACCTTCGTTTCACAAGGTGGGATACCCTTCCTTACCAGTGATACGAGTCACGAAGGGACCAAGGCCTCAACAGGTAGAACAGGGGAAGACTAGGAACAGGTGTCGAAGCATCGCTGCTTTGCCTCCTGACTGTCTTCAAATTGGGAGGAACTGTGCCAGCTTTCACCCCTCCGCCGCTTCCGAGCGACGACAAACGTTGGAAAATCGTCAACGGCACCATGCGCAAGAACGGGTTTGCGCGCCATGCTCTGATTGAAACGCTTCACACCGTACAGTCCTCGTTCGGCTATTTGGACGACGATTCGATTCGCTTTGTGGCCCGTTCCCTGCGCGTCCCGTTGAGCCAGGCATATGGCGTGGTGACGTTCTATCACCACTTCAGTTTGAAGCCGCCCGGCAAGCACACCATGACCATCTGCACCGGCACCGCCTGCTACATCAAGGGAACCGACAAGCTGGTGGCCGCGGCGGAAAAGCGCCTTGGCATTCCTCATGGCGAAACCACCAAGGACGGCAAAATCAGCCTCATGACGGCTCGTTGCGTCGGGGCCTGTGGCCGTGCGCCCGTGGTGCTGACCGATGGCGAACTCGTGGGCCAGATGAACGGTGAGCAGATGCTTGAGCAACTTGAAAGGTGGGCTGTGGAATGAACATCGAAGAGCTCGAGCAAATAGCGGAAACGGTTCGCGCCGAAAATGCGAAGTTCGATCACGAGATCAATGTCTGCATGGGCACTGGCTGTCTCAGCCAGCACTCCGACAAGCTGAAGGACGAGCTTGTCAAGGCAGTCGAGGCATCGGGCAAGAAGGCGTTTGTGCGCCGCACCGGCTGCATGGGATTGTGCGCCGCCGGCCCGCTGGTTCTGGTCGATCCGGAAGAGACTCTCTATCAACATGTACAAGCTGTCAACGCTGAAGCCGTAGTGGCTGCCCTTGGCGGCGAGCCCGTAGCGGGTCTGCAATGCGATCTGCGCGATCACTTCGATCAGCAGGTGCATGTGGTTCTGGAAAACTCCGGCCACATCGATCCCGAGAAGATCGACGACTACATCGCCCACGACGGCTACAAGGCACTGGTTACAGTGCTGACCGACATGGCGCCCAACGACGTGATCAAGCAGATCACCGAGAGCGGTCTTCGCGGGCGCGGCGGCGGCGGTTATCCCACGGGCTTGAAGTGGGGCACGGTTGCCAAGGCGCAAGGCGACATCAAGTATGTGATCTGCAACGGCGACGAGGGCGACCCCGGCGCATTCATGGATCGCAGCGTTCTTGAGAGCGATCCGCAGCGTGTGCTGGAAGGCATGGCCATTGCCGCTTACGCCGTCGGCGCAAGCAAGGGCTATGTCTACGTCAGAGCCGAGTACCCTCTGGCTGTGGCGCGTCTCACCAACTGTCTGCGCGATGCACGGCGTCGCGGCCTGCTGGGCAACAACATCTGCAACACGCCCTTCAGCTTCGACGTGGAAATTCGTCTTGGCGCCGGCGCGTTTGTGTGCGGCGAAGAAACGGCCCTGATTGCCTCGATTGAAGGCAAACGCGGTCAGCCCAAGCCCCGGCCGCCGTATCCCGCGGTCAGCGGACTCTGGGGTAAACCTACGCTGATCAATAACGTCGAGACGTTCGCGAACATCGCTCCCATCATCCGCAAGGGCGCCAAGTGGTTCTCGAGCATCGGCACGGAAAAGAGCAAGGGAACCAAGGTCTTTGCCATCACCGGCAAGATCACCAACACCGGCCTGGTTGAAGTGCCCATGGGCATGAGTCTTCGGCAGATCATCGAAGGCATCGGCGGCGGCGTTCCCGACGGTCACAAGTTCAAGGCAGTGCAAACCGGCGGACCTTCCGGCGGCTGCATTCCCGACGAGCATCTCGACCTGCAGGTCAGCTACGAATCGCTGATTCAGGCAGGTTCGATGATGGGCTCCGGCGGCATGATTGTGATGGACGACACGTCCTGCATGGTCAACGTGGCGCGCTTCTTCATCGAGTTCTGCATGACCGAGTCTTGCGGCAAGTGCATTCCCTGCCGCGCGGGCACGGCGCAGATGTTCACCCTGCTTACGCGCATCTGCAACGGCTCCGGAACCATGGACGACCTCGACCTGCTGGTGGATCTCTGCGGCACAATCAAGGAAACCAGCCTTTGCGGACTGGGCATGACCGCACCGAACCCGGTGCTGAGCACGCTCCGGTACTTCAAGAACGAGTACATCGATCACATCGTGCACAAGAAGTGCCTGGCCGGTGTGTGCAACATCGAAGCACCCGTGGCTGCTTCAACGGAGGTGTTGGCATGAGCCCCAGCGTAGACGTAAAAACACTGCTCATCGATGGCAAGAACGTGAGCGCCCGCGCCGGCCAGACCATTCTGGAAGTCGCCAAGGAAAACGGCATCGACATCCCTACCCTCTGTCATCTGGAAGGGTTGGGCGATGTGGGCGCCTGCCGCCTCTGCCTGGTTGAGATCAAGGGCCTGAACAAGCTGTTGCCCGCCTGCGTGGCCACAGTCGAAGAAGGCATGGAAGTCTCGACAGCGACCGACCGGCTCAAGAAGCATCGCAAGACCATTCTTGAGTTGCTGTTTGCCGAGCGCAACCACATCTGCAGCGTCTGCGTGGCCAACGGCCATTGCGAACTGCAGGCACTGGGACAGGAACAGGGCTTGACGCATGTGCGTCTTCCCTATCGCAATCCCGATCTGCCCGTGGATGCTTCGCACGAACGGTTCACCGCCGATCACAATCGCTGCATACTGTGCACCCGCTGCGTACGCGTTTGCGCCGAAATCGAAGGCGCGCACGTGTGGGATGTCATGGGACGCGGCATTGACTCCATGATCATCAGCGATCTGAACGAGGCTTGGGGAAGCTCCAGTTGCACGCGTTGCGGCAAGTGCGTGCAGGTGTGCCCCACCGGAGCCCTGTTCGACAAGAGCAAGGTTGGATCCGATCACCCCAAGTATCCGGATTTCCTTCCTTACCTGAACTTGATGAGGGAAGCGCAATGAGCAAACTGAAAGTTGCAACAGTCTGGCTGGACGGATGCTCCGGCTGTCACATGTCGATTCTGGACATGGATGAACGGCTCATCGCGTTGGCGGAGCTGATCGATATCGTCTACAGCCCCATCGTGGACGCAAAGGAATTTCCTGACCAGGTGGACATCGCGCTCGTCGAGGGCGCGGTAGCCTCGGTGGACGACGAGAAGAAGATCAAGAAGGTTCGCGCCCACTCCAAGCTCCTGGTCGCCATGGGAGACTGCGCAGTGGCCGGCAATGTGCCTTCCATGCGCAACGCTCTCGGTCCCCAAGCCATTCTTGAACGGGCATACATTGAGAACGCTTCGCTGCAGCAACAGATCCCCTGCGTCGTGGTTCCCAAGCTGTTGCAGACCGTCCGTCCCATTCACGAATTTGTGAAGGTCGACGTCTTCCTGCCCGGCTGCCCGCCCTCCGCCGATACCTTCCACGCAGCGCTCGTCGCGCTGGTAACCGGTGCGCCGCTGGATATTCCGGCCCTCACCCGTTTTGGAGCCTGAGCTATGAGCCAGACCATTACCATCGATCCCGTAACCCGTCTCGAAGGGCACGGCAAGATCACCATCCATCTCGACGATCAGGGTCAGGTGGCGGACGCGCAATTCCACGTCACGCAAGTGCGTGGATTCGAGAAGTTTTCCGAAGGCCGTCCGTTCTATGAAATGCCGAGCCTGATGGCGCGTATCTGCGGCATCTGCCCGGTGTCTCACCTGATCGCATCGGCCAAGGCCTGCGAAGCCATCATGGCGGTCAAGATTCCGCATACCGCCGCGCAACTGCGGCGCATGTTGAACCTGGCCCAGATGGTGCAATCGCACGCCCTGAGCTTCTTCTATCTCGCCTCTCCCGACTTGTTGTTGGGAATGGAGTCGGATCCCGCTAACCGCCACATCTTCGGCGTCGTGGGAGCCAAGCCCGAGTTGGGCCGCGCCGGCGTGAATCTGCGCCGCTTCGGCCAGCACATCATCGAGCTGTTGGGCAACAAGCGCATCCATCCCGGATGGGTTGTACCCGGCGGCGTCACCGAGCCCCTGGCGCCGGCCAAGCGCGATGAAATCCTGGCCATGATTCCTCAGGCCTACGCCGACATCGCCCTGGCACTGAAGGCCTACAAGCAGATCGCCGACACCTTCAAGGCGGAGATCGATGTGTTCGCCAACTTCCCGACCAACTACATGGGCCTAATCAACGAAGACGAATCGATCGAATTCACCGACGGTGCGTTGCGCTTGATCGACTCCAAGGGCGCCATTCTGGAAGACGGCATCACCGCCAGCAGGTTCAGCGAAGTGATCGGCGAAGCCGTGGAGCCTTACAGCTACACCAAATTCGCCTATTACAAGCCGCTCGGCTATCCGGAAGGCAGCTATCGCGTCGGTCCCCTGGCTCGGCTCAACATCGCCAAGACCATGGGCACGCCGTTGGCCGACAAGGAACTGGTCGAATTCAAGCAACTGGCCGCTGGCCCGGTGCAAAGCTCCTTCCACTACCATCACGCGCGTCTCGTCGACATGCTCTACGGCATCGAGAAGATCGAACAGATCCTCAGCGATCCGCTCATTCTCGACAAGCACGTGCGCGCCATCGCCGGCGTCAATCGCCTTGAAGGCGCAGGGCAGGCCGAAGCTCCTCGCGGCACGCTCATGCACAACTACAAGGTCGACGAGAACGGTCTGATTACCTGGGCCAATCTCGTCATCGCCACCGGACAGAACAACAACGCCATGAACCGCGGCGTTTTGCAGGCTGCGACGCACTATGTCAAGGACGGCAAGTTCACCGACGGCGTTCTGAACCGCATTGAAGCCGTGATCCGCACCTTCGATCCCTGCCTCAGCTGCTCCACGCATGCCTTCGGTCAAATGCCGCTGGCCATCACGCTGCTCTCGGCCGATGGCGAAATGGTTGACCAGGTCATTCGCTAAGCGACAGTCGACCTAACCTGAAATGTGGTTGTCCCATCCTTCGCGTTGTTTGCGGAGGGTGGGAACCACAGCCCGCACAATCTACACTATCCGCATGACCTCAATTACGACGCGATGCCTCATCCTCGCCTGCGGCAACACGCTGCGCAGCGATGACGGTCTCGGCCCCTGGCTCGCTCAGTGGGCCGAAGAGAAATTCCTGTCCAATCCAGAGATCCGAGTTCTGAATCGCCAGCAATGGACGCCCGACCTGAGCGAAGAGATCGCCTGCTCCGAATCGGTTCTGTTCATCGATTGCTCCGCGGAGTCCGCTCCCGGCGAAATCAGACTGTTTCCGGTCGAGCCTTCTGCTCCAAAGGACGGCCTGGCCACTCATCATTCGGGTGCGCCGGAACTGCTGGCGTTGGGCCTCGAACTTTACAATTCCCTTCCCTCCCATGCCTTGATGCTGACCATCGGCGCAGGATCGACCGAGTTGGGCGAACGCTTCAGCGAAGCTGTGACGGCGGCGCTTCCCGCAGCCTGCAAGGCGATCGAAGAAACTGTCTTGCAATGGCTCGGCTGAATAGCACATTCCGGCTGGATGTCGAGGGTGAATTCCCCTGTGATCGTTGACCACAATTGAAGGCCATTCCCTTATCGCGATGAGTGGGCCGCCATCTAACCGCCGAATGGCTTAACATGCAACATGTGAGCACCGAACGCACCGATCTCGCTACCGCACTGGGGTCTACAGCACTGCTGTCGAGCCTGTCCGCTCCAGAACTGCAAACCTTGGCAGCGCGCACTGTGCGCAAGCTGTTTGCCGCCGGGGAATTGCTGTTTTCCGAAGGTGAACCCTGCAACGGATTGCACATTATCGTGCGCGGCAAGGTCAGAATCTTCAAGACTTCGCTCAGTGGCCGCGAGCAGGTGCTGGCCGTCAATGTCCCGGGCGAATCGGTTGCCGAGCTTCCCGTCTTCGATGGCGGTCCGTTTCCAGCATCGGCCTGTGCTGTGGATGACGTTGAAATGGCATTTATCTCACGGCGTGATTTCCGCGCCTATTGCCTTGAGCACCCAGAGGTCGCCCTCAAAGTTCTCACCGTTGTGGGCGCCAGGCTGCGGCGCCTGGTGGGCATCATTGAGGAGCTGTCGTTCACAACCATCCGTCAACGTCTCATTGCCGCGCTGATCAAGCTCGCACAAACCGAGGGCAGAGAAACCGCACGCGGCATCGAGTTCACTCTGCCCGCAAGCCATCAGGAACTGGCCAACCAGCTTGGCACGGTGCGCGAACTCATCTCGCGAAACCTCATGCGTTTGCAGGCCGAAGGACTTCTGGACGTGGATGCGCGGCAGATTGTTGTGAGAGACATGAAAGGCTTGAACGCGCTGCTCGAGTCAGCCCAATAGATCGAACTACAGTACCAAACGATGCCATGAAAAACGCCCCGCAGGCTTGAGCTTGCGAGGCGTTTCTTTCCTTGCCGGCCGATACCGATTCTTGACTACACCAGCGAGTGAGTGTGATGGCGTTGCGGCAGCGGAGCTTCCGTAGCCGCAAGGTAGGCATCGACTGCGGCTGCGGCCTTGCGGCCTTCCGCAATCGCCCATACCACCAACGATTGGCCGCGACGCATATCCCCGGCGGCAAAGATGCCGTCGACCGAGGTTGCGTAGCCGCCCTTGGTGTCCACGTTGCCGCGGCCGTCGAGCGCCAGGCCCATCTGCTCGATCATGCCATTGCGCACCGGCCCGAGGAAGCCCATCGCCAACAGAACCAGATCGACATCGAGCGTGAACTCGGAACCCGCAACGGGAGCGAACGACGGCGGGGGCCCGACACGCACCATGTGCAATTGCTTGACGTTGCCGTTTTCATCGCCGCTGAACTTGATGCTGTTGATGCTCCAGTCGCGAATGCCGCCCTCTTCGTGCGATGTCTCGGTGCGCAACTGCAGCGGCCACATCGGCCAGGGAGTGGAAGCGGCGCGCTTCTCCGGCGGCTTGGGCATGATCTCGAACTGGTGGACGCTTTTGGCATGTTGCCGAAGGCTGGTGCCAAGGCAATCCGCGCCCGTGTCTCCACCGCCGATGATCGCGACGCGCTTGCCTTCGGCGTGAATGGCGATGGCCTGATCGACAACATCGCCTTCGCAGCGGCGATTCTGTTGAGGCAGAAACTCCATGGCAAAGTGGATGCCCTTGAGTTCGCGTCCGGGAATGTTGAGATTGCGAGGCTGTTCTGCTCCGCCGCACAGGAGGATGGCATCGTAATGATCCGTCAAAGCTTCGACGGGCACATTCACGCCGACATGCGCATTGGTCACAAAGGTGATGCCTTCGGCGCGCATCTGTTCGATGCGGCGATCGATCACATGCTTTTCCAGCTTGAAGTTGGGAATGCCGTAGCGCAACAGGCCGCCGATGCGGTCGTTCTTCTCATAGACGGTGACGGAGTGGCCGGCGCGGCGCAACTGCTGCGCGGCGGCCAGGCCTGCGGGTCCGCTGCCTACCACTGCGACGCGCTTGCCGGTGTTCTGCTCGGGCG
>Ga0181520_10011531_pt1 | contig 11588 bp, 7 predicted proteins | sample PEATcosm2014_Bin_29_FD_132451 | JGI IMG/M metagenome (GOLD analysis project Ga0181520, IMG submission 132451) | Peatland microbial communities from MTU Mesocosm Facility, Houghton, MI, USA - PEATcosm2014_Bin02_30_metaG | ecosystem: Environmental > Terrestrial > Soil > Wetlands > Peat | place...
CCGCGAGTTACCGTCCGTGCTGGGCAACTACGAGCCGGTTCCCTCGCCTGAATCTACCGAGCCCGAGTAGCAACGAAGGTCAAATGTAGTGTAAAAGCCCCCCTGAGACCCTAACAGGCTCAGAGCTTCGTCGAACCAAACTGTCAAAGTTGCGCTAGTGGCCCTTGATTCAGAGCCATTGGGCATGCCCGGTCTAGCGGCGGCGCTGGGCAGCGTTGCGGACGACAACAGGAACGATGCCGCTCTGCTGAAGCAGGTCGTTGCCAGCCTCAAACGTATTGGCAAGTCACTGCGCGACGACCACATGGCTTTCCTGGGCAACCTGGCGGCCCAGATCCCCGACGCGGAGATTGCTGAGGAATTCAGAGCCTTGGCGAAGAACAAGCAGCCTCGGTGAGATGACGGCCCGCGCACATTTCCAGCGTCGGCCGGGCGAGCGTCCACGCCTTCGGCTGCTGGCCGTTCCTGTTCGTCGGTTTGGCGTGGGACGGTGTTGATGCTCGTGTGCATGCCGCCCCCCCCAAGAACCGCCAAGCGGCCAGCCCCACCCCCGGGCCGGCCGCCTGACACCTGTAACCTGTCCCCTGAAACCTGCCGTTCCTGCCTCTCCTACTTCTTCGGTCCGGTCACCATCTGGAAGTCGTCTGTGCGGAATGAGGTGGCCGGGAGGCCGTCTTTGTTCCACAGGTTCACGACCGGGTAGTTCGCCCAGCCGTAGCGCACTGCAACTGGGTTTTTCACCAGGTGGCTCTCGACGACCACCGTGTCGCCCACGATCCGTGCGCTGGCCCAGACGAACTTATGGTCCGGGCCGCAGATGGCGAAGCCCGTCAGACGCCCGCCCTTGGAAATCAGGCCCTGCCCGACGTGTGTGAAGCTCAGGACGATCTTGTCGCCCGTGACCTGCATCGACTTGTAGATTGGACCCGAGTATTCGATGCTCTTGTGATACGCGATGCCGAGGGCCGCGAGGGCGAGACGCGCGCCGACCGGGGCCTTGTCCTTGGGGTGGATGTCTGTCTCATTGCCCACGTCGGTGATGACGGCCATGCCGACGTTCGGGAGTGCCTTCGTGGACATGAGCTGCGCCTCGCGAAGCTCCGCCCAGTCGCTGTCGGCGGGCTGCGGGAGGATCGCGGTGAACGGGGCGAGCTGCACGCTGAGGAACGTGAAGTTGCCTTCGCCCCAATCCTGCCGCCAATTCTCAATCATGTCGACGAACAGCCGTCGGTATTGGAACGCGCGCCCGGCGTTCGACTCGCCCTGATACCAGATCGCGCCCTGGATGGCATACGGGATCAGCGGGGCGATCATGCCGTTGTACAATTCAGCGGGCGTCCACGGCTGCCACGGCGGTTGCTCGCGCCAGAAGGCCGCGTTCCGGGCGTCGCTGACGAGCTTCTGCCCCGCTTCCGGGGTCATCGACTTGGCCTTCTCTTCGGCGGCGGCGATGTCGGCTGCGTCCTTCTCTTTGATCCCGGGCAGATCGGTTTGGAACTTGGCGTAGGCGGCCTTCCACGCCTCGAGTTGCGCCGGGGCGGCGGCGACCATCTGCTTGTATTCGGGGTCGGCGTCCAGCACGCGGCGGCTCATCCAGACCTCGGCGGGCGATCCGCCCCAGGAGGTGTGGATGATGCCCACCGGCACCTTCAACGCCTGCTGTAGATCGCGCGCGAAGTAGTAGGCGACGGCCGAGAACCACCGCACGTTGTCCGGCCCGGCCTGCACCCACTTGCCGTTCACATCGTCGAGCGGCTTGTCGGACCTGACGTTCGGCACGGTGAACAGCCGCAGCATCGGGTTATTGGAACTCTCGATGGCTTCCTTCGAGCCGATCGTGCCGTCCAGCCCCATCTGCATGTTCGACTGCCCGCTGGCGATCCACACTTCGCCGACATACACGTTCGGCAGCGCGATGGTGTTGTTGCCGGTAACGGTCATGGGCATCGGCCCGCCGGCCTTCATCGCGGGCAGCTTGAGCATCCACTTGCCGCCTGTGGCGACGGCGCTGGCCTGCTTGCCGGCGATCTTGACGGTGACCTTCTCGCCGTCATCGGCCCAGCCCCAGACGGGCACGGGCTTTCCCTGTTGGAGAACCAGCCCATCCGTGAACAGCGCGGGGAGCTTCACATTCGCCGACGCCATGCCGGCGAGAAACAGCAGCGCAGCGGAGACAGACAAGGACAACTTTCGCATTTGTAACCACCTTTTCGATTAGCCTTCGTTGGCCGGGCGGATTCGACTTATGCGCAGCCTGCACCTCCCAACGTCCTTCCCGTGTGTCGCCCCTTGCGGGGCTCTGCGCCGCGGAGGAGCGCCTCGATCCGGGGGCTTGCGCCCCCGGCTAACATCCGGCACCCCTTCGGGGTGCACGGCCCGCGCTATGTATCCAGCATCCAGCATCCAGCATCCAGCATCCAGCATCCAGTATCCAGTATCCAGTATCCCCCTACCCTCCAAACGCCTGCTCCGGCAGGCTGTCGAGCGTTGCGGATCGGTTGATATACTCGATCTCCTTCTCGGCGGCCGCTCTTCCGTCGGCGGCGCGGAAAATGATGCCGCCTGAGGCCACGAACGGATACCAGCCGCCTGAGCCGCACTTGCCGCCCCCGGCTTCCTTCACCGAACGGTCGAACATCGCCTCGATCTGCCGGTAGTCCTCGACGAGGCTGCGCAGCTTGCCGATCTGTGCCGTCAGCAGGTCTTCGCGCTGCTTGCCCTTCAGCGCCTTCGCCTGCTCCCAGGCGTCCATGAGGCCTTTGACGGTGATGATTCGCCGCGCGAGGGTCTCGTGAATATGCACATCGTGCCCGTAGAAGTCCAGCGACACTTGATTGCGCGTGGCGCTCTTCCGAAGTGCCGCGAGGGCATCCTGCGCCCGCTGGCAGAGGGCCAGAAGCTGGTGCGCCTGGTCCACGATCTCCGGCGACTTCTTGATCTCCTCCGCCGTGCTCGCCAGCGGCGCGGCCAGCATCTCCTCAGCGGCCGCGTTCCGTCCCCAGAAACTTTGCTCTCTCGCCGCCCCATAAGGCGCATGGATCGCATCGCAGACAAGCTGCCCGATGGGGTCCGCCGCCGTTGTCGTGCCGTTTGCTCTTTCCCCTCCCTGCAAGGGAGGGGCGCCGCCCGCCAGGGCGGCGGGGTAGGCCGCCGTTGCCGTCTCCTGAACTCCTGAACTCCTAATCTCCCCAACTCCTGCCGTCCTCACCCCAAACCACTCCCGCCCGAAGTCCGCCCGGAATCCTGCATAGTCCGAGGCATACGGGTTCCAGGCACACGCGCCGCTGTACACGACGCCGTACAGGTTCAGCTCGAACAAATTGCGCCCGCCCCAGACGCCATGAACCCACGTGCAGGTGCACTCGCCCGGCACGTTCGCTTCAGCCCCGGCGCGCATGAAGCCGCTGATATTGCCGAAAGTGTTGTCCCAGTCGTTGCCGGCGTCGTAGTAGCGCGTGACCGCCGGGGTCGCCCAGGTCTGCTTGAAGCCCTCGCCCTGCAGCTTCGCGAGCGTCGGGTAGCTGGCCTGATTGCCGTAGTGCCAGTCGAAGACCGCTATATCTTTCGCGAGTTTGTCGGCGGCCTGGTCGGTATAGCCCTCCTCATGCCACCAGATCATCATGCCGCGATGGCGGGCCTTGAGCATCTCGCGCAGCTTCATCATGTGCTCGGCGTACAGGCCGGGCTTGCCGATCTCCGCCGCGCGCTTCTTGCACAGTGGACACTGCGCGAACCCCCCGGCGAACTCGTCGCCGCCGACGTGGATCCACGTCGCGTACGGGAACGCCTGGCAAAGCTCGTCGTACAAATCGCCGAGGAACTCGAACGTCTTGGGGTTCGAGGAGCAGAACACATCGCCGCTCTCGCGGATGTCCTTCAACTCGTCGTGGACCAGGAGGTTGCCGGAATGCCCGAGCGACTCTTGTTGGGGCACCATCTCGACGAAGTGCTGCTTCGCGTATTCACTGAGTTCCTTGCCCTTGGCGATGGTGAAGCCGTCGCGGCCCTTGAGGCCCAGGAACGGGTACTTCTCGTAGTACATCGTGCCGCCCTCGAAGTACGGCATGATGTGCGTAATCTTCACCGCGGCGAGTTCGCGGATCATCCGCTTCCAATAGTCCACGTCGATGACCTGGAACGCCCCCTGGCTGACGGCCACCATCACGAGGCGGTTCTCGATGGCCGGCCAGTCGGCGATATTGATGGCCGGCAACCGGAATCTGCCCCGTCCGGCTTGCCCCGTCGGTGAGGCAAGCTGGCACAGCGTCTGCGCGGCGTAGTAGAACCCCTGCGGGTCGAGGGCCTCAATTGCCACGCCGTGCTTGTCGATCCGAAGTGTGTACGCCTGCTTGCCGTGCTTGGCGGCCGGGTTGTCGCGGGACATCGGGTTGAGGCGGACCTCTCCGACGCTGGAGAAGCCGAGGCCCTTGAGGCCCAGGCGCTCTTCGAGCACCCCCTCAACCGCGCTGGCGTTGCCCTGCGGCCGCCCCAGCACGGTGATGCCGTCGCCGATCTTGTACCCGTCGCCCTCTCCCAGTTCCACCTCCTGCGGCATCGGGATCAGTGCAATCCCCTTCGCCCGCAGCTTCCGGGCCGCCGCTTCGCGGCGCTCCTGCTCCTTGCGCTGCTTCTCCAGCCGGTCGGCGATCTGCTTGAGTTTGCGCGACACGCCGAGGTCATCGGTACTGACGGTGAGATTGTCCCACTCCGTCTTGCCGCCTTCCTTGGCGGCTTCATCGACCAGCGCGAAAGTGGTCTCCGTGCCGAGGTCGTCCATCGCCACCTCGCCGGTGTCCCAGATGCCCTTGCCGTCATTCTCCTCTATGGAGAGTTGAATGCTCTTGGCCGTGAGCCGGACGGTGACGTGGTACCACGTATCGACCTTCAGCCACTCGCCGGCGGTCTTGCGAAGCTGCCAGCCATCGGCGGCCTTCGTGTGCAGGTTCGCGTGCCCCTGCGGCTGGAGGTAGCACATGTACCAGTGTGTGGAGGGCGATTGCGAAACGAACTCCTGGCACTGGTCGCCGAAGGCCACCGCGCGGAAGTCGTACTCGATGTGCCAGGTCACTCCGGCGATGGGGATCGGGCCGACCTCGAGGCCGCTTCGCTGCCAGTTGGCCTGAGCGGCGGTCTTCAGCACCCCGCCCTCGACTTTCGCGTCGCCGACCAGTCGCAGCCAGGGCGAGCGGATCGGCCCGTTGAAATCGCAGGCGATGTCGGGCTGGCGCGGTGTGTCGGCGGCGTGCAGGGCGCTACATGCCAGAATGGTGATGATCGCGAGAAAGATAGCCAGGGTACGCATCGTTCGTTTCTCCTACGGCGCAAATGAGGTGAGCGCAACAATGAAGTGGGCGCGAAAACGAAGTGGGCCCAACAATGAAGTGGACGCGAAAACGAAATGAACCCAACAATGAAGTGGGCGCGACAATCCTGTCGCGCGTGGGGCGGGCGTCTCGCCCGCCGATGGCCTTTCGCTGAGGTGTCACCCGAGTCCTGCCCGATGGTCGCGGGCAGATGGGGGAACGGCAATCACAAATCGCCCCCGGTCGCAGGCAACTGCGTTGGCCGTGTCGAACAGAACCGGCATGGACGATCGTGAAGTCGGTAGGATATGGGATCAGAACGCGGACACCTGGACGCAGCTCGCGCGCATGGGCTGTGATGTGTACCGCGACTACCTCAACACGCCCGCATTCCTCGCAATGCTGCCCGATGTCGCGGGCCTGCGGGGCCTCGACATCGGGTGTGGGGAGGGGCATAACACGCGCCTGGTGGCCGAACGCGGCGCGCACATGATCGCGCTGGACATCTCGCAGACCTTCCTGCGCCATGCCGCCGTGGCGGCGAGAGACGCAGGCAGCGACATCGCCTGCCTGGGCGCGAACGGAGCCGAATTGCCCTTCAGGTCCGAAGCGTTCGACTTCGTCATGGCGACGATGAGTTTCATGGACATGCCCGAGCAAGACCGGGCGATGCGAGAGGCATATCGCGTCCTGAAGCCCGCAGGGTTCCTGCAGTTTTCGATCCTGCACCCTTGCTTCACGTATGGCATGCGCAAATGGGTCTATAATGAAGATGGCGAGAAGACCGGCGTTATCATGGGGGACTACTACGCCACCGAGCAGGGGCAAGTGGAGGAGTGGATCTTCGGGGCGACGCCGCCGGAGTTGATGGCCAGGCTGCCGAGGTTCCGGGTGCCGCGCTTCGACCACACCCTGAGCTGGTGGCTGAACGCGCTGGCCGAAACCGGCTTCGTGCTGGAGCGGATCGAGGAGCCTGTCGCCGACAAGGAAACCGCGCGCGCCTGCCCCGATGTCGCCGACACCCGCATCGTGCCGCTGTCGATCATCGTCCGCTGTCGGAAGGGAGGGGCCGGACTATAGCCCCTTCTTGGACGGCAGCCAGTCCTGAGGTAGCGTACGTGCCCTCACCGGAGGGTTACGGAAGACACCAACGGCAACGGCCTCACCCGACGCCAGTTCACGATGCGGGAATCACCGGCAAGATGATGCGCGAGGGATGCTCGGCGTCGTGGAAGATCGTCTGGTGAGCGATCACCCTATCCACATCCGTGGCCGGGTCGTTGCCGGTGTTGAGGTTGCGATCGAGGAGCGGGAAGTTGCTGCTGGTAATATCGAGGCGGATGCGGTGGCCGGCGAGGAAGACGTTGCTCGTCGCCTGAAGATCGATTGCGAATTCGTAGCATTGGCCGGGCTCGAGCAGCTTCGGCTCGCCCCAGATGCTCTCGCGGAAACGCGCCCGGATGACGCCCTCGGTGATGTTCATCGACCGTCCATCCGGGTATACGTCCGTCAGCTTGACGACGAAATCCGTGTCTCGCGCCGATGATGCCGCGTAGAGCTGGACGACCACCGGGCCGGTGACCTCGGTGTCCTGTTCCAGGACCTCGGATGTGTAGACCAGCACGTCGTCGCGGCTTTCGACGGGCCGCTGGTCATACGGGCCGGGCTTCACGAACTCGTACAGGCCGGGGTTGTACGGACCGACGGAGTGATTCCCCCCTAACGTCCAGACCGGGTTCGCCGGGTCGTAGTCGAAGCTGTCCGGCGGCTCATTCGCGGGTGGCGCGGCGCTCAGCCCCCCGTCTGCGCGCAGGTAGTAGTTGACGAAACAGGTCCGCGCCAGCGGCCACTCGTACTCATCGCGCCACTCGTTGATCCCCATGACGAACAGCCGGATCGGAGCCGCCTGGTACTCCGCGGGCGAGCGCCCCTCCAGCACGCACTCCAGCCAGCGCATCGTGGCATCGTTTTCCGCCAAAGCCGCCGCGCCGAAGTCGATCTCCCCCAGCGTCGAGCTGCCGCCTATCCCGTGCGTCCACGGACCGACGAGGACCCGGTGCCCATCGCGCACCCCAGGGTCGGCGTGCCGCAGGAGGCTCTGATAGTTCGCGAAGGTCTCCCCCGCGTAGTAGTCGTACCAGCCGCCGATGAGAAACATCGGCACCCGGACGCGGCTGAAGCTGTCGCGCACGTTCATCTGCGCCCATAGGTCATCGTAGCGGTTGTGGCTCACATAGTCGCGATACCACGGCGCCGCGCCCGCTCCGCTGCGCTCGTCCATCGAGAGGATCGGCAGCGAGTTGAGGATGCCCCTGACATCGAACAGCGGCATCAGCGCCGCTTCGGACGTGCGGGCGGAGCACTCGAAGCACAGCCAACTCCAAGTCAGCGCGAGGCTGAAAGCGCCGTCGCAGTAGTAGGCGCGTTTCCAGCAATCACCCGCCATGAAGCGCGGGTTGACGGCGCACAGCCATTTGCTGCCCGACAGGGCCGCGTAGAACGAAGTCGCCGCCAAGTACGAATCGCCGAACATCGCAACCCGCCCGTTGCACCAGGGCTGCGCCCCCAACCACTCCAGCGTATCCTCGCCGTCGCGCTCCTCGGCGGTGAAAGGATACCAGTCGCCTTCGGAGTCATATCGCCCCCGGCAGTCCTGGACGACAAACGCGATGCCGCGATTCGTGAAGTCCACGCCGTTGAAACCCACCCGGTTGTATGCCGTGCGGACGAGCGCCACCGGGAACGGGCCTTCGCCGTTCGGGATGAAGACCGTAGTCGCGAGCTTCACGCCGTCCCGCATGGGGACCTTGACGTTCCGCAGGATCGTGCACGGGGCGAATGCTTCGGACATGCGGCGCCTTTCGTTACTCGAAGACCTTCCACTCCAGTATCCCGCCGGACACCTCCGGCTGCAGTTCGACCTCGATGCGCAGGCCCGTGGCGCTCACCGGCTCGAAATCCACGCGGTTGTACGTGTCCCGCTTGACGCCGAACTCGCCTTTGGCCTTCACCGGCTTCCACGCCTCACCGTCGCGATACAGAAGCTGCCATGACTTCGGCACGCGGCATGACCCGCTGCCGGTGTCGTCAAACCAGTAGACCGCGACCCCGGACACCTTGCGCGGCTTGTCGTAGTTGTATTGCACCCATTCCTTCGTCCCGCGATGATCCCACCAGGTGAAGCGCGGGATTCCCTGATCGTTCGAGTTCGCCGGCTCGATGCCGTCATTCATGGCCAGCACCGAATCGCCAGGATTGCACCACGAGGCCAACGGCGGGGCCGGGGGCGCCGCCCAGCGCTGCCCCTCCAGCGCCGCGCCGACGGTCGGGAAAGCCGCAATCCGCAGCCGCGCGCAGCCCATGGGAATGAGCGTCACCGTCTCTTCGGGCTGATCCGACTGCGCGGGACTTTGCTGGAGCACGCTGATGAGGCCGTTGGCGTCGGCCTGCCAGGCCGGGATGCGCTTCGCCTTCGCACGGATCGTGACGGGTGTGGTCTCCGGCGTGAATGGTTGCGCCGCCACCGGCCCGGCCTTCGCGACGACCTGCAGCGAACTCGCAGGCGACTTCGGGCTGAGAACCAGGCCGTAGTTCCAGGGCGTGGTCGGGGTCAGCGCGAGCTCCGGCCACCCGTCGGTGCCGCCGTACTTCGCCCACTTCTCGCCGATCTCCAGCGAGTAAGTCAGCGGCCCGCGATCCACCGACACCGCGCCCTTATTCTTCTGCCAGACGCGCACCGACACTTCCATCGGCAGTTCCAGTGTCACTCGGTCGCCGTTTTTCCATTCGCGGTCGAGGACGATGTACGACAGCGGCTCCGCCGTCACGCTCACGGCCTGAGCGTTGACTTTCACCGCCGCTTTCGCGCACCAGCGCGGCACCCGCAAATAAAGCGGGAAGCGCACGGGCGCGGCGGTCGAGACCCGCAGGCGGATGGTCTGCTCGAAGGGGTACTCGGTCTGCTCGCGGATCGTTACCGACGTGCCGTCGGCGACTTTCGCGGTGACTTCGGAGGCCGCATAAAGCGACGCGCAAAGCCCCCGGTCGGCGGTCGCCAGCCAAAGTTCCTCGGCGTAATACGGCCACCCGTGCGACACATTATGCTGGCAGCAACGGTACACTCCATACGGGCTGTAGGACAGCATCGTGCCGCCGTTTTGGATGCCGGGAGCCTTGTTGCCGGGGTCGAGAGAGATCATGTTCGGCGCGGTCAGGTAATGCAGGGCTTTGAGGTCCGGCGTCATCGACGCGGGGAAGGTGTTGAACGCGATCTCCTCGCACCGATCCGCCCACGCTGGATCGCCGGTGATCTTCGTGAGCATCTCGAAGCTGTGCATGAACTCGACGATGGAGCAGGTCTCGAATCCCTGGCGCGGATCGCCGTACCCCGGCCGGCAGTTCTCATCCGCCCCGAAGCCGCCGCCCGGAACCTGTCCGTACAGGCCCATGACCGTCGCGTAGTTGCGCTCGGCGGCCTGCAGGAATTTGGGGTCCTTCGCCTGGATGTAGTGCATCGCCGGCTCACGGAACGACTGGGTGATATTGACCCCGTGCCAGCTTGCCACGCCCTTCGTCCAGTCGGCGGCGCGCCGGTGCACCTTCTCGGCAACATCCAGCAGCCACTTCTCGCCGGTGCGATTGTACAGCCACAGAATGCTCTCGATGTTGTCCCCCGCGCGGACATTCGGCCAGAATCCGGCGAGGAAATCCTGCTCGGGGTAGTTCAACTCCCACCGGAAATACCGCGCCATGAACGGCAGCACGCGCTCGTCGCCCGTCGCCTCGTAGAAGGATTGCAGGGCATTGAGCATCAACATGTTCGGCCAGAGGTCCGGCTTGCCGTCGACGCCCGTCAGGAGATTCCGCGGCCCAAACCAGCCGTCTTCGCGCTGGCTCGACAGCACCCCGTCGATCCATTTCCGCGCGCCCTTGATGACCGTCTCATCCTTGAGAACGTACCCCAGATCGCCGTAGCCCTTCAGCCAGTACGGCAGCTCCTCCCAGCCGTTGTCCCCCTCGCCGGTCGGGCTGGCCCAGGCGTTGCCCTCGAACTTGCACCAGGGCGAAATCTCCTCGAGCCGCCCGGTCATGCCGTCGGCCTCGAGCCGCAGCATGTTCTCCAGCCACCCGCGCGGGGTGATGCTGCTGATGGGCAGCTTGCAGAGCGCGCTGGGGAGAAGCGGCGCGCGGTTGGCGGTGTACAGGCTGCCCGGCGTTGTCGGCGGGGCCTTGACGACGCGAACCTGCTGCTGGGCATCAAGGTTTGCGGACATGATGCAAGCTCCCAAGAGGAGGACTGGCAAGAGGGTTCTCATGGATTGGCTCCGGCTCCGATTGTCGTGGCCTGAGGGGCAGGATGAGGCTGCAGTGTTCCGTTGTGGAACCTGCGGTGCGCACGCTTTGCCGCGTGGTACAGCACTGTGCACATGCCGCGCTGGTCGCACACATCGCTGTGCGCGTGTTTGGCATCACGAGTCGCTTGGGATGAACCGCAAGCCCCCGGAGGGGGCGACCGCCACTTGCCACCGGCGGAAGCCGGTGGAGTCCCGGCCCCCCGTGGCCGCCAAGCCCCGCAAGGGGCGACAGATGCTCAGCCCCACAGGTGCTGCTCGTCGAACTCCACTCCGTGCCTCCGCAGGAAAGCAACGTACTCGTCTTCGAAGCTTTCCTTTCGATGGTGCTCCTCTTGCCCGCGTATATACGCTTTGGCGCGTTCCAGCAAGCCGACGTGCAGGGTGAACGCAGCGTACCCTTCCTGCCAGGCGAAGTGCTGAAGAGGTGGAAAGGTGCGGTGCACCCACGCTGATGAGTTGGACTTCAGATCGCGCACTACGCTGGCGAGGCCCTTCTCACGCCCAATGGAGGTCAGCACATGGGCGTGCTCAGCAGCGCCGCCGATGATCACCGGTTCGCAGGTGTGATTGCGTAGGATGCCACCCATGTAGTCCCAGAGGCGGCCACGCATATTGTCGAGTAGAACAGGCTGTCGATTCTTGGTACTGAAGATGATGTGGCAGTACAGACTGGCGTATGAACCGGCCATACGTGCGCACCCCCTGTCGCCCCTTGCGGGGCTTGTGAGCACCGAAGGACCAGCATTCCACCGGCTTCCGCCGGTGGCAAGTGGCGGCCGCCCCTCCGGGGCTAACGGCAGCACCGGTTGTCTAGCCCGGATTATTCATCGCGGGTTGGCAAGTTGTGCGTGAGCCCCTGGGGCTGTTCGCTTTCTAGGCGTGGCGCCGTTTGACAGTGTGTCGTGAGGCCGGTGGCTTTGCGCCGGCGCGA